>Ga0209972_10001850_pt1 | contig 17870 bp, 15 predicted proteins | sample NOAtaG_7_FD_187302 | JGI IMG/M metagenome (GOLD analysis project Ga0209972, IMG submission 187302) | Freshwater lake microbial communities from Lake Erie, under a cyanobacterial bloom - NOAA_Erie_Diel1S_2200h metaG (SPAdes) (version 2) | ecosystem: Environmental > Aquatic > Freshwater > Lake ... | reverse complement strand
CATGTTCATGGCCGCGAAGCGCTTTACGCCCGGGCGCAGGCCGATGACGTCGGACACGGTCTCCAGGTGCCGGTGGTGCTCGGCATAGGTGCCGCAGATCATGGCGTCGGCGTCACCCAGGCGCACCATGAGGGCAGCGATCAGGGTGGTGCGGCGCATGACATCGCGCTTGGCCAGTTCCTGGGATACCCCCTTGCGCTGCATGAGCTGGTAGTAGGTCTGCCAGTAGGTCTTGTAGCGCGGGTCGGAGTTGGGATTGACCAGCTCGAAATCCCGGCCCGGCTGGATGCGAAGGCCGTAGCGCTCCAGCCGCGGCCCCACCACCTCGGGGCGCGCGATCAGGATCGGCCGCGCCAGTCCCTCGTCCGCCACCACCTGCACGGCGCGCAGCACGCGCTCGTCCTCGCCCTCGGCGAACACCACGCGGCGCGGCGCGCGGCGCGCGGCGGCAAACACCGGCTTCATGATGAGGCCGGACTGGTACACGAAGTTGGTGAGCTGCTCGCGGTATGCCGCTAGGTCGGCGATGGGGCGCGTGGCCACGCCGCTGTCCATGGCCGCCCGGGCCACCGCCGGGGCGATCTGCACAATGAGCCGCGGATCGAAGGGCTTGGGAATGAGGTATTCGGGGCCGAAGCGCAACTCCTCGTTGCCATAGGCCGAGGCCACGATGTCGGACTGTTCCGCTAGGGCGAGCTCGGCGATGGCCTGCACGGCGGCGAGCTTCATCTGCTCGGTGATGGACGTGGCCCCCGAATCGAGCGCGCCGCGGAAGATGTAGGGGAAGCACAGCACGTTGTTGACCTGGTTCGGGAAGTCCGAACGCCCGGTGGCGATCACCGCATCGGGCCTGACGCGCTTGGCCTCGTCGGGCATGATCTCGGGCACGGGGTTGGCGAGCGCCAGGATCAGCGGCCGTTGCGCCATGCGCGCCACCATCTCGGGCAGCAGCACCCCCGCGGCCGACAGGCCGAGGAACACGTCGGCGCCGTGGATGATCTCGCCTAGGGTGCGCGCCGCGGTGGGACGGGCATAGCGCGCCTTGTTGTCGTCCATCTCCTCCAGGCGACCGGCGTACACCACGCCCTTGATGTCGGCCACGGTGATGTTTTCCATGCGCACGCCCAACTGCACCAGCAGGTCGAGGCAGGCCAGCGCCGCTGCCCCGGCGCCCGAGCACACCAGCTTCACCGTCTCGATGGGCTTGCCCACCACTTTCAGGCCGTTGAGCAGCGCCGCGCCCACGATTATGGCGGTGCCATGCTGGTCATCGTGGAACACGGGGATCTTCATTCGGCCGCGCAGCTTGCGCTCCACCAGGAAGCACTCGGGCGCCTTGATGTCCTCGAGGTTGATGCCGCCGAAGGTGGGCTCGAGCGCGGCGATGATCTCCACCAGTTTGTCGGGGTCGCGCTCGTCGATCTCGATATCGAAGCAGTCGATGCCCGCAAACTTCTTGAACAGTACCGCCTTGCCTTCCATCACCGGCTTGGCCGCCAGGGGGCCTATGGCGCCCAGCCCCAGGACCGCCGTGCCGTTGGTGACCACGCCGATCAGATTGCCGCGCGAGGTGACCGCCCGCGCTGCCGCCTGGTCGGCCACGATTGCCTCGCACGCGGCCGCCACCCCGGGCGAGTACGCCAGCGCCAGGTCGCGCTGGGACATGAGCGTCTTGGTGGGAAGGATCGCGATCTTCCCCGGCGTGGGTAGCCGGTGGTAGTCGAGCGCGGCATTCTTTAGGGATTCGTCCATGGGCCGCGGCAATCCGTGGTGAGGAAAATCGGCCAGAATTATACGGAACGTCTCGCTGCAGCCTTGCTGCGGTATAGCCGGTGCCCCGGATTCCACCTGTCCCGCCCCATGCCCACGCTCCAGCCATGATCCGCCGCCAACTCGTCTCCCTGCTCGCCCTGCTGTGCGCCACCACCGCCAGCCAGGCCCCGGCCACCGCCCAGAGCGGCACCGGCCAGGCGCTGCTGTGGGAGGCGCGCTCCGCCACCGCCACGGTCTATCTGCTGGGCACCATTCATCTGGGCACACGCGATCTGTACCCCCTGCCCGCCAGCGTGGAAGCGGCCTACCGGCGCGCCGCCGTCGTGGCGTTGGAAGCCGATCCCGCCGACCCTTCAGCCTTGCTGCTGGCTGGGCAGGCGATGATGTACGTGCCGCCCGACGGACTGGAACGCAACGTCCCCGCCGCGCTGGTGCGCGACACCACCGAGGTGCTCGCCAGGTACGGCCTGCCCGCGGAGATGACCCGCATGATGAAACCCTTCGTGCTGGCCATGACCATCAGCGTTCTGGAGGCAGGCAAGGCAGGCCTGGACGCTTCCCTGGGCATCGACGCCCACCTGGCAAGCCGCGCGCGTCAGGATGGCAAGCGGCTGGTGGAACTGGAATCCATGGCCATGCAACTCGGCCTCATGGATGGCCTGCCGCGCGACGCCCAGGCGGCCATGCTGGAGAGTGCGGTGCGCGGCGCAAAGGCCGGCACCCTGGCCCGTGACCTGCGCGCCCTGTTGGAGGCCTGGAAGTCCGGCAACCTGGAACGCCTGGAGCAGGCGGCCATGGGCGACCTGCGTAGCCTTCCCGCCCCCGCGCGCAAAGCCTTGCAGGAGCGGCTGTTCGACCAGCGTAATCGCGCCATGGCCGACAAGGTGGCCGCCATGCTCGGCAGCGGCGATGTGGTGCTTGTGGGTGTGGGTGCGGCGCACCTGATGGGCGCCACCGGGCTGGTGGAACTGCTGCGCGCGCGGGGCTACAGCGTGCGACGACTGTAGCATTCCGCCTCATGGACGCTCCAGCGATCAACGAACTGTATCCCGAGATCGAGCCTCACCAGCAGGGCTGGCTAGCGGTGGATGAAACCCACCGCCTGTACTGGGAGGTGAGCGGCAATCCCCACGGCCTGCCGGTGGTGTTCTTGCATGGCGGACCGGGCGCCGGGGCGAGCCCCGCCCATCGCCGCTTCTTCGACCCGGCGGCTTACCGCATCGTGATCTTCGACCAGCGCGGCGCGGGCCGCTCGCAACCCTTGGGAGAGCTGCGCGACAACACCACGCCGCACCTGATCGCCGACATGGAGCGATTGCGCGCGCACCTGGGCATCCGGCGCTGGCTGGTCTTCGGCGGCTCGTGGGGCTCGACCCTGGCGCTGGCCTACGGGGAGGCCCATCCCGAGGCCTGCCTGGGCTTCGTGCTGCGCGGCATCTTCCTGTGCCGCGGGGAGGAAATCCGCTGGTTCCTGTACGGCATGCGGCAGGTGTTCCCGGAAGTGTGGACGCGCTTCGCCGGCCATCTGCCCGAATCGGAAAGAGGCGATCTGCTAGCCGCCTACAGGCGCCGGCTGGAACACCCGGACCCGGCCGTGCATCTGCCCGCCGCGCGGACCTGGAGTTTGTACGAGGGCGCCTGCTCGACTCTGCTGCCCAGCGAACAGGCCCTGGAGCATTTCGGCAACGACACGGTGGCGCTTGGCCTGGCGCGCATCGAAGCCCATTACTTTGCCCATGAAATCTTCCTGCCCGTGAACAGCCTGCTCGCGCGGGTGGATCGTATCCGCCACCTGCCTTGCGTGATCGTGCAGGGGCGCTACGACATGGTGTGCCCGGCCGTTTCGGCCTTCGATCTGGCAGCTGCATGGCCGGAAGCGGACCTGCAGGTGGTGGCCGACGCGGGCCACTCGGCGTGGGAGCCGGGCATCCGCACCCGATTGGTGGCGGCCACCGACGGTTTTCGCTCGCTCACTCCCTGACGCAGCCCCCACCGCCGCCAGCCGGCGCATTCATCCCACCCCATGAGCACACCCATCCCCGCCGTTTTTCTCGAGTACGTTGCCGGCCTGAAGGCCCACGACGTGCAACGCATCGCCGCCACCTTCGCCGAGGACCTGGAGGTGATCTCCAATGGACGGCGGCTGACCAAGGTGCAGTTCCTGCCCTTTCTGGGAGCGCTGTACGCCGGATTTCCCGACTGGCACTACGACCACGACCCGCCCGAGTGGCACGGCGACCTGATTGCCGTGAAGTGGCGGCAAAGCGGCACCCACACGGGCACCTTTGCATGGCCCGGCTACGACCCGGTGGCGCCCACCGGGCGCAGGGTGCGAATTCCCGAGCAATTCTTTCGCTACCGGGTGCGCGGCGAGCGGCTAATGGCCATTCTTCCCGACCCCATGCCCGGCGGCGCACCGCGGGGCATCCTGGAGCAGATCGGCGTGGTCATGCCGCCGCTGTAGGTTTGGCCGGTCTAGGAGGGGTTCCCATGTGCCTGGCTGCGCCGCAAGAGCACGGCGATCGACACAAGGGCGCAGCGCGTCATCGGGGCAACGCTACTGCCCCCGGGCGCAACGCCGGCGGCAGGCCCCGCGGGCGTCACGAGCGGGCAACGATCTCGCGAGCCAGTTCCAGGATCGTGAGCGGCGCGCAACCTTCGGCCTTGTTGTTGGCCACCACATGCACTGCCTGTCCAGCTCCCAGAGCCGCGGCACAAACCTCGGCCAAGGCAGCGCGGGTGCCGGGGTCCTCCTCGCACAGCCGGTTGAAGGGCGCGTAGCGCTGCTTGGCATCTTCGTAGCGAAGCGCCGGATTGAGATTCCAGCGGGCCACCACCGGCCCTGGGCCCGTGGCGTCCATCACCTCGAGCTGTCGCGCGAGCGGGCCGGCCTTGGGATGCACGCCCAGGCAGTGGCGCACGCCGTGCTCCCGCAATACGTCCGCGTAGGCATCCGTGAGCAAGGGCGCGTCGCGCAGTTCCACGGCATAAAGCGGCCCGCGCGGCAACGCTTCCAGGAAAGCCGCGAGGCGGCTGGCGAAGCGTGGCCCATCGCCTGCGCGCCAGCGCCCCTGGGGAGGAAACTGGAACAGCAGCACGCCGCACGCGGGGCCCAGCCCCTCCAGCGCTGGCAACACGAACCGCTCCAGCGCAAAACCGGGGTCGAGAAAACGCCCGTTGGCGGCGGTAGTGAGCCCCTCAGCGTGGCGCACATAAGGGGTGGTGCATTCGGCCGGGGCCTTCACCATGAAGCGGAAGCCGGGCGGGACCTCGCTCGCCAGCCGCTGAAAGCCGCTGCGATCCATGGGGGCGTAGTAGGTGCGGTCGATGCTGACGGCGCGCAGCAGCGGATGCGAAGCGTAGGCCGACAGGCCCTGCTGCGACAGCATCGAGGCATCGTGGCTACCCGCGTAGACCAGCCCCCGCCAACCCGGAAACGACCACGAGGAGGTGCCGAGATAAAGGCCTGGCGGCAGCCGGCGCGCGAGATCGGCGTGGCATTGGGCTTCGGGAGCCGGGGACGGAAACTCGTGCCGGGCACCCTGCCCCGGGATGGGGCTGCCGAAAAGATCCAGTTGGCGAGTCACGCAAGGTAGGGCCGGTTGCGGGCTGGCCCCAAGGTGCGGCCCGGTGCCGGAACGCCGAGAGTTTGTGGTGGGCCCGCTGGGACTCGAACCCAGGACCAAAGGATTATGAGTCCTCTGCTCTAACCGGCTGAGCTACAGGCCCTGCGAAGCTCGCGGCTGCGCATTTCTGGACGGGCGGCGCAGGAACGCGCCGCCCATCAGCCGTCGAGGAAACTGCGCAGCCGCTCGGAACGGCTCGGATGGCGCAGCTTGCGCAGCGCCTTGGCTTCTATTTGGCGGATGCGCTCGCGGGTGACATCGAACTGCTTGCCCACTTCCTCGAGGGTGTGATCGGTGTTCATCTCGATGCCGAAACGCATGCGCAGCACCTTGGCCTCGCGCGGGGTGAGGGTGTCCAGCACCTCCTTGGTGGCATCGCGCAGGCTGGTGTAGATGGCAGCGTCGGAGGGTGCCTGGGTGGCCTGATCCTCGATGAAGTCGCCCAGGTGCGAATCGTCATCGTCGCCGATGGGCGTCTCCATGGAGATGGGCTCCTTGGAAATCTTGAGGATCTTGCGGATCTTGTCCTCGGGCATGTCCATCTTCTGCGCCAGCGTGGCGGGATCGGGCTCGATGCCGGTCTCCTGCAGAATCTGCCGGGAGATGCGGTTCATCTTGTTGATGGTCTCGATCATGTGCACCGGGATGCGGATGGTGCGCGCCTGGTCGGCGATGGAGCGGGTGATGGCCTGGCGGATCCACCACGTGGCGTAGGTGGAAAACTTGTAGCCGCGGCGGTATTCGAACTTGTCCACGGCCTTCATGAGGCCGATGTTGCCCTCCTGGATGAGATCCAGGAATTGCAGGCCTCGGTTGGTGTATTTCTTGGCGATGGAGATCACGAGCCGCAGGTTGGCCTCGGTCATCTCGCGCTTGGCGCGCCGTGCCTTCGCCTCGCCGGTGGACATCTGCTTGGCGATGTCCTTGAGGTCCTTGATGGAGATGCCCACGCGCTTTTGCAGGTCGATGAGCTTGCGCTGCTGCTCGAGGATGGCAGGGGCGTGGCGCGACAGGGCTTCGCTGTACGTCTTGCGCGCCACCGATTCGCGGCCTACCCACTCCAGGTCTTCCTCGTTACCCGGGAAATTCTTGATGAAGTGCTGGCGCGGCATGCCGGCCTTGTCGACGCACAACTCCATGACCGCGCGCTCGTAGGAGCGCACGTCATCCACCATCCGGCGCACCGAGTCGCACAGCGCCTCGATCTGCTTGGCGGAGAAGCGGATGTTCATCAGCTCGCCCGAGATGTCGGCCTGGGACTTGAGGTAGGGCTTGCTCTTCGATCCCTGGCGCTGCAAGGCGCGCATCATCTTGGCGTAGTGGCCGCGAATGGTTTCGAAGCGCGCCATGGCGTCGGCGCGCAATTGCAGCAGGCTGGCGCTCTGGGCGGCGCTGCCGTCCTCGCCCTCCTCCTCGTCGCCGACGAGGTCCGCCTCCATGTTCTCCTCGGCCATGGCCTCTTCGGTGATTTCCTGGGCATTGGGGTCGTGCAGGCCGTCCACCACCTCGTCGATGCGCAGTTCGTCGCGCTGCACGCGATCGGCGAGCGTGAGAATGTCGGCGATGGTGGTGGGGCAGGCGGAAATGGCCAGCACCATGTGCTTGAGGCCGTCTTCGATGCGCTTGGCGATCTCGATTTCGCCCTCGCGGGTGAGCAGTTCCACGGAGCCCATCTCGCGCATGTACATGCGCACCGGATCGGTGGTGCGGCCGAACTCGGCATCGAGCGTGGAGACCGCCGCCTCGGCTTCCTCTGCCGCATCCTCGTCCGGCGCGGCCGGGGTGCTGTCGGACATGAGCAGCGTCTCGGCATCGGGCGCCTCGTCGTAGACCTGGATGCCCATGTCGTTGATCATGCTGATCACGCCCTCGATCTGCTCGGCGTCCAGCATGTCGTCGGGGAGGTGGTCGTTGACCTCCGCGTAGGTAAGGAACCCGCGTTCCTTGCCCAGCACGATGAGATTTTTCAGGCGCGTGCGCCGCGCTTCGGCATCGGTGCCGCTGAGGGCAAGTTGCGCTTCGGCAAGCTCGGCGGCAGCCCGCGCAGCGGCCTTGCGCGAGGCCTTGGTCTCCTTACCGGAAGAAGCCCCCTTCACGGCTGCGGCGATTACCTCGCGGCGGGCGTCCTTACCCTTTCGGGCCTCGTCCTTGCGCTCTTTGATTGCCATGGGTTGCTGTCCTCGGAAAAGTGACCGCGCTGCAAAAAAGCCGGAGATGGTACCTTAAATCGGGCTTCAACTGCCAAATTACGAGGGGGTTATGCGGCCCGCGCGAATCACGGCACGCGCTGCATCGGTGAGTTCGCTCGGGCTCGACACCCCAGCCAGCGCAGACCGGCTGCGGGCTTGCTCGTCTTCGCGGCGCAAACGGGCGAGGAGGTTGTCGAGATCGGCGGCGAAGTCGTAGTCGTCGCCGCGTTCCAGCAATTCGGCCTGCAAGCTGCCGGCAAGCTCGCCTTTTCCACTGTCCTCCAGGTGCTGCAGCAGTGCGGCCGTGGCGCGTGCAAGGCTGCCATCCACCAGTGCGCGCACCAATTCCGACACCGTGCCCCACGAGTCGGGGTGTCCCGCCAGTGCCAAGGCTTCGGCACAACGGTCAGCCAGGTCTGGGCGCGCCACCAACGCGCGTAGCGCGATCCGCTCACGCTGTTGCTGGGCAGGTGTACGCCCGGAGGAGGGAGGGGGCGGCGAACGCCAAGCCCGGCCCGAGGGGGTGGCCGGCGCGGGCGTCGGAACCTCCGCGAGGGACAGCCCGGCCGCCCGGGCCACCGCGTCACGAAGTGCCAGTGCGAGGTTGGGCGCCACGATCTGGGAAACCCGTTCGCCAGCCTGCTTGAGGAAGCTGGCGCGGCCCTCGGCCGTATTCATGTCCACGCCTGCCCGCAATTCCCGCAGCAGAAACACCGACAGCGGCTCGGCTCCATCCACAAGGGCCTCGAAGGCGTCCGCACCGTGGGCGCGCACATGGCTGTCGGGGTCATGTTCCTCGGGAAGGAACAGGAAGGCCACTTGCTTGCCATCTTCCAGCAATGGCAGGCAGGTCTCCAACGCTCGCCGGGCGGCCTTGCGTCCAGCGTTATCGCCATCGAAGGCAAACACAACCCGATCGGCGAGTCGCAACAATCGCTGCACGTGCACGGGCGTGGTGGAAGTCCCAAGGGTCGCCACGGCGTAGCCCACGCCATGCTGGGCAAGCGCCACCACATCCATGTACCCCTCCACCACCAACACGCGGCCGGCGGCGCGAATCGCCTGTCGGGCCTGGAACAATCCGTACAGCTCGCGGCCTTTTTCGAATACCGGCGTTTCCGGGGAATTCAGGTACTTTGGCTCCCCTTGACCAAGCACCCGACCGCCAAAGCCTACGATATGGCCGCGCGCGTTGACGATGGGAAACATGATCCGGTCCCGGAAACGATCGTAGCGACGGCCCTCTTCGCTGCGAATCACCAGCCCGCATTCCACCAAGGCCTCGTCGCCGTAACTCGGAAAGGCGCTGGCGAGCCCCTGCCAGCCCTCCGGGGCATAACCCAGGCCAAACCGAGCGGCAATGTCGCCGCTCAGACCGCGCCCCTTCAGATAGCCAATAGCCCGCTCGGAACTGCGCAATTGATCCTTGTACCAGCGGGCCGCCTGGGCAAGGCGGTCCACCAGACCGGCGTGCCCCGTTTCGGGCGAATCGCGGCGGGATGCGCGTTCGGTTTCAGGCACCACCATCCCTGCCCGCTGGGCGAGTTCCTTGACGGCCTCCACAAATCCCAGGCCGTGATACTCCATCACGAAGCCGATGGCGGTGCCGTGGGCTCCGCAACCAAAGCAGTGATAGAACTGCTTAGAGGGGCTGACCGTGAAGGAAGGCGTCTTCTCGGAATGGAACGGACAGCACGCGGAGTAGTTGGCGCCCGCTTTTCGCAGCTTCACGGCCGCGTCTACCACATCGACGATGTCGACCTTCGACAACAGGTCCTGAATGAAGGATTGCGGGATCATGGAGCGCCGGGCGAGACGCAAAGCCTAATGGCTACGGCGCGTCCAGAAAAGCCCGCCGCCTCCCGCGGCGCGTGGATCACGCGGAGGACAAGACCTTCTTCACAAGACCGGACACCAAGGCCATGTCGGCGCGCCCGGCCAATCTTGGCTTGAGCAAGGCCATCACCCGACCCATGTCCTGCGGTCCGGAGGCACCGGTCTCACGCACCGCAGCGACCACTGCTTCGCCGACCTCGTCCCCGGAAAGGGACTCGGGCATGTAGGCCTGCAACACCGCTACCTCGAACTGCTCGGCTTCAACCAAGTCCTGACGACCCGCGGCCTGATACTGGGAAATGGAGTCACGCCGCTGCTTGAGCATTTTGTCTATGACGGACACCACCTCGTCGTCGCTCAGTTCCTTGCGCTCGTCCACTTCGCGCTGCTTGACGGCCGCCATCAACAGCCGGATGGCCCCGAGGCGCGCGCTTTCCCTGGCGCGCAGGGCGGACTTCATATCCTCGTTGATGCGATGCTTAAGGACGGACATGACAGGTCTCAGGAAATGAAAACCCCGCGGTTCGGCAAGAACTCGCGGGGCGTTTCGCCGGGCGCCGAGGGGGTCAATAGAGCTTCGGCGGCAACACCTGGCTGCGCAGGCGCTTGTGATGACGCTTGATGGCAGCAGCCAGTTTCCGTTTGCGCTCGGCGGTGGGCTTTTCGTAGAACTCGCGCGCCCGCAGTTCGGTAAGCAGGCCAGTCTTTTCCACGGTGCGCTTGAAGCGGCGAAGAGCCACTTCGAAGGGCTCGTTTTCCTTGACACGTACGGTCGGCATGAGTGCTTCAGGTCCTCGATTTGCGGTTGTGGGGCATGGCTGCGCCAGAATAAAGGCCCATCGGCGCGGGTTGACGGGCGCAACGCGGGCGCGGAATATACCAAAAGAATCCCGGGGACGGAACCGCTACCCGGCCAGCCCCTCTCCGACAGCGCCGCTCGCGCGCCGTGAAACCCCACCCGCACCCCGAATGACCAGCCCAGACTCGAAGACCGGCGTTGCCGCACCGGCTGCGCCGCCCGTCCACCCCGCTACCCCTGGCAGTGGCGCCGTGCTGGGTATCGAATCCAGTTGTGACGAAACCGGCGTGGCTCTGTTCCACCCGCAGCGCGGCCTCCTGGCACACGCGCTGCATTCCCAGGCGCAGATGCATGCTGAATACGGTGGCGTGGTTCCGGAACTGGCCTCCCGCGATCACATCCGGCGCCTGCTGCCCCTGGTGCGTCAGGTGCTTGCCGACGCGGGCGCCACTCCAGCCCACATCGCTGCGGTCGCCTACACCGAGGGCCCCGGACTCGCGGGGGCACTGCTGGTGGGCGCCGGCCTCGCTCACGGATTCGCCTTTGCTCTCGGGGTACCGGTGATCGGCGTGCATCACCTGGAAGGGCACCTGCTATCGCCGCTGCTGTCGGCCCGGCCGCCGGAGTTCCCCTTCGTGGCTCTGCTGGTATCGGGCGGCCACACCCAGCTCATGCGCGTGGATGGGGTTGGCCGTTACGCCCTGTTGGGCGAAACCGTGGATGACGCAGCCGGCGAGGCCTTTGACAAGACCGCTCAGGTACTGGGCCTTGGCTACCCCGGCGGGCCAGCCCTGGCGGCCTTTGCACAATCCGGCATCGCGGGCCGTTTTTCCCTGCCGCGGCCCAAGATGGCAAGCGACGACCTGGAGTTCAGCTTCAGCGGACTCAAGACTGCCGTGGTCACCACCTTGCGCAAGAATGCAGTGGATGCCCAGGGCCGGGCCGACCTGGCGGCCGAATTCCAGCAATCGGTGGTGGATGTGCTGGTGAGCAAATCGCTGCGCGCCGTGGAGGCCTCGGGTTGGAAGCGCCTGGTGGTGGCGGGGGGCGTGGGCGCGAATCAGCGATTGCGAGACTGCCTTGGCCGCGCTGCCGCGGGTCGGGGAGTGGATCTGTATTTCCCCGAGCAGCGTTTCTGCACCGACAATGGCGCGATGATCGCACTCGCCGGCGCCTTGCGACTGAAGGCCGCGGGCCACGCTGGCGCCTTCGGGGTACGCCCCCGCTGGGATTTGGGGACGCTGGCAGCCGCGTGACCGGCGGCAGATGGGCGCGACGAGCGCCCTAAGTTTTGGGGGCCACCGGCTTCTCGGCACCGGTGCGCAGGCGACGGATGTTGTCGCGATGGCGCCACGCGATGAGCACACCCATGAGCGCAACGGCCAGGGTGGCGGCACCCGGGCCCAATAGCCATGCGCTGGCCACCGGTGCCGCAATCGCCGCGGCGAGCGAAGCCACCGAGGAGATGCGCGTCGTGAAGAACGTCAGAGCCCAGGCGGCGGTTGCGACCACCCCGAGCCAACCGGACAGCGCAAACAAGATGCCCGCCGCCGTGGCCACTCCCTTGCCTCCGCGAAACTTGAACCACACCGGGTAGAGATGCCCCGCGAAGGCGGCCAGCGCCACCGCCGCAAGGCCGGCGTCGCCCACGGGCTGGGGGTGCCACCACAATTCCACGGCCAGCACCACCAGCCAACCCTTGAGGGCATCACCCAGCAGCGTCAGGGCGGCGGCAAGCTTGCGGCCGGTGCGCAACACGTTCGTCGCTCCCGGGTTGCCCGATCCGTAGGTGTGGGGATCGGGCAGGCCGAAGGCGCGGCTCACGATCACCGCGAAGGATAGGGAGCCCACCAGGTAGGCCACGACGATGGCAGCAGCAGTCATGGGCGCCAATGGTAGCGCGCACCGCGAAGCCGGGCGGGCTCGCCGTAGTGCCGCGTGCCTGGTGCCCGTCAGCCGCGCGGGTGGTGCTTGGCGTGCAACTGCTTGAGCCGCTCGCGCGCCACGTGCGTGTAGATCTGGGTGGTGGAGACGTCGGCATGGCCGAGCAGCAACTGCACCACGCGCAGATCGGCGCCGTGGTTCACCAGGTGCGTGGCGAAGGCATGCCGCAGCACGTGGGGCGAGATGGGCTTGGCGATGCCGGCCGCGGCCGCATGGCGCTTGACCAGGGTCCAGAACATTTGGCGCGTCATGGCCGCGGCGCGCTGGGTGACGAACAAGGCCCCGCTGTTCCGGCCGGCAAGCAGCGCGGGCCGCGCCTCGCGGCGATAGCGTGCCAGCCAGTCCAGGGCCACCTCGCCCACGGGCACGAGCCGCTCCCGCGAGCCCTTGCCCATGACGCGCACCACGCCGGCGTCCTCGCTCACTTGAACGCCACCGAGGGTCACCAATTCGCTCACCCGCAGACCCGTGGCATAGAGCAATTCAAGCATGGCGCGATCGCGCAGCCCCAGCGGTGTGGCGATATCAGGCGCCCCCAGCAGGGCATCCACATCGGATTCCGTGAGGCTCCTGGGCAGACCGCGCGGCAGTTTCGGGCCCTCCACGTTCATGGTGGGATCGGCGGCCAGCCGGCCATCGCGAACCTGCTGGCGATAGAAGCGCCGCAGGGTGGAGAGCAAGCGCGCGGCCGACGAGGCCTTGGTGCGTATGGCGTAGCGGTGAGCCAGGTAGCCCAGCACCTCGCCGTGCCCGGCCTGCAACAGTCCCATGGCGTGCTCGCCGCGCAGCCATCGGGCAAACAGCGCCAGGTCGCGCCGGTAGGCCGCCAGGGTATTGCGCGACAGGCCGTCTTCGAGCCAGAGCGTGTCGCAGAAGGCGTCGAGCATGGCCGTCTCCTCCGGGGAGAGAGCGCCAGCCGGGAACGCACCCTTCACGGGTGCGGCGCGCGCCTGGTGCGTGCCAGATGCGCCAGCACCGCGACCGCGCCCAGCGCCACGCCGGCCAGGTCGCTCCAGGCCGCCGACCACGCCAACAGCAACCCCGCGGCGAACAACACCAGCCGCTCGAATCCGGCTAGCCGCCCGCGCAGCCAGCCCTGGGCAGCGCAGGCCAGCGCCACCACGCCTGCCGCGGCGGTCACCGACACTTGCAGCACCGCTGCGGGGCTGCCCTGCAGCAGCAGGCCGGTGCCCTCGGGCGCGAGCACGAACATGAACGGGGTCACGAAGGCAGGCAGCGTGTACTTCCACGACTGCAGCGTGGTGCGATAGGGATCACCCCCGGTGATGGCGGCGGCCGCGAAGGGCGACAGCGCCGTGGGCGGCGAAACCTCCGACAGCACCGCGTAGTAGAAGATGAACATGTGCGCTGCCGGCTCAGACACGCCGGCCTGCACCAGCGCCGGCGCCGCCACCACGGCGCAGATGATGTAGGAGGCTGTCACGGGTACCGCCAGGCCCACGATCCAGACGATGAGCGCGGTGTAGAGCGCGGTGAGCGCGCGGCTGCCACCCGCGTAATCGATAACGATGCCGCTGAACTTCAGGCCCAGGCCGGTGAGCGTCACCACGCCCACGATGATGCCGGCAGCGGCGCAGGTGGCGGCGATGGCCAGTACGCCGCGGCTGCCCTCCGCCAGCGCTCCAGCCAGCCGCGGCGGGGTGAGCCAATCGGCCCGGCGGCCGAGAAAGCTTGCGGCCACCGCCAGCACCATGGCCCAGAACACGCTCATGGCCGGCGAAAACCCCCACAGCAGGAGCGCCACCACGGCGATCAGCGACAGAAAGTGGAAACCCTCGCGCTTCACCAGGGGCCAGGCGCGGACCGACGGGTGCGCCACGGCGGCGGCGCCGATACGGCGCGCATCCAGTTCCACCATCACGAACAAGGACAGGTAATAGAGCACCGTCGGGATCACCGCCATGCGGATCACCTCGAGGTAGGAAATCTTCAGGAACTCGGCGATCAGAAAGGCGGCTGCGCCCAGCACCGGTGGCGAAAGAATCGCTCCAAGGCCGCCGGCGGCGAGCAAGCCGCCAGCGGCCTCCTTGGCGTAGCCAGAGCGGGAAAGTAGTGGCCACGCCACCGAGCCCAGCGTCACGGTGGTGGCCACGCCACTGCCGGAAGGGCCGCCCAGCAGGAAAGAGCCCAGCACCACGGCCCGTCCCGGCGCGCCCCTCCGCCGGCCCATGACGGCGAGTGCAAAGTCGATGAAAAACCGCCCTGCGCCCGAGCGTGCCAGCAGCGCACCATACAGGGTGAACAGAATGATGAGCGTGGCGCTCACATCCACGGGGGTGCCGAAGATGCCCTCCAGCGTCATGGTCATGTGGCCAGTGAAGCGGTCGAGGTCATAGCCGCGATGTGTCCACGGGGGCGGCAGCCAGGGCCCGCCAAAGGCGTAGCCGATAAACGCCGCCACCACGGCCGGCATGATCCAGCCCGAGGCGCGACGCACCGCCTCCAGCACCAGCAGCACCAACACCACGCCCACTGCCTTGTCCATGGCGGTGGGTTCCGTGGCGCGATCGGCGATGCCGTCCCAGTCGTGCAGCAGCCACGCCGAGACGGCCAGCGCCGCTCCCGCAGCCAACCAGTCCCAGGGCATCACACGATCGCGCAGACGCAGGGTGGAGGGGAAGGTGAGCAGCAGCAGCGCGAGGGTTGCGCCCACGTGAGCCACGCGCAGCACCGGCGCGCTCACCACCTCCACTGCCGCATACAGGTGCAACAGCGCCACCGCCACCAGCGCCGCGAAGATGAACCACGCCAGCGGACCCCTCAGGCGGTGGGTCGCGCCCTCCTCCTGCTCTATGAAGCTTTGTGGATCCCCCGGCGCGCTCACGAGGGCAAACCGGCGGCTTGCAGGCTCATGAACGCAGGCGTCGCACGGGCGGCGATCACGTGCGGGGCCCTTGGACGGTGAGCGTCACAGCCCCTTGACGCCCTTCTCGGAAAAGTAGCGCGCGGCGCCGGGATGGAAAGGAATCGGCGAGCCGCCGCGGCTCTGGTAGTCAAGGGACAGGTGGGCGAATTCCTTGTGCACGGCCACCAGTTCCGGCTTGCGCTCGAACACGGTCTTGACGATGGCATAGGCATCAGCCTCGCTCATGGCTTCGTTCACCACCAGCAGATTCCAGACGTTGGCGATGTCCACGTCGCGTTCCAGCCCCGGGTACTGGCCCTTGGCGATGAGCGTGCGGCTATAGAGCGGCCCGTACTTGCGGTTCATGGATTCCACCGCCTCGCCGTGGTCGAGAAGCCGCAGCCGGGTGCCAGGCGTGGCGGCCAGGTCGGTGACGGCCGCCGTGGGCACGCCGCCGACCCAGAAGAAGGCCTCGATCTTCCGGTCCTTGATGGCATTGACCGACTCGTTGACTGACAGACGCTCGCGGCGCACGCGCTCGGCCAGCCCGTAGGCTTCGAGCACCCGCAGCGCCATGATTTCCGTGGCGCCCCCCGGCGAGCCCAAGGACACCCGCCGACCGTCCAGATCCTTCATGGTCTGGATACCGCTCGCCTCGGTGGTAGCCACGTGCATTCGGTTCGGGTAGAGCACCATGAGGGTGCGAAGCGGCAGCTTCCTGCCAGCGAACCGGTCCTGCCCGTTGAAAGCGTCCCAGCTCACGTCCGCCATGGCAAAACCCAGGTCGGCCTTGCCGGTGCCCACCAGCTTGAGGTTGTCCACCGAGCCGCCGGTCACCTCGGCAGTGGCCTGCCAGCCGGGAATGGAACGAGTGAGCAACTGGGCCAGGCCTCCACCCAGCGGGTAGTACACCCCTCCGGTGTTGCCGGAGCCGATGGTGATGGTGCGTGACTGGGCGACCGAGGCTGCCGGCAGCACGATGAGCGTGGCGAGCAGCAGCGCTCGTAAATGGCGAGAGATTTTCATGGCGGGCATTGTAGAACCCGCGCAACAAAAAACGGCCCCGCCAGGGGCCGTTTTTTGCAGCATGCCGCCGGGATCAGGCCTGGGCGGCGGGCGCCTCGGCTGGCGCGGCCTTGGCAGGGGTGCGAACCGCGAGTTTCTCGCGGATGCGCGCCGACTTGCCGGACCGCTCGCGCAAGTAATAAAGCTTGGCACGGCGCACGTCGCCGCGCCGCTTCACGTCGATGGAGGCGATCAGCGGCGAATAGGTCTGGAAGGTGCGCTCCACGCCCTCGCCCGAGGAAATCTTGCGCACGATGAAGGACGAGTTGAGTCCGCGGTTACGCTTGGCGATGACCACGCCTTCATAGGCCTGGACGCGCTTTCGCTCGCCTTCCACCACGTTGACGTTGACGACCACCGTATCGCCAGGGGCGAAGGCAGGAATGTTTTTGCCGAGGCGCTGGATTTCCTCGGCTTCAAGGGTGGCGATCAGGTTCATGAGGTACGACTCCTTGCATCGTTCACGGCGGCATGTTCCGCCTGGAATTCTTCAAGCAGCTTGCGCTGCGCCTGCGTCAAGTCCAACTTCGTCAACAGATCGGGACGCCGCAGCCATGTGCGCCCCAGAGACTGCTTCAACCGCCAGCGCGCGATGAGCGCGTGGTTGCCAGACATGAGAACCGGCGGCACCACGACGCCCTCGAACACCTCGGGCCGCGTGTAATGCGGAAAGTCCAGCAAGCCCTGGACGAACGAGTCTTCCCGGGCTGACCCCTCATCGCCCAACACACCGGGCAACTGCCGGATCACGGCATCCAGCACCACCATGGCCGCCAACTCGCCTCCGGAGAGCACGAAGTCGCCGATGGAAATCTCCTCGTCCACTTCCCGCTCCACCAGGCGCTCATCCACACCTTCATAACGCCCGCACAACAAAACCAGTCCTTCGCAAGCTGCCAGGCGCATCACGCCCGCGTGGTCGAGCACACGGCCCTGAGGCGACAAGTGCACCACGCGAGAATCGCGCACGCCCTGGCTGTTCTGCCGCTGCCGTGCTGCCCGCACCGCCTTCGCCAGCGGGTCGGCCATCATTACCATGCCGGGCCCGCCGCCGTAGGGGCGATCATCCACTGTCCTGTAGGCGTTGGCCGCGAAATCGCGCGGATTCCACGCCACCAGTTGATACGCCCTCACCTCACGCGCCCGGCCCGAAATACCCCATTCAGTAAGGGCATCGAACATGGCCGGAAACAATGTGACGATGTCGAACTGCTTCACTGCCACTCGGGACGCCAATCTACCCGAATCCGCCGGGTGGCTTCATCCACATCGTCCACGAAGGCCGCCACGAAGGGAATCAACCACTCACCTTCATGATCGCCACAACGAACCACCAAAACGCTCTGGGCTCCGTTGCTGAACAACGAGTCCACCGACCCCAGGTGCACTCCTTCTCGATTCACGACCTGCATGCCCTGCAGGTCGGTCCAGTAGTACTCGCCTTCCTCCGCAACAGGAAACCGATCCCGAGGGATCCCCACTTCCGAGCCCTTGAGAGCCATGGCCGCCTCGCGTGATTCCAAGCCTTCGAGCTTGGCGAGGACGGTGTTCCCATGAGCCCTGCTTGCAACGACCGTGAAAACTCTCCAATCGTGCCGGCTACCGATCCACCACGCGCTTTGCTGCAGCAGGGTATCCGGCGTATGGCCAAACCCCTGGACTTTTACCCAGCCCTTCACGCCATGGGGCGACGCAATACGCCCCAGAACCACCGGAAGGTCAGGCTGCGACGGCAGACTTTCCAAACTGCTTGGCCAGACGCTCGACGGTTT
>Ga0209972_10001848_pt1 | contig 17895 bp, 11 predicted proteins | sample NOAtaG_7_FD_187302 | JGI IMG/M metagenome (GOLD analysis project Ga0209972, IMG submission 187302) | Freshwater lake microbial communities from Lake Erie, under a cyanobacterial bloom - NOAA_Erie_Diel1S_2200h metaG (SPAdes) (version 2) | ecosystem: Environmental > Aquatic > Freshwater > Lake ... | reverse complement strand
GCGTGGAGGTTAAGATTCTAACAGCGGTAAAAGTTTATCCCAGGGTTTCCAGGAATCAATTTTACCCAGGGCAATGGGTAAATATAGGGAAAATAATTTAATAACTCCCATCCCCCCAAAACAAAAAACCCAACCACCTGATCACCAGATAGTTGGGTTGTTCTGTTGTCGGGATGACTGGATTCGAACCAGCGGCCTCGTCGTCCCGAACGACGCGCGCTACCGGGCTGCGCTACATCCCGTCGCTGCTGCTACAGCATAGGATTACAAATATATTGCCTGCGCCTGGAAAGCGCAACTATTCTGCCGAACTTTTACTGACCTGTCGAAAGATCGCGTAAAATTCATCGTCTTCCTTACCGTCCTGGTCCCAGTCCAGCAAAGCAGAAAAGTGGGCCATTCCTTTATCTATGAGTACTTTATATTGTACAGTTTTGTCGGGCTCGATCATGACCAGCGTATCTCCGAAGACATTCCAGATACCCTTGGCCTCACCGAAAACATCGCCCCGCACACCCCTGAAAACAGTGCGGAATTTCTGCTCCCCGTCAAAGTATGTGCGGTAGGGCTTGACCTGGTACTTGGCTTCCCAGTACTCTTCGCTGGCTTCAAAAACCTCCGACGTGTCACCCGATTGATACGTCGGCATCTTGACGTTCAGGTACGTGGCTGCCCAGGTGCCAGGCATAACAACTTTAAGGTCGGGCTTTGCTGCTTCCGCCGTCTTATCGGCTTCCCGCCGGCACGCCCAGATGGCAAAAATGCCCAGTAACATCAAAATAGTGGTCTTTTTCATGGTTTCCCTTTTTTCTCAGGCCTTTTCTCTGCAATTGACAGGCACGAAACTCCGGGCCATGCCCGTCGCTCTGATCTGTGGCCAAGCCAGTGTGCAAATATAGGGGAAAACCCGAAAAAAAGCCCCGCCCACCTTATTTAGGGATGATGTTTCCCGATCCGCTGATGGACGAGCGGACTTTGGGCTTACCGTAATAAGTGACGTTACCCGAACCAGATATCGCGGCCTCCAGTTCATTGCGCGGGTGTGTGCTACAATCCCCTGATCCTGAAATCCTGACGGCTGCTGTATCTACTACGAGACCGCCGGTACGAATGTTGCCCGAACCAGATATCGCCGCCTGTAGCCTCCCCGAGGTGCCAGTGACGGTAATATCCCCCGATCCACTGATCGCAGCATCTACTTCGGTGCTGTGCAATTCGACCTGAATATCCCCTGAACCACTGACGGCGAGCTTTACGGTGCCTTTCCAGTTAAAGGGGGTATCCCCCCGGATATTTCCCGATCCGCTGACCGTGGCACGGTGCAGCTCTGGTATCGTAATATAGATGTTGAATTTCTGGTATCCGCGCACCCGCCTGCTGAAATGAATCTTCCACGCATCCTGCATCACATCGGTGCTGAGCACCTCGATGATGTTCTTATGACTTTCAACTTCGACCGACTGCCGCTTGCCTTCCCGCAGGTACACGTTTCCGCTGATGGCGAGTTCGAGGGCTTTGAAAGGAGCGACTTTCACTTCTTTTCTGACAACCGGCCCTTCCCCTTTCACGCCAGGCCCCCAGCTCTTCCAGTTTTGTGTGAATGCCGGCAGGGCAAAAAACAGGCTGAAAGCGAAGGACAAAATAATGCTTGATGTGTTTTTCATGGCTTTTGCTATTTTAGTACAACAAACGTGTTGCGAGGGGTCAACGAGGTGGAAAACAACGTTATCCTCTTTACACATGAAAGCTTTCAGGGGAGTAGAGCACAATTCTACGTGACCAAAAAAAGCGCAGTGTGGGAAGAAAACGGCCTTCTGAACCCCCTCAATACCTCCCCTGCAACAAGTTTACCCTATTTTAATGGACAAGTAATTTCCGCAAAGGTTGCATATTGCGTACCCTGGTCCGGTAGGTTATTTTACCTTTGCACAATGTACCTAAACCTTAACGATATGTCGCCACGGTCTTTTCTTCATTTTCTGCTCCCGGTACTCGTCCTGTATCAAGGTTGTGAGCGCACGACGCCGGCGTCCGGTGAGAACAGCAACGGGGGGCTGCCTGCCGAAATCCTCGGTTTAGCGGGCAGTGCCGAGGTATATACCTGGAGTGAGGGTTTCAAACCCAATATTTCGCCCGCTGCGCTGCCTTTGCCCGGTTATTTCGGGTTTATCCCCTCCGACAGCGGCCACCAGCCGGAAGTGCTTCTGCTCGGGAAGGATATACCAAAGGGCCGCATCGGTATCCTGCCCATTGCCCTGATCCGCTGCAGGGAGATCGAGAGAGGCGATACTTTCAACATGGTCGTCGCTGTGCCATTTGAAAAATCCTTTCGTACCGTTCAGGCAGAAACGTTCCGTGCATTTTTAATCGAATACGATGCCCTCAAGCGCACCGTAGAGTTGTGGGTCCGGCATGCTGCCGGCTATGGCATGCGCGAAGTCGTCCGTTGGGAAGACGAAGTTGTGGCCGGGCAGCTCATAAGGTCAACCCAATCCGCCGGTTCAGGAAAATAGGCTTATGTGACAGCTTCCAGGGATTAAATAAACCTTTTTGATAAAAATCGCTTTTACAATAAAATTGTGGCGGCGTGATCCTGTCAACGGGTGAAACCCGCCCCCGGTTGGATATATTATGAATAAAATTCCTGAAAATCATTTCTCCCGGATAAGCAACAGATGTGCAGATGTGGCTGCGTTGGCCTTCCCATGCAGCTGTGACGTGGCGGGTAGCCCGGAGGGTTTCACATTTACCTTCGGGACCTGGGAAGCGGTTTATGCAGTCAGTTTCAGCGAAGTTGCAGGAGCGTGGCCTGCCCATCCGGAAAACTGTTTTCTGTCCCCCGAATATCTGAGGGCGATGGAGGAGGGGCTTCCGGCATCCCTGGGACAGCGATACCTGTTACTGCGTGGGAAAGAGGGGGTAGAGGCGTGTCTGGTATTCCAGGTGGTGGAATTTCGGGCACTCGAAGATATTCGCGCCCCCGAGGTCTGGTCGGGGCTCTGGGGAAAGATGAAGCGCCTGGCGGCACGCCTGGGTAACTTCCGGCTGCTCATTTGCGGTAACTTGTTCATGGTGGGGGAAAATGGGATATATGCCCGGAGTGCGCATACCGACAGGGAAATCCGACAGCAACTCAAAGCACTGATGCAAATTCTGGCGCAAAGGGAAAAGGCCCGCGTATTGGTATGTAAAGACTTCGAAAAGCCCCAGACCTTATTGAAGGGGTTTCATGCATTGGAGTTTCAGCCAGCCATGTCCCTGGAAATTCGCCCGGAGTGGAAATCGTTTGAAGACTACCTCGCTGCAATGGGTTCTAAGTACCGGGTCAGGGCGAGGCGGGCATTCAAGAAAGGGGCTGAAATCCACTACGAGCGCTTTTCGCTGCAAATGGTCGAAAGTCACGCGACGATATTGGCCAACATGTACCAGGGCATTGTGCAGGCTTCAGGCTTCAGCCTCGCGGCAGTCGGGCCGGAATATTTTATCGCCATAAAACGCAGGTTAGGGGATGCATTTTCGCTGACGGCCTGTTTCGTTGATGGGGGGCTGCGCGGATTCTATTCTACTATCCGCAACGGCCCGGTGCTGGAAGCAAATTTTGTGGGTTTTCTCCCCGAATACAACCGCAGCGCCCAGCTCTATCTGAATATGCTTTATCGCATGGTGGAAGAGGCGATCCTGGGCAATATGCAAAGCGTAGCCTTTTCGCGTACCGCACTGGAAATCAAAAGCTCGGTAGGGGCCCGGCCAGTCCCCGCCCTGGTCTATATGGCGCATACAAACCCCCTGCTCAATATGGTGCTTCCCCCGGCTGTCCGCTTGCTCGAGCCGCGCGAGGAGTGGGTGGAGCGCCACGTTTTTCACGAACTTACCTGAATTTCTTTCCTGGCTCACCCTCGCGTATGCCCTGAGCCTGGGCAGTAAAGTCTTTCTGAAGGGCCATCGCCATTACGGCCTGTGGGTAATCCGCTGTATTGCCTACCACCTCGAGTTGGAAGCCATCGCTGCCCGTGCCCCTGCCATGGAGAATCCCTGAAAGCCCGGTAAAGACGATAATGACAGATATACCCGCAGCTACGGCCATGCGCTTTACCCAAAGCGTGCGCAGTCTCCTTGCCGCGGCAATGTCCAGCCGGCGTTCGAGTTGTTTCCATGCCTGCTGCGCGGGCATCTCCTCAGTCAGATACTGATGATCCCGGAAAAACTTGTCCAGTTCACTTTGCTGATTCATTCTGGTTTTGGTTATGACAGATTTTTTAAAGGGTTAACGGAGGGAAAGGCACTTTTTTATGCCAGCCCTAGATTACCGCTATGCCCAGCTCCGTGCCCAGCAGCTCCTGCAGACGCTTTCGCGCCAGGATGAGTTGCGACTTGGAAGTGTTTATACTGATACCCAGCATTTCGGAAATTTCCCGGTGTTTGTAACCCTCGATCACATAGAGGTTAAAGACTGTGCGATATCCAGGGGCAAGATGGTCGAGCATCCGGAGGATTCCCCGTGCTGTGAGGTCGCCGCTGGCTTTTTCCGGCACCTGCATGTCCCAATCGGCAAGTCCGATATCAAAACGGAAGGCATCGCGCCGTCGGAGAAACATCAGACACTCGTTGATTACAATGCGCCTGATCCATCCTTCAAAGCTTCCTTCGCCTTTATAGTGTTCGATATTTTGAAGCACCTTGAAGAAAGCTTCGACCAGGGTGTCTTCTGCGTCCTCCTTTTTTTTAATATAGCGACGACATACTCCGAACATTGCCGGCGCATACCGGTCATATAGCGCCTGCTGTGCTTTCCGATCCTGTTTTTTACATGCCTGGATAAGGAGCTGTTCTTCCATAAAACCTTTTATAGGGTTCAGACTTGTTTCGATGGGATTATCGTAGCTGAGGAAGGCTGCTTCTCCAACACGCTGACCCTTCGCAACAAATCTGTCGAGCACTGTCTGAAAGATGCTTTTCAGTGCAATTATGGTGTGTTTCCGGCAAATTTTGCATTTTTGCAAAACTTTTTTTAAACCGGGCCGATTCCCCTGGCCAAAGTAAAAAGCGACCATGCAGGAACAAGCATCACTTCCTTACTTATCGAACGCTCCTTCAGACCTTTTGGTTTTAGCTGAAAAATATGGTGCACCACTGTACGTTTACGATGCAGAAATTATCCAGAGGCAATACGAACGCCTGAAAAACGCGTTCCAGGTACCCCGCCTGGAGATCAATTATGCCTGCAAAGCATTGACCAACCTGAGTATCCTGAAGTTTATCCGCCGTCTCGGTGCGGGCCTGGATACCGTTTCTATTCAGGAAGTACACCTCGGACTGGAGGCTGGGTTCCAGGCTTCACAGATTACTTTTACGCCCAATTGCGTTGCCGTCGGCGAAATAGAAGAGGCATGGCGCCTGGGGGTACAAATCAATATTGACAGCATTCCGGTGCTGGAGCATTTTGCGCAGTTACACCCTGAAGCCCCGGTCTGTATCCGGATCAACCCTCATATCATGGCAGGTGGGAACTTAAAGACCTCGGTCGGGCACGTGGATTCCAAATTCGGGATATCCGTCCACCAGATGCCCCACGTCCATCGCATCGTACAGGCAACCGGGATACGGGTAAATGGCCTGCACATGCACACCGGCTCCGATATCCTCAATGCAGAGGCGTTCCTGGAAGGGGCAGAGATCCTGCTCGAATGTGCGCGGGAGTTTCCCTCCCTCGATTATCTGGACTTTGGCAGCGGGTTCAAAGTGCCTTATAAGCCTGGCGATATCGAAACGGATATCGAAGACCTCGGCAAAAAACTAACCCATCGCTTCCTGGGTTTCTGTAAAAGCTACGGCAGGGAATTGACCCTCGTGTTCGAACCGGGTAAATTCCTCGTGAGTGAGGCGGGCAGGCTGCTGGTGAAGGTAAATGTTGTAAAAAATACGACTTCCACTGTTTTCGCCGGGGTGGATTCCGGAATGAACCACCTGATCCGGCCAATGTTCTACAACGCGTACCATCATATTTCCAATGTATCAAATCCCAATGGTACCCCTCGGTTTTATTCCGTCGTCGGCTATATTTGCGAAACGGATACGTTTGGGGTAAACCGCAAAATCCCGGAGGTGCGGGAAGGGGATATCCTCTGTATCCATAATGCCGGTGCGTACGCTTTCTCTATGTCCTCCAACTATAACTCCCGGTTCCGCCCTGCCGAGGTAGCCCTGTACAAGGGGGTGGATACCCTCATCCGACATCGCGAAACGATGGCGGATATCCTCAAAAACCAAACCGGGGCAGAGCTATGAGGCTTTGCAGGGTGGGCCACCGAGGGGGCTGATATAAATGTTTTTTCGTGCGACAGAACGGCAGGGCAGAACAAATACACAACTCATGCCTTCCCGCATAGTCTTTGGATCAGGATTTTTTTAAAAAGCAGTATATGGGATTAAGCACGCGGTATAACCCGCAAGAAACTGAAGAACGATGGTACCGGCACTGGATGGGCCGGGGGTATTTTCATTCCGTGCCCGACGGGCGGGAGCCATTCGCTATTGTTATCCCCCCACCAAACGTGACGGGCGTACTGCACATGGGGCACATGCTGAACAATACGATCCAGGATATCCTGATCCGAAAAGCAAGGCTGGAGGGGAAAAACGCATGCTGGGTACCCGGCACAGACCACGCTTCCATTGCTACCGAGGCTAAGGTGGTGGCCCTGCTCCGGGAGAAGGGCCTGCGGAAATCGGATGTCGGACGCGAAGAATTTCTGCGCTATGCTTTCGAGTGGAAAGAAAAATACGGGGGTATTATCCTGGATCAACTCAAGCGCCTGGGGGCTTCCTGCGACTGGGAACGGACGCGCTTCACTATGGAGCCGGCACTCTCCAGGGCGGTACACCATGTCTTTGCAGATCTTTACCGCAAAGGCCGGATTTATCGTGGCCGCCGGATTACCAACTGGGATCCTGCCGCCAAAACAGTCCTTTCTAATGAAGAGGTAATCTATCGGGAGGAAAATTCACAGCTTTTCCATCTGCGCTATGTCCTGCAGGACAACCCCGACCAGGGCGTCGTCATCGCGACCCAGCGACCGGAGACGATTATGGCCGATGTAGCAGTGGCAGTACACCCGGAGGATGTGCGTTTCAACGGGCTGATTGGCAAAAACGTCCTCATCCCGCTGATCAACAGGCCGGTACCGGTCATTGCCGACTATTACGTGGATCCGGCGTTCGGCTCGGGTGCATTGAAAATCACGCCCGCCCATGACCCCAATGATTATGAGATCGGCCAGCGACATGGGCTCCCGTTCGTAGATATCCTGACGGAAGATGGTAAGCTAAACGAAAATGCGCAAATCCTCATCGGCGAAGACCGTTTCATCGCCCGGAAAAAAATCAAAAAACTCCTGGAGGATGCCGGGGCATTGGTAAAGCTGGAAGATTATCGCACCAAAATCGGTTATTCAGAGCGCACGGATGTGGTGGTGGAGCCGCGCCTCACCCTGCAGTGGTTCCTCGATATGAAATTATTTGCCCGGATGGCCCGGGAAGCTGTAGCCTCTGGCGAAGTGCGCTTTTTCCCCGATCATTTCCAGAATATGTACAATAGCTGGCTGGCAGAAGACAATATCCGGGACTGGTGCATCTCCAGGCAGCTTTGGTGGGGGCAGCGCATCCCGGCATGGTATCTCGCCCATGAAAAAATGGGCGAGGAAACAGCGGTCTTCGTCGCAGAAACCGCCGCAGAGGCCCTCGCCCAGGCCCAGGTACAACTCGGCCGCCCTGACCTCTCCATCCATCATCTTCGCCAGGATGAAGATGTGGTGGACACCTGGTTTTCGTCCTGGCTCTGGCCGATTACCGTGTTCGATGGTTTCGAACGGCAGGATGAGCTGCGCTATTATTATCCGACCAATGTACTGGTCACCGGCTGGGATATCATGTTCTTCTGGGTAGCACGCATGATCATGTCCGGTTACGAATGGGCTCCGGAACTGCTGGGAAAAGCATTGACCGAAGAAAAAGGGGCCATGCCTTTCCGCGATGTTTATTTCACAGGGATGGTCCGCGACAATAAAAGACGGAAAATGAGCAAATCGCTCGGCAACTCACCCGATGCACTTAGCCTGATTGAAAACTACGGCGCAGATGGGGTGCGTTTCGGGATGCTGGCCAGCGGTGCCGCCGGGAACGATATTATCTTCGATGCTCCATTTGATCCCCAGAGCAATCAGGTGTTGAACGAAAGTAAGCTCTGCGAACAAGGGCGCAATTTTTGTAATAAAATGTGGAACGCCCTGCGCCTCATCAAGGGGTGGGAGGTCACGGATACCCCTGCAGATCAGGAAACGCTCGCGGTTGACCAGCTTGCCGGGGAGTGGATGCAACAGCGACTCCGGCAAGTAACTGCACAGCTCGGGGAGCTCTACCGCGACTATCGGCTTTCAGATGCTTTAATGGCCATTTACAAACTGATCTGGGACGATTTCTGCTCCTGGTACCTGGAAATGGTCAAACCTGCCTACGAAGCCCCAATCTACCGGGAAACCCTGGAAAATACCCTCGCTTTGCTCGAAACGATGATGACGCTGCTCCATCCCTTCATGCCGTTCATAACAGAGGAGGTCTGGCATCAACTCCGAACCCGCAGCGAAGGCGAGGATTGTGTGGTGAGTACCTATCCTGTATCCATCCCATTCGACAGGCACCTCGTTCAACAGGTGGAGCTCGCCAAAGCCGCCGTATCGGGCATACGCGAAGTTCGCAATGCCAAAGGCATCAAAGTAAAAGAACGCCTGACTGTTAAAGTCCAGGATACCCCAACAGCCAGCCTTTGGCTATCTACCCCAGGGGTCGTCCCAATGATCGAGAAGATGGCGGCACTGGAATCACTCGAACGGATTTCAGGTGAGGTGGATAACAGCGTCGCCTTTCTGGCAGGGAATGAGAAGCTCTTCGTCGTCCTCCAACAGGAAATTAATGCCGGGGAAGAGCGCGCCCGACTCGAAAAAGAACTGGAATATTATCGCGGTTTCATCGCCTCCGTCCAGAAAAAACTTGAAAACGAACGCTTCGTGCAAAGCGCGCCAGAGGTCGTGGTGCAAAAAGAACAGCAAAAACTTGCTGATGGCCTCATCAAACTCAAAGGGCTCGAAGCCGCACTCCAACAGCTTGGATAACACGGGCGTGTACGCATATTTATGGGGTGTAAAAAATATTCTGGAGTTGTGTGAAAAGTATTCCGCCGCCTACGGCGACGAAAAAAAGTTTTAAACGAGCACTATGTTCACCGATTTTGCGAAGCAAAATCGGTGAACATAGTGCTCGTTCAAAATATTATCTTTCAGCGCCGCGTTTTCAACGATTTTGCGAAGCAAATTCGTTGAAAACGCGGCGCTGAAAAAATATTATCTGGCGGCACAAGCCGCCAGATAGCTTATCCTTTCCCGTAGTCTGATGATCCCGTAGCCATTGTTGCTTTACATAAAATCACCGGGATTTTTTCCAACAGCTTGATAATCGGAGGGTTTTTAGTATTTTTGTTTTTTGTGTGCCCTGTATTTATTAGGGTAGTCAAAATTCATATTATATTTTTTTTAAATAAAAATTCAATTAACTATTATTCAAATAGATAGAATTGTAATTTTTATTTAATATTAAAATTTTGCCCCTTGTTAAATGCCATACGATTAAACCCTCTGTCATTTGAAAATATATAGTTATTAAATAATCGCTGTGGACATGAAAAAAATCCGACTCATCGTATTTTTTGCGGGGGTGTTGTTTCAGCAAGCCGTGCTGGGGCAGGATCTCACTATTGAGGAATTTACGCGACTAAACCCATCGGTGTTACTGGCTTCCGGGTCAGGAGAGGTGGGGCGGCCGGCCGTACCGGGGGAGCAACCGGTTGTGCTTGAAATCAAGTCGCGGGAACGTGCGGATGCACTTCCGCAGGCCCCCCCGCGCTATGAAAAGGTGCGCTTGCTGCTTCCGGGGGCAGTTGCCCCACAGGAATATACCGTGCGTATAGAAAATGGACGGGTATTCCTGACAGACGATATCGTCCTGTTTTCCGAATCGGACTATAGATTAAAAAAGCAGGAAAAGGGAAACCTGATCACCTTTACCAACCAGCGATGGCCCAGCGGGCGTATCCCTTATACCATTCCTTTTGACCATATTGCGCGGAGCCAGATCCTTTTGGCGATTGAGCATATCAATACCAACACCAACTTGTGCATGATACCGCGCACAAATGAGTCGAACTATGTGGAGTTTATTGATAATGACGCGTTTTGCTGGTCTTACGTAGGGATGGCAGGTGCGGGCAGGCAGGAGGTCAATATCGCGAATGGATGTGGTTTTGGTGAGATACTTCACGAAATCCTTCATGCGGCAGGGATGTGGCACGAGCAATCGCGCAACGACCGGGATGAGTACATAACTGTTTTTTGGGAAAATATCATTTCAGGAAGAGAAATCAACTTTCAAAAAGAAGGCGTAGCAATTACCCCTGTGGGCGGGTATGACTATGGTTCGATCATGCACTACGGGCCAACGGCATTCTCAAAAAATAGTCTGCCGACCATAAGCGTGAAGAGCCCGCCTGCCAGCCCGGGCACGACGATCGGTCAACGCGCTGTACTCAGCAGCGGGGATATCGCCTCGGTTGCGGCGATGTACCCTACAAAGAGTTGTAGTGCTCCGGTGGTAACAAATATTTCGCTTTCGGCCCCAATTACAGTAACCCCCAACCCGATAATGGCCGGTCAACTATTTACAGTTTCCACAAATTTTTTAAATACCGGCACGACCGTGTTTAAGGGTTGTTATTATGCTGTCCTCTGGGACAGGCGGGGGGAAAATGTCGAAGCTATCCTCCCCGCAATCCAGGAAGATAGCCTGAGGCCCAATGCCTCTTACCCGACCCTACGGGTGTTTACCGGCCCCGCGCTGAATGTTCCGACCGGCGAGTACATCCTTGCCGTATATTTTCGGAACAATTGTACCGGGGAATACTTTTTTGCCGCAAATGAAAATTTTCCCAGCGCTGTATTCGTGCAGGTTAACGGAGTGAATAACCTGAGTGTAAGCCCCGCCACAATGAGCTTTACTTCCGCTGGTGGCACACAATCCGTTGCCGTGAGCTCCAATACAAACTGGACGATAACGGGAAAGCCGGACTGGATATCGCTTTCTGCCGTTTCCGGCAGTAATAACGGAAGCGTCACAGTGACCGCTGCCCCCAATGGTACGGCATCTGTACGCAATGCCATCCTTACTTTTTCTGCGCCAGGGGTGACCAATCGCAACGTCTCGATTACCCAGCAATCGGCCAGCACAGCACTGGGGGTTTCACCTGCTTCTCTTTCTTTTCCATCCGCAGGGGGCACAATACCTGTCAGCGTAACGGCCAATACGACCTGGACTGCTTCGGAATCCCTGAGCTGGCTCTCCCTGAGCACATCAGGCGGTACCAATAGCGGAACGGTAAATGTGACCTGTACCGTGAATACCGATACAGCAGCGCGTTCGGGAGTGATCACCTTTAGCGGTATAGGTGCGCTGACCCAAACGGTAGCAGTAACCCAGCAGGGCGCAAGTTTATTTATGTCCGTCGCGCCTGCTTCCCTGACGTTCACCGCAATAAGCGGTTCACAAAACCTGAGTATTACTTCCAATACCTCCTGGACCCTCTCCGAGTCGCTCGATTGGCTTTCGCTCAGTGCTACAAGCGGGAGTAACAATGGTGCGATCGTGGTGACTTGTGGTACAAATACGGGTACGTCCGTCCGGTCAGGTACAATCACGCTATCCGGTACGGGTGTGGCCTCCCAGACAGTGGCAGTTTCACAGTCCGGAAATTCCCTGACGCTGACGCTTTCCACCAATAACATGAATTTCGTCGCAGGGGGCGGTAGCAACACCTTTGCGATTACTTCCAATACTTCCTGGAATGTTTCACCTTCTGCCAACTGGATAACCGTGAACCCTGGCTCCGGCAGCAATAATGGTACAATTACTGTGACCTGCGCCCCCAATACCACAACGTCGGCCCGGACGGCCAATATTTCTGTATGGGGGACGGGAGTGGCCACCCAGCTCATCGTGATTTCCCAGGCGGCACAGGCTCCTTCGCTGAGTATTTCCCCGACTACACTGGACTTTAATGCCCCTGGAGGATCCCAGTCCATCGCAGTAACCTCCAATACGGTGTGGACGGTATCCGAAGGGCTTTCCTGGATTACGGTAATCCCGGATCAAGGCACCAATAATGGTTCGTTTTCAGTGCTTTGTGGTCAGAATACGGGCAATACCTCGCGCAGCGGGATCATTACCGTTTCGGCCTCAGGTGCCGCCTCGCAGACAATCGCGGTAAACCAGTCGGCTCCGGCAGCCGCCTGCACGGTCCCGGGCAACCTCACCCTGTTACAGAAAGGCTACTCCTGGTTCTATGTTCGCTGGGATCAGGTGCCCAATATAAACGTGTATTCCTGGCGCTTCAGAGCAGTCGGCGATTCTACCTGGCGTACAAACGACAATTTTGGTAGTCTTGGCGTGATTAGTATGGTGAGGCTGCCCTGTACAGAATATATCTTCCAGGTGCGCTCGGTTTGCTCGGATACGTTCAGTGACTGGTCGCCGGAATTGCGCTTCACGCTCGAAGGATGCGGTGACCCTTACTGCTATTCCTATGGTTCCACGATTGGCGACTGGATAGCGCGGGTTGCTTTTGCCGGCTTTAACCAGGTATCTTCCTACGATTATGGTTATATCAACCGCACCGCTGTACGCGGTACCGTAACGGCCGGACAAACCTACCCGCTTTCCCTGATTGGCGGGTTTAACAGCGAATCCCAGGGCGCTACCTACCACTGGAAAACGTGGATTGATTTCAACGGGGACAACGACTTCAATGATACCGGAGAATTGGTCTTCAATCAGACCTTTTCCCGGTCAGCATCTGTGGGGGGGATTACCGCAAATATCCCTGTCCCAGTATCGGCTACCCCGGGGATTACGCGCATGCGGGTGGCAATGTCCCTCGAATCCGGTGATGGGCCCTGTTCGACAGGGAGCAGCTACCGCGAAGTAGAAGATTATGGACTCGAAATACAATCCGGCGGGGCTTTTATCTCCATTGCGCCCACCACGATGGATTTTACCTCCGGCGGAGGTAACCAGAATCTCAGCATTACCTCGAATACCGCCTGGACGGTATCGGATACGGTTAACTGGATTACCGTTGCTCCTGCCAGCGGAAGCAATAACGGGACAGTAGTCGTTACTTGCAGCCCTAATACCTCTACCACTTCCCGGACCACGACGATCAGTGTTGCCGGGACCGGGGCAAGTACCAGTACGGTCACGGTGACTCAGGCAGGCGCTCCTTTCAGCCTCGGGGTGAGCCCTACCAGCCTGAACTTCACCGCCGAAGGAGGAACAAATACGTTTGCGATTACCTCCAACACGAGCTGGACGCTCGGAGATACCCTGAGCTGGATTTCCCTGAGTACTGGCGCCGGTTCCAATAACGGGGTGATTACGGTTACCTGTGCACCAAATACGACCAGTGCCGTGCGTACGGGGATGATTATCGTTTTCGGGACGCTGGTTCCGATACAATCGGTTACGGTTACCCAGGCCGCCGCGTCAACATCCTTGACGGTGTCCCCGGCTTCGCTTTCCTTTGCTGCTGCCGGGGGGGGCCAGGGCCTTACCCTCACTGCAAATACCAATTGGGTGGTATCGGATACCATGCCTTGGATTAGTATAGCCCCCGCCTCCGGTAGCTCGGATACCATAGTTCAGGTGACTTGTGCCCCAAATAGCAGCATAAATTCACGGAGCGGGGCAATTACCATTCTGGGGGTCGGTGCCCCCACCCAGACCGTTAATGTTACGCAGAGCGGCTTGTCAGAGGTGTTGGAAGTTAACCCGACTACCCTGAACGCAGGCCCCCAGGCAGGCTCGCTGGCGCTTTCGATTACCAGTAACGGAACCTGGAACGCAGCGGACTTGGTGGACTGGATTACCCTTGGGACGATCTCCGGAAACGGTAACGCAACCCTTGCGGTCAATTTTTCCCAAAATACGACCGCACAACAACGCAGTACCGTAATTACAATATCCACCGGAAGCGGTGCATTATCCAGGACTGTGACGGTCACGCAGCGCGGCAGCGGGGAAGTACTACCAGATTCCTGGAATTTTAAACGCACCGAAAATAACCATACCGTTATCCTGCAAAGTACCCTGGTATCCAGTATTAACGGAGCTTCTCTGGCCCCTGGAGATTACATAGGGGTTTTCTACACCCTCTCGGGTACGGATTTCTGTGCAGGCAACGGCCCCTGGACGGGCAGCAGCACCTCTTTTCCGGTTTTTGGTGACGATACGTTCACCCCGGGCGTAAAAGATGGCATGAGCGTCGGGGAGGTTTTCAAAGTGAAAGTCTGGCGCGGGGCTACCCAGCAATCTATAGATGTCACCGCGACCTACGCGCCAGTAGGCACTGCTGGTATCGTGAACGCGACCGGCGCCTATGCCAACGATGGGTTCAGTATGATTACCGCACTTAACGCCAACACCGCACCGACCCAGGAAATGCTGTCCATTCCGCTAAAAGCGGGTTGGAATATGATTTCGAGTTATATCGTCCCGCAAAAACCGAGTTTTGATACAATCGTCAAGCCGATGACCGACGTGATCCAGGTGGTGAAAGATGGGGATGGGAAAACATATCTCGTCGCACTGAATCTGAACGGTATCGGTGCATGGGACATCACGCAGGGCTATCGCCTGCAGGTCTCTGCTGACGATACGCTGTTCATCAGCGGCTTACCGGTCAACCCGCTCGCTACTCCGATACCTATCCGGACGGGTTGGCAGATCATTCCGGTATTCAGCCGCAATGCTATCGCACCGGCTACAGCGCTGGCGAGTTTGAGCAATTCGGTTGATGTTCTGAAAGATAATGATGGCCGGGTATATATTCCCGATCTGGGAATTAATACAATTGGACAGATGATCCCGACACAGGGCTATCGGTTAAAAGCAAAATCTGCCGGCGAACTGCGTTACCCTACGCTGGCTATTGCCCCAACGCGGGGCGAGGCAGTAGCAGGCCATAGGACAGAGCAGCCGGTATTCTTTAAATCTTCTTCGCGCGGGAACACGGGGGTCAATGCCACAATCGTTTTCCTGGCATCCGGCTTGACCGGGGTATTGGTGCCAGGCGACGAGGTCGGGATATTCAGTACGGACGGTATTTTATATGGTTCCGCTAAATTCACCGGTGCCCACCTTCCTATTGCGGTATGGGGGGACGAACCTAATCTGGCAGGTGTGCAGGGCCTTGCGGAAAATGGCCGTTTCGAGGTACGGGCATGGAGAAAGTCAGATGGACAAACCCTCCCACTGGAGCCCGTTTTCTCCAGCGGAGGGCCTTTTTACCAGGAGGACGCGCTGATTATCGTGGAGGCTGTAAAGCCCTTGTCAGGGTTGGCACTTCAGGATGGAATCCTGCGTTTGTTCCCTAACCCCGGCAATGGCCAATTTACGCTGGTTCCGGAGGAGGCGCTCACCGGCCCCATCCAGGTCAGTGTCTTCGACTCCGGCGGCAAAATGATATTCTGGCAGCGCCTTGAACAGGGCTGGTCTGAAATGTCAGCCCAACAGATAGATATTTCCCGTTCTCCCGCGGGTGTTTATATCGTCCAGGTCATCGCTGAAGAAGGCGTATGGACGAAAAAGGTCAGTGTTGTGAAAAGGCCGTAGGCCTGGCCCTTTTCACAATGAGGATGTCTTGTATATCAAGAGATTGTGTAGAGTTTTTTGAAATGCCGATTTGGTTGATTTTGCGAAGCAAAATCAACCAAATCGGCGTTTCAAAAAACATTCTTTGTCCTTTGGCAGCTTACACCGCCAAAGGACTTGTCAGACAGCCTCTTCGAAATTTTCTTTCGCCGCCTGCAGGCGGCGAAAGACTTTTCACACAGCCTGGTTCAATGTTATCCAAGATTTTCCAGCCCTTGTGGCAGGGAACGCACCCGTTTGCCGGTAGCTAAAAAGACTGCGTTGAACAATGCGGGTGCGAAAGGTGGCAGGCCGGGTTCGCCGGCGCCACCGGGGTTTTCCTGACTTGGCACGATATACGCTTCGATCACAGGGATTTCCCCGATATTTGGGAGGGGATACTGATGGAAGTTGTTTTCCTGTGCTTCACCAGCGGCGAAGGTTATGGCTGGCTTGACAGCAGCGGAAAGTGCCATGATCGCGTTCCCTTCCATCTGGGCTTTCACCGTATCCGGGTTCACGATCATACCGCAGTCAATAATCCCAATGGCTTTTTCTATAGACACGCCTGCACCTTTTTTAGCGACTATTATAGCCCATGCCACTGTACTGCCGAAGGAATGGGCAATGGCAATTCCAATTGCTTTCTTTTCTTTTCTGAGTTGCCGGTAGTTGGATTTTTCTGCGAGCATTTGCAGGACGGCAACATAGCGTGGATGTTCACGGAGCAATTCCAGACGGAAGTCGAGGGGGTCTTTTTTCACTGCGTGCGCCATTTCATCAACAAAGCTTTCCTGTGCGAAGGCATTGGTTGAGGAGTAAACGGAGCGCCACCACACCACAGGAATATCTGTAGGTTGCCAGACAAACGCCTGGCGGCGGTTGGGAATGGCGTAGGGGCTGGTTTCCTGGTCAATTGTTTCGGCGGCTCCGCCTTCGGTCTTATCGGTGAGGTCGAGACGGTCAGTTTGAGCGCCGATAGAGGCCCCGACTACTTTATGTTCCCAGGCGATGGCTTTACCCTGTGCATCGAAGGCACCTTTGAGGGCGTTGATCATTCCCGGGCGGAAAGGACCGTTGGCCATATCGTCTTCGCGGGTCCAGATCAGTTTAACGGGTGCGTTGATCTTACGGGCGATATCGACTGCTTCCATGACGAAATCGTTGTAGCCTTTTCGACCAAAGGATCCCCCCATAAACACGAGGTTGATCTTAATTTTCTCATCAGGGATGCCCCATTTTTCGATTATCTGTCCTTTTACCCAGAGTGCCGATTGGATGGGGGCCCAGATTTCCAACTGGCCGTCGGGTTTTGCCCAGGCGGTCGCGTTCATTGGTTCGATAGGCGCGTGGGCGGCGAAAGGGGTTTCATAGATTGCCGTTACGACTTTTTTTGCTGTTTGAAAGGCGGATTTGACATCTCCGACCACATCGGGATAAGAAGCACCGTCTTGTATCTCTGCTTTCTGCCTGGCCTGGTCAAAATAAGATTTAGTAGAAATTTGGTCATAGCCGCTGTTGTCCCATTCAATTTGCAGGGACTGCCTTGCTTTCACGGCTGCCCAGTAGCTACTGGCCACGACGGCGACGCCTTCCACATTTTTGTGCGGCAGGGCGCGTTCTGTTCGGAAAACCGCCTTAACCCCGGGCATCTGGCGCACTTCTTCTTCATTGAATCCAAGGATTTTGCCATGGATGACCGGACAGTGCTGAACGGAGGCATATACCATCCCCGGCAGTTCCACATCAATTCCGAACACGGCGCTACCGTTTACTTTGGAGGGGATATCCGGCCTTGGGAAAGGCTTGCCGAGGATTTTAAAATCTTTGGCCGCTTTCAGTACCGGATTTTTAGGTACTTCGAGTTTAGCGGCCTCTTCGACGAGATCGCCATAGCGCAGGCTACTGCTGGTATTGATGTGGTGGACGCTGCCATTTTCCGCATAGCAGCTGCTTTCTGCCACTCCCCAGCGCTTTGCGGCAGCTTTGATGAGCATTTCCCGGGCCGCTGCGCCGACTTTACGCATAGGGAGCCAGCTCATACGCACGGCAGTAGATCCACCGACCCATTGTGCCTGGCCGTATTTTCCTTCTCCGTTTGTAATCCGCACC
>Ga0209972_10001845_pt1 | contig 17913 bp, 10 predicted proteins | sample NOAtaG_7_FD_187302 | JGI IMG/M metagenome (GOLD analysis project Ga0209972, IMG submission 187302) | Freshwater lake microbial communities from Lake Erie, under a cyanobacterial bloom - NOAA_Erie_Diel1S_2200h metaG (SPAdes) (version 2) | ecosystem: Environmental > Aquatic > Freshwater > Lake ... | reverse complement strand
GACGAGGCGACCAATCTCGCTTACCGTGCCGTTGCGCGGATCTCGTTCGACGGCATGCAGTTTCGGAGTGATATCGGGAGAGTGTAACTCCCGATATCACCCATTCTCCTCTACTATCCACCGGGCATTATCCATCGGGCATTATCCATCGGGCTCATCTTTGGGGCGCCTCCTTCTCGGGCGTCCCTCCGGTGTCTATGTCCTGTTCAGCTATTGTCTGGGCGGGATCAGATATCTTGTGAAAAAGAGTCCTAACCACGTCCCGCCACTGTAATAATTATTGACGACGGGTGGATGTTGCGTTACAAATCATATACCAAATTGTGACGGAATTGACAAAAAGTCGGCACCCAGTGATAACCTGGTCCCAAGTCATCATCTATGGCACCGGGGGAGGAGGCGCCGACACGATCACAATTGGAATCCTGGTCAGTCTTTTGTTGGACACTGATCAGTCTTTTTTTTAGTTGAGGTGGGCCGTTGCGAAACAGTTGTCTGTGCGGTGAGCGGAAGTCGTTTGATTGACTTCCGCGGGTCGATCCTCGATGACCACCGGACAGCGTCGAATATGTTCTGATCCCAATCTTCAGGTTACTGAGGGGGGAGGAGACCATGAGACTGAAAGTTGCAATCGCCCTTGTCTTTCTGCTTCTGTCCTTTCTGGTCGTCAACCGGGCTTTTACCGCGGCCCGGACGCTGGCCCTTGTGCCAGATGATCAGCCAGTCAGCCTGTCAATCCCGGTCAGTTTGGTCGACTCGGCAGTCGCGGATGACGAGTCGCCCGCGGTGGCGCCTCTCCCTGGACAGGATGAGATGGCCGTCTACCGTGGCAACGAGTGCGTCTGGTGCCATTCCAGGATCTCCAGTCCGCTGAAATTGACCAGCCGTTACGCGGAGTGGCATATCTCCATTCATAAGGGGAGTGGAGTGAGCTGTGACAAGTGTCACGGTGGAAATCCGCGTGAACAGGACCAGAAGAAGGCCCACGTCGGAATACTTCCGGCCGCCAATCCGGCGAGTCGGCTCCATCCGGCAAATTTGGCTCAGACCTGCCGTGAGTGCCATCAGCCATTTGTTACGGCATTCGTCGAGAGCCGCCATTACCAGACACTCAAGGGGTCGAAGCTTGGCCCAAGCTGCAATACCTGCCATGCCCACATGGCTTCGGAAGTGATCTACACCCCGGAGCAGACGGCGACGATGTGTTCGAGCTGCCACGACACGGCGGCATCGAGCCTGCCGCGCAATCCGGCGATGGGCGCCCAGGCGGCCGAGACGATGCAGGCCATCCGCCGCGCCAGCGCCATGGTCGCGTGGGCCGATCGGCTGCTCGAAGAGGCAGAGAAGCGGAAGGTCTCCCTCCCGGCTGAGCATGAACAGATGAAGCAGGTTCGTGGTCAGCTCAACGAGGCGAAGGCCGGTTTCCATACCTTTGTCACTGCCGAGGTCCGCCGGAAGGCCGATCTCGCGTGGGAGCAGGGGACCCAGCTCAAGGACGGGCTGCGGCGCAAACTCTACCCCAATCAATAGTTGGTGAGGGGGGGGCCGTGATCTCCCCGTCCGTCGATTGGCCGGAGAGCTGGAGTGGGCCATTCGAGATCATCAGAACCATATGTCAACCAGCCATTATGACAATTTGAATCATCCTTGAATCGTCAGGGACCCGGCGGCTCCCCGGCATGACAACCGGAGGCCGTCTAAGGAACAGGTTATGCGATACACAAAACTCTTCATCGTGACTTTTTTCATTGTCGCCATTGCCGGAGCGCTCCTCAGCCTGCGCTCGACGGCGGCCTCCAATGCGCGCCGACGGGAGGGCCAGAAGCCGGCGGCGGCCACCGCGGATCATCGCAAATACATCGGCAGTGAAACCTGCGCGGAGTGCCACTCGGCGGAGACGACCTTCTATCAGCTGACGGCGCACAACAAGCTCAATAGTGACATGCCCAAAGATCGCCAGAGCTGCGAGGCCTGTCACGGCGGAGCCCGCGATCACGTCGCCTACTACAAAGAGGTCGACCAGCTGCTCAAGTCGGGTAAGGAGACCGAGGCGACGGCCCTCATGAACAACGAGGCCCGGCTGATTGCGGCAAAGATGACTTCGATCGATGAACTCAGTCCGACTGAGTCGAGTCAGATCTGCCTGAAGTGCCACGAGGGGACGCAGGGGCGGAGTGACGAGCGGTTCAACTACCGGCGGAGTGAGCATTTCCGGAATGGCGTCTCCTGTGCCGATTGCCACTCTTCGCACTCCCCGAAACGGCTCGAGTTTCTGCTCAAAGAGAAAGAGCCGGAGGGCTGTTACAAGTGCCACGCCGACCAGAAGTCGTCATTCCAGAAGCCCTTCCATCACAAGGTTCCCGAGGGCGGGATGAAGTGTTCGGATTGCCACAACCATCACGGTGGTTTCATGCCGCGAAACCTGCGGAACACCGTGACTGGTGACATGCAGTGCGTCAAGTGCCATGCCGACAAGCAGGGACCGTTCGTCTATGAGCATGCCCCGATCAAGGTTGAGGGGTGTCAGGCCTGCCACACTCCGCACGGGTCGACCAATCCGAAGCTGTTGACGCGCAATACGGTAAAGATGCTCTGTCTCGAGTGCCATTCGAATACGCCGGGTGCGACGGTCGAGGGGGCGGGAATTGGGCCGACCACTCCTTCCTTCCACGACATCAACGCGCCACGGATTGCGAACTGCACGACGTGCCACTTTGAAATTCATGGATCCAACAAGGATCGCTACTTCCGGTAAGGAAAGAGAGGCAGATCATGAGATACAGAGAACAGAAAGAGTCCCTGATCAGAGTCTATGCGGGAGCGGCGCTGCTGGCGTGCAGTCTGCTCACGCCGGGAGTGACGGTCCTGGCCCAGCAGAGTGTCGAGAAGGCCGAGACGAGTCAGCAGGTGAAGGAGCTTGCCGCCGAGGGCGAACGGGCCAAGGTGGCGGTGGAGAAGGGGGAGATGCGCAAGCCGGCGCCCCCGGAAGCCGGCACGCAATGGGGCATCTACTCGACCCGCTCCTCGATGGAGCTGGGCTACCGCTTTGAGAATACGGGGGGAAACCGGGAACGGTTCCTCTCAGATGTCAATGTCCGCGACGGTTTCCGGTTGCTCGACTACTCACTCGATATGCGGGCGCGACCCGGCACCGGCATTCTCTTCGACTTCATGAAGGTCGATGTGAACAACGCCGGCGGCGATGTCGCGCAGAACACGATGTTGCGGCTCGAGAAGCACCGCGTCTACCAGTTTGACGCCAATGTGCGCCGCTTCAACTACTTCCGGACACTTGGGCCGGAGTTTGCGTTGGGCTACCGCAACCACGACCTGCGGCAACAGGTCTCGGACTACCGGCTGCGGCTGCTGCCGCAGCGGGCGGTACGTCTCAATCTCGGCTATGGCCGCAGCATGGCGCGCGGGCGCTGGAATCCCACCTACAGTTACGAGAGCGACATGTTCCAGCTGCTGGGTGATGCCCGCTGGCAGACCGACGACTTTACCGCCGGCCTGGAGGCGGACTGGAAGGGCTGGAATTTTGGGGTCGAGACCTTCTACCGCGAATTCCGGAATGATCCGACCATCAACTCACGGCCCGGCCTCGACACGGGTTTTGGGCAGCCGGCGCCGCGCCCGGGGGCGATCAGCTCCCTCGACCGCGACGTGCCGCTCCGTTCGCGGGCGATCGTCACGCGGGCCAATGTCCGCGGCTCGATCAGTGAGCGGCTCCACGTGATTATGCGCGGCTTCATCGACGATGAGCGGATGCGCGCACCCTACTACGAGATCTCGACCGGCATCGCCAGCAACAACTCGACGATCCTCGAGAAGAAGTTCATTGGCAATGGCGATATCGAGCGACCCGGGCGCGTCTTTGACGCTGGCGTGAGCCTTGACCTGAACAAGCACTGGACGCTGACCAACTCCTTCAACTACACCTCGTGGAAGATCGAGGGCGGGGTGGCGACCAGCACGACCAGTCTGACCCAGAATGCGGCCGGCGCGCGGGCCACGGCGATCTCGCTGATCAATGACAGCCGGCTGACCGACCTGACCTCATACCGGAACATTCTTGATCTGTCGGCCAATTATGGAAAGCGTCTCTTCGGGAATATTGGCTGGCGGACGCAGAAGCGTGAGGTGACCCTCTCCGGACTCAATCAGTCCGGCAACGCCGCCGGACTGGGCGCCGTGACGTTTGTGGGGCCGGAGAGTGAGTCGATCCGCACCGACTCCTTCAACGGCGGGGTGCGGCTCCGGCCATTCGACCGGACGACCCTTGCGCTCAATTACGAGCGGGGCGAGAGCAACAACGCCTTTGTGCGCATCAATCCGCTCGAGCATACGCGCGTGCGGGCCCGGGCCCAGTTCCAGGTGACCGACAGCTTCTCGCTCAACACCACTCTCATGACGCTCGACCGGCGCAACCCGACGCCGCAGGTGCTCAACAACTCCGACATCCGGGCTTATGCCGTCTCCGGAAGCTACGATCGCGGCGCGAGGGTCGGCGTCGACGCCGGATACGACTACCACGACATCACCTCGGTCGCCAATCTGCGTTACTTTGACGCGAGTCGGATTCTGCGCTCCGGGCGCTCACTCTACTTTTCACGCATGCATTCACTCTTTCTCAACACGCGGTTCGGGCTGACTGAGCGAATGGACTTCATGCTCTACTACTACTATATCGTCGACCGGGGAGCGTCGACAGCGGTCGCCAGTTCCTTCGATATCGTCAATGTCTATCCGCTGCGCCGCCACAATCCGGAGGCGCGGATCTCCTATCGGTTCACCAATCACGTCACGGGAAATCTGAGTTATCGCCATTTCAGCTATAACGAAGATCTCTTCTCGTTCACCGACTATCGTTCGAACATCATGACGACCAGTCTGCGTTTCACCTTCTGAGGGTGAGGCAGGGTCGTCGGCGCTCTTTTGAGAGCAGGGTCTTTGATTAAGCAGTGACGGGGCGGTCGGGTGATCGCTCCGTCACATTGGTTTTTAATGACAATCCAAGGAGTCGATCAATGAAGGCAATTACGGAGAAAAGAGTTGGAAAAGGCCGGACCGGCCTGCTGGTGACGGGGGTGGCTGGTCTGGCCATGCTCATCAATGGATCGGTGATGGCCAGGCCAGGCGCGATTCAGGACACCAAGGCCACCTACATGCAGAAGTGCGCGGTCTGTCACGCCCCGGATGGAAGCGGCAGTACGTCCTATGGCAAGAAGAACAACCTGCGCGACCTCCGTTCGAAAGAGGTCCAGTCGCTGTCGGATGCCAAGCTGCTGGGGATCATTGCCAAGGGCGCCGGAAAGATGCCCGGATATGAGAAATCCCTTGGCGCGGATGTCTGCAAGAGCCTCGTTGGTTACATGCGCGAACTGGCGAAGAAGTAGTTGGGGGCCGTGACTGCTTCAGCCTCGCCGGCTGGCTCTCCCCCGCGCCCTGAAGAGAAGAGCGCGGGGGAGGGTGGCGGAACCTGGTCAGTGGCCAGGCAGTGACTGGATTATGCCAGCCGGACAGCAGTGGCCAATTGGTGAGCAGTGATAAGCATATGAAGACGATATATCTGAAGATGGCGATCTGTGCGCTCTTTCTGGCCGGCGGGGTCTATCTGGCCGGATTGCCTGGCCTGGCGGCCCGGGCGCAGAAGGGCGTGGCGGCGCCGGCGATGGGAAATGCCGAATGTCTGGCCTGCCACAATGATCCAACGGCAACCCGCGAGGTCGACGGCAAGACGACCAGTGTCTACGTCAATGAGACGACCTTTTCGGAATCGGTGCATGGATCGAACGACTGTGTCTCCTGCCACACGGACATCACGAGTTATCCGCACGATCCGGCGCCACAGAAGGCGAGCTGCGCCACCTGTCATGACTCGATGGCCACCGAGCATGCGGCGAGTATCCACGCCTCGACCCGGGTCAATGGTCAACCGGCGGCCAGTTGCGCCGACTGTCACGGCGCGCACGAGATCTTCCGCCAGGACGACCATCGCTCGAAGGTCAACCGTTTCAAGATTGCCGAGACCTGCGCTGGCTGCCACACCGACGAGAAGGTGATCAGGGACTATGGCCTCTCCCCGGCCCATTTCATCCAGAGCTTTCGGAACAGTGCGCACGGCCGCGGAATGTTCGACGCCGGGTTGAGTGTTTCGGCCACCTGTACCGACTGCCATGGCGCGCACGGCGTGAAGGGCAAGTCTGATCCTGCCGCCTTGACCTCGCACGCCAATCTGCCGCAGACCTGCAGCAAGTGCCACGCGGGGATACTCAACGATTTCACGAAGAGTGCGCACGGTCAGCTCTGGCTGAAGGGCGACGCCCGGGGCCCAAACTGCGCGACCTGCCACAATTCACACGACATCAAGGCGACTTCGCTGGCCGATGTGCAGAAGGAGATGATCAATCAGTGTTCGAGCTGCCACATCGAGCAGACCCGGACGTACCATCTGACCTTCCACGGCAAGGCGACCAATCTCGGGCTGATGGCCGCGGCGAAATGTGCGGACTGTCACACGGCGCACCTTAATCTGCCGGCGTCGGATCCGCTCTCGACCGTCGCGCCGGCCAATGTCGTCGCCACCTGCGCGCGCTGCCACACCGAGGCGTCGGCCAACCTGATCAGCTTCAATCCGCATCCCCAGCCAGAGCGGCGTGAAGCGGGGGAGGCGACCTATTTCGTCAGTCTCTTCATGAAGTGGCTGCTGCTCGGCGTCTTCGGATTCTTTGGTCTCCACACGCTGCTCTGGTTTCAACGTTCACTCGTCGCCTGGTTGCGGCGCGAGGTCGTCCGCCATGCGCCGAATGATGAGCAGTGGGTGACCCGCTTTGTCAGCTCCCACCGGCTGACGCACGTCGTCATCGTCATGAGCTTCCTTGGCCTTGCCTTTACCGGAATTCCGCTCCATTTCAGCGACAGCAACTGGGGCGGCTATTTCACCGGTCTGCTCGGCGGCGTCGAAGTGTCACGTTTCTTCCATCGTTTCTGGGCGGTGATCACCTTCGGTTATGCGGTCTACCACCTCTACTATCTGATCCGGCGCTCCGATTTCAAATGGACCTGGCGCAACTTCTTTGGTCCCGATTCGGTCGCGGTCCGCAAGCAGGATCTGCTCGACCTCTACCGTAATCTGCGCTACTTCTTCTACCTGGGGCCCCGGCCACAGTTCGATCACTGGACCTACTGGGAGAAGTTCGACTACTACGCCGTCTTCTGGGGCATCCCGGTCATCGGCCTCTCCGGTTTGGTCCTCTGGTTCCCGTGGTTCTTTACCTCCTTCCTGCCGGGGTGGGCGCTCAATGTGGCCATGATTGTCCACGGTGAAGAGGCGTTGCTGGCGGTCGGGTTCATCTTCACCTTCCATTTCTTTCACAATCATCTCCGTCCGGAGAACTTCCCGATGGATACGGTGATCTTTACTGGAAAGATGACCCTGACGCGTTTCAAGGATGAGCGACCGGCAGAGTATGAGCGGCTGGTCAGCGAAGGCCGACTCGGCGAGATTCTCACGGATCCCCCGACCCCCTTCGCCCGTCGAATCTCTTTCTGGTTTGGGCTGGCGGCCCTCCTGACCGGGCTGGTGATCATCGTCGCGATCTTTGTCAGTCTGGTCTAGGACTGTCCGGACCGTGAAGTGGGGGGAGGGAAGAGGAGCTGCAGAAATCTTCCCGTTCATTCCCGGAGCATTCAACAATGGCGCAGACCTTTTCGGCACTGAAGGTTCTTCACGAGCGACTGGATGAACTCTTCCTTCTCCACCAGGAATCGCTGCTCGACCAGACGGGTGACGGCGGGGAGTGGGCTGACCGCTCCCTCGCCCTGCTCGATCGCTATGAAGCCGCCCTGCGCGAACATCTGCGGCTTGAGGAGGAGCTTCTGCTCCCCGTCTATCGCCGCGCCGGGAAGATTCCGGGGGGGCCGGAAGAGTTCTACACCGGAGAGCACGCCCGCCTGCTGACAATTCTCGCCCGTTGTCGGGGCCTGCTGCTCGAACTCCGCCGTGGGGAGCTCGAGCGCCGGCGGGGCACGATCAGGCTCTTTGACGAAGAGTCAGTCTTCAAGAGCCTGACCCAGCATCATCACCAGCGGGAGGAGAACCTGCTCTTTCCCACCCTCGATGAGGTGACCGATGAGAGCGAACGAACGCGTCTGATCCGACTCTGTCTCGGCGCGGAGGGCGATCAATGAAGTGGCGCGCCCGTCTCAACCTGCCGCGGGAGCACGGGGCCTGGGCGATGTTCTATGTTCCGCTCCTTCTGGGAATCTTGGTGGGAGGTGGTTTTTCGTGGCCGGTTGGCTGGCTGATCATCGCGGCGAGCGCCCTCTTCATCTCCCGCGAGTCGCTGCTGCTGGTCTGGCGGTCACGCCTCCGCGGACGGCTCGATCGCGCGGCCCTCTTGACGCTCGCCATCGATGGTCTCTTCGCGATTGGCGCGGGCGCGGTTCTGCTCTTCCACTACCAGTACCTGAATCTTCTCTGGCTGGGGCTGCCGGGGCTCTTCCTGTTGCTTCTCAATGGATGGCAATCGTCGCGCCGCGCCGACCGGACGATGGCCACCGAGATTCTGGCGATTGGCGGGATGACTCTCGCTGCTCCGGCGGCCCATTACGTGGCCAGCGGGCGCTGGGATGGGCTGACCGGCGCTCTCTGGGGCTTCTCATTCCTCTACTTTGCCAGCAGCGTCTTCTATGTGAAATACCGGGTGGCGATCGTCCACCGGCGGGACCCCGGCTGGCGACGGCAGATCACCCGCCTCTCACTCCTCTACCATCTCCTTCTCCCCGCGATCCTTGCTCTTCTCGTGATCCGCGGGGCCTGGTCGGTCCTTCTCCTCCCGGCCTTTCTGCCAATCATTGCCCGGGCCCTCTACCATCACCGGCATCCACCGCCAGGGCTCAATCTGAAGCAGATCGGCGTCAGCGAGATCGTCTACGCGCTGGTCTTTCTGACCCTGACGACCTTCGCGCTGGCCTGAATGCTCCGCCGCCTTTCAGTCCCCGCGCGTGGTCGCTGGAATTTGGCTACCGCCAGTTGCTCATGAGCGAAATTTCGCCACCCTGGGTATACTCGAGGCTCAGCGCCATCACTCGCTGGTCTGGCGAGATGGAGAGGCCGGGAAGCGATCTCTGGTAGGTCGGACGGTAATGAGCGCCGCCGAGACAGGTCACCTGGCGCAGCTGCCGGGAACGGAGATCGAAGAAGTTGACACAACTCATCCCGTTCTCGTTGCGCTGGTTGAAGAAGTAGATGCCCCCCGCCGCAGGGGCCCAGTTCTGTCCGAATTGCTGGCCGACCAGCTCCTCGATCCGTCGTTCCTGGCCGGTGGCGAGGTTCTTTTCAAAGAGTACGGACTGGTAGGTGAAGAGCAGCGTCTGCCCATCCATCGATTCCCATGAGTCGTGAGCATTGTTGATAGAGAGCTGGGTGGCCGGGCCACCATCCACGGAGACTCTCCAGAGATGGTCACCGCGGCGCAATCCGCTGGCGTTCTCCCGCCGCGAGGTAAAATAGATCCAACGACCATCCGCAGACCAGCTTGGATTGGAGTCCGGCGCAGGATGGTCCGTCAGCTGACGCAATTGCCCCCCTATCACCTCGACGAGAAAGATATCGGTCTGGTCTCCGCTGTACCGGTGAAACGCAATCCGCTTTCCATCGGGAGACCAGCGTGGTCTTCCGAGCCCCCACTGTTGAAGATTGGTCAGTTTGGTCTGGTAAGAGCAGGCCGGATCGGTGATCCAGACCTCTGCGTGGCCAGTCCGATCGGAGAGGAAGGCGATCTGCCGACCATCCGGCGAAAACTGCGGAGAGACATCCCGCTCGGTCGATCTGATCTCACAGAGGGGGTGGCGGCTCGCTTCACTCTCTTCACTCTGGCCGAGAATCGTGATCTTTTCCGTTGTGTCGAGACACGAGAGGACCATCTGCCCGTCGCGGGGCGAGATGGCGAAATTGTCGGTGCCCGGCCAGACGCTGGTCAGCGGCTGCGGTGTCGACCCTTTGATTGGCAGACTCCAGATTCGTGAAGACCCGGATTGACGGGAGAGAAAGAGCAGCTCCCGTCCATCCACCGACCACTGCAGGGAGCGCACATCGGCTTGTTTCCGGGCCAGCTCGACCAGTCTCCCATTCTCCACATCGACCAGCAGGATATCGGAGTTGAAGGGGGAATGCTCACGGATGAAGGCGACCGATCTTCCATCGGGAGAGAAACGGGGATCGTGATCGAAGCTGTCACTCCCCGGGGGCAGGGTGGTCAGCTGCTTCCTGGTCTTTCCGTCGACGGTGAGCAGGTAGATCACGGGCGCTGTCTGCGGCTCCGGCCGGTCGGTGATCGCCAGACTCTGGCCATCGGGTGACCAGTCGAGCCCTCCCACCGCTTCACCGACCAACTCCGCGCCACCCCCCGTGGTCGGAATCATGAAGACCTGCTGCCGGGGCTCACCAGGGACGATCGGGCGCAAAAAGGCGATCTGCCGGCCATCGGGTGACCAGGCAATCCGCGCGGCCGGAGCAGTGTTGGCGGTCAGTTGAAGCGACCGCTCATCGCTCATGCTTCGCACATAGAGGGCATAACTGCCAGTGCCACTCTCGATCGACGTGAAGGCGAGTGACGCCCCGTCGGGTGAAAAGGCCAGTGCGCCTTTGTCACCGTTCATGGTGATGAATGGCCGGGTGACCAACCCCGCTTTCGCCGGTGGGTTGTCGAGTCGAAGGAGGAACCAGAGAAAGAGCCCAATCGCCGTTATTGTCAGCAGCAGAACCATTATTTTAACTGCGCGATCCCGCCACGGCGGCGCGAGCGGGGCGGGACTGACGACGGGGAGGGGAGAGGCGGACGCCGGGTCGGCAGGGACGCTCCCGGCAAAGAACATGTAGCCGGCTCCCGGAATCGTCAGAATGTAGCGCGGAGTCTGTGGATCATCTTCGATCAGTTGCCGCAGGTACAGGATATTCTGGGAGAGATTCGACTCATCGATGAACCGGTCAGGCCAGATCAGTTTGAAGATATCGTCCTTGCGCACGACCTGGCCGGCTTGACTGACGAGCAGGCGGAGCAGCTCGAACTTCTTGGCTGGTAGCTGGCGCGCCTTGCCGTCCTTGTAGAGCAGACGCTGGTCGAGGTCGAGCCTGAAGAGACCAAACTCATAGAAGAGCGGCTCGTTGGCCGGAATTGATTGTATACTTTGGACTTCACCGCGTTGGTAAGGCGGTGTTCCCTGATCATCAGCATCTGACTGCAATGTTGTCTCCTGTCGCAACGTCACAATTAACCACTACCAGTTGCTGGCCACCGAGATATTGGAGAAGCTCTTGTCGATCAGACTGATCACCAACCAGCGGTCATCAGCGCTGACCGACAGTCCAGAGACGTAAGGAACCCGCGAACCGGACACCTCGTGCACCCGCCTGATCTGATTGCTCTGCAGGTTCAGGGCGAGGAGCTGGCTGTCCCCGTCATCCTCTGGCGCCAGGAAGTAGAGATCTGTTCTTCCAATGGCCCAGTAACGATCAATCTTATATCCGGCGAGCGCTTCAACCCGCGACTCTGATCCATCGCGCAGATTCTTGACCCAGATCTGGTCATCCCAAATGTAGTAGAGCCGGAGCCCATCAGCCGACTGAAATGGCTCTCTCCCACTCCGCACCGTGACCGCTTGCGGCTCTGCTCCGTCTGCCCGCATCTTCCAGATGCGGCAGATACGGCTGGTCTGGCTGATCCCCGGTATCTTCCCCTCACTCTGGCCCTCGCCCTGGCCCTGGCCTTCGCCCCGGTGTGAAGTGAAGTAGATCCACCGCCCGTCGTTCGACCAAGATGGCAGATAGTCCGAGGCGGGGTCATTCGTCAGACGTGTCAGCTGACCCCCAATCAGTTCGATCTTGTAGATATCGGCCTGATTGTCACTAAAGAAGTCGAAGACGATCTGTTCTCCATCCGGAGACCACTGCGGACTGCCGACACCATTGCGGTCGAAGTGGGTCAGCTGGCGGCCCTGCTGACATTCTTTGTCCATCAGCCAGAGTTGGTCAATACCGGACCGGTTTGAGACAAAGACAATTCGTTTCCCATCCGGTGAGAAGCGGGGTGAATGATCAGGACGCGTCGAGTTGGCGCGGCAGGGAGATTCGATAATCGGATCGGCAGCAGCCTCTTCCCCCGGTGGCATCAGCGCGTGAAGCTGCAGGTCGCTGTTGTCAAATCTTTCGACGAAGGCGATCGTCTCCATCGTCGGCGAGAGGCTGAAGCTCGCAATCTCGCCGACGATGCTCTCGACTAGGCGGGGCGGCCCCCCATTCTTTGAGATCCGCCAAATTCTCCAGTTGTCATTACGATTCGAGATGAAGAGAATCTCCCGACCGTTGCTTGACCACTGGGGCGACCGTGCCTCCCGCTGATCGAAGGTCACTTGTCGCAGCTTACCGGTTTCACGATTGATGATCAAGACCTCGCTCGTTGAGAGCGAAGTCGAGCGGGTGAAGGCCACCTCGCGTCCATCTGGAGAGAATCGGGGCTCGTAATCGAAGACATTTGACCCCGGAGGCGGGTTTGAAAGGGGCTGTCGCTCCCGTCCGTCGAGCGACAGCAGGTATATTCCAGTCGGAGTTCCCGGACCTTCATCGTCGCTGATCGCCAGGTATCGACCTTGCGGATCCCAATCGAGCCCGTCGATTGCCTCTCCAATCTGCCGCTCCGCGCCTCCAAAGGCGGGAATCGTCAAGATCGAGTATTTGCGCGCCGCGCTGTCGACCCTGCGGAGAAAGGCGATCTGCTGGTTGTCTGGTGACCAGGTGATCATCTCTTCGAGAAGCGGGTTGTTGGTCAGTTGCAGAATGTCATCACTGCCCGTTCTCCGGACGAAGAGATCATTGGTATCTTTGGTGCGCCCCTCGTCGAGGAAGGCCAGCATCCGGCCATCCCGGGAGTAGGCCAGACCATCTTTTCGTCCGGGCCGGGAGATCAACGTGCTGACCGTCGATTCCCTGACCTTCATCCCCTCGACTCCGCGCGCAAGCCAGAGTTTGATCATGTAGCTCGAGCCAGCGATCATCCCGGCCAGAATGACGAGCCGCAGCATACTCGCCGCGAGCCACGTGGCGGGTGGGCGTCCCCCACCAGCTGGGCCTTTGCCAGGGGCCTGGGATTGTGGGGCGCTGATTTCTGCGCCTGCCTTATCCCTGATTTGAGCAGCCCTCCCGACCGGGCCTTCACGCCCATCGGAGAGCAGCGCCCTTACTGGCGGATGGAAGAGATAGCCAGTCCCGGGGACGGTCAAAATATAGATAGGTGAGCTTGGATTATCGTGCAATAAACGGCGCAGATGGAAGATCTGCTGGGAAAGGGTCGCGTCACCTTTTGCCGGATCGGTCAGCCCAGGCCAGACCTGACCAATGATCTCTTCCTTGGCCACCACTTGTCCCGCCCGTTCGAGCAGGGCGACCAGCACGGCCGTTCTGATCCGGTTCAGATTGACCTGTCGTCCTTGGCGGTAAACGGTCAGTGAACCGGGATCGACCCGGTATTCTCCAAATAGATATGATTGGGTTTCGATGACACTCATCTTTGATCACTCATTCACGTGACCTTGCAAAAGGTATGGGCCAAACGTATGGGCCATACTTTTGATTGGCCGGCCACGAACATCGTTTACTTTGGGGGATATCCTCTTCGTTCTGGCCAACTGGCCTGATCAGGCCACCCGATCAGGCCAGTTGGCCAGTTTCGAAGGTCAGATCCTTAATCGTTGTTTATGCGGTGTCGTCTCAATTGTTGCTTGCAGATCGGTCTGCTGGTCTCGACGTCGCGACGGGGGCTGGTCAGCGACGATGACCTGACTGTCGAAGCTGTCCGATCCAACACGTGGCCGGAATGCACCTGCCACTCCTCAGCTTGAGAGTGCAAAGCGCCAGTTCAGGTTCCAGCCGGTGACGAAAATTGAGACTTTCACAACTCAGCCACTTAACGGGTCAGAACCCTCTGAGCTGGGAGATGCATTGTGTGATCAATTGTATGTTTGAAGTGATGCTGGCAAGGTCAATCTGCTGTGTTGTATGTCAAAAGGAGACCTGCTCGCTCACTAGATTACCGCAATATATTAAAACCTTCACCGTCGTGGCTGCGGTATGCCAGAAATATGTAGTTGAGTTGATGATCTCAGTGAGCGCCAGGATCTGCCTCTGATCAGAGAGAGCTCCTTACCCCTGACAGTGTCTTGCACTTGTTCATCTTAAGTCTGGCTTTTTCCTGCCTTATATCTAGTCAAAGTATCTAGTCAAATCTACTCGAAACTGCATAGATCTGCTCATCTTGCTCATCCATCTTACTATTCTGCCGGGTTGAAAGAATATTAAAGGCTCAAAAAGTATATTTACTATTTATATTTCAGCCTTCATCGGCAGATGAAAAACTTAAGAATTGTTGATCCCGCTTACGAAACTGAACATATATTCCGGGTAGCATGCTGTCAAATGAATTGCATTGAATCAACTAGAATCAATTAGTTCAAGCGGGCGAAGCGGTTCAAGTCTTTTATATTAAACGCGATACGGAGAGGGTCTTCTTGTTTTTATAGTTCTTAGCGACATAGAACGGGTTCGATTGATCGTTATCCTCTCTCCTCGCTGGCGTTGATATAGGAAGAGTCAATTTTGTTTCCACGCCGGCCATCTTTTTAACAAATCGTTTTAGCTCCGTGTTGTGGGCGGCAATCGCGCTGACTGATAACTATTGTTGCAAGGCTCAAGACTTTTTTGTTAAGTCGTAAGATAGTCGCCACTGCGGCCAATTAGCTGAGAGTAGATGATATTCAGCCTGTTCTAAGACACTTTAACGTGGTTGAAGAGGTTTCTCTTCGACAGGCCGATCCAGGCGGATGACCTGATCAATTACTAGTGGTCAGGAGTCAGGCCAGTGATCGGAAAAGTCGGATTTGTCCTCGGGTCATCTATTTTCTTGAGCGGCTTAGACTTAACTCACTGGATGAATTCAATCGCCCACTAAATAAACACAAATTTTCATGAAGCCGGATGGGCCGGATGGTCCGGATGGGCCGTGATGAGGTTGATTCATCCGGAACCCACAAGCTGTGTTTGGCGAACAGTTGTCAGTTCAGATGTGGATCGAACGCGGGTGGAATTGTCAGGGATACTGATATGTGGATAAATAAAGTGGTTAACCGGAGAAGTGTGGTGGCGGTGTTCCTCGTGGTTGGAGCACTGTTGGTCGCGGTGTCATCATTAAGGCAGCTTTCGTCGGTGCGGGCATCGGCCAACCTGACGATCACCCCGATCACCTGGAACATTGTTGGACTCGACAGCAACAACGTCAACGTCGGTCCAAACCAGTTTCCGGTTGGGGTGCGGGTCTGCAACACCGGAACGGCGGCGGCGACGAATGTGACATCCGCCTTCATCTGGGACACGAGCGATCCTTATATTAATCTGCGCCCGGGAACCCTGAGCAATTTCAACGCTAGTAAGATTCCGAGTCTGGCGGTTGGGGCCTGTACCGACTTCTATTACGAGGTGGAGGTGACGCGGACCAGCCTTGCTTACAAGCGCGCCCGCCGCTACCGGATCACCGCGACGGCCGATTCGCTTGGGACCGTCAGCACACCCTCCCCGCGCGAGATCTTTGTCGAGTATCTGGTCTCCCAGCGTCGGAACATTATTAATGATATCCGGCTCAATAGCGCCTCGGTCCCCGCCGGCGGGACGATGGTGCTCGAAGTGGGGAAGACCTATACGCTGACGCTCGTCGGATCGACGGCGACCCAGGGCTATGAGCAGATTGAGTCCTTCATTAATCTATCAAACACGGTCTTCCAGATCCTCTCCGTCTCGACCAGCTATACGGCAGATACCTCGCCGCGAGTGAACAACCCGGATGATAAGCTCTATGGTGACGGTTGTAACTGGGAGAACGATCCGAACAGCCCGAACTACCGGGCCTGTCTCGCCGATGGGAAGGCCGGGGGCGGGGTCGTTGTCAACTACACGCTGAAGATTCTCTCCGCTCCCGCCTCGGTTGTCTCCCTGAGCGGGCTGCTCTACGACTTTTCCGGAAGCAGTTTTCATTATAATTCGGACGCCGGAACGCAGACCCGCTTTGCTTTGATCTATGACCCGGCAGCGGTAACCATCAACAAGAGTTTCAACCCGACGCCGATCAGCGCTAATGGCTCCTCGGCGCTCAACTTCACGATCACCAATCCCAATCCGGTCGCCGTCAACAACGTCAACTTTACGGATACCTTTCCGACCTCACCGGGAGCGATGGTCGTGGCCAATCCGACTGGTGCGGCGACCAGTGGCTGCGGAACGCCAACCTTTGCGCCGGTCGCTGGCGCCGCTTCGATCTCCGTCTCCGGAGTAACGGTGGCGGCGAATAGTACGTGCCGGATCAGCCTCAATGTCACGGCTCCGACGGCAGGGACGTATAACAATGTCTCGAACAATCTCTTTATTGGGACGACCAATACTGGCAACTCCTCGACGGCCGCGCTGACGGTCAACGCTCCCCCAGCCGCGCCACCCCCAGTCTGCGGCACGACAATGGCGAACTGGACCTTTCCGACTGGCTTTAACACCAGCAACCCGGTTCCGACGGTCAACAATGCGAGCGCCTCGGCCTCGCTTGGGCCAGGTCTCAGTGCCATTGCGGCCGCGGTGACAGCGACCGCGGACGGCACCCAGTCCTGGGGAACGACAGGTGCGGTCGCGACCGGGGCCACCCTCGCGACCACGAACGACGACTATTTTCAATTTGCCGTCAATACGACGACCCTCACTTCGGTCACGCTGGCCCTCGATGCTTACCGCAAGGGGAACAACGCCGCCCAATCGATGGCGATCTATGTTTCGACCGCGACCAAGACAGCCGGACAGAATGAGCCGGGAACGCTGGTCAACACGATCACTCTGCCGGCGTCAGACCAGGTTTGGCAGAACTACAGTACAACGGTCAGCAGTGGACTCAACTCTGCCGGGACGACCTATTTTCGGGTCTATCTTTACAATGCCGGCAATACCGCCTCCGGATTTGATGTTTACATCGACAACGTCACCTTTACGGGCTGCTTGCCGCCCCAGCCGCCGCAGATTACGAAGAGCTTTTCACCAGCGGTGGTGCCGGTCAATGGAACCTCGACGCTCAGCTTCACGGTGACCAATCCGAACAATTCGACGGCGCTGAACAGTGTCGCCTTTACCGACATCCTTCCGGCGGGGGTGACGGTGACCTCCGGCACCTCATCCGCTTGCGGCGGCACCCTGACGCGGACGGCTCCCGATACCCTGGCCCTGAGTGGTGGGACGATTGCCGCCAGTGGCAGTTGTACGTTCAATGCGACCGTGACGGTAACGACGGCGGGTCCCAAGAACAACGTCAGCGAGAATGTCACGTCGACCGAGGGAGGAACCAACTTCACCTCGACTGGGTATGCCAGGGCGACGATCACCGGCGTCCTGCCGCCGGATATTGTCAAGAAATTTGGGGCGAACCCGATCTTTGCTGGTTCGACAACGACCCTGACCTTCACCCTCAGCAATCCAAACAGCGATATCGCGTTGTCGGGAGTGGGCTTTACCGATACCTTTCCGACCACGCCAGGGGCGATGACGGTGGCCCCGACGCCGGGGGCGTCCACCTCTGGTTGCGGAACTCCCACCTTCAGTCCGGTGGCCGGGAGTGGATCGATCACCTTTAGTGGGGGAACGATTGCGGCAGGTGGAACCTGTACGGTCAGCCTCAATGTGGCGACGACCGGTTCGGGCACCTTTGCCAACACGAGTGGGGCAGTGACCCACCTCGTCAATGGCGTGACGGTGACCGGCGGAACCTCCACCGATAGTCTGGTCGTCAAGCAGGCGAATCCGGCGCTCTCCCTGTTGAAGCTGGTTGGACCGACGGC
>Ga0209972_10001842_pt1 | contig 17924 bp, 19 predicted proteins | sample NOAtaG_7_FD_187302 | JGI IMG/M metagenome (GOLD analysis project Ga0209972, IMG submission 187302) | Freshwater lake microbial communities from Lake Erie, under a cyanobacterial bloom - NOAA_Erie_Diel1S_2200h metaG (SPAdes) (version 2) | ecosystem: Environmental > Aquatic > Freshwater > Lake ... | reverse complement strand
GCGGCCATGCTCTATGGCGTGCTGCACCGCCGCGGTCATTATCACCTCACTGCCCAGGTTTCGGGACGGATTGCCCGGATCATGCTGGCCGCCGCCCTGATGGGAGCGGCGTTGTGGTTCGCCTTGCCACTCGCCGGCGATGCATTTCATGGCGCTCCGCTTGAACGAATTGTGGCGGTCTTGGCGGTCGTCGGCCTGGGCCTGATCGTCTTTTTTGGCAGCGCCTGGGCCGTGGGCGTTGTCAATCGCGACACAATCGGCCAGTTGCGGCGCCGTCAGCTTTAAGGGTTATCAGACCATGCGCGTCGTTTCCGGCATCCAGCCCACGGGCAACCTCCATCTCGGCAACTACCTCGGCGCCATCCGCAACTGGGTGAAGCTGCAGCGCGACTACGAGTGCATCTTCTGCATCGTCGACCTGCACGCGATCACCGTGCCGCAGGAGCCCGCGGCGCTGCGCGCCGCGACGCGCGAGGTGACGGCCGCCTACATCGCCTCGGGCATCGACGCGGAGGCGTGCACGATCTTCAACCAGTCGACCGTGCCCGGCCATTCCGAGCTGTCCTGGATCTTCAGCTGCATCACGCCGCTGGGCTGGCTCAACCGCATGACGCAGTTCAAGGAGAAGGCGGGCAAGCAGCGCGACAACGCCGGGCTCGGCCTCTACGCCTACCCGGTGCTGATGGCGGCGGACATCCTGCTCTACAAGGGCACGCACGTTCCCGTGGGCGAGGACCAGAAGCAGCACCTCGAGCTCGCGCGCGACATCGCCGGCGCCTTCAACCGCCGCTACGGCGTCGAGTACTTCCCGCTGCCCGAGCCGCAGATCTTCGGCACCGCGACGCGCGTGATGAGCCTGCGCGACGGCACGAAGAAGATGAGCAAGTCCGACGCGTCCGAGTTCAGCCGCCTGAACCTCACCGATGGCGCCGACGCGATCGCGGACAAGATCCGCAAGGCGAAGACAGACCCGCACCCGCTGCCGGACGCGGTTGAGGGCCTCGCCGGAAGGCCGGAGGCGGAGAACCTGCTCGGCATCTACGCCGCGCTCACCGACAAGACGCTCGAGGCGACGGTCGCGGAATTCGCGGGCGCCCAGTTCTCGACGTTCAAGGGCGCGCTGTCCGACGTCGCCGTCGCCGTGCTCGGCCCGATCGGCGCGGAGATGAAGCGCCTGATGGACGATCCCGGCTATGTCGACGGCGTTCTGCGCCGCGGCGCCGAGAAGGCCGGCACGATGGCCGCGCGCCACCTGCGCGAGGTGCAGGACCTCGTCGGCTTCCTGCGCCCCTGACGCGGCGGCGGCTAGGCCGCCGCGACGACGTCGATCTCGATGATCATCTCCGGGTCGGCGAGCCCGGCGACGAAGAGCAGCGTGGAGCCCGGCCTCTCGCCCTCGATCGTGCGGTTGCGGCACTCCCGGCTGAACTCCACGTCCTGCGTCCCGACCATGTAGACGGTCAGCCGGACGATGTCGCGATGGGTCATGCCCGCGGCCTCGACCACGGCGCGGACGTTGCGCCAGGCCTGCTCGATCTGCGCGCGCCGGTCGCGCACGAGCGCGCCATCGGCACCGACGCCGATCTGGCCTGCCGCGAAGAGGACGCGCGATCCGGCCTCGACGACGTTGACGTGGTGGTAGGCGCCGACCGGCGCGTGCAGGGTCGGCGGGTTGGATCGCGTGATGGCCATGCGTCGCTCCTGGATAATGGTTGCCGTCAGTTCTTGGGCGGCGTGAGCGCGGCCGGCGCGAAGCCGGCAAGCTTGCGCGTGAGGCGCCCGACGGGCCGGTTCGCGTGCTCGAGCCGGTCCTTGCGCGCCACGGCACCCAGCACCAGTCGCGCGCCGATGGCACGCACGGGCTCGCCCGGGAAGAGCTGCGAGGGCGGGCGCACGAGGCCGCTCGACGACCACTCGTCCTTCGCACCGAGCACCAGCGAGGCGAGTATCTTGCCGGCGAGATGCGTGGGGCCGACGCCGTTGCCCGAGAAGCCGCAGCCGTAGAACACGCGCTCGGCGCCCGGCAGCGCACCGAACATCGGCACCGTCTCGGCGCTGCGGTCTATCGGCCCGACCCAGGATTGCGCGACCTCCAGCGTGCGCAGTTGCGCCGAGGCCTGGCGCGTCTCCTCGAGCAGCAGCGCCAGGCGCGGTGGCTCGCCCTCGAAGCGCGGGCCGACGCGCCCGGCGCGCGCGACATGGCCGCCGCCCTTGCCGAATTCCAGCCGGCCGCCGGCCGTCGGGCGGAGATTGCCGACCATGATGCGCGAATCGGTCACCACCGGGCCCTTCGCGAAGCCCATCCTCGCGAGGATATCGGGGATCGGCGTGCTGACCGCCGCCTCCGCCGCGGCGACCAGCAGGCTGCGCCGGAACTCCGGCAGGCCGACGGACCAGGCGTTCATCGCGAGCACGACGCTGTCCGCGACGATCTCGCCATCGCTCGTCGCGACGCGCGGCGGCAGGCCGCGGTGGAGCCCGGTCATCGGCGAGCGCTCGAAGATCGCGACGCCCATCTCCCGTGCGCGCCGCGCGAGGCCGCGGACGAGTTTCGCCGGCTGCACCGCCCCCGCCGCGGCGTCGAAGGCACCCCCGACATAGCCGTCGAGGCCCCAGCGCGCGGCGATGGCCGCCCCGTCCATCTCGCGGAACGGATAGCTCTGGAAGCGCGACAGCCGATCGGCGACCGCCGACCACGCGCCGAGGTGCCGCTCGCAGGTAGCGCCCCAGAGCCAGCCGTTGTTCTCGTACTCCGCGTCGATGCCGTGCGCGGCGCAGAAGGCGCCGATCTCCGCGACCGAGGCGGCGGAGGCACGCGCCATGCGCAGCGCTTCCTCCTCGCCCATGAACGCTGCCATCGCCGGGAAGCGCGCCCACAGGCTCAGCACGTAGCCGGCGTTGCGGCCGCTCGCACCGCCGCCGCAGATGTCGCGCTCGACGATCGCGACGCGCAGCGCGGGCTCGCGCGAAACCAGGTTGATCGCGGTCCACAGGCCGCAGAAGCCGCCGCCGACGATCGCCACGTCGAAGCGATGGCGACCGGAAAGGACTGTCGTCGAGGGCGCCTCCGCCGCGAGCGCCTCGTCGAGCCAGAAGCTGCGATGGCGGGTCGCAGCCTCGGAAACCGGGCCTTCGAGCTTCATGTCGCCTGTCCCTTCCCGATCCGCGCGGCTCAGGCCTGCGCTGCGTAGCCGCCATCGACCGGCAGGGCCGTGCCGGTCACGAAATCCGCCGCGCGGCTCGCAAGGAAGACCGCTGCGCCGGCGATGTCGTCGGGCTCGCCCCAGCGCCCGGCCGGCGTGCGCGCGACCACCTTCTCGTGGAGGTCCGGCGTCGCCGCGCGTCCGCGGATGGTGAGGTCGGTGACGATCCAGCCAGGCAGGATCGCGTTGACCTGGATGCCATCGGAGGCCCAGGCGGAGGCGAGCGACTTGGTGAGTTGCACGACGCCGCCCTTGGCCGCGCCATAGGGCGCGGAGAAGGAGGCGCCGAAGATCGACGTCATCGAGCCGATGTTCACGATCTTGCCGCCGCGCCGCCTGAGGACGGGATAGGCCGCCATGCAGGCGAGGTAGACGCTGGTCAGGTTGACGTCGACCAGCATGCGCCATTCGTCGAGGCCGTAGGCCTCGGGACGCTTGCGCACGTTGGTGCCGGCGTTGTTGACCAGGATGTCGATCGTGCCGAAGCGGGCGAGGGCCGCGTCGACGAAGGCGGAGCATCCTTCCTCGCTCGTGACATCGGCGCGCGACGCGATCACGTCCGCGCCCGCGTCGCGGAGCTGGCGCGCCGCGGCGTCGTTCTTGGACTCGTCGCGGCCGACGATCGCCAGGGCGGCGCCGGCCTCGGCGAGGCCGCGTGCGATGGCAAGGCCAATGCCACCATTGCCACCGGTCACCACCGCGACGCGGCCGGAGAGGTCGAAGCGCGAGCCGCCCATGCCCGGTGCCACGGTCGGTCAGGCCGCGTAGGCCGAGACGACCTTGCGGATCGCGCTGGCGATGCGCTCGGCGTGGGCCTCGGTGAGCGCCTCGGACCACCACATGCAGATCGTCTCGGCGCAGGCCTTCTCGGCCTGCGGGCAGAGCGTGTCGGAATGGTCCCAGTTGCGCGTGACGCCCGGCAGCGTGAAGGGCCAGCCCGAGGAGCCGAAGGTCAGCCGCTCGCGGATGACCGGATAGCGATAGAGCGGGATCGGGCCGGGATACCCGATGAAGCCGTCGATCCCCTCGGCGGCGAGCGCGCGCATGACGTCCTTGACCGGCGCGCGCAACCGCGAGGGGGCGAGGCGGAAGCTGTAGTAGAAGAAGACGCCGCGAGCGTCGGGCAGGATCGGCACCGGTTCGACGTCCACGCCCTCGAGCCGCGACGTGACATGGTCCGCGGCGTCGATGCGCGCCTGGACCATGCCCGGCAGCTTGCGCAGCTGCGCGAGCCCGACCGCGGCCTGCAGCTCGGTCATGTGGTAGTTGGGAGCGAGGAAGAGATGGTCGCGACCACCCTTCGCGCGCGGCCAGCCCTTGTCGCCGCAGAGGCGGAGCGCGCGGCCGAAGCGCATGTCCTCGTTCGACACGACCATCCCGCCGTCGCCGGTGGTCATGTGCTTCGACTGCTGGAAGCTGAAGCAGCCGAGATTTCCCATCGTGCCGCAGGGCCGGCCCTTGTAGGTGGCGAGATGCGCCTGCGCGCAATCCTCGATCACGAAGAGGCCACGACGCGCGGCGAGCGCGAGGATCGGGTCCATGTCCGCTGGCGCACCAAAGACATGGGTGACGATGATGGCGCGCGTGCGCGGCGACAGGCAGGCCTCGATCGTCTCGGCGGTGATGTTCTGCGTGCGCGGATCGACGTCCGCGAAGACCGGCACCGCAAGCTGCGCCATGACCGGGATCGCGGTCCCGATATCGGTCACCGGCGACAGGATGACCTCGTCGCCCGGCTCGGGGTTCAGGTAGATCAGCGCGGCATGGAGCGCCGCCGTGCCGTTGGCGACGGCCACGGCCTCCCGCACGCCGAGGAGGTCGGCGAAGCCGCGCTCGAAGGCGGCGGTCTTCTTGCCGGTGAGGAAGGAGAGCGCTCCCGAGCGGATGGTCTCGACGAGTTCCGCGATCTCCTCGTCGCCAAGGGAGCGGCCGCTATGGTCGCGGAAGCTGGGCAACGGCTCCGGTATCGCCTTCGGGCCGCCATTGATCGCGAGATGGTTCATGCCTGGACGCCTCGTGCGGATGCCGGATCGCGGGCCACCGCGAGCCGGTAGGTGGCGATGGCGTTGCCGCCGCGGATCGCCGCGCATTCGTCGGCCGACAGTCCGGCGATCGCGCGGTCGAATGCCGCCTTCACGCGCCTGTAGGGCGCCGCGAGCAGGCAGACCGGCCAGTCGGATCCATAGATGAGGCGCCCGGGGCCGAAGGCGTCGATGACATGGCGGAAGGCCGGGGCGAGGTCGTCCTGCGTCCAGGAATCCCAGGACGCCTCTGTCACGAGGCCGGAGAGCTTGCAGGCGACATTGGGCTCGCGCGCAAGGGTCGCCACGCGCTCCGCCCAGGCTAGGTCCCAGCCGCGCGCGATCGGTGGCTTGGCGGCATGGTCGAGGACGAAGCGCCCCTCGGGGATCGCGCGCACCGCCGCGATGGCCGCGGGCAGTTCGCGCGCGCGCACCAGGAGGTCGTAGGCGAGCCCGGCGGCGGCGACGCGCCGGAGCCCGCGGACGACCGAGGGTCGCGCGAGCCACGCCTCGTCCTTCTCGTCGTGGACGATGTGGCGGATGCCGACGAGGCGCTCGCCGCCCGGCATCGCGCGCAGGCGCGCGATCCGCGCGTCGACGTCCGGCGCCTCGAGGTCGATCCAGCCGACGACGCCGGCTATCCAGGTATGCGCACGCGTGGCGGCCAGCTGCTCCGCCGTCTCCTCCTCGTCGTGGCGGCACTGGACGAAGATGCAGCCGTCGATGCCCTCGGCGTCGAGCAATGGCCGCAGGTCTGCGGGCGCGAAGGGCCTGCGTATGGGCGCGAGCGCCGGGGCCTCCATCCACGGATAGGAAGCCCGCGACGGATCCCAGAAATGCTGGTGCGCGTCGATCGTCTTCATGCACGGTCGCGCGCGCTCGTCGGCGCGGCAGGATCGAGCAGGCCTTGGGCGCTCAGGTCGTCCCACAGCGCCGGCGGGATCGCGACCCGCGACATGGCGATGGTCTCGTCGAGCTCCGCGACCGAGCGCGCGCCCGTGAGCGTCGAGGCGACCACCGGGTGGAGGCCCGGGAACTGGATGGCGGCGGCCTTGAGCGGCACGCCATGAGACCTGCAAGCAGCGTCGAGGCGCTGCGCACGCAAGACCATCTCCGCGGGCGCATCGTCGTAGTTGAACTTCGCGCCTGGCCTCGGGTCGGCGAGGAGGCCGCTGTTGTAGACGCCGGCGGCGAGGATCCGCACGCCACGGCGTGCGCAGCCAGGCAGCAGGACGGGAAGCGCCGACTGGTCGAGCAGCGTGTAGCGTCCGGCCAGCAGGAAGCAGTCGAACGCGCCCGCCTCGGCGAAGCGCGCCAGCATCTGCCACTGGTTCATGCCCGCGCCGACGGCGCGGATCACGCCCTCGGCACGCAGGCGCGCGAGCGCGCGATACGCACCGGACATCGCCTCGGCTTCGTGCGCGTCGGGATCGTGGATGTGCAGGACGTCGATGCGGTCGAGACCCAGCCGCGCGAGGCTTTCCTCGAAGGACCGCATCACGCCGTCGTGGCTGAAGTCGAAGATCGGCCGTTCCGGCGGCGTGCCCTTGTAGTAGGCGTCCTCGCCCTGCGGCGTCGCGGGCATGCGCAGAAGGCGCCCCACCTTCGTCGCGAGGACGTAGGAGTCGCGCGGCTTGCCGCGCAGCACGGCGCCCAGCCTGCGCTCGGCCGAGCCGTTGCCGTACATCGGCGCGGTATCGAAGAAGCGCATCCCGTGGCCCCACGCGGCCTCGACGACGCGCATCGCCTCGTCGTCGGATAACCGGTCTGTAGAGGCCCCGAGCGGCGCGGTCCCGAGGCCGAGCGGCGTGAGCGGCGGCAGCGGCATCGTCGACGTCCCTCAGCGGCCCGGCGCGCGCGGCACGAACCGCGCGACCGATGGCGCGGGGGCGACGTCGCGCAGGCCGACCGCGACGCCCTCCATGATGTGGGGCACGATCTCGCGCGCCGCCTCGGCCTCCTGCCCGGCCTCGATCATCGACAGCAGGCGCTCGTGGTCGCCGTAGTTGCGCTCGCGCTCCGTGTCGAGCGAGTGCCACGCGATGCCGACGATCATCTGGAACTGGCGCGCCATGATCTCCCACATCGCGCGCAGCGTCTCGTTGCCGGCCATCCGCAGCAGGGCACGATGGAAGCCCACGTCGCTCGCGGCCATCTGCGCCGAGGATCCCGCCTCGACCGCCTCGCGCATGCGCGCGAGCGCGGCGCGAAGCTCGTCGCTCGACGCCTCGCCCGACGCGCGGCGCGCGATGGCGAGGCGGACGGCACGCTCCTCCAGGAGCGTGCGGACGGAGAGGATCTCGTCGAGCTTCCTCTCGTCGACGGTCATGAGGCACATGCCCTTGTAGGGCGTGTTCACCACCACGCCCTGGCTCTCCAGCAGGCGCAGTGCCTCCCGGATCGGGACGCGGCTCACATTCAGCGCGCGCGAGAGCTCGGCCTCGACCAGCCGCGACCCGAACGGGATGCGCCGCTCCATGACCGCCTGCACGATCGCGTCCGTCACCTTCTCGGTGAGCGTCGGCGAGCGCTCGAGGGGGGCCAGGGACAGGTCGGGCTCGGTCATTGGGCGCGAACTCCGGACGAAGCGAGTTGACAGAAACCGTGTTACAATAAATTGTATACCGTATAAGATCAAGCACGAACCCGGAGGTGACCCATGAAACGTCGGACTCTCTTGAGCGGGACCGCGGCCGTGGCCGCGGGCAGCGCCCTGTCGGCCCCCGCCATCGCGCAGTCGCGCACGCGGCTGACGCTCTACACGTCCTGGGAGACGGACACCGTCGCGCCGTTCAAGTCCGCCTTCGAGGCGGACACGCCGGGCGTCGAACTGATCCCGGTGCGCGATTCCTCGGGGATCATCACGGCGCGCCTGCTGGCCGAGAAGGACAACCCGCGCGCCGACGCCACCGCCGGCCTGCCGATCAGCAGCCTCGTCATCTTCGAGCAGCAGAACATGCTGCACGGCTACACGCCGCAGGGCGTCGAGGCGCTCAAGCCGCGCTTCCGCTCGCCCGCCAACCCGATGACCTGGACCGGCACGGACGCCTTCCTCTCGGTCGTCGTCTTCAACGTGCCAGAGGGCGCGAAGATCGGCGCGAAGCTGCCTGCCTCGTGGCAGGACCTGCTGCAGCCCGCGCTGCGCGGGCACGTCGTCATGCCCAATCCCGCCTCGTCCGCGACCGGCTACGTCACCCTCGCCGGCTGGATGAAGACGATGGGCGAGGCCGGGGCATGGCAGTACATGGACCGGCTGCACGAGAACATCGCGACCTACCTGCATTCCGGGTCGGCGCCGGTCGTCTCGACCGCGCGCGGCGAGCGCGTGGTCGGCATCGGCTCCGACCTGCGGGCGGCGCGCGAGAAGACGCAGGGCGCGCCGATCGAGGTCGTCGTGCCCTCGGAGGGCCTGGGCTGGGACATGAGCGGGACCGCGATCCTGCGCGGCACGCGCAACCTCGAGGCCGCGCAGCGCTTCGTCGACTGGACCGTGAGCAGGCGCGCCCACGAGATCAGCGCGCGCTACGTGGGCATCGTGGGCCGGAGCGACGTCCAGGCGGCGCCACCGAACTTCCCGCCGAGCGCCGAGGCGCGGATGGTGGACGTCGACATCGCCTGGATGGCGGCCAACCGCGACCGCGTGCTGGCGGAGTGGAACCGCCGCTACGCCGCGAAGTCGCCGCCGCGCTGACCCGCGTCCCGCCGCGATGGATCCCGCTGTCCGCATAGAGGGCGTGGTGAAGCGCTTCGGCGCCTTCGCCGCGCTCGACGGCATCGACCTCGACATCCGGGCGGGCGAGCTCGTCTGCTTCCTCGGCCCGTCCGGATGCGGGAAGACCACGCTGCTGCGCGTGATCGCGGGCCTCGAGCGGCAGGACGCCGGGCGCATCCACCAGGGCGGGCGCGACGTCTCGCGCCTGCCCGCCTCGCAGCGCGACTTCGGCATCGTGTTCCAGTCCTACGCCCTGTTCCCGAACCTCACCGTCGCGGAGAACATCGGCTACGGGCTCGCCAACGCCAGGACCGCCCGACCCGCGCGCGTCGCGCGGGTCGAGGCGCTGCTCGCGCTGATCGGGCTGGAGGGGTCGGGCGGCAAGTACCCGGCGCAGCTCTCGGGCGGGCAGCAGCAGCGCGTCGCGCTCGCGCGCGCGCTGGCGACCTCGCCCTCGCTGCTCCTGCTCGACGAACCGCTTTCCGCGCTCGACGCGCGCGTGCGCCTGCACCTGCGCGGGGAGATCCGCGCGCTGCAGCGCCGCCTTGGCGTCACCACGATCCTGGTCACGCACGACCAGGAGGAGGCGCTCACCATGGCCGACAGGATCGTCGTCATGAACCACGGCTCCATCGAGCAGGTGGGCAGGCCCGAGGAGGTCTATGCGGCGCCACGCACGCGCTTCGTGGCGCAGTTCGTCGGCACGATGAACTTCCTGCGCGCGCGCGTCGCGCGCGATGGTCGCGGCGACGCGGGAGGCGTCGAGATCGCCTGCGACACGGCGGGCCTCGCGCCCGGCACGGACATCGACATCGCGATCCGGCCCGAGGACGTCCAGATCGCTCCCGCGGACGCGGGCGGCCCGGTCCTGCCGGGAACCGTCGAGGCGCTGGAATTCCTCGGCGCGGGCTTCCGCGCCGCGATACGGCTCGACGGGCCGGGCGGGCGCGTGCCGCTGCTCTGCGACATGACCCGGCGCGAGATGGCCGCGCACAGGCTCGCGCCAGGTGCGCGCTGCGGCGCCCTCCTGGCGCCCGGGGCGGCGCTCGCCTTCGCATGCGGATGACCACCGCCAGCACGGCGCCGGTGCAACGCCTGTCCGCCGACCAATGGGCGCTGCGCGGGCTCGTGCTCGTGCTCCTGGCGCTCTTCGCGCTCTTCCTCGCCCTTCCGCTCGCGGCGATGCTGCGCAAGAGCTTCGAGGACCGCGACGGCGCTTTCGTCGGCCTGGCCAACTACGTCGCCTACTTCTCGACGCCCGCGCTCTCCATATCGCTGTGGAACAGCGTCTTCGTCGCGGCGACCACGACCGCGATCGTCCTGCCGGTCGCCCTTGCCTACGCCTTCGCCCTGACGCGCAGCCGGATGCCGGGGCAGGCGGCGTTCAGGGCCGTCGTCATGGTGCCCGTGCTCGCGCCGTCGCTCCTGCCCGCGATCGCCCTGGTCTACCTGTTCGGCAACCAGGGCATGGCGCGCTGGGCGCTCTTCGGGCATTCGATCTACGGCCCGATCGGCATCGTCATCGCGCAGGTGTTCTTCAACCTGCCGCAGGCCGTGATGCTCCTGGCCGCCACGCTGTCGATGGCGGACCAGCGCCTCTACGAGAGCGCCGCCGCGCTGCGCACGCCGAAATGGCGGGTCTGGACGACGATCACCTGGCCCGAGCTGCGCTTCGGGCTCGCCAGCTGCGCGCTCGTGACGTTCGTCAAGGTGATCACCGACTTCGGCAGCGCCATCGTCATCGGCGGCGGCTACAACGTGCTCGCCACCGACATCTACAAGCAGGTCGTCGGGCAGCTCGACTTCGGCATGGGCGCGGTCATCGGGGTCGTGCTCATGGTCCCTGCGATCGTGGCCTTCCTCGGCAACCAGGCGATTCAGCGCCGACAGCAGGCCGTGCTCACCTCGCGCTCGGTGCCCTATGTCGTGCCGCCGTCGTTGGCGCGCGACGCCGCGCTCCTCGCCTTCTGCGCGCTCGTGGCGGCGTCCATGCTCGTCATCCTTGGCGTGGCGGCCTGGGGCTCGTTCGTGACCTACTGGCCCTACAACCTGTCCCTGTCGCTGCGGAACTACGACTTCGCCAACTTCGACCCCAGCGGATGGGCGCCATTCGCGAACGCGCTGAAGATGGCCGGCATGACCTCCGCGATCGGCACGGTGGTCGTCTTCATGGGGGCCTACGCGCTCGAGAAGGCCAGGGGCTTCGCGGCGGCGACCTCGCTCGCGGCGACGCTCGCCATGATGCCGCTCGCGGTGCCGGGCCTCGTGCTCGGCCTGTCCTACGTCATCTTCTTCAACGCGCGCTCCAACCCGCTCGAGCCGCTGCTCGGGACCCTGTTCCTGATGTCCGTCGGGACGCTGGTCCACTACTACACGGTCTGCCATCTCACCGCCGTCGCCGCGCTCAAGCAGCTCGACAGGGAGTTCGAGGCCGCCTCCGAGTCCCTCAAGGTCTCGCTCTTCCGCACCTTCATGCGCGTCACCGCGCCGATCTGCATGCCCGCGGTGCTCGAGATCGCGGGCTTCCTATTCCTTGCCGCGATGGCGAGCGTCTCGGTGCTGATCTTCATCTACGCCCCGGACACGCGCGTGGCGTCGGTCGCCGTGGTCAACATCAACGACGCCGGCTTCACGGCGGCGGCGGCGGCGATGGCGACCTGCATCGTGCTCTGCTGCGCCGCCTTCAAGGCGCTCCACGCCCTGGTCGTCCATGTCGTCGTCCGGCGGTCGAGCGCCTGGAGGCGGCGGGACGAGGGCTGACCAGCATCACCATTCCGGCCGCCGGCGCCGTCACGGGCGATCTTGGCGGTTGCCGAGTCGACCGGCATCGTGTTGGCTGCCACGATAGGAGCGCCGGCATCACCCGGGGCAGAAACGGGGCAGCAGGCGACATGCGCACCGACCGGCCTTGCCTAGCGACGGCGCTGGCCTTCCGCCCGATGGGTGCCTCGCACGGCCGGGACATGGGCGTCCCGGGCCAGCGCGGACGATGAACCCCGCGCTCGTCGCGACGGGCTACGCGCTCGCGACCGTCCTGATCACCGGGATGCAGAACATCACGATCCGGCTCGCGGCCGACGACGGCGCGCATGCCTTCGTGGTGGTGCTGTTCCGCAACCTCTTCGGGCTGCTGTCGGTCATGGCGATCATCCTGTGGACGGAGCGGTCGCTGCCGCGCAGCCGCTTCGCCATGCCGATCGCGCTGACATGCCTCGTCCATGTCGCGTCGATGGCGAGCGGGTACTACGGCATCGCGGTGCTGCCGCTGAACGAATCCGCGGCGCTCGCCTTCGCGATGCCGCTCTTCGCGACGGTCGGCGCCGCCCTGTTCCTGGGCGAGACCGTGCGCGCGCGGCGCTGGAGCGCGGTCGCCGCGGGCTTCGCGGGCGTCCTGGTCATCCTGAGGCCCGGCATCATCCCGCTCGAGCTCGGGGCCCTGATGGTGCTGCTCTCGGCGATGCTGGGCGCCGCCATCACGCTGATGTTCAAGCGCTTCGTCGCGCGCGAGCAGGCGATGACCCTGATCCTCTACCAGTCGCTGTTCTCGACGCTCCTGTCGGTGCCGCCGGCGCTGGCCGCCTGGGAGGCGCCGACCGGCTTCGCCGCGTCGATGATGGTCGCCAACGGCATCCTCGGCACCCTCGGCTGGATCACCTTCCTGCGCGCCTGCATGCTGGCCGACGCCAGCGCGCTGATGCCGTTCGAGTTCCTGCGCCTGCCGGTCGTCGCCGTCCTCGCCTTCGCCATCTTCGGCGAGGTGCCCGACCGCTGGGTCTGGGCGGGCGCGGCGGTGATCTTCGCCTCGACCCTCTACATCGCCCATCGCGAGGCCGCGCTCGCGCGCACCAACACCAGACGCGGAAATTAACCATTCCGCGACCATTGGCGGCGAATGATGCGACCGTCTCGGTTCCGCGCATCGCCTCTTCCTGGCCCTGCGCGCAGTCCCGCGACCATGGCCGCGGCCAGCGCTGCGCGCCCCAGGAGGACCGGACGATGCCGCTCGACCAGAAACGCGCCTCGGACAAGAACGACCTGCCGCTGATGGCGATGGACGAGGGGATCGTCCTCTTCCATCCACACATGCCCGCCAAGGGCCCGGAATACGTCGCGCACACGCTCGGCACGCGCTGGATCGGCCAGGGCCCGAAGGTCGACGCCTTCGAGCGCGAGTTCCGCGCGCGCATGCGCCAGGCCGGCCCCTGCCTCGCCGTGGGCTCGGGCACCGACGCGCTCCACCTCGCCTACCTGCTGGCCGGGATCGGCCCGGGCGACGAGGTGGCGACGCCGCTCTTCACCTGCACGGCGACGAACCTGCCGCTGCTCTACATCGGCGCGACGCCGCGCTTCGTCGACGTCGATCCCGTGACGCTCAACATCAGCGTCGAGGACCTCGCGCGGAAGGTCGGCCCGAAGACGAAGGCGATCGTCTGCGTCCACTACGGCGGCCTGCCCTGCGACATGGACGCGATCCACGCGATCGCGCGGCGCTGGGGCATCCCCGTGATCGAGGACGCGGCCCACGCGCTGGGCGGCGCCTATGACGGCAAGCCCGTCGGCGCGCTCTCGCAGTTCACGATGTACAGCTTCCAGGCCATCAAGCACCTGACCACGGGCGATGGCGGCCTGCTCACCTTCACCGACGAGGCGCTCGAGCCTCTGGCGCGGCGCCTGCGCTGGTTCGGCATCAACCGCGAGGACAAGCAGAAGGGCGTCTGGGAGAACGACATCAAGGAGGTCGGCTACAAGTACCAGATGACCGACATCGGCGCGGCGCTCGGCCTCGCCGGCCTCGAGGAGTTCGACGCCACGCTGGCGCACCGCAAGGCGCTCTACCGGCGCTATGTCGAGCGCCTCTCCGGCTGCCCGGGACTGCGCATCGTCGACGACTTCGACCCGCGCAAGGAGCACGCGGCCTGGCTGTTCTCGATCCTCGCCGAGCGGCGGCGCGACCTGCAGCTGAAGCTGCGCGAGCGCCGGATCGAGTCGGGCCAGACGCACTACCGCAACGACCGCTACTCGGTCTTCGGGTGCAAGGAGAGCTTCCCGAACATGGACAAGGTCGACGACAGCTACCTCATCCTGCCGCTGCACACGAAGATCGGCCTCGCCGAGGTCGACATGGTCTGCGACGTCATCCGCGAGGGCTGGTGAGATGGAGCGCGCGCCGAGCATCGACTTCTGCATCCCGGCGATCGGCGCCGGCGCGCGCTACCTCGACTACCTGGTGGCGAACCTGCTGCGCACGGCCGCCCGCCCGGAGCGCATCCGGATCCTCGTGAGCCACCACACCGACGAGGACCGCGCGCAGATCGAGGCCACCGCCTGCGCCGCGCGCATCGCGGGCTTCGTGAAGGTCCCCGCGCACCAGAACGTGATGTTCGCGCCCTCGGCGAACCACTCCTCGGCGATCAACGCGCTGGCCGCGAGCTGCACCGCGGACATCATCATCGTCAGCGACTACGACATGGCGTTCCTGATGCCCGGATGGGACGTCGCGATCGCGGAGCGCGTGCATGGCGGCGGGATCGACCTCTTCGGCGTTCCCTACCCGCCGCTCGCCCTCTCCCAGCACTTCCCCAAGGACAGCCCGCTCAGCTGGCTCAGCGGCGTCTCGCTGGTGAAGTACCAGCGCATGCCGAACCTCAGCTTCCTCGCGCTGCGCCGCGACCTGCTCTCCTCCTGCTTCCCCGAGGGCCGGATCACGTCCTTCGACCGCTACCTCGCGAGCGGCAGCCTGCCCTTCCGCGTGATGAACACCCGCGCGATCGCGCTCGAGAACCAGATCCCGATGGGCCTGATGCAATGGCTCGACACCGGCTACGAGCTGCCGGAGATCATTGCGCGCCACGGCCTGCGCCATGAGGCGCTCTCCTATCGCGCCATCGCCGACCAGGACGCCTTCACGACGGTGCAGCCCTTCGCGCGGCTCGACGTGATACGGCAGCCTGAATTCTTCTACCTCGGCGGCAAGCCCTTCCTCTGCCACTTCAAGAAGGGCTCGATGAAGGCCATGGACGGCACGACGGTCAGCCTGTTCGACCTCTTCGTCGCCAACGTCGAGGGCTTCCTCGCCACCCGCGCGCCGGCCGCCCCGCCGCGCGAGGCCCCGCCACGCGAGACCATGCCGGCCTGAGGCCATGGGCGTCGCGATCCGCGAGGCGAGGTCGGCGCTCGACTTCGAGTACGTGCGCCGGCTGCGCAACGCCAATCGCGGCTTCCTGACCGGCGACGCGCGGCGCATCGGCCTGCTGCGCCAGCTTCGCTTCTGGCTGCGCCGGCCACCCTCCATCGACCTCTACGTCGCCGAGCTCGACGGGCGGCGCTGCGGCTACCTGCTGCTGCGCCGCGACGGCGACACGACCTGGATCACCGAGGTGGTCGACGCGCGCCATCGCGGCCGCGGCGTGGCGCAGGCGATGATCCGCTTCGCCGCCGCGCGGCGCCCGCACCTGAGCGCCGAGATCCTGTCCGCGAACGAGGCGTCGCTGCGCCTGCACGCGCGCGCCGGCTTCGAGCGCGTCGGCGCGGCGGATGGCCGCGAGCGCCACGTGCTCGTCGCCGGGGAGGCCTCGCGGGCGGCCTGAGCCGGGCGCGTGGCGCATGGCCGCCGCGCGCGGCGCGCGGCGCGCTTGCCAGCACCCTCCGCGCAGCGCAAGTTTCCGCCGGTCGCGGGCGCCTCGCAGGCCCGCGCGAACGGATCGCCTCGAACATGCAGATCTACCTGCCCGTGGCCGAGCTGTCGGCGAACTGGCTGCTGCTGCTGGGCCTCGGCGGCGGCGTCGGCCTGCTCTCCGGCCTGTTCGGGGTCGGCGGCGGCTTCCTGATGACGCCGCTGCTGATCTTCATCGGCGTGCCGCCGGCGATCGCCGTCGGCTCGGAGGCGGCGCAGATCGTCGGCGCCTCGGTCTCCGGCGCGCTCGCGCACTGGCGACGCAACAACGTCGACTTCCGCATGGGCTTCGTGCTGCTCGCCGGCGGCCTCTTCGGCTCGACGATCGGCGTGCAGGTCTTCGCGCTGCTGCGCAAGGCGGGCCAGGTCGAGCTGATCATCGCGCTCGCCTATGTCGTCATCCTCGGCGCGATCGGCAGCCTGATGCTCGCGGAATCCGTCCGCGCGATGCGACGCCAGCGCCTCACGGGATCGACGCGGCGCGGCAAGCTGCACCAGCACACCTGGCTGCACGGCCTGCCGCTGAAGATGCGCTTCCCGAAGTCGAAGCTCTACATCTCCGCGCTGCTGCCCTTCGCGGTCGGCGCCTTCGTCGGCCTGCTCGCCGCGCTGATGGGCGTGGGCGGCGGCTTCATCATGGTGCCGGCGATGATCTACCTGCTCGGCATGCCGACCTCGGTCGTGGTCGGCACGTCGCTCTTCCAGATCGTCTTCGTCACCGCGAACGTCACCTTCCTCCAGGCGTGGCAGAACCAGACCGTCGACATGGTGCTGGCCGTGCTGCTGCTCGTCGGCGGCGTGGTCGGCGCGCAGTTCGGCGCGCGGCTCGGCCAGAAGCTGCGCGGCGAGCAGCTGAGGGGCCTCATGGCCCTGCTGGTGCTCGGCGTCGCGATCAAGCTCGCCGTCGACCTCGTCGTGACGCCGCAGGACGCGTTCTCGCTGGGCGGCGGGAGGGCGCATTGAGCCGGGCCGCGCGCGCCGCCGCGCTGCTGCTCGCGCTGCTGCTGGCCTGCGCGCGCGACGCGGCGGCGCAGCCGCTGGTCGCCGACCTGTCCTCGCACGAGATCTCCATCACCACGGGCTTCTCGGGGACGGAGCTGCTGCTCTTCGGCGCGACCGAGGGCGAGGGCGACATCGTGGTCGTGGTCCGCGGCCCCGCGGGCCCGGCGACGGTGCGGCGCAAGAGCCGCGTGCTCGGAATCTGGATCAACACCGACTCGGTGCGCTTCGAGGGCGTGCCATCCTTCTATCGCGTCGCGAGCTCGCGGCCGCTCGACCAGGTCGGCACGCCGGGCATGCGCCAGCGCCACCAGATCGGCGTCGGCGCGGTGAGCGCCCGCCCCCCGGAGGGCACCTCGCCCGAGCGGCTCGCGGAGTTCCGCGACGGGCTGGTGCGCGCGAAGCTGCGCGAGGGGCTGTGGAACGACGTGCCCGGGCAGGTCTCGTTCATGGGACCCAAGCTCTTCCGCACGACGATCAGCTTCCCGCCGAACGTGCCCACGGGCATCTACAACGTCGAGGTCTTCCTGGTGAAGGACGGGCGCGAGATCGGCGCCCAGACCGCGCCGATGCGCGTCAAGAAGACGGGCATCGGCGCGCGCATCTACGACTTCGCGCACCGCCACGCCGCGGCGCACGGCCTCGTCGCGGTGCTGATCGCGCTGGCGGCCGGCTGGGCCGCGAGCGCGGCGTTCAGGAGGAGCTGAAGCCATGTGCAACTGCGCTCACGGAGGCGGAGCATGAGCGGCGAAGCGGGCGGCCACCACCAGCGCGTCTTCCTGGTCGTCGTCGATTCGAGCCCGGAGATGAAGGTCGCGCTGCGCTTCGCCTGCCGGCGCGCCCGCGCCACCGGCGGGCGGCTGGCGATGCTCTACGTGACCGAGCCGGCCGCCGCGGAATGGCTAGGCGTCGGCGAGATCATGCGCGAGGAGCGCCGCGCGGAGGCGGAGACGCGGCTGCAGGAACTCGCGGTCGACGTGCGCGAGATGTCCGGCGACGTGCCGGTCCTCTACGTGCGCGAGGGCGATCCCGCGGACGAGCTCCTGCGCCTGCTCGCGGAGGAGCCGACGATCTCCGTCCTCGTGCTCGGCGCGGATCCCGGGCCGAAGGGGCCCGGCCCGCTGATCGCCGCGCTCTCGGGCCGGCTCATCGGGAAGCTGCACGTCCCCATGACCATCGTCCCGGGCTCGATGACCAGCGCGGAGATCGACGCCGTCACCTGACGCGCCGGCGCGGGCGCGGCAAATGACCGCGATGGCGTCATGGTTGACCGCCCCCGGCGGACGCGCCATCTACTCGTCCCCCGAAGGCAGGAA
>Ga0209972_10001840_pt1 | contig 17926 bp, 12 predicted proteins | sample NOAtaG_7_FD_187302 | JGI IMG/M metagenome (GOLD analysis project Ga0209972, IMG submission 187302) | Freshwater lake microbial communities from Lake Erie, under a cyanobacterial bloom - NOAA_Erie_Diel1S_2200h metaG (SPAdes) (version 2) | ecosystem: Environmental > Aquatic > Freshwater > Lake ... | reverse complement strand
CGGCCACATCGGCTCGCAGCTCTCGGTGCTCGCCGAGGCGATGGGCATGCAGGTCGTCTACCACGACATCGCGGAGGTCATGCCGCTCGGCAATGCGCGGCGCGCGAGGAATCTCGCCGAACTCCTCGCGAAGTCCGACATCGTGAGCCTCCATGTCGACGGCCGACGCGAGAACACGCATCTCATCGGCGAGCGCGAGCTGCGCAAGATGAAGGCGGGCGCGTATCTCCTCAACCTCGCGCGCGGACACATCGTCGACCTCGAGGCGCTCGCCGCGAGCCTCAAGGCCGGCCACCTCGCCGGCGCCGCCGTCGATGTCTTCCCCGCCGAGCCCAACTCGAACAAGGAGGCGTTCGAGACGCCGCTCCGCGGGATCCCGAATGTCATCCTCACCGCCCATATCGGTGGCTCGACCGCAGAGGCGCAGCAGGGGATCGGCGTCTTCGTCGCGAACCGCCTCGTCGAGCATGTGAACGCAGGTTCGACCGCGGGCAGCGTGAACCTGCCGAACATCGCGCTTCCGCCCACGCCGCGCGCGCACCGCTTCCTGCACCTCCACCGCAACCAGCCGGGCGTCCTCGCCGAGATCAACTCGATCCTCGCCCGCCGCAAGATCAACATCCTCGGCCAGTCGCTGCGCACCGACGAGGCCGTCGGCTATGTCGTGACCGATGTCAACAAGACCTACGACGACGCCGTGGTCGACGAACTCCGCGCCGTCGCAGGGACGATCCGGTTCCGCGTGCTCTACTGAGAGCCTCGCGTGGATCAACGACGAAGGGTCCGTGTTCGGCGTGCCGGAACTCGGGGGCGCTGAAACTTGGCCGAAAACTATGCCTTTGCCCGTGAAACGGCCGCCGACGCGCCATGTTTGGTTGACACGCCCCCCGCGCTGAGCGATTCTTCCCGCATGCGCGAAACTCCGTCCCTCCGACCCCGGTTCCTGGCGCCCCGCAGCGGGTTCACGCTGGTCGAACTGCTGGTGGTGATTGCGATCATCGTCCTGATCCTCGGACTGCTCATCACCACGATCCCCCAGATCAGGCGCGAGTCGCGCAGCGCGGTGTGCCTGAACAACCAGCGTCAGCTCAACATCGGGTTCACCGCCTACTACGGCGACAACACCGGCCGCTTCATGGGCGTCGACACCGGCCTCACGCAGTGGGACTGGGTGCAGGGCCAGTCGAACCTCAACGGCCAGGGCTTCGAGACGATCAACGCGCTCAAGAAGGGCCGCATGTGGAACTACATCAACGGCAACGCCGAGGTGTACCGCAGCCCCTTCGATCCATTCACGCCGTTCCAGCGGCTTCGCACCTACTCGTTCAACGCGTTCATCTCGACCGGCGAAGGCCCGATGTGGGGCGGCCCGCCGAATTGGATGGTGAACACGATGGGCCGCATCCCCGTGCCGTCCGAGACGATCGTGACGAGCCTCGAGTACGACCACCGCGGCTACAACATCAACGGCTTCGGCATCGATGTGACCGGCAACGGCATCTGGATCGACAAGATCGCGGCGTGGCATCCGACCCGCTGGAACTTCTCGATGGGCGACGGCTCGACCCTCTCCTACAACCACGCTGCGCGCCAGCAGGATGTCGACTACTTCATGACGCTGCCGACGAACGGCATCTACTGGCCCGGCCCCGACTACGAGTGGCTGCGGCGGCACATGGTCCCGGGGATGTTCCAGTGATGGCGCCAGCGATGCGCGGCTGGACGCTCCTCGCGTGTTCGCCCCTCGCAGCGGCGCTCGTCGTGGGCGGCTGCGGCGAGAACCGCAACTATCAGGCTGGATTCGCCGAAAGCGCTGCGCTCGACGAGGAAGGCTACAAGGCGGCAGAGGCCGCGAAGGCGGCGAAGTCGGCCAACGCAGCCAAGGCGGGCGCCGCGACGGCCGCTCCGAAGCCTGCTGCTCCTGCGGCGTCCGCTGCGCCCGCTCCGTCGACCGACGACGCGGCTGCCGTCGCAGATGGCGACGCGGAACCTACCGCACCGTCGGGTGGCGATGGCGGCCTCTTCGAGTCCGACGGCATCACGCCGAGCGATGCGGGCCGACGCGCCGTGCAGTCGGTCGTGACCGAGCTCTCGCTTCCCGCTCCGCCGCCCGTGGCGGAGGCTGCGGGCGACGAGTCGTACCAGAAGCTCGCGCGCGACCGGAAGTTCGACGAGTTCCGCCGCAAGGCCGCGCGCTATGTGCAGCTCAAGAAGGAACTGCTGCCGCTCGGCCGCAAGCTGGCGGACGGCACCGCGACCCCCGAGGAGCGTGCGCTCCACAACCGGCTCGAGGAGGCGATCGCGGTCGAGTTCAAGCCGCTGAACCGCTACCTGTGGGACGAGCGCTGGAGCGATTCGGACCGCGCCGCGATGGGCTGGATCCTGTTCGTGAAGCCGGACTGAATCGCGCGCCCGCCGCAATGCCCGCCGCGATGCAAAACTGAACAGCCGCCCCGATCGCTCGGGGCGGCTGTCGTTGGACGCAAGGTGTCGGTCAGCCTCGGCAGTCGCTGCCGAAGGCCGCGAGCAGTGCGGCAAGGTCATCGGCGTTCGTCGTGCCGTCGCCGGTGATGTCGCCGGCGGCCGTGCCCCACGCGCCGAGCACGATCGAGAGATCGGCGGCCGTGACGACCTGATCTTGGTCGAGATCGATGTCCGCGCACGACGGACCGAGCGCGACGGGCCGCAGGTCATCGGCGGGGCCTTCGAGCACGACGCGGTTCCGGTACGGACGAAGCTCGTAGCCGGTGACCGTGAAGTCCGCGTCGCCCGCGTTCAGCGGGAAGGTGTGCCAGTTCTGGAAGCTGATGCGGTACTCCCCGTTCTTGAGCCGCACGATGTCGAACTCGAGGAAGCCGTAGTGCTTGCCGCCGCCGATCAGCCGGTTGCCGTTCCAGTTCTCAGGCTCGCTCTGGTCGGCGCACCAGCGGTGGTACGGATTCGGGTTCCACGACGCGCCCTCGGGATTCAGCGGGTTTGCGCGCCAATTCGTGATCGCGGCCGCCGTCTGGCCGACCGCATCCTCGACGCCGCGCAGTCCGTCGCCCGCCGCGCCGACATCCCAGAGATGAACGCCGTAGCCGTCGTTGTCGAGATCGAAGTAGCTCATCTCGGCCACCTCGCTGTGGCCGGTGAACACGCCTGCCACGCGGTACTGCTCCATCAGCGGCGCGTAGATGCGCATCGCCTCGCCCGACTGCGTGCTCGTCACGCTCGTGCCGTGGACGCCGCGGCTGAACGGCGTGTGGTGCCACTGGACGAAGATCACCTGGCCCGCCGCGCGTGCGGCGGCGAGCTCCTGCACGGCCCAGTTCCACTGCGAGGTGCCGACATTGAAGTCGGGCAGGTCGCCGAACGCGTAGCCGAGGAGCCACGCGCGGTTCGTGTCGCGGTTGAACGGGAAGTTGATGTTGAGGTACTGCCCCTGCGGAGGCGCCACATTGTCGTTGGCGCCGAGCGCGCCGACCGAGCAGAGCGTGATGATCGTGACCGGGCCGTAGTCGGTGCGGTAGTAGAGGTCCTTCGCCGCGGGATCGTTGTTCGCGGGGAAGTCGAAGTACGCCGACCACTGCTTGCGCGCGTACTGGACGAGCGGATTCGCCGTGCCGTTGCCGCCGCCGTTGTAGATGCAGTTGTTGCCGATCGCCGCGATGAACGGCATGCCGCTGAAGAGGTCGTCGTACTCGCCCGCGTTGTGGCGCCAGAACTCGTCCCAGCGGCGCTGGCATTCGCTGCCCGTACCTTCGATCAGGTCGCCCGCGAAGATCAGCATGTCGGCGTTGCGCGACTCGATCGACCTGATGTTCTCACGGTAGCCGCCGGTCTCGGTGAGGAAGTACTGGTCCTTGCCGCGACCGGTGCCCGCGGGCCGGCCGGTGCTCGACGAAGTCTGCGGCGTGGTGCGCGACCACTCGCGGAAGCGCGTGCGGCCGAGGACGAGGGTCTCGCTGTCAGAGATCGCGATGAACCGCAGGTTGCGGCCGGTGCCGGTCGTCGGCGCGGTGCGGAAGGTGTTCGAGTAGCTCGACGCGCCCTGCGTGACGGTGTAGGTGTACTCGGTGTCGGGCTGGAGTCCGCCGACCGTCACGCGGTGGCGGTAGTTGCGCGCCGGAACGCCGGGCGAAGCGAAGATCGCGGTGGTGGCGAACGGAAAGCTGCCGGTCGCGTTGAGTTCGGACGCGATCTGGTAGTCGAGGACGGGCTCGAGCACGGGCGCGCTCGTGTAGACGGCCGGCGCCTTCAAGCCGGGACCGGTCACCGTCAGCGTGCCGGGCGTGTCGGTGATCGTGAACCAGGTGAACTGCATCCCGTCGAGCGCGGGATTCATCTGGTAGGGAAGTACGCGGAAGTCCGCGGTCGACTGCGCCGACGCGGAGGCTGCGACGAGCGAGGCGAGCGAGGTCGTGATCAGGGCGAGCGTGCGGAGGGGTGCTCTCATCGGGATCTCCTTGACATTGTGGGAACGAAACGGACGCGAGCAGGGAAGTTCCCAACCGATGGTTGAAATTGAGTGATCCGCCGGGAAGTTCTCGGTTGTGCTGGCGTTCAGATATGGTCGCCGCGAGGAGCGGTCGCGCAGGTCTCACGCTTTGCTCACTTGCCGCCGATTGCGGCGAACACCGGGCTGCAGTCGCAGATTTTCGGTACTTTCACGGCATGCAGTGGATCCCGCATGCGGTTCTCGTCGCGTCGATGTGGTGTACGGCTGTCGTGGCTGCGCCGCCGCAAGCTTGGGTTACAGCGCCGCAGGCTTGGGTCGCACCGCCGCATTCGCTCGATGCCACCCGCGCCGCACTCGACGCCGCGCGGGCGCGCATCCGCGAGCAGTCGTCGAAGTACCACGATCCGGTCGGTCCGCGCACCTGGATCGACGGTGCGCGGCTTTGGTACTGCGAGACCACACGCGATGGTGCGCGACGCTGGTGGCTCGTCGACGCGTCGGCGAAGGGCGAGGCAGTCAAGGTGCCGCTCTTCGACCACGCTGCGGCTGCCGAGGCGCTCGCGAAGGTAGGGCGCGCGTGTGAGCCCGCGCGGCTTCCCGTGCGCGAGATCGCGGTCGAGCGCACGGACGATGGCGCGTCCGTGCGCGTTGCGCTTGAAGGACTCGAGCAGCCGCTCGTGTTCGCGCTTGGCGGCAAGCCCGCTGCGGCCGGAACCGCGCAGGCTGCGGAGCCGGAACCCGTCGATGCGCTCGACGGCCAGAAGGAGACCGAGGAGGGTGATCCCGCGCTCGTGGAGATGGAGGGCAATTTCCTGCCGCCGATGCTGCGTGTCGCGCACGACGGGCCGAACCTCGTCGTCACGCGCGAGGGCGCGGAGATCTTCCGCACGAGCGACGGCGCGGCAGACGATGCGTATCGCGCGCACTGGGTCGCACTCAAGCAGGATGCTGTGTTCGCCCTGAAGGTGAAGGAAGGTCAGCGCCGCGCCGTGAACCTCGTCGAGAGCGCGCCGCGCGACCAGTTGCAGCCGAAGCTGCGGACGCTCAACTACCTGAAGCCGGGCGACGAGATCGACCGCCCGTCGCCGCGGCTCTTCCGGCTCGCGCGCGAGGCGAACGGCCCGGCGGGTGCGTCGATGCGCGAGGTCGCGCTCGACAACGCGCTCTTCGCGAATCCGTGGTCGATCGACCGCGTGCGCGTGTTGCCGGGTGGCCAGGAGATCGCGTTTCTCTACAACGAGCGCGGCCACAAGGTCGTGCGGCTCGTCGCGGTCGATCTCGCGACCGGCGCCGCCCGCACGATCGCGGAGGAGTCGTTCCCGACCTTCGTCGACTACACGAACAAGATCTGGATGCACTGGCTCGACGAGACGGGCGAACTGCTCTGGATGACCGAGCGCAGCGGCTGGAACCACATCGTGCTCGTCGATGTCGCGACGGGCGGCGTGAAGCGCGCCGTCACCGAAGGCCCCTGGGTCGTGCGGCGCGTGCACGCGGTCGACGAGGAGGCGCGTGCGATCGACCTCGCCGTGATGGGCCGTGATTCCTCGCAGGATCCGTACCATGTGCATCACGCGCGCGTGTCGATCGACGACGGCCGCATCACGATGCTCACCGAGGGTGATGGCACCTGCCGCGTCGACTTCTCGCCGACGCGCGAGGCGCTCGTTTCCGTGCGAGCGCGGGCCGATATGCCGCCGGTCTATGAAGTGCGCCGCGCGTCCGACGGCGCGCTCGTCGCCGAGCTCGGCCGCGCCGACGACGGCGCGATGCGCGCGGCGGGTTGGCGCGCGCCGCTTCGGTTCAGCGCCAAGGGCCGCGACGGCGTCACCGACATCTGGGGGCTTGCGTACTTCCCGACCGACTTCGACCCGACGAAGCCGTACCCGGTCATCGAGAACATCTACGCGGGCCCGCACGGCCAGCATGTGCCGAAGTGGTTCGAGGTTGGCGGGCGCAGCCGCGAGTATGCGGAGCTCGGCGCGGTCGTGGTGCAGATCGACGGCATGGGCACCAACTGGCGCTCGAAGGCGTTCCACGAGGTCGCCGCGAAGAACCTCGCGGACGCGGGATTCCCCGACCGAATCGCGTGGATCCGCGCGCTGGCGGCGTCGCAGCCCGGGCTCGACCTCGCGCGCGTCGGCATCTTCGGCGGCAGCGCGGGCGGGCAGAACGCGATGCGCGCGGTGCTCGACCACGCCGGCTTCTACAAGGCCGCCGTCGCCGACTGCGGCTGCCACGACAACCGCATGGACAAGATCTGGTGGAACGAGCAGTGGATGGGCTGGCCGGTCGACGAGAGCTACGCGCGCAACTCGAACACCGAGGACGCCGCGAAGCTCGGCGGCGCGCTGATGCTCGTGGTCGGCGCGCTTGACGAGAATGTCGACCCGGCAAGCACGATGCAGGTCGTGCAGAAGCTGATCGACGCGGGCAAGGACTTCGAACTCCTCGTCGTCCCGAGCGGGGGCCACGGCATTGCGGAGAGCGAGTACGGCAACCTGCGGCGGGCGCGATTCCTGTTCCGCGAGCTGTCGCGGTAGGCTGCGCACATGATCTCGCTGCTCGCCGCGCTCGGTTCGCTCGTCGCCTCAGCAAGCGTCGGGGTTTCCGAGCCGCCTGCCGCCACTCCCGCGGCGCGTCCGAACATCGTCTTCATCATGTCGGACGACCATTGCCGTCAGGCGATCTCGTGCTACGGCGCGAGCGCGGCGCCCGGTCGCATCACGACGCCGGGCATCGACCGCATCGCGCGCGAGGGCGTTCGCTTCGACGCCGCGAGCGTGACGAACGCGATCTGCGGGCCATCTCGCGCGGTGATGCTGACGGGCAAGCACAGCCATCGCAACGGCTTCGTGACCAACGACCAGTCTTTCGATGGCTCGCAGCAGACTTTCGTGAAGCTGCTGCGGGGCGCGGGCTATCGCGCGGAGATCGTCGGAAAGTGGCATCTCGGAAGCGACCCGCAGGGATTCGATCACTTCGATGTCCTCGTCGGGCAAGGCGACTATTGGAGTCCGACCTTCATCGTCGACGGCGTGAAGACGAAGCGCGAAGGTCACGCGACCGACATCATCCATGCCAACGCGATCGCGCGGCTCGATGCGCTTGCGGCAGGTGCGAAGCAGGGGACGCCGTTTGCGCTCCTCGTCCATCACAAGGCGCCGCATCGCAACTGGATGCCGCAGCCGCGGTTTTTCGGGCTGTTTTCGGAGGAGCGCATTCCGGAACCGGCGTCGCTGTTCGATGACTTCGCGGGGCGCAGCGTCGCGAGTTCGCTCCAGACGATGAGCATCGCGCGCGACCTGTCGTGGGACTACGACCTCAAGGTCGAGCCGCGGCGGCTCTTCCCCGACGGCAAGGTGCCGCAGCTCGACAAGTGGATGGAGAACGAGCTTTCGCGCTTGCCCGAGGAAACGCGTCGCGCGGTCCGCGACGCGTATCGCGTCGAGAACGACGCGCTCGTCGCGGACTTCGCGTCGATGGACGCGCGCGCGCAGGCGTCGTGGCGTTTCCAGCGCTACGCGAAGGACTACCTGCGCACCGCGCAGGGCGTCGACGAGTCGGTGGGCGGCATCCTCGACGAACTCGACCGTCTCGGGATCGCGGACAACACGATCGTCGTCTACACGAGCGACCAAGGCTGGTTTCTCGGCGAGCACGGCTGGTTCGACAAGCGCTGGATGTACGAGGAGAGCTTCCGCACGCCGCTCGTCGTGCGCTGGCCGCGCGTGATCCCGGCGGGCGGCGCGTCGCAGGCGCTCGTCCAGAACCTCGACTTCGCGCCGACATTCCTCGAGGCTGCGGGCGTCGCGGTGCCGGCCGACATGCAGGGGAAGAGCATGCTTGCGCTCCTGAAGGCGGGTGGCGATGAATCAAAAGTGGGCACAACGCCGTTCCGCGACGCGACCTACTACCGCTTCGAGGAATCGAAGGGCCCGCACACCGTGCCGCGCCACGAGGGCGTGGCGACGGCGAAGGCGAAGTTGATCCGCTTTCTCGACCTGAAGGGCGCGGACGGCAAGCCGCTCCTCGAGCTCTACGACCTCGTCGCGGACCCCGACGAGCGCCGCAACCTCGCGGGCGACGCGGCCGCCGCGCCGCTTCTCGATGAGATGCTTGCGAAGCTCGAGGCGCTGCGCGCGGAGTACGGTGCGCCCGCCGATACGGCCGTCACGCCGTGACCGTGGCGGCGGCGTGGTGCTTGAGCGCCGCCGCGTTCAGCCGCGTGCGGCGCCGGTACATCCACACGCCGAGCACGACGAGCGCAAGCGCCGCCGCGTGGTAGCCGCCGAAACCGTCGAGCCAGCGGTGGTCGTCGCGCCAGTACTCGTGCACGAACCGGAACGCGCCGTAAGCGATCAGGTAGAGGTTGAAGCGCTGCGTCGGCTGCCAGCCGAAGCGCGTCGCGGCCAGCGCCCAGCCCAGGAACGCGAGATTGAAGCCAAGCTCAATCACCGCGCTCGGCACGCGCGCGTGGCCGTGCGCGTCGGTCATCGCCCACCACGCCGGCGCACACTCGACTCCGGGACAGCAGCCCGCCGCGACGCATCCGACGCGGCCGATCGCGATCGCAAGCGGCACCGTGAGCGCGAACGCGTCGCCGGTCGCGGTTGTCAGGCCGAGGCGCGACTTCGTCCATTCGACCGCCAGCGTTCCGAAGAGCAGCGCGCCCGTCACCGAGCGGCCCGAGAGGAGCGCCATCCAGTCGTCGCGGCGATGCCAGCCCTCGGCCGCGAGAAAGACGAGCTTCGCGCCGACGAACGCGCTCACGAGCGCCACAAGGTAGACGACGACGATGCGCCCGTCGCGCCGTTCGGGGCGGTGCTTGAAGAACCGGTCCCAGACGAGCGCCGACGCGGCGATCGCTGCGATCGACAGGAGGATGTACCACGGGCTCCCGAGCACGCAGGCTTTATAGCGCGTGCTTGTACGTGCCAGCGTTTCCCCTCACAATCACGGCATGCCTTTGTCCCTCGCAGGATTGCTCGTCCCTTTCCTGCTCGCCTCGCCGCCGGCGGACGCCGCGCCCGCACGCCCGGCGGGCGACAAGCCGAACATCATCCTGTTCCTCGTCGACGACCTCGGGCAGCAGGATGTGTCGGTGCCGATGCTCGACGAGACCACCGCGCTCAATCGGCGCTACCGCACGCCGAACCTCGAGGCGCTCGCCGCGCGCGGCGTGCGCTTCTCAAACGCCTACGCGGCCGGGCCCGTCTGCACGCCATCGCGCGCCGCGATCCTGACGGGCCAGTCGCCCGCGCGCACCCACATCACCTACTGGACGCTCGAGAAGGACACCGACACCTCCTCGCGCCACCCGCGGCTCGACCCGCCCGCGTGGCGGATGAATGGCGTCTCGCCGTCGCCTGAGTTGCTGCCTGAACTCCTCCGAAAGGCGGGCTACCGCACGATCCATGTCGGGAAGGCCCACTGGGGCGCGCGCGGGACGCCCGGCGCCGACCCGCTCAACATGGGCTTCGACATCCATGTCGCGGGGCACGCGGCAGGCGCGCCAGGGAGCTTCTGGGGCACCGATTGGTTCAAGGACGCGGCGCGCAAGCAGCGGGGGAAGATCGCCCCGCAGGACGCGCCCGCGAGCGTGTGGGATGTGCCCGGGCTCGCGCGCTGGCAGGGGCAGGACATCTGGCTCGACGACGCGCTCGCCCGCGAGGCTGCGGACGCGATCTCGGGCGCGGTCCGCGATGGGCGCCCGTTCTTCCTCTCGTTCTGCCCGTACGGGGTTCACACGCCGATCATGGAGGATGCCCGGTTCGCGTCGGCGTACGCGGGTCTCGACGCGAGCGAGCGTGCCTACGCGACGATGGTCGCGGCGGTCGACGACGCGCTTGGGCAGCTCGTGCGTCGCTGCACCGAACTCGGAGTGCTCGAGAACACGGTCATCGTGTTCACCTCCGACAACGGCGGGCTTTCTGCGCATGGGCGTGGTACCGCGCCCGACGGGCGGACGAAGCACGCCCACAACGCGCCGCTGCGGTCGGGCAAGGGCTCTGCCTACGAGGGCGGTCTGCGCGTTCCGTTCGTGGTGGCGGGTCCGGGCATCAGCGCGCGCGCGAAGCCCGATCCAACGCCGGTCGTCGGAACAGACCTCTATCCCACGCTGCTGTTGCTCGCACACGCGGGGCTCCCCACCGGCTACCGCATCGATGGCGTCGATCTCGGACCTCTGTTCCGCGGTCCGGCGCCGGCGCCCGACCGGGCGCTGCTCTTTCATCAGCCGCATGCATGGGGGCCGGAGGGCCCGGGGATCGAGCCCTTCAGCGCGATCCGCGAGGGGCGCTGGAAGCTGATCTGGTTCCACGATCGAGCGGGCGACGGGCCGCGCATCGAGCTCTTCGATGTCGCGGGCGACCCGGCCGAGTCGGTCGACTGCGCGGAGTCAAACCCGGAGACGCGGCTCGAGATGCTGGCGCGGCTGCGCTCGGCGCTCCGCGAGGCGGGGGCGCAGTACGCGACCCTTCGCTCGGACGGCGGCGAGGTCCGGCCATGATCCGCGCTTCTTCGCCGTGATTGGGGCTTGACGGATCGGGCGGATGGCGTACCCTCGCGTTGTCCGTCGGCATGGACACACACACACGCGGTGGGAAACGCACGCGCAAGGTCGCGCGGGCAACGCGTCGTGCCGTGCCGATGGCAGCAGGGAGGCGTCATGTCGGAAGTTCGTGGTGGGACCTCGGTCGAGGTGAAGGATGCGCTCGTGCAGGAGCCGGTTTCGCCGGCGCGCAAGGGCGGCAAGGGTGGCAGGCACGGCGAGGGTGGAAGCGGCGGGAACCGCGGGCGTGGCACGCTTGCGCGCGTTGCGTCGTGGATGGGGAAGCCGGGCGTCGGGCTCTTCCTTCTCGGCGCTGCGCTGGCGTTCGGCGTGCTCGGCGCGAGCGATCGCCTCGGCACCGCGCTCCGCACGATGCGCCAGGACAACGCGATCCGCGTCAAGGGAGTCGCGGAGATGGACCTCACGAGCGACCGCGGCAGCTGGACCGGGACCGTGCGTGCGCGCGCAGCGACGCTTCCGGATGCGTACACCCGCCTTGAGCACTCGATGACCGCGTTGCGCGCGTTCGTCATCGAGTCGGGCATCTCGAACGACCTCATTTCGATCGGCAGCGTGACGATCTCGCGCGTGATGGGACGCGACGAGAAGGGAAACGAGACGAATCAGATCGAGGCGTTTGTCCTCACGCAGGGACTGGGATTCACCTCGCCGAATGTGCAGGTCGTGCGGCAGATCGCCAACGACGCCACGGCGCTCATCAAGCAGGGCGTCGAGGTCGAGAGCTCGAGTCCGGTCTTCAAGGTCAGCACGCTTGAGGACGCCAAGCTGCGCCTCCTCGAGCAGGCCACGACCAACGCCTACGAGCGCGCCAAGACGCTCGCGCGCGGTTCGGGCAATTCGGTCGGCAAGCTCTCGAACGCCTCCCAGGGGACCTTCCAGATCCTCGCGCGTGGCTCGACGAGTTCGAGCGAGTGGGGCGGCGAGTACGACACCTCGACGATCGACAAGATCGCGCGCGTGGTGGTCACGCTCGACTACACGGTCGAATGAGCGCGCGCAGGCGCGGCGGGGTTCACAGGCTCCATGCGGCGCGCCGCTGCGCGAGATCCTGGGGGCCGATCGCGCCGTCGAGGTCGAGATCCTCGGCGGCGCTTCCGCAAGGTCGTGCTGAAACGCGCTGAACCGTGCCGATTCCTGCCGAATCGCGTGGACGCACGGCGCGGTGGTCCTGAGTACCTTGCACGGGTGGACGCAGGCGCGATTGCAATCGAAGTTCTCGGCGGTCTCGCCGTCGGGGTGAGCCTTGGGCTCATCGGCGCGGGTGGCGCGATTCTCTCGATGCCGATCTTCGTGCTGGTGCTGGGGCATGGCACGCAGGTCGCGATTCTCGAGGCACTTGTCGTGACGGGCGTGATCGCGGCGTTCAGCGCCATGCGCAGCGCGCTCGCGAAGTCGGTCGACTATGCACGAGCGCTCGTGTTCGCGGCCCCGGGGCTTGTTGGTGCGTGGATCGGCGGACCGCTCGGACATGCGCTCGAGGACCGCGTGCAGGCGGGCCTGTTCGCGGCGCTCGCAGTTGTTGCGGCGTGGCGTCTGCTTCGGCCGCGGGCGGAGGAGCCCGCGTCCGAGGGTGCGCCGCCGCTGCGCGGACGGGCGCTCGTCGTTGCGGTCCTGACTGGATTCGCGATCGGGGTGCTCACCTCCGTGCTCGGTGTCGGCGGCGGGTTCCTGCTCGTGCCTGCGCTCGTGCTCGTAACGCGGGTTCCGATCAAGCTTGCGGTGGGTACGAGCCTTGTCGTCATTGCGGTGAACGCGGCGGTCGCCTATGCGTCGAATGCGTGGAGTGCGCCCGAAGCGGTCGAAGGAGTCGCATGGGGCGCCGTTGCCATCGTGGCTGGATTCGGCATCGCGGGAAGCCTCGTCGGCGCCCGGCTCTCGACGAAGCTGCCGCCTGCCGTATTGCGCAAGGCCTTCGCCGGCGTGCTCGTCTTGGTCGCCGTTGCGGTCTTGGTGAAGACGCTGTGGCGGTGACTTGGCGATCGGGCAATCGCCTGTCGGCGTGGCGGGCGTGGAACGCGTGGAACATGGTGTGGAACGCGTCGCGCGCGTGGAACATCGCGTGGCGGGCGTGGAACCCGTGGAACACGGTGCGGAACGCGTCGCGCGCGTGGAACATCGCGTGGCGGGCGTGGAACCCGTGGAACACGGCGCGGAACGCGTCGCGCGCGTGGAACATCGCGTGGCGGGCGTGGAACCCGTGGAACACCGCGTGGAACGCGTCGTGAGCGTGGAACATCGCGTGGCGGGCGTGGAACCCGTGGAACATGGTGTGGAACGCGTCGTGAGCGTGGAACATCGCGTGGCGGGCGTGGAACCCGTGGAACATGGTGTGGAACGCGTCGCGAGCGTGGAACATCGCGTGGCGGGCGTGGAACCCGTGGAACACGGCGCGGAACGCGTCGTGAGCGTGGAACATCGCGTGGCGGGCGCAGAACGCGTGGCGGGCGCGGAACGCGTGGAACACGGCGCGGAACGCGTGGAACACCTGATTGGCGCCCGACCCGAGCCATCGACACGGCCGGCAGTCTGAGCGACCGTACGGGCTCCGCTACATTGGTGGAATGGGCGAACATGATCGGCAAGATCTGACGGAAGTGCTCGAGCGCGCCTCGCAGGGCGACGACGCGGCGCGGACCGAGATCTGGCAGCGGACCTACGATGAGCTGCACGCGATCGCCCGCTCGATCCGACACCCACGCCCAGCGGCGCAGGAAGCGCGATTCCCGGGCACGACCACCATCGTGCACGAGGCGTTCCTGAAGTGCGATGGCGGGGGCGGGCCGCCCGCATGGGAGAACCGCGCCCACTTCTTCGGCTCGGCCGCCCGCGCCATGGGCCAGTTCCTCATCGATTGGCGACGCACCTCGACCCGCCAGAAGCGCGGCGGGGACCGTCCCACGCTTTCCCTCGGCGACGCGGCCGACCAGCTCCCGTCCTTCGAGCCGCTTGCGGACCCGGAACGCGCGCGTGCCGAGTGGACCCCGCGTCTCGCCGCTGCGATGGAGGCGCTCGAGAAGGATGCGCCGCAGACGGCGCGTGTCGTATGGATGCGGTACATGCTCGGACTCTCGCTCGAACAGACCGCGGACATCCTCGGGATCGCGCCCCGCACGGTGTCGAAGCACTGGAACCTCGGACGCGCATGGCTTCGCCGCGAACTCGCGGATTGGAGTTCGACATGAGGGACGGCGCGGGCCCGTCCGACGGCGCGTCGCGCGAGCAGGACCTCGCCGACCTGCTCGACCGGTTGATCGAGTCGAGCGAGGCGGGACGCCAGACGATCCTCGCTGAGATCGCGGCACTCGATCCTGCGAAGGCGCGTGAACTTGCCGAGCTTCTCGCTGCGCTGCCCGACCCCGAGCGCCTGGACTCGACCATGCCTTCCGCCGAGGGCGATGCTCGCATCGGCGAAACCGGCGACCAAGACCGCGACGGCGATCGGTTTCCAGACGAGCCAATGCCCGGAGAGACGCTCGGCGGCTGCGTGCTCGAGTCCGTGCTAGGCCGGGGCGGCGTCGGAACCGTGTTCGCCGCGCGCCAGGCAGAGCCGCCGCGACCCGTCGCGGTGAAGGTGTTGCGCGTGTCCCGCACGCGTGCGCGCGACATCGAGCGCTTCCGCCGCGAGGCGAGTGCGCTCGCACGCCTCGAGCACCCCGCGATCGCGCGCATCTACGCATCGGGAATCGGACGCCGTGGCGACATGGCGGTCCCGTACATCGTGATGGAGCGAATCGACGGAGCCCGCAGCATCGTCGACTGGGCGCGCGCACGCGACCGTACGCTTGCAGAGACGGCGCGTGCGTTCGCGACGGTCTGCGACGGCATGCAGCAGGGCCACAACCGCGGCGTCGTCCACCGCGACCTCAAGCCGTCGAACATCCTCGTCGATGGCGGCGACCGCCCGCGCGTCATCGACTTCGGCGTCGCTCGACTCGTCAGCGGCGACGACGACGCGGCACACGAGACCGTGGTCGGTGCGCTGATCGGCACGCCCGCCTACATGGCGCCGGAACAGTTCGAACTGCCTGGCTCGGAGATCGACGCGCGCGTCGACATCCACGCGATCGGCCTGATCCTCTACGAAGCGCTGCTTGGCCGACGCGCCTACGAGATCTCGCGCGACCGCGCCTTCGACTCCCGTCGCATCGTGCGCGAGACCGACCCGCCGGTGCCACACCGCGTCGACTCGCACATTCCCGCCGACCTTTCGGCGATCGTGATGAAGGCGATGGCGAAGGACCGCGATCGCCGCTACCCGAGCATGAGCGCGCTCGAGGCGGACCTGCGCGCGTTCGCCGAGGGCCGTGCGGTGAGCGCGCGTCCCGAGACGGGCCTCGAGCGGTTCGGACGCCTCCTCCGCCGCAACCCCGTGCCGTCGGCTGCGCTCGTCATCGCGATCGCCTCGCTCGTCGCGGCCGTCGTCGTCTCCGTCAACGCACTCGGCGCCGCCAAGCGCCGGACCGCCGCCGCGGAACTCGTGATCGCCATGACCGCCGCCAGCGAGGGCAACGCGCGCGAAGCGCTCTCGGCGCTCGAGCGGATCGAGACGCCGCCCAACCCGATCATCGGCGGCATGATCGAGCGCATGCTCGACGATTCGATCATCACGCCCGTCGCGCCCTCCGTCGGCCATCTCGTCGGCGGTGCGATCTCCTCGGACGGATCCCGCTGGATCGCCGGTGGCGACGGAGGTGCCGTCGTCGTCGTCGACGCTGGCGGCCATGAACTCGGGAGGGCGAACCTCGGCGACACGAGCGTCTGGGCCACGGCGTTTTCCCGCGATGGAATGCTCGCCTACGCGGGGGACTGGTCGGGTGCCGTCTTCGAGATCGACCTCGCGCCGATCGCGCGCGGCAGCACCGGCAAGCCCGAGCGGCTTGCCTCGCGCAGGATCGCGGGCGTACCCGGGCTCGTCCGCGGACTCTTGCTCTCGCGCGATGGCAAGCGACTCGTCGCGCTCAGTTCTCCGCTCGTGGTCTCCGACATCGATCTCGCCACGGGAGCCGTGCGCTCGTCTGCCAGCGCCGTGCCGCAAGGAATGGCCCGCTCGCTCGCCTGGAGCGGCGAGGGGCGCGCGTTCGCCGTTGGCGGCAGCAGCGATATCGCTGCATTCGACCTGACTTCCGACGCGGGACCCGTCCCGATCGATCTACCCTGGCTGTCCGAGATCGTGGCGCGTCCATCGGCGGTGGCGCTTTCCCCCAATGGCTCGTTGCTCGCGGTCGGCAGCGCCGTCGGCCATGTCCGGGTCGTCGATGTGCGTACCGGCGAGCGCCGCCTCGCCGTGCAATCCTCGCACGATGTCTGGTCGATCGACTTCTCCCGCGATTCCTCCCGCATTGCGGTGGCCGAGCGCAGCGGGCGCGTGCACGAGTTCGCTGTCGCCGATGGCTTGCGGCTCGCGCGTCACGGAACTCGATCGTCCGATCCCGCGTGGGCGGCGTGCTATGCGCCCGACGGGTCGCTGTTTGCGAACATCGGCCTGACGGTCGCCCGGTTCGCCGGCGATCGCGGGTGGTCGACCAGCCTCGGTGCATTCCCGCGCGGTCTCCCGCGCGCAACGGTGCTGCTTGATCGCAACGGAGCCGCGCCCACGCTTCGGGCTGCGGCGGCCGACGGCACCGTGTGGGACCTCGAGATCGCAGGTGGAGTCTGGCGCGAGATTCCGCTCGAGGCACCGGTCGCACCGGGGCCTGCGGCCTTCGACCTCGGCGGAACGCGCCTGGCCGCGTGGAGCGATTCCGGCGTCGAGATCGCGTCGCTCGAAGGCGGCGCGCGCGTACGCGTGCCGCTCGCGCCTCGTGGTCGTCGTGAACTGGCGTGGGATCCCGCGGGCGACCAGCTCGCGGTCGTGTCGGAAGGGGAGGTTGCCGTGCTGCGTGACGACGGAACGGTCGTCGGACGCACGACCGTCGACACTTCCTCGCAAGGCCACGACATCGGCTACGAGGCGACGCGCAAGCCCGTTGTGTTCATCCGCTACAGCGACTGTGTCCCGCTGACCGTCGACGGGACCGGCGGGATCGCAGGACAGAAGCGCGAGGTCGCTTCCGCGACGCGGATCCTGCGGATCGACTCACGATGGGTGCTACCCACGCTCGGCGGTCCGGTGCTCGTCTCCCACAGCGGCGGCATGGAGCGGCTTCGCAAGGACGCGGTCGACTTCGACATGAGGCTGGTTGGCCACACGGATGTCGCCTTTACGGCAGCGGTGACGCCCGACGGTCGCATGCTCGCGACCGCGGGCGCCGACACGCGCATCCGTTTCTGGGATCTCGCGCGCGCGGAGCTGCTCGCCACCGCGATGGTGTGTGACCGACCGGTCCGAACCGTCGAGTGGCTCGATCAGGGCCGCGCGCTGCTCGTGGTCGACGCGTCCGGGCAGGTGCTGCTGCTCGATTCGGTCGCCCGCCGGACGCGCGTCGCTCAGCCCTCGACGCGATAGCCTCGGCCCGCGTACGGCCAGTAGCCGCCGCGCATGTTGAACGCGTTGAAGCCGGCGCGCGCGAGGAACGCAGCCGCCCGCGCGCTGCGGTTGCCGCTGCGGCAGTAGCAGACGACCGGTCGCGACCGGTCGAGCTCGTCCACCCGCGCGCGCAGATGCGTGTACGGGATGTGCCTTGCACCGGGCAGATGCCCCGCGGCGAACTCGCTGCAGGTCCGCACATCGAGCACGGTGACGGCGCCTTGCTCGACGAGCTCGTGCGCCCGCACGGGAGAGATGTCGTCGACGCCGAGCGTGGCGAAGGTGCCGACGGCGAGCGACGAAACCGCGCGCGGCTCGACGAATCCGACGATTCCCTCGGGCGCCACGCCCACGCGCAGCAGCACGCGGGTGATCTCGGCGACCTTCGACGCCTCCGCGATGAGCACGACGCGGTCATCCTCCTCGAGGTAGTTCGCCACCGTCG
>Ga0209972_10001839_pt1 | contig 17932 bp, 13 predicted proteins | sample NOAtaG_7_FD_187302 | JGI IMG/M metagenome (GOLD analysis project Ga0209972, IMG submission 187302) | Freshwater lake microbial communities from Lake Erie, under a cyanobacterial bloom - NOAA_Erie_Diel1S_2200h metaG (SPAdes) (version 2) | ecosystem: Environmental > Aquatic > Freshwater > Lake ... | reverse complement strand
ATAATCCTAATTTAATCACTTCTACCTCAGCCAGTTTCCGAATTTGAGGCTTAGTTAAACCAGTAATATAGTCTAATCCTTCTATCGGTTTTACTAATTCCTTGATTTTCGAGTTGGTTAAAATTCCTCTATCACTTACCCAGACCACATTCTCAATCCCCCAACCCTTTCTGACTTTCTCAATTTGTCCGCTTAAAGTAGTACTATCTGAAATCATCGCCACCACTAAGTTTCTGATTCGGGAGGATTTTTCGCTGATTATTTTATCTAAATCCAATTTTTTAATCGTCTCTAAAATAGCCATTACATGACCATGAGGAAGACTTCTAATCACTTCAAAATGATTGGGAATGCCTTCAGTCATGGACAGTGTTGCTCCTTTAAGAGCCAGTTTTAGATTGTCGATAATATCATCGGGTAATTTTGAGAGATTGGCCAGGGTTCTTTTTTTGACTTGATCTCCTTCTCGATAGGATTCACGAAGAAGAACAGCGGGGGGGGAATTACGGTTAGGAACTTTTTCTATATACATGACCACTATTTTAGCAAATGGAGAGAATTCTTTTTCATTAAGAAATTTTACAAATTACATGGGTACATTAAGAAAAGTTAAGGGGTGTATCCATTGATGGATAAGGGTTTTCGGCTATTATGCTATATATGTATGGGGGAAGTTCAGTTATACCCATTTGTTATTTCCCACGCTAAGAGAGAAATTGTTAACTAGAGTCAGTGAACAGTTTTGTTATCACCTTGTTCTCTAATTAAGTAGCGTCACAACACCTATGGTATGCAAATATTTTGACATAGTGATCGCTTTTTTACTACAGCAGGCTGGCGTTGGGGAGGGCAAGTGCCAACGCAGTCAGGCTGGTAATGCCTACGATCAGGAGGTTGGCAAAGTTCATGACATAGGCGCATACTGGGAGGGTTATTTTTTAGTATCGCTCCTATGGTGAGAGGGGAGAAGAGTGGAAGGGCGATCGCGACTGTCTCGAAGGCGGCTATTGAAATATAAATTCTTGTCCAAAACCTCTGTAGCCTTATGCTGGGATCTCAAGATCGGGGAATGGTTACACCAACACCAGCAAATTAAGCTGAAGAAACACGGGCGACTTGCCAAGAGCGTTTTTCGCTACGGCTTAGATTATCTTTGCTCTATCGTCACTGATTTAGACTTGAAACAGCGTGAGTTTTTACACTCCTTGCGATTTTTGTCCTGTACTTAGATCGGCATTACCCCAAAGGCTACTTAGGATGTTTATTGTTTACTTTTTCTTGTGAAGGAAGTTGATTTGGCTTTTGCTGCGTAGGATTAGTGAAGTATGTAAATAAAAGGTAGCCAACACCTGCCGAAACTAGAAGTATTAGAGTAATTTTCAACCATAATGGCCATTTTGTCTTGTATATAATTGTGAAGCATACTAGTCCTGCACTGATAGTAATTATTACATTCCGCACATTTGGGTCAGAAATGTATTCAATTAACCAAGAGGCAAAAGAATTGGCATTATCGGGAGCGCACCCCCAAGCAACAAAGTTTTGAGCCAATTCTTGCTGTGAGGTCTTGATAGGGAGACTAAGTGCCTCATAAGTTAATTTACCTAAAACACCACCTTTTGCTTGACCTATAAGAACAGCAATGGAGTCTTTGTTGTCGTCTTTTGAAACGTCATTACTTCTTGAGATATGTTCCTTATGTATAGAAGCAGTCCGCGCAGAAGAGTTAGATTCAGGTGTATAAGTTTCATATCTTCTAGACAAAGTTTGGCTTGTGTTTCTTAGTTTCATTACTTGAAAACCTCTTTAAGCGAATTAAGACTGAAAAGGCTTCGGTTGAATAATCTTAGCCGTCACCGTCCCCACCACATACTGCTCTTTGAGGACAGCGATCGCACTTTAAATTCAAAAACACGCCACCGCCGTACCCGCCAAACCGATCTTCCGGTAATAGTCGGGAAAAGCAGACCCAGTGCTTTTTTATCTATAGAATTTTCTTCGATAAACCGTGCCAAAAGGCTCTAATTATTTACCTCTTATTCACCTATCCCTACTCTATCTCCGATAATCTCAACGAATGAGGCTGTTTTCATAAAATTTAACGATTAGCCGACAATGAATCGCAGAAATATCCAGCGATCGCTAAAGTGCTTAACAAAAGAAATTGTAATCTTATCGATTTTGACCGTGCCACTATCCAAAGGAATAGATTAGATTTCTTGAAAAGACCAATGCGGGGAAATTACCGAGTAATCACCTGAACTTTTTCCTTATCCGTAAAGATCGGGAGATGTGCATATTCTTGCTATTCCTAATACATCTGAGAGCGTCCGTCCTGTCGAATTTATCTTTAGTTATAGGCCGACATTCCACACATCTTCATATACTTTTATATATTTTTACATTCCCCAAGATGTTTTGACGAAAAACCTTCATTGTAGAAACTACTATTGAGAACATTTTCAATAATTGATTTTTTCTGAGAAAAAAAATTACAATTCTTCACCTTGATAAAAATCTAAGTAGCTGGTTATAATTAAATTAAAAATGGATTTTAGGTTCGATCCCCCCTGCCCCCCTTGATAAGGGGGGTGCCGATAGGCGGGGGGATCCCCCCTTAATCCCCCCTTGATAAGGGGGGTGTCTGATAATTTTTAACGCCTACCTACTTATCATTGTAGCTATAGTCCCTACTGGCAATGGGTTTTAAGCAATATATTAGTAAAAATCATCAATTGAATGTTAAGAAGTGCGGAAAGTGAGTTCAACAAGGTTTTTAGATTTATTCAGCAAACCCTGACTATCCCCGTACAATTATCAGCATATCGATCATAAACCTTGAGATAGGTTGCACACCATGAGCGAATACCAATATTACGAATTCCAAGCGATCGATCGCCACCTCACCCAAGAGGAAAGAGCTGCCATAGGCGAGCTATCGAGCCGCGTCAAACCGACGGCAACGAGTGCCAGTTTCACCTATAGTTACGGCAATTTTCGGGGGGATCCCAAACAGGTGCTGGCTCGGTATTTCGATATCATGTACTACATCGCCAACTGGGGAACACAGCAATTAATGTTTCGTTTTCCCACATCCCTGATCAACCGAGAAGCAATTGAACTTTACTGTATCGATAATTATATCAGCTTATCTTTTGCGGGAGATTGGGCAATTTTAGATTGGGAATTTAGTCAAGAAGAAGGTTTTAATGACTGGATAGAAGGAGAAGGGATTCTATCGGAATTGATAGGATTACGCCAAGAAATTCTCCAGCAAGACTATCGAGGATTATATTTAGCCTGGCTGAAAGCTATTGACTTATCGGAGGGATATATAGACATCGATAAGACCCAACTAGAACCTCCTCTACCCCCCGGACTAAATCAACTTTCTGCATCTCAAAAGGCTTTTACAGAAATCTTTGAATTGGACGAACACTTATTAAATGTTGCTTGTGCATCCAGTGGTAAACTAACAACTATCTCTAAGCAAACTTGGCAACAAGCTATTAGCCAATTATCGGCTTCTGAACGCCAAGATTTCCTATTAAGACTGGCTAAAGGAGAACATAATTTATCTGCTAAATTCAAACAAAAGCTGTCTCAATTAATCCCTACTTCTCCCCCCTCTAACCAGGCTCGACGCACGGTTCAAGAACTTCTTGAGGCTGCTTCTGAGGAAGAAAAAAAGGCAGAAAAACGGCGACAACAAGAAGCGGAAGCCAAGCGAATTGAGGAACTACAAACTTTAGCTAAACGGGAAGCGCAAGTTTGGCAGCAAGTCGAGTCCCTAATTCAGAAAGCCCAGTCTAAATCCTACTATGAGGCTGTTAAATTGTTGGTCAAATTAAGAGATTTAGCCGAATATCAAAACGGGTTGCCCGTTTTCCAAGAGTGCCTGAACCAGATTTACGAACAGTACAGTAACCGGTCTGGGTTGAAGAGGAGGTTACAGGAAATAGGACTTACCGACAGTAAGTGAATCGCTCTTGAATTTTCTATTTCTTTGTGTTTTCATGCAGCACTAATTAGGGCTTGCTGAATAAATCTAAAAACATTGTTGGATAAGGCTTTTAGACTTTTTTCTCCTCAAAAAGTGCCAACCATTGGAGTGATCGGGGGTAAAATTCAGCTACTTTTTCCCTGAAAATTAGGTAACTGACTGCCTCAAAATCGGTAAAACCCCACACCCCACACCCTGCCCCTAGGAAAAGCTTTTTCAGCAAACCCTATATATTTTTCAGCTTACTAGCCCCCGCCTTTTCTTTCCACCCTTATCCCGAACTGACGTTAGCCTATACTCAACGGATTTAGTATGATACCAAATCTGTTTTTAACAATCTGATTAACTCTCAAGTTATGGATTGTTTCTCCCCGCTCCCCACTATCCTATACTTTTTAAACAGGATTTGGTATCAGATATCTGCCTAATATTATCTCAGGACTAAAAGGTTTTCTGGTGGAGAAATCGACCTAATTGACACTCCCATCGCTAAATATTCCTTGTCTTGCTACTGAGGTGGTGTTTTAGCGATTTCTGCTTGCTGTTTTGGCTTTTCTTTCTCCTGTACAACCTGGCTGAAATACCCTTCCACATCGCGCTGGATAATGTTTTCTACTCGTTGAGCAAAATCGGGATAGACTTCGGCGTGATTTTGGGCATGGCGATAAGAACCACTCAACTGGAGAAATTGCCAGCCCTCAATTTTCATCGCCTCTGCCGTGTTGCGATAGTGGCGATAGCGTTCGCCATAATGAAAGAACTCTTCAACGGCAGCACTGATAGCAACCACCTGACTTAAGCCAAAGGCGAGCCAACCGACTACTACTTGAACGTCATTGGCGTTGATATTAAGACTGACCAAGGCCGGAACAATCACCCCCCCGATAATTGTGAGCAGTCGGAGAAAATAGTATTGGTTGCGGGTTGTCTGGGCCCTGCCTTCTAGCCACAGTAATTGCTCGAGCCAGCGGGCTTTCATAAACTGCTTCTGTAAATCTGGCAAGTCAATCTGCTCGATCAAAGCAGAGATTTCTTGCTGGAACTGCTCACGATAAAGTTTGGACTTTTTTGGCATAATATTTGTACTTTTAATCAGTTAGTAGAAAAAAATTTCGGCTCTGGTTTCTCAAGTTTCCCGATTTCCGATTCCCGCTCCTTGAGCTTTCCAATAATCAAACTTAGTTGTGTCTAGATGCTCGACGATCCCCCCCAATTGACGCACTTGCTTGACCATATCGCCAGTCCCGCCACGTCCATCACCGCCTTTGCCATCCCAGAGGACAATCAACCGCACCCGATCGATTCCGTAGATCAAACTGGAATAGAGAGCCCAACGATTGTTACGCTCAAAGGAATTGCTTCCTTTCGGGACCGGTCCGATTCGTTCCGGTTGTAGGTTGAGCGCGACCTGGGGATGATTCTTAATCCTATAGAAACGCTCTACCCAATCATCGCCGGCAAAGCTGACTGACTCTTCAATAAATTGAGCCGACTCGAAGGGCAGATAGACCTCGACTTTCATCTGGCGCTCTAAACAGGCTTCTAGAAACAGGATATCGCCCCCACAAGCGAGTCCCGGCATGATCGCCAGATCCGTGGTATCAGCTTGCAGCTTATCGAGTACCTCCTTAATTTTTTGTTGCGCCTCGGTTTCCATATCCGAGGGAAACCGAGGCCTCGGGCGGTCTGGCTTGTCAATCATGTGGCCGGAGAAGAGGAAAACTTGCGGAGGTTCCTTCACCGTTGGGGAGGAGATCGCGGCTTCTTGATGTTCTATTCTCTCCAATTCTGCTTCGAGGACATCGAGGCCTGACTTGACATATTCAAGGCGGAAATTCAGGGATTCTAAGAGTTTCAATTGTTCTAGGGTTGAAAGTAAAGCAAATTTATTGTTCCAGAGCCGGTTGAGCGCCCTTTTATAGGCTCTGGCCACCTGTTGCGGGTTGCGGGCGGTACAGATGGCCAGATCGCCGAGGGAGAGGAAGACCCAAACATCGTTGTTATCCTTGAGAGCAGCACTGTCCAAGCTAAATTTAACGGCTCCAGACAGCACCGGCAACTCCTCTTTGATCGCTTTCTCTTCTGGATCGCCGTCCCTACCATGCCTGGCTAAATACTTGAAGACGGCAGATAGAGTCAGGGCGTTGATGCCGGAATAGTAATGATTCTGATCGAGGCGGTAGGCTTGCAGGTAAGTCTCAATCGCTTTTTGTAGTAAGTGGGCCGATTCTTCGGCTGTTTGGAGGCACTCCGCTTCATTGGAGATGCCGACCCATCGCTCCTTCCACATTTCCTTGTAAATGCGAGCTAAGTAGGAAAGGGCATCGATATTGGCCGGTTCATCCCGCAGCAGCGACTCTAACTGTACGACTGCCTCATCATATCGCTTCAGTCGGCTCAGGTGAAAGGCTTCCTCGCGCCGGAATTCGGCATTTTTCGGCTGCAGTGCCAGTCCGTTGCGATATTGCTGGAGCGCAAGTTGATAATTTCCTAGGTTTCTTAAGGCTTTCCCCGCTTCGGCGATCGCCTCGCATTTTATTAGGGGGTTGCTCACTTCTTCGATCAACAGCAAAACGTCACCAATGCGATCTTGGCGTTGGGCGATCACTACCCGTTTCCGCCAATTGTTGTACTCATCCCAGTAGCCAATGGCTAGGGGGGTTTGCAGGGACCGGCGATCGGGTTCTTCCAAGCCGTCGAGTAAATTGAAAATGGGGCTGTGAATGCGATGATGGTCTGATTCCCAGGTAGCGCGAGCCATTTTAGCGATCGCCTGTTTGTCCTTTTCCAAGTATTGGCGCTCGGGCCTGCCATTCTCGTCACAATGGTAGGGGAGAGTGCGGACGTTAAAAATATCGAAAGGCAGATAACCTCGTCCCGACTGAATATGAATTAGTCCCCGCTTGCGTAGGGCGTGGCGTACTCCTAACTCATAAAAAACGTTGGCATTATCAATGCTGAGGTCAGCAATTACCAGATCCGCCAGCAATAGTTCCTGAAACATATCGGTGAGGATATCGCCGCTGACGCTTTCTTCATCGGCTCGAAACGGCTCAAATCCAGCTTCGATTAAGGCTGGTTTAATTAAGTCTTGATAGATGCTATTAAAATCTATCCAGCGGTCGTCTGGCCCTTTTTTCTTACCAAAGGGCATGACGACGAAGGCATGGGGCAACCCCTGGGGGCTGGCAGCGGTATCATGCTCTTGTTTCGGTTGGGGAACTAGCTCTAGGTTGGACTCAGAAACTTGTTCGGCGTTGGCGGCAGAATTTTTCTGGTCAATAATTTCTTGACTGGGCATATTAATCTTTCTGACTCAAGCAAGATTGATCATAACTTATTTTAGTGAGATTGAATCCCTAGCCATTTTTTGTTAAAAAAGGGTTCTTCTCAACCTAGTATGTAAAAAGGTAAGAGCCTAAAAAACTAACATAGTTACCAACAGTAACAGTGCCAGATTAGTTGGCCAATAAAGTAGCTTTGGGATTAAGTTATTTTTATAATCAATCCAATCAATTTTGATATTAGAAGCAAAAAGTATGGCATTAATTGCGACTAAAAGAATCATTATATATAGTATAAAGTAGAAATAATCAAGATAAATAATACCTGCCGTGATAATTTTTTGTCTGAGATTAATCTGATCGATAATGACAATGAAAAGAAAAGCCCCACAAGCGGAAACGATCTCTAAAGCGGTAAAATCTTGATTTTCACCGCTCTCTTTATGTTTGATGATCAGTATTTGAATACAAAAAAGCAGTAATAGGACAACAATAATTATCATCATATTACTAATCAGTACATTGATAAAATTTCGTTGGAGAACAACCGTAAAATAGAGTTCGGGAAAATTGTCCTGGCCGATATAGCTGTTAAGTCCAAAATTGGTATTATAGTTATTGAGTTTGTACTGGAAAAAACTACTCTTAATATCCCAACCAGGTAAAACAAAATCCTCTGCTAAACCGGGTAGGGAAGTAGGAACCATCAAATCGTAGGCATCAAAATCTGGGGTGAGGATGATATTTTTGTAGAAGTCTTTAGGCCAGAGGCGAATCCAGACATCTTTAACATCAAAGGGATATTTAGAATAATCAAAGTTTTCTCGGAGTTTAGCTTCAAAATACCAGACGATCACTTCAAAATTTTGGTCTTGATGACGATGAATCTCGGTTACATTGGGATCAACTGCTTCGGGAAGAATAAAACCCCGACTGACGTTTTGAGGGATATTCTTATCATACTTTTGCCAAATATAGCCCGTGATAAACACATCATTAGCATCTTCAAATTCTAGAGACTGCACAAAAACTCCTGTGGGAATATAGAGGGGGGAGTCTTTAGGGTTTTCGGATTTACGAGATTGCAAAAATTTATTTAAACCCGCTTTTTTCAGAAGCACTATATTGTTTTTCTGTTCGATTTTATGTTCAGAGATTTGGAGATACCAGATAGATCCGATTCCCGCCAGCAAGACAACAGAAGTGGAAGAAGAGACAGCCTAAAGACTGCGAACACTGCCTTTATAAGCGCGAAAGATTAGGATAAATAGAAAAAAGAAAAAGCTAATTATCTGTAGATTAATCAGCAGCAGTTTGTGATGTAAGCTCTTGGTATTTAATAAAATTTCATCTTGAATGAAGACAGCACTTAATGTCCAACTTGTAGTAGGAATAGGTTCAAAAAATATCCAGCTAGATTGTCCCGTTAAGGGATTTTGAAAATCCATTTCAATCTTAGAGCCTTTGAGAGCTTTTTGGGCTGGAACTCGCAATTTTTCGGGTTTATATGCTTGAGAAATTATTTGAAAGATGGTTTTTTGCTCTTTAACCCAATCTTCTCTATGACTATAGATAAAAGTTCCTTTTTTAGATAGGATAAATCCGTAGCCAGTCTTACCTAGTTTGAGGGAGTTCATTAAGTTTTTTAACCCATCTAGAGAATAGTTGGCGAAGACCACCCCAGAAGGAATATTTTTTTTGGTTTTCGGATTAAGGCGATAAAAAGGAGTGCTAAATTCTGCGAGTAAAGTGTTAGTTGCCGCTCCAAAATGAGGTTCTAACCAAACTGAACCGGAGGCTAAGGGATGGATATACCAATCACCCTTTCCGGGTTGAGTATAATCGTAAAAAGATTCCAGTTGCAGTAATTGCAGTTTACCCTGTTTTCTGGTGTAGTAGGGAGCATAGAGACGTATCTGAGATTTGTAAGTATAGGAAGCATAAGCCGCACCGACACCGAACCAATTGGGATTTTGTTCTATCGTGCTTTTTAATCGCTCAAGCAACTGTCGATCTTTAAGTTTATCCTTACTGATATCGTGGGCGATAGAATTGGCACTATCCTGGAGTTTACGAAGCTAGTTATCGATTTCTTTAGCGGCGCGGATAGCTTCTTGTCGAGCATTATTTTTCGCTGTTTCTCTGGTTTGATTTTTCTCCCGCCAGTAAGCATAAATGGTGAAGGTGGCCGACAAGAAACTGATAACGCAGAGAGATAGGGACAGTCTAAAGATTCGTTGTTGCCAAGGATTGGTTTGAGTTTGCATTTTTAGTAGCGTTTGTAACAAATTATGAAATTGTATCTTAGGATACGAAATATTGGCGGGGTGGTGTAATAGATTCTTAGGGTAACTGATTCTAAGGATCAAGAACAAATAAGACTTTAAGGTTCAGGCTTAGATATCGAACTGACCTAGTTTTTTAGAGTGTGTTTCAGTCTCACTTCTGAAACTCAAGTCTGAATAGGTTGCTGCCCAACCTTAACCCTTGGGATTCAGCTGGTTCAGAACTTCTCAAAAGCCATCAACAAACTTCTTAAGTCTTTTGGTCAGTCTACTAAAGGAAGATGATAAACAATGAGTGATGCCGATCAAGGAAAATCGTTAAACAGCAAAGAAAAAGTCCGTGAATTTCCATTAGCTTCAGTCTTACAAGCAGACATACCTCCTAGATGGAAGCCGTTAGGTATTGCCCGTTTAATTGTCTTGTTAGTTATTTTTGTAATCGGGATAACTTACCTGGCTTTTCCCGCTGCTGCTACAGCACAACCTAAGCCGATTTTAGTTTCTCTGGTTTCCTCTTCAGGTAAAGCGGCGCTCTTAAATCCCACATTTGATAAGAAAAAAGTCTCCCTGGGAATTACACCCACAGGTTGGAGCAATGGTGATGACCCTAGTATTGATCTGAATCCTCCAATTAGATACCAGCAAATTCTCAGTGAAATGGCATTAGCTGGTTTTCAAGGTTCGCAAATGTCAGGTAAATTTCCCCAAGAAATCTCAGAATTAAAAAGTGAGTTAGCCCTTCGCAATTTGACGATTTCTGAACCTTGGGTAGGAACCAAATTCACGGAGGGGAAAGAATCTGAAACCTTGCAGGAATTCAACAAACAAATGGATTTCATGAAGCAAATCGGCGGTACACAGATTGTGGTTGCTGAATTGGGCTATGCCGTTCACCAAGATAAGAGCAAAAATCCTTTAAAAGGGTTCTTCGTTACTTGGTATGGTTCGATAGGGGGGCATAAATCGACTAAATCCTTATCTGGCAAGAGACTTAATTGATTAGTTCGCTCTAGAGCAAAAACAATTGACAAAAATCGCTAAATGCTTTTCTATATAAGGGTTCCATCCCTTATAACCCCCGTCCATTGCATAACAATTACCGAAGAGCCTTTAAAAGATCGACCACGGTTTACGGATGAGCAATGGCAGCAAATGACTAAAGGATTAAACCAACTTGGTTCAATAGCTAAGGCAAATGGGATGCAGTTGTGCTACCACCCCCATGTGGGGACGGGAGTACAAGACCTCAAAGATATCGATAAGTTAATGGCCAATACCACTCCAGAAAATGTCAAATTGCTTCTTGATACGGGTCATTTATACTATGCGGGAGTTGATCCTTTAGCTGTTACCAAGAAATATGCTAACCGGATCAAGCACGTTCACCTAAAAAATATTCGCCAATCTGTTTTAGATAAATCCGAAGAAGATGGTATTAGCTTTCTAGATTCGATCCAGAAGGGGGTGTTTACCGTTCCGGGAGACCCCAAAGGTGCCATTGATTTTCCTCCCATCTTACAAGAGCTTGCTAAAGCCCATTATCAAGGATGGCTAGTGGTCGAGGCAGAACAAGATCCTAACAAAACAAATCCCTTAGAAAACGCGGTAATCGCTCGCACATATCTGCGCAAACTGACGGGTTTATAAACCCCATCCACAGGGAAAACCGTAGTTTTGTTTTTGCGGCTAGGATGCCTGCCTAGCAATACTTTTAAAGCTTAGGGACTTGCCTGCGAAATTCCAGTTCTCTGGACAGGTTACGGTTTGACTTGGCCATTGCGGGGGAGATGATCAAAAGATGATCAAAGGGAGCATCCCATTTTCACCATTGCCTTTTACAGATGGAAAAATTTCTCCTGAAACTCTCTCATGCAGACGCTCCCCCCATCCAAAATCCACAATCCAAAATGGGATACTCTCTCATGGAATCTAGTGATCACGCAAAAATCAGAAGCGTATTTGAAGAAGTCTATCCCACCAATGTTAGGGAGAGAGATCTATCTGCTTACGCCGATATGTACACAAAAGATGCCCTTTGGATGGCACCTGGAGTCCCCGATCGATCGGGAATTGCTGAAATAGTTGAAGGGTTTGCCGAACAGATTGCACAGAACGACATCGATCCTATTTTCACTGCTGAAGAAATCAAGGTTATGGGCGATTTCGGTTATGTCATAGGAATTTCTCGAGCCACAATTCGCCCGAAAGATGGCAGCCCATCAAGGTCCGTTAAGTTTCGGGCATTATGGTTAATGAAAAAAGAGCAAGATGTTTGGAAAATTAGTCGCCAGATCTGGAATAATAAACCGGAATAATTTTGTAAACCTTTCATTTTTGGAGACAGCTAAAATGGATAAGGAAGAATATCGCCACATTATTGACAACTACTTCCGTGCCTTCGGAACTGGCGATTTCTCTGAGGTGCAGTTCTCTTCTCAGATACAGTTTCTTAGCCCGATCAGTGAGAGAACTATCAACGGGACGGAAGATGTGTCAAACTTTGTAAGCGGTGTTGCTACTCGCGTCTCAGAGGTAAATGTCCTGTCAATTACCATTGAATACCCGAGGGCAAGTGGGGTCTGGCAGATGAAAACAACAAAAGGCACTCTATACACCCTGCACAATTTCTTCCGTCTTGACGAAGAAGGACTTGTCTATATTTGGCCGATGTTCGATCCCAAAGCGGTCATCGATAATCCAGCGGGATTGATTCAATGGCTTACGGGCAACGGCTATTAATTCGTTTTTCAATTCACACTGACTTTTGAATCAAAAAAAATCATCATCGGGAATAGCAAAAATGAGCAAATCTTCCTCCTTGTCTCAGCCTGATATTTACCTAAGCTTTTTCATGTTTACTACCGATCTAAAGCCCGATAACTCGGAATATCGAAAAACGGTTGTTGAACATATCAAAAAACTGCAAGATTTTGGTTACACTGGTTTCGAGTTTCCCATTGCACCTCCGCCTCCAGGAACTACAAATTATGCTCAGGATGATCTTAAAAACTATACTGAACTAAGGTCATATCTAGACAGCGAAGGATTGACAGAGGTAAAAATTTCTACTAATGTGGGGGCTACCCCTAGCTTCGATCCCAGTTCTCCCGACCCTGACATAAGACAAGAAGCTCTAGATTATCTTAAGTCACGGGTTGATATCACCGCCGCTTTAAGGGGTAATATCATGATGGGTCCAATTGTTATCCCTTACGGTCTTTTTCCAGTTACAGAATCCACCAAACAGCCTATCTGGAGTGATCAACTTCAGGATTATTTAAAAGGTCGCTATGAGAACGCTCAACCGATTCTTAATCAGTTAGGTGAATATGCAAAGGGCAAGAATGTCAAATTAGCGATCGAACCGATCACCCACTGGGAAACATCTGGACCGAACAAATTATCGCAATTAATTGAGTTTTTGGAGGAGGTTCCTAGTAAACAAGTAGGAGTGGTAATCGATAGCGCCCATGAAACTCTCGATGGCGAAGGTCCTGAGATTTTTGAGCAACAAGTTAAGTATCTTGCTGAACAGGAAAGACTCCACTATATCCAGGTGTCTCCTCCAGATCGCGGTGCCATTCATACCAGTTGGCTACCTTGGCAATCTTTTTTAAAACCAATTCTCAAGGTTTATCATGGGCCAATGGCGGTTGAGATTTTCAATGCTATTCCTGCTTTTACTAACTCATTGCGCCTGACTCGACGCAAGTTTTGGATTCCGGGAGAAGATGCAGCCAATGAATATCCCAGTGCCTATGATATTGCTGATCTTGCTATTAAAGCGACACGCCAAGAAATTGTTGAAACAATCAACAGCTATCGTTAAACTTAAGAGGTAATATGGGCTTTAGTTTATCTGATAAAAAAGCTAAAATTATCTCAGTCTTTCTGGTATTTGTTTTAGCATTAGGAATTGCCATTTGTGGCTTGGAAAATGCGATTGCCGCTCCCTTAAAAGGAAACCCAGAAATCATGGGAATGTGGGAAACCTTACCCATGCCACCGCCAGAAAATCGAATGCAGTCTGTCCATACTATAGTCTTACCCAATGGTAAGGTTTTGATGGTCAATGGCAGTAGTTTTCGCAGTCTGGTAGTTAAAGAAAATGGAGAAGATCAATTTACGCAATTTACCGAGGGAGTGGATGTCAAAAACTACGACGTAGTCAATAATACAGGGCTGCTCGATCCCGAAACAGGTAAAGTTGAACGCATTCCCTCACCCCCAGCCATACAACACGGGACAACTAACGATCTCTTTTGTGTGGGTCATGTACAGTTAGCGAACGGAAACGTTTTATTTGTGGGGGGAACAGGACGTTATTATCCTGGCGGTGCATTTACGGGAACAAAACAACTCAATTTATATGATTGGAAAACCAGGAAATGGAAAGACTTAGGGGAAATGAAAGAAGGACGCTGGTATCCGAGTTTAATTTCCTTGAATGATGGTAAAGTAGTGATTCTTTCCGGTTTAAAATGGGGAGGTCTTAATCAAATCAATCCCAGTATCGAAATTTACGATCCCAAAACCGAAAACCTCTCTTATTTTGATCCTACAACTATCAAAAACAGTCCCTTTAATACTAAAGTAGAAAATGGAGATGTTTATGATAGTATAGACCTCTATCCCCGGGTTTTTCCTCTAGCCGATGGACGGCTGTTGCTCACAGGAGATGAAGCCGGTATTGCCGGAGTTTTAGTGCCACATTCCAGCAAAAAAAGCTATTTGATGAGCATTAAAGAAGACGCAACTGGAAAATTATCTATTAGTTTTGAAGTAGGGCCAGACCGGGCAGAAACCAGCAAGGCTTACGGGACCGCCCTACAAGTGCCTAACTCCGAAGATGTCTTGTTACTAGGAGGCATCATTGGTACTAATAGTATTGCCTTTGGCCGAGGAGGTAATACTTCGGGTTTTCCAGGCGCTAAAGTCGTCGCTAGTTTACAACATTGGGTTTCTCCAGCAAACAGTCGCGAAAAGAATGGTAAATGGGAAATATTCCCCGATTTCCTCAAGACCCCCAGAGCTAACTTACAAGCGGTGATTTTACCCACTAAAGAAATTTTAGTGGTTAATGGAGGTGAATATCCCGAATACCTACCCGTTTACGAACCTTTATTGATGACTCCCGATGCAACCGCAGCAGCCGGGTATAAAACCCAGAGCTTGGAGCGGGCGAAATTGCCCAGGTTATATCATAATGGCGCAGTTTTATTACCAGATGCCCGTGTCCTAGTATTAGGTGGCAATGCTAACCGCGCTGCCAGGGAAAAAGACGGCACGGTTCATGTAAACGTTATAGGGGATCAGACTAGCTTTTTTAAATTTGCCAAGCTGCATGATCAATCAGGAAAGCCTGAAGAATTTGACCTCAATACTTTTTATCAAGATCCTCAGCATTATTTCGTGGAAAATGATAAAGAACCTTTTGTTCCAGCCGAAATTTGGCAAGGAGAGATCTTCAGTCCTCCTTATTTATTTAAGTCTGGTCCTCGCCCAGAAATTGTCAAAGCTACTGAAGAGCTTAACTACGGCCAATCTGGTAGCATTTCTGTAAAGAACGCCACGGAAAAAGGCTCTCTAGTTCTAGTTAAACTCGGTTCAGTCACTCATTCTTTTGATTTTGGGCAAAGATTAGCTGATTTGGCGGTAGAAAAGGTCACTTTGGGGGATGAGTCTGCCATTGACTTTAAAGTGTCAATCAGTCCCAATCTTTACCCACCGGGCTACTACATGATGTTCTACCTTAATGATGTGGGTAAGCCATCTCACGCCAAAATGGTCAAGCTTGGGGCTTGAGGTGCTAAAAATCGGCAATCCAAGGCACAATAATCAAGGAAAGTTTTCGATTAAAAAAAATACTCTTTTTGATCAATTGGGAGAAATTCTGCTGATGAAATATCTATCTGATAGCTTAGAAGTAGTGGCAGAATTGCCCTTTGCTCCAGGTAACATAACCCTAACCCCAGATGGCCGGCTTATTCTTAGCCTGCACCAATTTTATAACCCTGAAATGCGGGTAGCGGAATTAACTAAAGACGGTTTAATCCCGTTTCCTAATCAGTCGGACGGGACAATTATTACCCTTGATACCGTCTTAGGTATCAAGTCAGATGCTAAGGGAACTGTGTGGATGTTAGATAATGCCAATCAAAGCCAGTCAACCCCTAAACTGGTTGCTTGGGATACCCAAAATAATCAATTAGCGCGGGTAATTTATTTGCCCCCACCAATCACTCTCAATAATTCTTTTGTTAATGATTTGGTCATAGATCTGACCCGTAATTTCGTCTATATTTCCGATCCGGCTCCAGAAAAATTAGCGGCTTTGATTAGGGTTGATTTGAAAACGGGCTTAGCTTCTCGTATTTTGCAAGGATACCCCGGTATTATACCAGAAGATATCGATCTGGTGATTGATGGAACACCGGTACAAATTAAACAATCTGATGGAAGTTTGATTCGTCCTCATTTGGGTGTCAATGGCATTGTTTTAGATGCAGCCAATGAATGGGTTTATTTAAGCCCAATGCACCATACCAGTATGTATCGTATTCGGAGTGAGGATCTGAGCAACCCCAATTTAAGTGAAGCTGAACTGGGCAGTAAAATTGAACGATATAGCGATAAGCCAATTTGTGACGGTATTACTATTGACCAAGACAACAATATTTATCTGGGAGACTTAGCAGCTAATGGCATCGGGGTGATTACACCAGATCGCCGCTACCAACTGCTAGTAAATGATGAAAGATTGTCTTGGACTGATTGTTTAACCTTGGGATCCGATGGTTATTTATATGTGGATTGTAATCAATTAAATCGTTCACCACCTCTCAACGCAGGGGAAGATTCTTCCCATCCACCTTATTATATTTTTCGTCTAAAACTTTCGCAATCGTGAGGTATAAATCGGTAAAAATATTTAGTTTCAACTTGTCAAAACTGTAACCTAAATAGAGGAGTTAATCGATGGCACTTACAGAAGCAGACTTAAACACCTTACCAGAAAATGGCATTGATCCTGAAGAGCTTGGTAAATACCAGATTTTACTGGAAGATTTACAAGGCAATATTCTTCGGGGACATGGACGAGACTATAGCACCCATCTGTTTTTACAATTCAAACCAGATCTGACTAATCCAGTCAGAACGTGGATTCAAACTTTTGCCCAACAATATCTAAAATCTGCTAAACAACAGTCAGATGAGGCTCATCTATACCGAACCAAACAAGTATCGGGTGGCTTGTTTGCCAATTTCTTTTTATCTCGTAAGGGTTATGAATACCTAAAAATCGAACCCTACCAAATTCCCTCAGATCAGCCATTTCGCATGGGGATGAAAAATGATGACATCAGAAGTTTTTTAGGAGATCCACCGGTTGACCAGTGGGAAAACGGCTTTCAAACTCAAATTGACGCTTTAATACTGGTGGCCGATGACAGTATCCTCGATTTATCGGAAGCCGTCAAGAAAATAGAGGCACAATTGTGCCAAATAGCTGAAATTGTTCATCGAGATAATGGCTTTATCTTAAGAAATCAAGCCGGACAAATCATCGAGCATTTTGGCTTTGTTGATGGTGTGAGTCAGCCTTTATTTTTGAAGCGAGATATTCACAACTCACTACGCGATGACCGGGATTTTAAACAATGGGATCCGCGGGCATCTCTAGATGTTGTTTTAGTCAGGGATCCTAATGGACGAACTGAAGATAGTTATGGTAGTTATTTGGTTTATCGAAAACTTGAACAAAATGTGAAAGCATTTCGCCAGGATCAGCACCAACTAGCTCAAACTCTAAACATCAACGATGACTTAGCAGGAGCCCTGATTGTGGGCCGTTTCCAGGACGGAACTCCAGTTACTCTCTCGGATATGCCAACTTCTCCAGTTACACCCACTAACAACTTCAATTACGATCAGGATCAAACGGCGACAAAGTGCCCATTTCACGCCCACATTCGCAAAACAAACCCTCGGGGAGATACGGGGATAGTGGAGTCTTCTCCCGGTTTTAACGAAGCCTTAAAGATCGAAAAAAACCACCGAATTACCCGCCGGGCAGTTAGTTATGGAGAAAATGATGCCACAAAAGAACCCGAAAAGGACTCAGGATTACTGTTCATTTGCTTTCAATCTAGTATTGAAAATCAATTTAATTTTATGCAAGCAAGATGGGCTAATCCGAAAAACTTTGTCCAAGTCAATGTTGGTCCCGATCCATTGGTGAGAAGTTAAGCTTGTGTGTAATTTGTCAAGGGGTTATTGAAAAAAAATTGGGGACTACTTCGTTGCCGGTCAGGAAAAGGTGCTACAATCAGCTTGACTGTTGATTTTCGCTTTGTTTT
>Ga0209972_10001838_pt1 | contig 17934 bp, 16 predicted proteins | sample NOAtaG_7_FD_187302 | JGI IMG/M metagenome (GOLD analysis project Ga0209972, IMG submission 187302) | Freshwater lake microbial communities from Lake Erie, under a cyanobacterial bloom - NOAA_Erie_Diel1S_2200h metaG (SPAdes) (version 2) | ecosystem: Environmental > Aquatic > Freshwater > Lake ... | reverse complement strand
GCGATAGGCGATGGTCACCGGGCCCAGCCGCCCGCCATTGTCGAGCGGCAGGGGATCGTCCGCCGGGATGACGAAACGCTCCCCCGGCAGGACCGGCGGCGGCGTGAGCGAAATCTTCGGCGAAGAGATCGTCATGCGCGGGGAAATTGCTAAGGGACGGTGAAAGGGCCGGAAGGATTGCACCCCCACCCCCAGCGTTCAAGGCCAGCATTTGCTTTCGTCGTGGCTTGCGGATATCTCGGGGCGGCAGCGAAATCCGCATGGCCCATGGACGAGACGCCAAGACCGCTTGACGACATACGACGCGAGATCGACGCGCTGGACCATCGCATCCACGACGCGCTGATGGCGCGCGCCGCACTCGTCGCCAGCGTGCGGCGGGCCAAGGGCACCGGCGGCGCGATCCTGCGCCCGGGCCGCGAGGCGGCGGTGCTGCGGCGCCTCGTCGCGCGCCACCACGGCGACATGGACCCCAGCGTCGTGGTGCGGATCTGGCGCGAGATCATGACCGCGTCGAGCCGCCAGCAGGGGGCTTTCTCCGTCGCGGTGGCCAGCGCGGCCGCCGGTGGCGCGGGCATCGAGCTCGCGCGCGACCATTTCGGGATGCTGACCGCGCTGCAGCCCTCGTCCTCCATCGCGCAGGCCATCCGCGCGGTGACCGAGAACCGCGCCCAGGTCGCGCTCGTGCCGCTCGCCGAGGACATGCCCGACGATCCGTGGTGGCGCAGCCTCGGCACGGGTCCGGAGCCGCGCCTGGTCGTGATCGCGCGCCTGCCCTTCGCGCGCGACCACCGCGCGGGCGCCGCGCTGCTCGTCGGCCGCCAGGACTTCGATCCCTCGGGCGAGGACCGCGGCTTCGTCATCGCCGAGACGCGCGCCGAGATCAGCCAGGCCCGGCTGCGCGTGGCGCTCGAGAAGCACGGCCTCGCCGTGACGGGATTCCCCGCGTCGATCGACGATCCCGGCGGCGGCTCGCTGCAGCTGGTCGAGGTCGCCACCTATGTCGAGCCTGGCGACCCGCGCCTCGCCGCCGCCGCCGCCGAGGCCGCGGAGCATGCCAGCCTGCGCGTCGCGGGCGGCTACGCGGTGCCGCTCGACCTGCCGCGCGGCTGAGTCGCTCGCGCGTCGCGCCATGACTTCCCGCAGACCCCGGACAAGGGTGACCACGCCATGACCTCTCCCGTTCCCCGCCCCGGCGTGATGGAGATCGAGCCCTATGTCGGCGGCAAGTCCTCCGTCGCCGGCGCCGCGCGCGTGATCAAGCTCTCCTCGAACGAGGGCGCGCTGGGCCCGAGCAGGCGGGCGATGGAGGCCTACGCGGCCCAGGCCGCCAGCCTGCACCGCTATCCCGATGGCGGCGCGTCCGCGCTGCGCGATGCGATCGCGCGTCGCTTCGGCCTCGACCCCGCGCGCGTCGTCTGCGGCGCGGGATCCGACGAGCTCATCGCGCTGCTGGTGAAGGCCTATGCCGGCCCCGGCGACGAGGTGCTCTACAGCCAGTACGGCTTCGTCATGTACCCGATCTCCGCGCATGCCGCCGGCGCCACGCCGGTGAAGGCGCCGGAGACCGGCTTCCGCACCGACGTCGACGCGATGCTGGCCATGGCCGGCCCGCGCACGAAGATCTGCTTCGTCGCCAACCCCAACAACCCGACCGGCAGCTACATCACGGCGGCGGAGCTGCGCCGCCTGCGCGAGGGCCTGCCCGCGCACACGCTGCTGGCGGTCGACGCGGCCTACGCGGAATACGTCACGCGCAACGACTACGGCGCCGGGCTCGAGCTGGTCGAGGCGCGCGACGACGTCGTCATGCTGCGCACCTTCTCGAAGATCTTCGCGCTGGGCGGGCTGCGCCTCGGCTGGGCCTACGCGCCCGCCGGCGTCGTCGACGTGCTCAACCGCGTGCGCGGCCCGTTCAACGTCTCCTCCGCCGCGCAGGCCGCGGGCGTCGCCGCGCTCGAGGACGTCGCCTTCGCCGATGCCGCGCGCGCCCACAACGATGCCTGGCTGCCCTGGTTCGCGGGACAACTCGCTGCGCTCGGCCTTGCCTCGCTCCCCTCGGTCGGGAACTTCGTGCTCGTGCGCTTCCCGCCCGGCGCGCACGACGCCGCCGCGGCGACCGCGCACCTGGCGCGCGACGGCATCATCCCGCGCCCGGTCGCCAACTATGGCCTGCCGGACTGGATCCGCTTCACCATCGGCACCGAGGAGGAGATGCGCGCCGTCGTCGCAAGCCTCTTCGCCTTCATGAAGGCCTGAGGCGATGGCGCGACAGAAGCCGCTCTTCCGCCGCGTCGCGATCGTCGGCTTCGGGCTGATCGGGTCCTCCGTCGCGCGCGTCCTGCGCCGCGATGGCCTCGCGGGCGAGATCGTCGCCTGCGACGCCTCCGCCGAGGCGCGCGCGCGCGTGCTCGCGCTCGGCATCGCGGACCGCGCCGTCGCCAGCCCGGCCGCCGCCGTGCGCGGCGCCGACCTCGTGATGCTCTGCACGCCCGTGCGCAGCTTCGGCGCGATCGGCGCGGCCATGGCGCCCGGCCTGGCGAGGGGGGCCATCGTCTCCGACGTCGGCTCGGTGAAGGGCGCGGTCGTCGAGGCGCTCGCGCCGCACATCCCGAGGGGCGTGCATCTCGTGCCCGGCCACCCGATCGCCGGCACCGAGAACTCCGGCCCCGACGCCGGCTTCGCCGAGCTCTTCCAGGGCCGGTGGTGCGTCCTCACGCCGCCCGAGGGCACGAGCGCGCGCGCGGTCGCGCGCGTGGCGGAGTTCTGGCGCCGCGCGGGCATGGAGATCGCGACGATGTCGCCCGTGCACCACGACCGCGTGCTCGCGATCACCAGCCACGTGCCGCACCTCATCGCCTACACGATCGTCAGCACGGTCAGCGACCTCGAGGAGACGATGCGCGCGGAGGTGATCAAGTTCGCGGCGTCCGGCTTCCGAGACTTCACGCGCGTCGCCGGCTCCGATCCCACGATGTGGCGCGACATCTTCCTGTCGAACAAGGACGCCGTGCTCGAGATGACGGGCCGCCTCTACGAGGACATCGCGCTGCTTCAGAAGGCGATCCGCCACGGCGACGGCGACACGCTGCACCGCGTCTTCTCGCGCTCGCGCCGCGTGCGCCGCGGCATCGTGCAGGCGAAGCAGGCCTGAGGCGCGGCGGCGCCGGGCGGTCAGCGCGGCCCCAGCTCCAGCGGCTGCAGCCGCATCACCGGGATGCCGGCCAGCGACAGGCGGCCATTCTGCGCGGTGACCGGCACGGTGACCTCGGCGCGCCCGGTCGCGGGATCGGTCCGCGCCATGCCCGATGCGAGCGCGCCGAGCATCGCCGCCTGCTGCAGGGGCATCAGCCCCGCCCGCGACAGAGCCTGGAGCAGGTCCGGAAGGCCGGCGATGCGCAGCGACAGCGCGGCCTCCGGCCGGTTGCGCGCGTCGAGCGTCGCCGTCCCGTCGCCGGCGATCGTCACGGGAGGCCAGTCGATCCGCAGGCGCGGCATCTCCAGAACGCCGCCCGAATCACGCCATGCCGCGATCCGCGCGGCCTGCGTGCCCGTGCGTGCACGATCGCCGCGCAGCGCGAGCTCGACCTCGCCGCTGCGCAGCGCGCGATCGAAGGGCGCGCGCGTGCCGGGCGGCGGCACGAGCTCCGCGACGGAGAGCGAGAGCGCGAGGAAGGCGCGCGTCGCCGGATCCGGCGGATCGATCTCGCGGATGTCGACCACGATGCGCGCGGCGCGCGCCGCACCCGCGGCGCCGGGCGCGCGCAGCGAGACATCGCCGAGATCGGCGCGGATCCCGGCGAAGCGGCCATCGGCACGCAGCGCGAGCATCGCGTCGGGCCGCGCCGCCTCGACCTCGAGCGCCAGCCCGTCGCGCTCCAGCCGATGCGCGCCCGGAAGGCGCAGCTTCACGCGCGACAGGTCCCATGGCTCGATGCCGGCTTCCAGTCGTGCTCCGGAGGCCGATTGCGGCTGCGGCGCGTCGCGGGCGATCGCGTAGTCCTCGGCCACCAGCGTCCAGCGCAGCGGGAAGCCCTCCACCGCGAGGCGACGATGCGCGATGCGCGCGCCGGCCGCGCGTTCCTGGTCGATCCAGGCCTGCGCGCCGCCCTCGACCAGCCGCGCCACGGCGAACCATGCAGCCGCCCAGAGCAGCGCCATCGCCGCCAGCGCCACGGCGCCTGCGCGCGCGAGGCGCGTCGCGCGGTTCATGCCCGCGCGCCCGCCCAGGCGATCGCCTGGCGCATGACCTGGCGGCTGCGCGCGAGCACGAGCTCGTTCCAGTCCTGGCTGTCGGGGAAGAAGGCTCGCCGCGCCGCCGCGCGCAGGCGGCGTTGCACGGGATCGCCGGCGTCGAGGCCGTTGCGTCGCGCCCAGCAGTCGCCGCGCAGGGAGTCGATCACCTCGTCGACCGACCGCGTGCCGAACTCGAATGTGACGAAGACGCAGCGCTCGCCCAGCCTGTCGCGCCAGCCGAACGCGCTGAGCCCACGCCGGATCGTGGAGACGGACGTGCCGCGCGCCGGCTCGGTGACGGACTCGCCCCAGGTCGCCATCACCCGCTCGCGCGCCTCGCTGCCCTGCGGCATGTGGGAGATCGGCTCGCCATAGCCGTAGGGGCCGAGGCCCGTGTGCATGTCGAGCACCGTGACCGTGTCGCGCGCGGCGAGGTGGTGGTGGTCCATGATCGCCTCCTCGGTGCGCCGCGCCCAGGTCGGGCCCGTGCCGCCGAAGAAGAGGCCATGCGGGTGGTCGTACTGGCCGGAGGACACCGCGCGCAGCCATTGCTGCAGCGTGCGCGTGCGCCGCCACTCGGCAAGCGCGGCGTCCGCGGCCTCGCGCGCCGGCCCCTCGATGGCGGCGGGCACGAGATGCGCGGCGAGCTCGTCATAGCCCTCGTTGCGCGGCAGGGGCGTGGAGAAGTCGACCCAGTTGCGGTTGAGGTCGACGTTCTCCTCGGTCGTCCGGCTGAGCCACGCCCAGCCGAACGGGTTCACCGCGTGGACGAGCAGCACCGCCGTGCGCGGGGGCAGGGCAGCCGCGCCGCCGGACAGCAGCCAGTCGAGCTGCGCGCCGCCGCCGCAGAAGCCTTCGACGCCATGCGTGCCAGAGATCATCGCCACGACATGGCGCGCGTCCCTCGGCCCGATCCAGGCCGCGTCGGTGGCGAGCACCTCGCCCGCGGGCCCGCGATGCGGGTTCTCGTGGCTCTCCACCGCGATGCCGAAGACGCGGCAGGCATCGAGGAAGCGCGCCCGCGCGGTCGCGTAGTCGGGCGAGAAGCAGAGCCGCGAGGCGCGGTCGATGTCCATGCGTCACTCCATGCGCGATGCGATGCGAAGCATAGCCGGTGGTGGGAGAAATCTCTGCAGGGCAGAAATCCGGCGGGCTTGGCCCCGGAGGGGGCATCGTGCCGGGCAGGGCCTCGCGCGAGGAGCTTGGGCAGGCGAGCCAGCCCTCGGCTAGTCTCACGCCATGGACACCCAGCCCACCTCGCTCCCGCGCGCCGCCCTGTGGATGTCGGGATGGCTGTCGCTGATGCTCGTGATCGCCGTCGCGGGGCGCGAGGCGCTGCGCGGGCTCCATGTCTTCCAGGTCATGGAGCTGCGGTCGCTGATCGGCTTCGCGATGGTCTGGCCGCTGGTGCACGCCTCCGGCGGCTGGCGGGCGATGGGCACGGCGCGGCCCGGCCAGCACGTCCTTCGCAACGTCGTGCATTTCGGGGCGCAGTACTGCTGGTTCGCGGCGCTGCTGATGATCCCGCTCGCCCAGGTCGTGGCGATCGAGTTCACCATGCCGATCTGGTCGGCCGTGCTCGCCGTCGCGCTGCTCGGCGAGCGCATGGACCGCGGGAAGTGGATCGCGATCGTCCTCGGCCTTGCCGGCGTCGTCGCGATCGTGCGGCCTTCCGCCACGACGATCGAGCCCGGGCAGCTCGTCGCGCTCGCCTCGGCCCTCGGCTTCGCGGCCTCGGTCGTGCTGGTGAAGTCGCTCACGCGCACCGACGCGGCGATCAAGATCAGCGTCTGGATGCTGGTGGTGCAGAGCGTGATCGGCCTGCTGCCCGCGCTGCATGTCTGGGCCTGGCCGACGCCGGCGGCCTGGGGCTGGGTCGCGGTGGTGGCCTTCTGCGGCGTCTACTCGCACTACTGCTTCGCGCGCGCCATGCAGCACGCGCCGGCGACCGTGCTCGTGCCCATGGACTTCCTGCGCGTGCCGCTCACCGCGCTCGCGGGCTGGGCGATCTACGGCGAGCGCGTGGACGCGATGACCGCGGTCGGCGTCCTGCTGATCCTCGCGGGCAACCTCCTCAACCTGCGCCGCCGCTAGGCGCGCCGTCGCGGGATTGCATGGCCGCGCGGGGCGGCTATGGTCGGCGCCCCTCCATGCCGACGCCGCAGCGCATGACCGAAGACCTCTCGCGACCGCCCGCGCCGGGCAAGGACCTCTGGGTCTTCGCCTACGGGTCGCTGACCTGGGATCCCGGCTTCCCCTTCGAGGAGGCGCGGCCGGCGCTGCTGCGCGGCTACCACCGTGCCTTCTGCCTCTATTCCACGCATTACCGCGGCACGCCCGAGCGCCCGGGACTGGTGCTCGGCCTCGATCGCGGCGGCGCGTGCCGCGGCATCGCCTACCGCATCGCGGCCCCGCGCGTGGCCGCCGCCTGGGCCTATCTCTGGGAGCGCGAGATGCTGGACGACGCCTATGCCTGCCGCGTGCTGCGGCTGCGCGTCGGCGGGCGCGTGGTGCATGCGCGCGGCTTCGTGATCGACCGCGCGCATCGCAGCTACGCGGGCAAGCTCGGCATCGCGCGCATGGCGGAGATCATCCGCGGCGCGCATGGCAGGCGCGGCGCGTGCAGCGCCTATCTCGAGAACACGGTGCGCCGGCTCGACCAGCTCGGCATCCCCGACCGCAGGCTGCACGAGCTGCTGGCGGCGGTGCGTGGCGGGGAGGAGCCCGTCCGCTAGCGCGCGTCGAGCCACTCCGCCAGCGGTGCGGCGATCGCGGCGATGCCCTTGTAGGCGAGCTCGCCGTCGGGCAGGTGCCGGATGGCGGCGGCGAGGTTGCTTGCGTCGGCCGGCGGCACGTCGCCCAGCTTCGTGACGCGCGTGTCGATCGTGAAGAGGATCGCGCGGCTGCGCGGCAGGCGGCGCAGCGTCTGGCGCTCGTTGCGCATGAACAGCGCGTCGGCGAAGCGCTCCGGCGGCACGGCGTGCCTGCGCGGCGACTGCGGCTGGAACAGGTCCGGGCGGTCGTGGATCGTCCAGTTCCAGCGCTCGACGATGCGCCCGTCGGCGAGCGCGCCGAAGAAGCGGTCGACCGGCGCCGCCAGCGCCTTGCCGTAGTCGGGCACCGGGCCATGGATCGCCGCCAGGGGATGGCCGAGCTTCTCGCCGAGGCGCCAGCGCGAGGGAAAGCACAGCGAGGCCGCGACGAGGCGCGGCACGCCCGCCGCGTCCTCCTGCACGAGGCAGAGGTCGTCCGGCACGAGGCGCCCGGCGAGGTCGAGCGGATGCATCGACGGGCTGGTCATGCCCACGAGCTCCGACGTCGCCGCGATCGCGAACATCGTGCCCATGCGCGGATAGCGCGTGGGGAAGCGCCTGGGCAGGTGGTCGAAGAGCAGTTGCGCCACCTCGGCGCCTGCCTCCTCGGTCCCCGGCAGCGCGGCGAAGACCTCGCCGTGCCGCTCGGCGAGCAGGCGGCGCTTGAGCACCAGCTTCTCGCGCTGGTCGTCGCCCAGCACGATCCAGTCGCGTTCCGGGATCGCGACGAGGCCCATGCGCGGCCGGTGCGGGCCCGACGCGGCCTGGGCCAGCAGCGCGGAGACGGCCGGGTCGATCATCGTGCCCGCGCCGCGGCGCTCAGGCGCATTTCGAGTAGCCGCAGCTCGTGCAGGTGTCGCAGCCTTCCTGGCGAATCAGCGATGGCGCGCTGCACTTGGGGCAGCTGCGCATGCGCGCGGCCGCGCCGCCGGAGACGGCGGAGAAGCGCGGGCGCGACGCCATGCCGGACGCCGCCTGCGGCGCGCCCGCGGCCTGGATCTCGGCCGGCGCGGCCTCCGCCACGATGTCCGCCGGCACGAGGCCGACATCGGCATAGGGATCGCTCGGCAGGGCGCCGCCCGGCCGCACGAAGCCGATGTCGATCATGTGGCGCTCGATGACCTCGCCGATCGCGGCCAGCAGGGAGGGCACGTAGCGACCGTCCATCCACTGCCCGCCGCGCGGGTCGAACACGGCCTTGAGCTCCTCGACGACGAAGGAGACGTCGCCGCCGCGGCGGAACACGGCCGAGATCATGCGCGTCAGCGCCACGGTCCAGGCGTAGTGCTCCATGTTCTTGGAGTTGATGAAGACCTCGAAGGGACGGCGGCGACCCTCCATCACGACGTCGTTGAGCGTGATGTAGAGGGCGTGCTCGCTGTCGGGCCACTTGATCTTGTAGGTCTTGCCGGGCAGCGCCTCGGGCCGGTCGAGCGGCCGCGTCATGTAGACGACGCCGCCTGCCTCGAAGGCGTCGGCCGGGCGCGCGGGGGGCTTGTCCAGCGGCAGGGCCTGCTGCACCGGCGCGGCGTCCTTCTTCTCGTCCTTCTTGGTCTCGAGCACGGCGCCGGTGATGTCGTTGGGCCGGTAGGTCGTGCAGCCCTTGCAGCCGAGGTCGTAGGCCTGCTGGTAGACGTCCTTGAAGGCCTCGAAGGAGATGTCCTCCGGCACGTTGATCGTCTTCGAGATCGAGGCGTCGATGTACTTCTGCACCGCGGCCTGCATCACGACGTGCTCCGCCGGCGTCAGGCGCTGCGCGTCGACGAAGCTGTCGGGCAGCTCGGCGTTCTCGCCGAACATGCGGCGGTGCAGTCGGTAGGCGTGGTCGCTGACCTCCTCGGTCTTGCGCGTGCCGTCCGGCATCAGGACGTTGCGCAGGTAGGAGAAGCTGAACACCGGCTCGAGCCCGGAGGACACGTTGTCCGCCATCAGCGAGATCGTGCCGGTCGGCGCGATCGAGGTGAGCAGCGCGTTGCGGATGCCGTGCGCGGCGATCGCCTCGCGGATCGCGGCGGGCAGCTCCGAGGCGATCTCGCCGGAGAGGTAGCGCTCGCGGTCGAAGAGCGGGAAGGGACCCTTCTCGCGGGCGAGCTCGACCGAGGCCATGTAGGCGCCGTCGCGGATGCGTGCCATCCAGCGCTCGGTGAGCGCGACCGCCGCGTCGGTGCCGTAGCGCACGCCGCACATGATCAGCGCGTCGGCGAGGCCGGTGATGCCGAGGCCGATGCGCCGCTTGGCCTTCGCCTCGTCGCGCTGCGCCTCCAGCGGGAAGCGCGAGACGTCGGTGACGTTGTCCATCATGCGCACGGCGAGCGGCAGGATGCGGTCGAGCTCGGCCTCGTCGAGCGCGGCCTCCGGCGTGAAGGGCGCCTTGACCAGCGCGGCGAGGTTGACCGAGCCGAGCAGGCAGGCGCCGTAGGGCGGCAGGGGCTGCTCGCCGCAGGGATTGGTCGCGCGGATGTCCTCGCAGTAGTGGAGGCGGTTCCGGCGGTTGATGCGGTCGATGAAGATCACGCCCGGCTCGGCATAGGCGTAGGTCGAGCGCATGATGCGGTCCCAGAGCTCGCGCGCGCGCAGCGTGCGGTGGACCGTGTCGCCGAAGCGCAGCTGCCAGGGCGCGTCCTCGCGCACCGCGTCCATGAAGGCGTCGGTCACGAGCACCGAGAGGTTGAACATGCGCAGCCGGCCCGGCTGGCGCTTGGCGTCGATGAAGGCCTCGATGTCCGGGTGGTCGCAGGCGAGCGTCGCCATCATCGCGCCGCGGCGATGGCCGGCGGACATGATCGTGCGGCACATCGCGTCCCACACGTCCATGAAGCTGAGCGGGCCGGAGGCGTCGGCGCCGACGCCCTTCACCGGCGCGCCCTTGGGGCGCAGCGTCGAGAAGTCGTAGCCGATGCCGCCGCCCTGCTGCATCGTCAGCGCGGCCTCGCGCAGGTGCGAGAAGATCCCCGCCATGTCGTCGGGGATCGTGCCCATGACGAAGCAGTTGAAGAGCGTCACGTGGCGGCTGGTGCCGGCGCCCGCGACGATGCGGCCTGCGGGGATGAACTTGAAGCCCTCGAGCGCGCCATGGAACGCCTCGGCCCAGCGCGCGCGCTCCTCGGGCGCCTCGGCCTCGGCGAGCGCCGTGGCGATGCGACGCCAGGTGTCGGGGATGTCGCGGTCGACGGGCTGGCCGCGCTCGTCCTTGAAGCGGTACTTCATGTCCCAGATCTGCTGGGAAATCGCGGAAACGGGCTGCATGGTCATCGTCCTGCTCGAAAGGGCCGGGGACTATAGGCGCCCGTGGGCGCGGCGCCAATGTTCCCGCTTCGTTTCGGCGCCCGACAGGTCCAGTATGCGGCGACCGCGCCCCGAGGCCGCATGACCGGCAATCCCTACGACGATCCTTCCTTCTTCGCCGGCTACGCGACCCTGCCGCGCTCCGTCCACGGGCTCGACGGCGCGCCGGAATGGCCGTCGCTGCGCGCCCTGCTGCCGCCCCTCGCCGGGCTCGACGTCCTGGACCTCGGCTGCGGCCATGGCTGGTTCTGCCGCCACGCGGCGGGCGAGGGCGCGCGGCGGGTGCTCGGGCTCGACTCCTCCCGGCTGATGCTCGCGCGCGCGCAGGAGGCCAACGCCCATCCCGCGGTCGCCTACGCGCATGCCGACCTCGAGGCGGCGGAGTTCCCGCCGGCCTCCTTCGACCTCGCCTGGAGCTCGCTCGCGCTCCACTACGTCGAGCGGCTGGAGGCGCTGCTGGCGCGCGTGCACGCCGCGCTGCGGCCCGGCGGCGCGCTGGTCTTCTCGGTCGAGCATCCGGTCTACAGCGCGCCGAGCCGCCCGGGCTGGACGAAGGCCGCGGATGGCGGCCTGTCCTGGCCGGTGGACCGCTACATGGTCGAGGGGCCGCGCGTGGTCGAGTGGCTCGGCGGGCGCGTCGCCAAGCGCCACCGCCTCGCCTCGACCACGATCAACGCCGTGCTGCGCGCGGGCTTCGCGCTGTCCCATGTCGAGGAGTGGCGGCCCAGCGATGCCCAGATCGCGGCGAAGCCGTCGCTCGCCGTCGAGCTCGAGCGCCCGATGTTCCTGCTGCTCGCCGCGCGGCGCGCGTCATGAGGGCGCGGGGGCGCCCGCCTCGCGCTCCAGCCGCGCCGTCGCCGCCTCGATCGTTTCCTCCAGGCGGCGCATGAATTCCGCGCGCTGGAGCCCGGCGGGGATCTCCGGCAGGAACTCGATGACGATGCGCCCGGGCCGCTTGACGAAGCTGCGCCGCCCCCAGGCGAGGCCCGAGTTGATCGCCACCGGCGTCGTCGGCATGCGCAGCGCGTGCTGCAGCGCCGCGATGCCCGGCTGGTAGGGGTACGCGCTGGCCGGCGCGCCGGGCGGCGTGCGCGTGCCCTGCGGGAAGATGACGATCTGGCGCCCCTCGTCGCGCGCGGCCGCGGCGTCCGCCACCAGCTTCTTGAGCGCCGAGGCGCCGGCCTTTCGGTCGACGAGGATCATGCGCTGGTGGCGCGCGAAGAGGCCGTAGATCGGTATCGCGACGAGCTCCTTCTTCATCACGTAGGCGACGTCGTGCGCCAGCAGGTAGAAGAGCATCGTGTCGAGCGCCGACTGGTGCTTGGCCGCGACCAGCCGCGCGCCCGGCGCGAGCGCGCCGCGCACCTCGAGCCGCGCGCCGACGAGCACGCGCAGGAGCAGCAGCGTCCCGCGCGCCCAGAGCGCGCCGAGCGCGTGGATCGCGCGGCGCGGCGCGAGCAGCAGCGGCAGTCCCGCGAGCAGCAGCAGGATCGTCCAGCCGAAGAAGGCGAGGTTGAACAGGGCGGAGCGGAGCAGGATCATCGCGGGCTTCCGAGATAGGGCCGCAGCAGCGCCGCGACCAGCTTGTGGTACTCGCCGACGACCAGCTGCAGCGAGCCCGGCCAGGCCCACCACTCGTCGCGGCGGAAGCTCTCCGGGATGACGGGATGCGGCACGATCGCCATGCCGGGCATCGCGCGCCGGAACTCCAGCAGGCTGCGCGGCATGTGGTACGAGGCGGTGACGAGGCGCAGGCTGGCGACGCCCTCGCGGGCCGTCCAGTCGCGCGTCTCCGCGGCGTTGCCCTCCGTCGTCCCGGCCTCGTAGCCCAGGGCTATGCAGCATTCGATGTCGCCGGGCGACTGGCGCTGCGTGCGCAGCAGCTCCTGGACGTCGACGCCGCGATAGACGCCGGAGACGAGCAGGCGGCGCGCGCGTCCCTGGCGCAGCAGCTCGAGGCCGGTCGCCACGCGCGCGGCGCCGCCCGTCAGCACGACGATCGCGTCGGTGCGGCTGCCGTCGTCCCCGGGCTCGCGCGGGATCAGCTCGACGAACCACAGCAGCCCGCCGAGGTAGACGAGGACCGGGACCGTGACCAGGAGGGCGAAGAGCCGGATCCAGGACGGCTTGCGGCCGCGCGGCAGCCTCACCGGCCGGCCCCGAGCAAGGCGTCGACGGCGGCGGCCAGGTCCTCGTGGACCGCGACGGGCAGCAGGCCGGGCGGCAGCCCCGCCGCCTGGGTCGCGGCGCCGTGCCCCGTGCGCACCAGCACGCGCGCCGCGCCGGCGGCGAGCGCCGCCTCGAGGTCGCGCAGCGAATCCCCGACCATCGTCGCGTCGTGGCCGGCGACGCGGAAGCGCCGCATCGCGTCGAGCAGCATGCCGGGCGCGGGCTTGCGATGGGTCGAGCGCTGGCCCGGCGCGTCGGGGCAGGCATGGATGGCGTCGAGCCGCGCCCCGGCGCGCGCGAGCTCGTCGCGCAGCCGGTCGTGGATGCGCTCCAGCATGCCGGCGTCGATGATGCCGCGGCCGACCGCGCTCTGGTTGGTGCACAGCGCGACCGCGATCCCCGCCGCGTTGAGGCGGGCCACGGCGGCCGCGGAGCCGGGGATCATCTCCAGCTCCGCGGGCGACTTCACGTAGTCGGCGCGGTCCCTGTTGAGGACCCCGTCGCGGTCGAGCAGGACGAGGCGCGGGCGTGTCATGTCACGGCATCCTACGCAAGGCGGCGCGCGTCGCCCACGCCGCGGTCGCCGCCGCGAGCAGGGCAGCGACCGGCACGGGCAGGGCGAGCAGCGCCCAGGATGCCGGATCGGGCGCTGGCGCCGCCAGGGCGCCGGGCGGCAGCGGGCCCGCGACGAGGGCCGCGGTGGCGATCAGCGAGGCGGCCAGCGCGACGCCGATGGCGGCGCCGGACGCGCCCAGCCTCGCGGCGTCGGCGGTGATCTCGGCCATGATGCGGGCGTCGCGCGCGCCCATGAGGTGCAGGATCTCCACCTGCTCGCGCCGCGCGGCGAGCCGCGCATGCGTGGCCAGCGCCACGGCCGCCATGCCCGCGAGGCCGACCGCGAGGAGCACCCCGCCGGAGAGCAGCGCCGCCGCGAGGCCGAGGCGCAGCAGCGCCTCGCGCCACGAGGCGTGGTCGTCGAAGGAAAGGCCCGGCACCGCGGCGCGCAGCTCGGCCTCGAGCTCGGCGCGCGGGAAGCCGCCGCCCGGCAGCAGGCGCAGCTCGACGAGGGCGGGCAGGGGCAGGTCGGCGATCTCCTCTGCCTCGCCGAGCCAGGGCGCGAGCAGGGCGCGCATCCGCTCCGGCGGCAGGCGCCGCGCCTCCGCGACGCCCGAGGCCGCGCGCAGCCGCGCCAGCGCCGCCTCGACGCGCGCCTCGAGCTCCGGGCCGGCGGCGACCTCGATGGTCAGCGCCGCGCCGAGCTCGGCGCGCAGGCGCTGCGACAGGGCGTCGGCGCAGACGGCGAAGCCGAGGGCGAGGCAGGCCAGGAAGGACGCCGCCGCCGCGATTCCGCGCAGGTGGATCCGCCCGTCGCCGCGCGAGAGGTCGAGCAGGCCGCTCACAGCAGCCGCGCCTTGCGCGAGGGCAGCCGCGCGAGGCTTCCCGCGTCGAGATGCAGCTCTGGATAGGCGAAGCGCTCGACCAGCCGCGTGTTGTGGGTCGCGATCACGACCGTCGTGCCCATGCGGTGCAGCGCCTCGAAGAGGTAGAGCAGGCGCAGGGCCAGCTGGTCGTCGACATTGCCCGTGGGCTCGTCGGCGAGCAGCAGCCTTGGCCGCGCCACGACCGCGCGGGCGATGGCGAGGCGCTGCTTCTGCCCGCCCGAGAGGACGGCGGGGCGCGCGTCCAGCATGCCGCCCAGCCCCACCCATTCCAGCAGCTCGACCACGTCGCGGCGGCTCGCCTGCGGGTCGGCGCCCGCGATGCGCAGCGGCAGGGCCGCGTTGTCGACGACGTCGAGATGGTCGAAGAGGCGGAAGTCCTGGAACACCACCCCGATGCGCCGCCGCAGGGTGGCGAGGTCCTCGCGCCCGGCGCGCGCGACGTCCTGGCCAAAGACCGAGACGCGGCCGCGGGTCGGCCGCAGGGCGAGGTAGAGCAGCGACAGGAGGGAGGACTTGCCGGCGCCGGAGGCCCCGGTCATGAAGTGGAAGGAGCCCGGCTCGAGGCGGAAGCTGATGTCGCGCAGCACCTCCGGGCCCGCGCCGTAGCGCAGGCCGACATGCTCGAACTCGACGACAGGGCTGGTCCCGGCCGGTTGCGACTCGGTGCTTGGCATGGGCGCTGGCGCGACTCTCGCATGCGCGGCGCGGGCGGCAAACCGGGCCGCCCGGGCGCGTCGGCTTGTCATCCTGCGCGCCGGTCGCGTAGATAGTCCGACGCCGTCAAGTGGAGCCGGGGCGAGGTTCGCGACATATGATCATCGGCTGCCCCAATTGCTTCTCGCGCTTCCGCGTGCCCGACCACGCGCTCACCCCGTCGGGCCGCAAGCTCCGCTGCGGGAAGTGCGCGCATGAGTGGAAGGTCGACGCCCAGGGGGAGCCGCTCGACCGGCCGGCCGCCCCGCCTCCGCCGCCACCCGCTCCGCCGCCCCCGCCGCCACCGCCCCCGCCCCCCCCGCCGCCCCCCCCCCCGCCGCCCCCACCACCTCCTCCGCCGCCGCCGGAGGTCGTCTACATCGAGGAGCCGGCGGCCCCGGCTGCCGAGGAGGAAAGCGCCAAGGCCGCCGCCGCCGCGCTGGAGCGCCGCAAGGCCGCGCGCGACGCGCGCGACCGGAAGGCCTCGCCCGGGCTGCGCCGCCGCATCCTGCTGGGCCTGGGATGGGGCGCCTTCGCGACGGCCACGGTGCTGCTCGCCGCGACCATCTACTTCCACGAGGTCATCGTCAGCGAGTACCCGGCGTCGCGCCCCGTCTTCCGCGCGACGCGGCTGATGCCGCACATGACGGAGGAAGGCTTCACGCTGCGCAGCGGGCTGCGCACCGAGCCCGACGTCCGCGCGCTCGATCCCGCGAGCCTGCCGCCATCGATCGTGGTGAGCGGCGAGGTCGTCAACGCGTCCTGGGTCCCGCGCAGCATCGCCACGCTCCAGGTGCGGATGTTCGACATCCGCAAGATGGAGATCGCGCGCCAGGAGGTCGTCGCGTCGCGGCGGTGGATCTGGCCGGGAGAGGGCGCGGTCTTCCGCGCCGACGTGCCGATCGGCGGCGTGCGTCCCGCCGAGGTGATCCTGAAGCTCGGCCAGTTCGAGTGAGCGCCCCGCGCCGGGGCGCTCAGAACCGGCGCAGCAGCCTCTCGATGTAGTCGCGCTCGAGCTGCGGGCGGAAGCGCTCGCCTGCGCGGCGCAGCAGCTCCTCGAGGATCTCGCGCGAGCGCTGCAGCTCGCCCTGGCCCGGGATGTTCACGTCGCTGGAGTTCGTGCCGCCAAGCCCGTTGTTCATGGGCCGGCCGGCCGGGTCGCGCGCCTGGTCGCGTGGCTCGCCCTGCGCGTCGGGTTCCTCCGCGCCGGGCTGGCCGCTGCCTTCCTGCTGCTGCTGGCGCGCGAGCTGGTCCATCATCTCCTGCATCATCTCGCGCGCGCCCTGCCGCATCTGGTCGAGCGCGTCCATCTGCGGGCGGACCGCGCGCCCGGGCTGGCCGCGGCGCATCGCGTCGAGCGCCTCGCGCATCGCGCGCTCGGCGCGCCCGAGGCCGTTGGGGATCCGGCTCCCGCGCTCGGCAAGGCCGCGCATCATCTCGCCCAGCTGCTCGCGCAGCGCCTCCTGCTCGGCGATGTCGGCGTCCGCGTCGCCCTCGCCCTCGCCGGGCTGGCCGCCCTGCTGGCCGGGCTGGCCCTGCTGGCCGCGCTGCCCAGGCTGGCCGCGCTGGCCGGGGCGCTGCTGCTGCGAGCGGCGGAAGCTGCGGTCGGTCAGCTCCTGCTGGCGACGCATCAGCTCCTGCATGCCCTGCATCATCTGCCCGGCGCCGCCCTCGCCCTCGCCTTCGCCTTCGCCCTCGCCTTGGCCGGGCTGCGCCTGCATCGGCTGGCCGGCGCGCAGGTTCTCGAGCATCTCCTGGAGCCGCTGGAGCATGTCGCGCGCCTGGTCGCGCGCGCCGGTGCGCGCCATCTCGCGCGCGCGGTCGAGCATGCGCTGCAGGTCCATGCGCTCGACGCGTCGCGCGTTGCGGTCCATCGGACGCTGCGCGCGCGGGTCCTGCGGGTTGCGCATCGCGTTCTCGATCATCGCCTGCAGGTAGCGGTCGATCGCCTGCTGCAGCTCGCGGATCAGCCGCTCGATCTCCTCGTCGCTCTCGCGGTTGGCGATCGCGTCCTGCAGGCGCTGCTGCAGCGCGCGCAGCTCGCGCTCCGCGAGGCTGAGCCTGCCGTCCTCGATGCGCAGCGCCGTGTCCCAGAGCAGCGACTGCACCGCGTCGACGCTGGCGCGCTCGGCGCCATCGCGCGCCTCGAGGCGCAGCACGGCGAAGCGCAGCGCGAGGAAGACGACCGTGTCGTCCTGGAACCCCGCGGGCAGGCCCGAGATCGCGCCGAGCGCGAAGGCGACGCCGCGGCGCTGCGCGGCGGGATCGGAGACCAGCAGCTTGCGCTGCTCGACGATCGCGCGCGCGACGGGGTTGCGGAAGGCGCGCTCCGGCAGGACGATCTCCGCGGGCTCCGAGAGGCCCTGCTGGCCGGCCGTGTCGGTGGCGCGCAGCCGCACGGCGACGCGCAGGCCCGCCCAGGGATGGGCCGTGAGGTCGTGGAAGCCGGTGCCGCGGGACTCGCGCGCGCCGGGCTCGCTGAGCGTGAGCGGCAGCTCGATCTCCTCGTCCTCGACGCCGGCGGGGCGCTCGGCCCGGCGCAGCGTCGCGACGATCGAGGCGAGGCCGTAGTCGTCCTCGGCCTCGAAGTCGATCTTGAGCGCGGAGCGGCGCGTGCTGCCCGGCGGCGCCTGGAAGCGTGCCACGGGCAGCGCGTCGGGCACCACGCGCAGCGTCCAGGCGCCGAGCGGCTTGCCGTCCTGCACGACGCGCAGCGCGCTGCCCGCGTCGATGCGCGCCGAGACCCGGAAGCTGCGGGCGTCGACCGCCTCGAAGGGCGTCGCCGCCGCGTCGACCTCGAGCGCGGGCTGGCCGCGGCCGCCACCGACCTGCGCGAGCAGCGTCGAGCCGGCAGGCACAACGAGCTCGCCCGGCGCGTCGGGGCGCGGCACCAGCGGGGCGACGCCGGTATAGGCGGGCGGCGTGATCCAGATGTCGAGCGTGCCGGGCGGCGTGGCGGCGACCACGGTTCCTGGCGAAAGGGCGCGCTGCAGTCGCTCCGGGACGCCACCGCCGCCGAGCGCGAAGGCGACGACGACGAGCAGCGCGACCAGGCCGCGCAGCGCCAGCGGGTCGCGCGCGGCGACATGCGGCCGCGGCCAGCCCGCGCGCGCCGCGCCGAGGCGCTCGGCCACGCGGCGGCGATGCGCCTGCCAGAGCGCGGAGGCGAGCGCGTCGTCCGCGCCGCCGGCGATCCGGTCGCGAAGCGCGGCGAGGGGGCGATGGGCGAAGCCGGAGGCGGTCTCGAGGCGGCGCTGGGCCTCCTCGTCGGGGGGCCAGCGGAGTCCGCGCAGAGC
>Ga0209972_10001836_pt1 | contig 17950 bp, 18 predicted proteins | sample NOAtaG_7_FD_187302 | JGI IMG/M metagenome (GOLD analysis project Ga0209972, IMG submission 187302) | Freshwater lake microbial communities from Lake Erie, under a cyanobacterial bloom - NOAA_Erie_Diel1S_2200h metaG (SPAdes) (version 2) | ecosystem: Environmental > Aquatic > Freshwater > Lake ... | reverse complement strand
CAGCGGCTATCCCTTCGGCTGGGCGACCGAGCACTACGGCTCGTGGACCTTCGACGAGTCGAAGGGCTGGCTGTGGATTCCGGGCAACGAGTGGTCGGCGGCGCCGGTGAACTGGCGTGCGACGAACGGTGTCGTCGGCTGGGCGCCCACGCTCGCAAGCCCCGCCGATGTGCAGGCGGTCGCCTGTCCGCAGCCCGCGATGGCTTGGATCTTCGTGCCCGTCGAGCGGCTCATGACGACGAGCAACTTCGCGGTGGCCGAGCAGGAACTGCTCTCGCGCGATGCGCACGGAACCTGGGGCCCGTGGGCGCACGAGGCCGATGGCGCGAGCGCGCATCGGATGCCCGAGCCGCGCAACGCCGTGCTGCTCGACCGCACCAAGTGCCTCGGTGCCGCGGAGGCCAAGGACGCGTTCCTCGCCGCGGTCAAGATGCGCGGCGGAACGGGCCAAGGCGCTCCGATCGAGTTCGTCAACAGCCGAGGACAGGCGGGAAGCGGCCGCACGCAAGGCGGCAAGATTCCGGTCTACGCGCCGAAGATCACGGGCAACCCGCCACCGGCGGGCGGCGACTTCCTCGTGAATCCGCCGGCGCAGCGCGTCCAGCGCGCGCAGCCGGCGCAGCGCGCGCAGCCCGTCGACCGCGCGTTGCCGGCAGGCCGGGCACAGCCGGCCCAGCAGGTCGACCGCGCGCAGCCAGTGCAGCCCAACCTCCCGGCTCCGCAGGCCGCGCCGGCCACGCCCCTGACGCCATACGAGGCGTACACCTACCAGCACGCGCGGCTCAACGAGTTCCAGGCGCAGCAGTTCGAACGCCTGCGGCAGATCCACGAGAGCGACAAGACGCTGACGCCCGCCGAGCGCGAGCGCGAGCTGCAGGAGATGCAGCGCATGGCGGCGCGCCAGCGGGCGCTGCTCGACGCACGGCAACGCTCGAACTCGGAATCCCCGACACGGCGCTGATCGGTTCGCGATCACCATGGAGCGCATCTACCTCGATTCGAACGCAACCACGCGGCCGGCAGATGCCGTCGTCGATGCGGTCGCGCGTTCGATGCGCGAGGCGTGGGCGAATCCGTCGAGCGTGCATCGTGCCGGTGGCGAGGCGAAGCGCGAACTCGAACTTGCGCGCGAGAGCGTTGCGCGGCTGGTCGGTTGCCAGGAGCGAGAGGTGGTGTTCACCTCGGGCGGCACCGAAGGCGCAAGCCTCGCGATCCGAGGATCGCTCGAGCACTTCGCGGCGACCGACAGCGCACGCCGCGTGCTCGTGACCACGAAGTTCGAGCACAGCGCCGTGCGCGAACTCGCGCAGCAATCCGAGAAGCGCGGCGACGAGGTCGTGTGGCTCGAGGGTTCGCGCTCCGCGCCCGGGACGCCCGACCTCGACGCCCTCGAGGCGCTTCTTAAGGCGCGCGCAAGCGAGATCGCGCTCGTGAGCCTGATGTGGGCGAACAACGAGACGGGCGCCATCACCGACATCGCGCGCGTAGGAGCGCTCTGCCGCGAACACGGCGTGCGATTCCACACCGATGCGACGCAGTGGGTCGGCAAGATGCCGACCGACTTCGCGGCGCTGCAGGTCGACCTCGCGAGTTTCGCAGCGCACAAGCTGCACGGACCGAAGGGCGTCGGCGCGCTGTATGTCCGCCGCAATGTGCGCGTGACGCCGCAGACCTACGGCGGTCCGCAGGAACGCGAGCGGCGCGGCGGAACCGAGAATGTGGCGGCGATCGTCGGCTTCGGCGTCGCGGCCGATCTCGCGCGCGCGTGGCTTGCGGGCGACGGTGTCGCGCGCGGAACCGCCCTGCGCGATCGGTTCGAGCAGTCGGTCGCGCGGGCGACCGGCGGCGTGATCCACGCGCAGCACGCGCCGCGCCTCTGGAACACCACGAACATCGGCTTCGCAAAGCTCGAGGCCGAGGCGATCCTCCTGCTTCTCTCCGAACGCGGCGTGTCCGCATCGGCCGGCGCCGCGTGCAGTTCGGGCTCGCTCGACCCGTCGCCCGTGTTGCTCGCGATGGGCATCGCGCCCGAAGTCGCGCACGGCTCGATCCGATTCAGCCTCTCGCGCGAGACGACCGAGGCCGAGTGCGACGAGGCCGCACGCCGCGTGATCGCCGCGATCGAGCGCCTGCGCGCATCGACCAGCGCCGCGGTCGGGTGAGTGGCGAACCGAGCTTTTCCTTAGACACGCGGAGGCCGCGGCGAAGGCGGACGCCTGCTGCGCGTGCTTGGCGTGAATGGCGCCTGTCTACGGATTTTTCTCACGGAGACACGGAGGCACGGAGATCAGGGGCGGCCGCACGCGACTCGCGGGGAGAGAGAGAGCGAGAGAGAGAAGGAGAAGGAGAAGCAGGCACAACCGGATGGACGAGTCGGGGTGTGTTGGACCGGGCCGATCCGCATCATCCGCTCGTGACCGTGTGACACACCGGCGCGGAGTACTTGGCATCCGTGCCTCGGTGTCTGTGCGGGAACGCGGCGCCGGAGATCGCTCTGCTCGGCGCGGGTCAGTCGCCGCCGCCGCCGCCGCCGTCCGCGCCGTCCGATGACGAGACCGCGGCACCGGCGATCGCGGCGGTGCCAGAGACTCCATCGCGCATGGTCGCGAGCATCGCGACACCGACCCCCTCGCCCTTGAAGGGCTGGAACCAGAGCTCCGCTCCATTGGTCGGATCAAGCGCCCAGGTGTATCCGTTGATGCTGACGAAGAGCCGGTCGCCGCTCGGAAGCATCACGACAAGTCCCGTGGATTTCGGGGCCTTCCACTTCCAGACGATGCTGCCATCGACGCGATCGACCGCAATCACCTTGTCCACGAAACTCACGAAGAGAAGATCATCGGTTGTGAGGGCGCGGGTTGCCATAGGAGACCGATGCTAGCCGCGGAATAGAGCCGAGTGAATCGGCCACCGAGATTGGCGTGCTCTAAGACTCCGAAAAACAACCGCGGACCCTTGCGGGTCCGCGGCTTCAGTGCGGTCGAGAGGACTTGAACCTCGTCTTGGAGCGCTCGCGGGCGGCTCTTGCCGCCCGCTCGCTCTGGTCTTCGGTGGCCGAGTGAATCGGCCACCGAGATGGGAGTGCTCTCAGACTCCAAAAACAACCGCGGACCCTTGCGGGTCCGCGGCTTCAGTGCGGTCGAGAGGACTTGAACCTCCATGGGTTTGACCCCACTAGAACCTGAATCTAGCGCGTCTGCCAGTTCCGCCACGACCGCGACGGGACGCAAAGTGTACGACGATCGCGCCTCGCGATCAACCAACGGGGCTCCGAACGCATCACGCAGTGATTCCAGCCAAAAACGCAGGCAGGGCGTGAGGAGCCTCGCCGCCCTGCCTGCGCTACGCGAATGGACCGCTGTCCCGAGCACGCATCGGCCTGGAGAGCCGACGCGCACGCGACTTCGCCTGTGCGCCTGTGGCGCGCAAGACATCCGCCAAGATCGCTCCGACACGATCCGGCCGACGCCGCGCACCTCGGCGCTGTTCCGTGATTACTCGTCGTCGTCTTCGTCGCCTGCAGCAGCGGCGGCTGCGGCGGCGGCCGGCCCACGGCCCTTGCTGTTCGCAGCCTCGTTGGCGGCCAGACGCTTCTCGATCACGCGCTGACGGATCTCGGCGAACATCGCGGGGTTGTCCTTGATGAACGCCTTCGCGTTCTCGCGGCCCTGGCCGATGCGCGTGCCCTTGTAGCTGAACCACGCGCCCGCCTTCTCGACGACGCCATCCTCCGCAGCAAGGTCGACGAGGTCGCCCGTCGTCGAGATGCCCTCGTTGAACATGATGTCGAACTCGGCCTCGCGGAACGGAGGTGCGATCTTGTTCTTGACGACCTTGGCGCGCACGCGGTTGCCGACATTGCGCTCGCCGTCCTTGATGGCGCCGATGCGGCGGATGTCGATGCGGACGGAGGCGTAGAACTTGAGCGCCTTGCCGCCGGTCGTCGTCTCGGGCGATCCGAACATGACGCCGATCTTCTCGCGCAGCTGGTTGATGAAGATGACGATGCACTCGCTCTTGGCGATGGCGCCGGTCAGCTTGCGCATCGCCTGCGACATGAGACGCGCCTGGAGGCCGACGACCGAATCTCCCATTTCGCCCTCGATTTCGGCCTTCGGGATGAGAGCCGCCACCGAGTCGATGACGATGATGTCGACCGCGTTCGAGCGGACGAGCATCTCGCAGATCTCGAGCGCCTGCTCGCCGGTGTCGGGCTGCGAGACGAGCATCTCGTCGAGGTTGACGCCGATGCGCTTGGCCCACGACGGGTCGAGCGCGTGCTCGGCGTCGATGAACGCGGCGACGCCGCCGTTCTTCTGCGCGTTGGCGACGACCGTGAGCGCGAGCGTGGTCTTACCCGACGACTCAGGGCCAAAGATCTCGATGATGCGGCCACGCGGGAGGCCTCGGCCACCGAGCGCGAGGTCGAGGCTCAGCGCACCCGTCGGGATCGACGGAATCGGCGCGAGCGAGTCGCCATCGAGCTTCATGATCGAGCCCTTGCCGTAGGCCTTCTCGATCGCTTCCATCGCGCGGCCGATCGCGGCGAGCTTGCCCTTCTGCTGCTCGGCCTTCGCTGCGTCGACCTTCGTCTGCGCTGCGGTTGCCGCGCGCGGCTTGTCTTCGATCGCGGCTGCGCTGCGGGCGGGCGTCGTGGCTGGGCGGCTGGCGGAGCTGTTCGTTGGAGTTGCCATCGTGTTGGATCCCTTTGCGGAGCCGGCGTTGGAGTTCGTATTGGCGACCATCTGTATCCCCTTCTCTGTTCTCTTGGGAGCCTTGATCTTGTGTGCCGCGCGGGATTTGTCGTTTCCGCGATGGCTGAAACAGAGGTTTCAACCGCTGTCTTGACCTTGGCTCTGGCGTTGTCGTGTGCGGACCATTCGCGTTTGGTACCCAAACAGAATCCGCTCTTCTGTTCGGTGTATGTTCGTGTTCTACCACATCGGCACGGCGCGTGGCCCGAACCCTACTTTTTTCCGAACAGATTTTTGGACTTTCTAGCGCACGAGCGCAAGTCCATTCCAAGAGAGGACTTGCATCGCGACCTCGCCTCAGCCGCCACGCAGCGCCCTACCAGGCAGGCCTTGGATTCACTCCGAGGCCTGACCGCCAGAGGCGGCTGCCGCAAGCAGCCGCCGCTAAAAGTTCGGCGTCGGCGCCCTGAACTGGCTCATGTCGATCGACTTGAAGTAGGCGATCGTGCGCGCAAGTCCGTCGCGCAGCGGGATCTTCGGCTCCCAGCCGAGCTTCGCGCGCGCAAGCGAGATGTCGGGCTTGCGCTGCAGCGGGTCGTCGGCCGGCAGCGGCCGAGCCTTCACGATCTGCGACTTGCTTCCGCTCAGCTCGACCGTCATCTCCGCGAGTTCGCGGATCGTGAACTCGGTCGGGTTCCCGATGTTGACGGGTCCGGTGACCTCGTCGGGCGCGTTCATCAGAGCGAGGAATCCGTCGAGCAAGTCGTCGACATAGCAGAACGACCGCGTCTGCGTGCCCTCGCCATAGATCGTGATCGCCTCGCCCGCGAGCGCCTGGCGGATGAAGTTCGACACCACGCGGCCGTCGTACGGATGCATGCGCGGGCCATAGGTGTTGAAGATGCGCACGACGCGGATGTTCACCTTGTTCTGGCGGCGGTAGTCGAAGAACAGCGTCTCCGCGGCGCGCTTGCCTTCGTCGTAGCAGGCGCGCGGCCCGATCGGATTCACATTGCCGCGGTAGCTCTCGGGCTGCGGATGGACATCGGGATCGCCGTACACCTCGCTCGTCGAGGCCTGGAAGATCTTCGCGCCCACGCGCTTCGCGAGGCCGAGCATGTTCATCGCGCCGAGCACGCTCGTCTTCATGGTCTTGATCGGGTTGTACTGGTAGTGCCCGGGCGCCGCAGGGCAGGCGAGATTGAAGATCTCGTCGACCTCGAGCATGATCGGCTCGGTCACATCGTGGCGGATGAACTCGAAGTTCTTGTGGTCGAGCAGGTGCTCGATGTTCGACTTCTGGCTCGTGAACAGGTTGTCGAGGCAGATCACATCGTGACCCATTCCGACAAGGCGGTCGCAGAGGTGGGAACCGAGGAATCCGGCGCCGCCGGTGACGAGTATGCGCTTGACCATCTCGGCGACAGTCTACAGCCAAGGCGCAGGCCGCACGGATTCCGACGCCGACCCGGCGGCCGGCATCCGGAGAATCCCGGTTGCGCGCCGGCCGCCGAATGCGGACCATGCAGCGATGCTCCCAGCGGCGCCATCGCCCGATTCCAAGCCTCGATTCGTCGTCGGCACCATGACGGGCACGAGCATCGATGGCGACATCGATGTGGCGCTCGTCTCGGTGCACGGACATGGTCTCGCGATGCAGGCGCCGCTCGTCCTGTGCCGGTCGTTCCCGCTCGGCACCATCGCGTCGGATCTCAGGCGCATCGCGGCCCAGGAGGCGATGCATGCGCGCGAGTTCGCGCGCATCGCACTCGCGTTCGGCGAGGCGCATGCGAACTCGATCGCCGCGGTCTGCGAGCAGGCCGGGGTGAAGCCCGATCTCGCGGTGCTCCACGGCCAGACCGTGTTCCACGCGCCCCCGCTCTCGTGGCAGCTGCTCGATCCCTGGCCCGTCGCGGCGCGGCTCGGCTGCGCGGTGCGCTACGACCTCCGCGGTGCGAACATCGCCTCGGGCGGTCAAGGCGCGCCCATCACGCCGCTCGCGGACTTCATCCTCTTCGCCGACGCGGCGAAGCCCAAGACGATCCTCAACCTCGGCGGCTTCGCGAACGCCACGCTCCTCCCTGCGCGCGCCGCAGGTCCGGAAGGCATCCGCGGGCTCGACCTCTGCACCTGCAACCATGTGCTCGACCGCGTGGCGCACACGCGTCTCGGACGGGCCTTCGACGAGGACGGACGCGCGGCGGCCAAGGGAACGCCGGATCTCGACATCGCGCGCGAGATCGCGGCACGGCTTCGGAGCGATCCCTCCGCGCAGGCAGGTCGCCCGCGGTCGCTCGGCACGGGCGACGAGGCCGCGAGCCTCGTCGGACTCACGGTCGATCTCGGTCCGTTCGACGCCTGCGCGACGGTCGTGGAAGGCCTTGCGCTCGCGCTTGCCGCGCGGCTGCTCGCCGTCGGCCACCAGATCGGCGGAACGGTCGTGGTCGCCGGCGGTTCGGCGCGGCACCGCGTGCTGCGCGAACGCCTCGCGGAACACGCGTCGTCGAGGGTCGAGTCGAGCGACGAACACACGGGGATTCCCGTCGTCATGCGCGAGGCTGCCGGCATGGCCGTGCTCGGCGCGCTCGCCGAGGACGGACTTCGCTTCACGCTTCCTCAGGTGACGGGCGCGACCTCTCGCGTGCTCGACTCGGCGCGCATAAGCCCCGCGCTTTCGCCCGATTCAAGCGGAAACGGGCCTCTCTGAATCGAGTCTTCATGGTTTCTTGACAGCGCGCGCGTGTCGCGCCGTACCCTACGGACCATGACGACCGTCAAGGCCGCCGCCGCCAAGGCTCAAATCCTGATCGTTGAGGACGAGCCCGAGATCGCCGAACTCATCGAGTTCCACGCCGAGCGCGCAGGAATGCGTGCCCGCACCATCCACAGCGGGCGTCTCGCCCTCGAGGTGATGCGCCGCGAGAAGCCCGATCTCATCGTCCTCGACCTGATGCTGCCCGATGTCGACGGCCTCGAGATCTGCCGTCGCCTGAAGCAGTCGGAGGACACGCGCTCGATCCCGATCGTGATGGTGACCGCGAAGGGCGAGGAGGCCGACATCGTCGCCGGCATCGAGCTCGGCGCGGAAGACTATGTGACCAAGCCCTTCAGCCCGCGCGTCCTGATGGCGCGACTCCGCAATGTGCTGCGCCGTCACGGACCGGTCGAGGAAGTGCCGACCCGCGCGGACCGCCTCGTGCTGCTCGGCGGCAAGCTCATCATCGACATCGACCGCCACGAGGTCCTCGTCGATTCCCGCAAGATCGACCTCACGCTCACCGAGTTCGGCATCCTCCACTACCTCGCGAGCCGCCCGGGCTTCGTGCGCACGCGCGACCAGATCATCGCCGCCGTGCACGGCAAGAGCACGGTCCTCTCGAGCCGCACCGTCGATGTCCATGTGACGGCGCTGCGCCGCAAGCTCGACTCGCTGGCGGACTGCATCGAGACCGTCCGCGGGGTCGGATACCGCTTCGCCGACGCGACCGACGAGTCGGACGAGTGAGTCCGCGCGATCCGCCGTACCATTGCGCCCGTGCAGGAATCCGCTCCATCTCCCGAGCAGACCGTTGCGTTGCAGGCATCGCCTGCCGATGGAGCGGGCGCCGCAGCGCCGAGTTCCGCCGACGGAAGCGCGTGGACCGGCTGGATGGTCGCAGCGGCCATCCTCTCCGCGTGGGCGGTGACCGCGCTCATCCGACGCCAGAGCATGCGCAAGCTCTCGCGCGCGCTCGCCGAAGCTCCCGCTGATTCGCGCGATGAAGAGGGATTCCCCCTCCTCGAGACGCTCGCAGGCGATGTGCTCCGCAGGCTCCGCCACGAACGGGAGCGGCGCGACCGAGTCGAGGAGCGGCTCCGCGAGATCGAGCGCGTGCTGCGGGCGACGCCCATCGCGGTGATCGCGCTCGACCACCTGCAGCGCATCGTCGGCTCGAATCCCGCGGCGGAACGCCTCCTCAACTTCGACGAGCGCACGGCGCGCGGCCGGCTGCTCCAGGAAGTGGTCCGCCAGCCCGCCCTCAACCGCGCCGTCGCGCGCGCGCTCGCAGCCGACGGCCGGCTGCACGACGAGCTGCATCTCGAGTTCGACTCGCCGCTCGAGCTGCAGATCTCCTGCGAGCCGCTTCAGGCTGAATCCCAGCCCGCGGGCCTCGTGCTGAGCCTCGTCGATGTCACGCGCATGCGCCGCCTCGAGTCGATGCGGAGCGAGTTCGCCGCGAATGTCTCGCACGAGCTCCGCACGCCGATCACGAACATCAAGGGCTATGTCGAGACGCTGCTGCAGGTCGATCTCGACGACTCCGAGCGCCGGCGCAAGTTCCTCGAGATCATCCACCGGAACACCGTGCGCCTCTCGGGAATCGTCGAGGACATCCTCACCCTCGCGTTCCTCGAGGAACCCGAGTCGCGGCAGACGCTCGAGTTCGCGCAGGTCCCGGTGCGCGAGATCGTCAACGAAGTGGTGGACGCGCTCGGCACGGCGGCCACCGCGCGGTCGATCAGGATCTCCGTGTCGGTGCCCGACTCGGCCGTCGTGGACGCCAACCGCTCGCTCCTCGAGCAGGCCCTTGCGAACCTGGTCTCGAACGCGATCCGCTACTCGGGAGAGGGAACCGCGGTCCGGATCGAGTGCGTCGAGACGGGCGAACAGGTCCGCATCTCGGTGCACGACCAAGGCCCGGGGATCCCGTCGAAGCACCTTCCGAGGATCTTTGAGCGCTTCTATCGGGTCGACAAGGCTCGTGCGCGCGCACAAGGCGGAACGGGGCTTGGCCTCGCGATTGTGAAGCACATCGCCACCACGCATGGCGGCGGCGTCGAGGTCGCAAGTCAAGTCGGAAGCGGGAGTTGCTTCTCGCTCCTCCTTCCTCGCCCCTCTGCAGGGGCGGCGGCGGGCCGAATCGCGGGCTAACCGAAATCCCTCACTTCAAACGCGTTCTTGACCAAATCTTGACTCACGGCAGAGAGCCTTCCCCTGCCCCGATCGAGCCCGACAGGCTTCAATCGTGGCCGCCGTTCGGTTGCTCCGAATCTCGCCGCGCCCGGCGGGAACCGCGTGGTGCATGAAGAGCGCTCTCCGTCACGAGACATCGCACACAGGATGAAACCCATGCTCAAGATCCCGACCATCACCTCCATCGGCCTTCTCGCAACCGCGGGCGTGCTTCTCGCAGCCGCTCCGCAGGATGCAAACCTCAAGAGCCTCAAGGGCGTCGTCAAGATCGACGGCTCCTCCACGGTCTACCCGATCACCGAAGCGGTTGCCGAAGAGTTCAACGCGGCCGCCCCGAAGGTCCGCGTGACCGTCGGCGTGAGCGGCACCGGCGGCGGCTTCAAGCGCTTCGTTGCGGGCGAGATCGATATCGCCGACGCGTCGCGCCCGATCAAGAAGAGCGAGAACGACATGGCCGCGAAGGCCAAGCTCGACTACATCGAGCTGCCCATCGCCTTCGACGGACTCACCATCGTCGTCAACCCGAAGAACACCTGGTGCACTTCGCTGACCGTCGAGCAGGTGAAGAAGATCTACAGCGCCTCGGGCAGCGCCAAGACCTGGAAGGATGTCGACCCCTCGTGGCCGGCGACCCAGATCAAGGTCTACTCGCCCGGCACCGACTCGGGAACCTTCGACTACTTCAAGGAAGTCGTGGTCGGCAAGGACGGCGCGATCCGCAGCGACATGAGCGTTTCCGAGGACGACAATGTGCTCGTGCGCGGCGTCACCGGCGACGAGGGCGCGATCGGCTTCTTCGGCTGCGCCTACTACTTCGAGAACAAGGACAAGGTCCGCGCCGTCGCCATCGACGGCGGCAAGGGCGCCGTCATGCCGACGGTCGAGTCGATCGAGGACGGCTCGTACGCTCCGTTCAGCCGCCCGCTCTTCATCTATGTGAGCAAGGCCAGCGCCGCGAAGCCCGAGGTGAAGGCGTTCGTCGACTTCTACCTCAAGAATGTCGGTCGCCTCGCCGGCGAGGTCGGCTATGTCAAGCTCCCCGACGCGATCTACGCGAAGGTCGGCGCCAACTGGACGGCCAACCGCATCGGCTCCCAGTTCATCGACCCGAAGGGCGACCATGTGACCGGCTCGCTCGCCGAGTTCTACAAGTGACCTGAATGCCCCCCGCATCGCGGCGGCGAAAGCCGCCGCGATGTCTTTCTCGCCGTCCTCGCAAAGCCCAAACCGAAGCCAAGCAGACGGGTGCAGATCGCGGGTAGATTGCCCTGCCCGACGCCCCGGAGCCTGCGCCCCCGTGACGACTGCGCCGTCCAACCTCCCGACGATGACCGACCTGACCAAGTTTGGTCGGCCCAAGTCGGTCGCGGCCCGCAGGATCCGCGAGCGCGTGATCGTCGGGTCGCTCGCCGTCGCCGCGACCTTCTCGATCTTCGTCACCACGGCGATCCTGTTGGTGCTGGCGAAGGAGACGATCGGCTTCTTCAGTTTCGAGGATGTGTCCATCGCCGAGTTCTTCGGCAGCGCGGAGTGGAATCCGCTCCTCGGCTCAGAGAAGCACTTCGGCATCTGGCCGCTCGTCTCGGGCACGCTGCTCGTCACCCTCATCGCCGCGTCGATCGCCCTGCCGATCGGACTCGTCACGGCCATCTACCTCAGCGAGTACGCGAGCGCGCGGGTCCGCGCGGTCCTGAAGCCCGCGCTCGAGATCCTGGCCGGCATCCCGACCGTCGTCTACGGCTTCTTCGCGCTGATGTTCATCACGCCCGCCCTCCAGAAGCTTAATCCGATGATCGAGGGCCTCGGCTCGCCCGAGGCGCCCGTCAGTTTCGGCGGCTACAACGCGCTCTCCGCGGGCATCGCCATGGGCATCATGATCCTGCCGATCGTCTGCTCGCTTTCGGAAGACTCGCTGCGGGCCGTTCCGCGCAGCCTGCGCGACGGCGCGTTCGCGCTCGGTGGCACCCGCTTCGATGTGTCGGCGAAGGTGGTCGTGCCCGCCGCACTCTCGGGAATCGTGGCGGCGTTCCTGCTTGCGATCTCGCGCGCGATCGGCGAGACGATGATCGTCGCCCTCGCGGCCGGCGGCCTCGCGCGGCTGACTGCGAATCCCGCAGCCGAGGTCCAGACGATGACCGGCTATATGGCGCAGATCTTCGGTGGCGATGCGCCCGCCGGCAGCGTCGAGTACCAGTCGAGCTACGCGGTCGGCGCCACGCTCTTCTGCATCACCTTCCTCCTCACCATGCTCGGCCAGTACATCCTGCGCCGGTTCCGCGAGGAGTACGACTGATGGCCACCCCGCGATCGGCTTCAACGCGCCTGCTCCAGAACCGTTCGTTCCTGTGGCTCTGCCTCATCGCGACGAACCTCGCGGTGCTGGCGCTGGCGATCCTGCTCGTCTCGATCCTCTGGCAAGGCCTCGGCACGCTCGATTGGGACTTCCTCACGAGCACGGCCTCGCGCAAGCCTGAGAACGCGGGCATCATCGTGCCGCTCTGGGGCTCCGTGTGGGTCTGCGTGATCTGCGGGCTCGTCGCGCTACCGCTCGGCGTCGGCACGGCGATCTACCTCGAGGAGTTCGCGCGCCGCACGCGGTTCACGCGCATCGTCCAGACGAACATCCTGAACCTCGCGGGCGTGCCGTCGATCGTCTACGGCATCCTCGGCCTCACCGCCTTCGCGCGCATGTTCGGCGCGTTCGGCACGGGTGCCGACGCGGGCGTGGAACTCGGCGACCCCGAGGGCCTGTTCTACCTGCGCCTCCCCTTCGGATCGAGCGTGCTTGCGGGCGGCCTCACGCTGATGCTCGTGATCCTGCCGATCGTCATCATCTCGACGCAGGAAGCGCTGCGCGCGATTCCGCCGTCGCTGCGCTCGGGCGCACTCGCGCTCGGCGCCACCACCTGGCAGACGGTGTGGGGCATGACCCTCCCCGCCGCGATCCCGGGCATCATGACGGGCTCGATCCTCGCGATGAGCCGCGCGATCGGCGAGAGCGCCCCGCTCCTCGTCGTCGGCAGCGCGCTCTTCCTGCTCGCGACCCCCAACAACATCATGAGCGACTTCTCGGTGCTCCCGCTCCAGATCTTCAACTGGGCGCAGCGTCCGCAGGCCGGATTCCACGATCTGGCCGCGAGCGCGATCATCGTGCAGCTCATCGTCCTGCTCGCCTTCAACGGCGTGGCGGTCTTCATCCGTCAGAAACTCCAGAAGCCGCTCCTGTGAACCCTATGATGACGAGCGACCCAAAGCGGGCAGCACCCATGAACCCCGAGACCGGAACCCAAGCCCAGACCGGCTCCAAGCCCGCCTCGCACGGACTCGGCGGTCTTCCGACGCCCGCCGTCGGACACGCCGCGTCGTCCGCGCCCACCACGACGGCGATCACGGTGCGTGGCTTCTCAAGCTGGTACGGCTCGTTCCAGGCGCTCAAGAACCTCGATCTCGACATCCCCGCCCAGCGCGTCACCGCGTTCATCGGGCCGTCGGGCTGCGGCAAGAGCACCTTCCTGCGGTGGATCAACCGCATGAACGACACGATTCCCTCGGCCCGCGCCGAGGGCACGCTCGAGCTGCACGGGACGAACCTCCTCGCGAAGTCGCTCGATGTGGTCGAGCTCCGGCGCAATGTCGGCATGGTGTTCCAGAAGCCCAATCCGTTCCCGAAGTCGATCTACGACAATGTCGCCTTCGGACCGCGGCTCCACAAGAAGTACACGCGCGCGGAACTCGACCAGCTGGTCGAGCAGAGCCTGCGCCAGGCGTCGATCTGGAACGAAGTGAAGGACCGCCTGCACGCGTCGGCGCTCAGCCTCTCGGGCGGACAGCAGCAGCGGCTCTGCATCGCGCGCGCCATCGCGGTCGGCCCCGAGGTCCTGCTGATGGACGAGCCGTGCTCCGCGCTCGATCCGAAGTCGACGCTCGCGATCGAGGAACTGATCGAGACGCTCGCCGACCGCTATACGATCGTGATCGTCACACATAACATGCAGCAGGCCGCCCGCGTGAGCGACCAGACTGCATTCTTCTACGAAGGCGCCCTCGTCGAAGTGGGCGACACCGAGAAGATCTTCACGACGCCAAGGAACAAGCAGACCGAGGACTATGTGACCGGTCGCTTCGGCTGAAATCCGCGCGAGGGAACGCCATGGCAGTCAACCTTCAGTCCAGAGTCATCGATCTCCGCCGCAACCTGCTCGCGCTTGGCGCGCTCGTCGAACAGCGCGTCTCGAGCGTCATCGAGGTGATCCGCGACGGCGATGTCGAGCTCGCCCGCAAGATCCGCTCGAGCGACACCGAGATCGACGAGATGCAGCTCGCGCTCGAGACCGAGTGCACGCGCCTCCTCGCGCTCGGAAGCCCCGTGGCGAGCGACCTGCGCCTCATCCTCACGACGATGCGCGTCTCCAACGAGCTCGAGCGCATCGCCGACATGTGCAAGGGCATCTCGAAGCGCGTGATCCGGCTCGTCGAGTCGGGCAACTACCGCTACCCCGCCGCGCTCGTCCAGATGGCGGAGGGCGCGCTCGCGATGCTGCGCGATGTCCTCGTCGCGTTCTCGAACAGCGACTGCAAGCTCTGCCTCGAGATCCGGCGCGCCGACAACTACATCGACAACCTCAACCGAGAGGTCGTCGCGTGGGCGCGCGAGTGGATCGAGAGCGAGGTCGACAAGACCGCGGCCGCGATCGAGCTCATCTCGATCGGCCAGCGCGTGGAGCGACTCGCCGACATCGTGACCGCCATCGCGGAAGACACCTTCTTCCTCGTCGAAGGCCGTCTCGTCCGCCACGGCGCCGAGTGAACTTCGGGCCGCAAGATCCGATAGTTTGAAGTTCCAGGGCGTTGCGCCTCGCGTCGCGTCCGCAAACGCGCGACAAACGGCATAAACCGACCGAAAGGGCCGGTTGTCCTTGCCCATTCTCCGCAAAACATTCAAGTTTGGGATCGAATCAGGTTGTGTCGCGTAGACTCAATTGCGAGGGCATCCTCCGTTTCGCAGATGCCTCTGGACATTGGCCGTGAGCCCGGATCAGAACAATCTCAAGACGCGAAAGGACCAGCTCCGCCAAGCCGCGGACGAGGTTCTGCGCGGTCGTCCCGGCGTGCTGCGCGCGAGAAAGCTCGCGGTCGTCGAGGAGATGCTCCGCGCCCGCGAGTCGACGCGCCAGAACACCCTGGATCCGACCGATCCGCGCTGGGCGATCGCCTGCGCGACCCGCGACGCGCTGCAGGGCTCGGTGCTCACCTACGAGAACCGCCGCAAGGTCATGCTGCTCGCACAGCGGGTTGGCATTCGGCCCTTCGATGCGAACCTGATCGTCGCGATCGTGCAGGACCGCGCCCGCCGCGGCGAGCCGATCGAAGACGCCGCCGACGCGCTGAGCGTGATTCCCAAGCCGTCGGCTCGCCCGCGAAGGGCTGCGACCGCATGGATCTGGGCTGCGGCGATCCTCGTCGCGATCCTCGTCGACGCGGTGCTGATCGGCTGGCTGATCTTCAAGTAGGTCCTGACATCGGCAGCACGCGGATGTCGCCGCCCTCGATGCGCTCGACGACTCCGAGTTCGACCAGCGCCTCGAGCGCGGCCTGCTGCTCCGCCGACTTCTTGCTCATTCCCCAGCAGCCCTTGAACCGTCGTGCGCCGATCTCCACGCAGATCTCGAAGCACTTCGCGTGATCCGGGCCTTTCTCCTCGAGCACGACATAGACGGGCGTCCCGAGTTCGCGCTGCTGCAGCGCCTGCTGCAGGACGCTCTTGAAGTTCTGCTGGTGTCCGAGGCGCGCGGATTCACCGATGCGCGCGTCGAGGAGACGCAGGATGATGGCGCGCGCGGGCTCGATGCCGCCGTCGAGATAGACGGCGCCGATCACCGACTCGAAGAGCGCGGCGAGGAGCGACTGCGGAAGATTCGTGCGGTCGCCCATCCCCTTTCCGAGTTGCACGGCGTCGGCGAGGCCGAGCTCGACCGCGATCTCGGCGCAGACCTTGCGGCTCACCGCGTTCGACTTGATCTTGGTGAGTTCGCCTTCGAGGTCGTTCGGGAACCGCCGGTAGAGGTGGTCGCACACCACGGCGCCGAGGATCGCGTCGCCGAGGAACTCAAGCCGTTCGTTGCTCGCAGTGCGAACCGACGCGACCGACGCGTGCACCAAGGCCTGCGCGAGCAGGCGCTGGTCCTGAAACCGATAATCAATGCGCTGCTCGATGACCTCGAGCGGAACAGCCTCGTCCATAGAACCCGCCGGACGGTCGTCCGGCGCCCCTTGCGCCCGAGGCTCGTGCTCCAGGCGCCGCGACCATCGCGGCGGCTGGAGGACTGGCATCGGGCTCGTGCACCGTACATTCCAATCGGCATCTGCGAAGGGCGCCTGCGCGAATTTCCAGTTCCCAACCTCGGTCGGGGCGCTTTCCCACCGGGTCATGCGTGGGGTTGCGCCCGGCATGGGCTTCTGCTAGCCTTGACGATCCGCCCCCGAGGTCTGCCATGCATTACCCGCACAAGATCAGCCGCATCAAGAAGGTCCGAGCCACTGGCTTCCGCAAGCGCATGTCCACGCGCAAGGGCCGCAAGATCATCAACTCGAAGCGTCGCCACGGTCGCAAGATCCGCGTCCGCTGAGTTGTGATCCGCTTCGCCCGTCGCGGCGGAGATCCACAAACGATTGCTCGGCACCGCGCCATGGCGCGGTGCTGTCTTTTTTCCCCCGCTACCCTGCCCCGCATGCGAAAGCATGTCCTGCTCATCGGCCTGCGCGCGTCGGGCAAGTCGACGCTCGGTGCCGCGCTCGCGGCGCGGCTCGGCGTCGGGTTCGTCGACCTCGACGACCTGACGGCGCGCGAGCTCGGCGCGGCGTCGGCGGGCGATGCGCTGCGCGCGGCGGGTGAGCCTGCGTTCCGCGAGGCGGAGACGCGTGCGCTGCGCGCGGCGTGCGAAACGGCGCCATGCGTGATCGCGCTCGGCGGCGGAACGCCGACCGCGCCGGGGGCTGCGTCGTTCATCGGGCTCCTGCGGCAGGAAGGCCGCGCCGTCGTCGTCTACCTGGCGCCGCCGATCGCGACGCTCGAGGCGCGACTGCGCGCGAGTGCGGGAAACCGGCCAAGCCTCACCGGGCGCGGCGTGGTCGAGGAGATCGAGGAGATCGCGCGTCGGCGGCAGCCGCTTTACGCGGCGCTCGCGGACTTCACCTTCGCGGGCGAGGTCGATGCGGAGTCGGTCTTGCGCGCGCTCGGCGACGGCGTGCGCTGATCATCGACGCGCCTCAGCCACTTCTGCGAGAGGTAGCGCTTGAGCGTGTCCTCGGCGCCTTCCTTGAAGCTCTCGAACGCCACCACCATGCGGCGCGGGCCCGGGTCGTCCGCGATGTCGTAGACCTCGACCACCCGGCCCTTCGCGGCGATCGCGTCGGCGCATCCGGGAAGCGTGATCTCGAGGTCGATCGGCGCGCTCTTCGGCAGCGCCTCGTCGAGCTCGAGGCGCACCCCGCCGAGGCTAACCTCGTAGATGTGGCCGTCACCGGCTTCGCGGCCCTTGTGGGTGACCGAGACCGACGAGTACATGGGCTCGACGGTGAAGCGATCGACGCGGCGACGGTTGGGGTGGGTTGGCATGGGGGTGGCGCGGGTGAGCCCCGCTTTTCCCCCATCGGTGATCGGCTCTCGGAACTTCAGGAAAAATCGTTGCGGCCAGCACAGCCGGCACAAACCTCGCGTCGGGCCACCCGTCCGTGATGGGCGCCACGCGCTACCCTGCGCAAAATGCGCCCAGCGGACACCACTCCCGACGGCACGATCCTTCGCGGAGATGGCGTGTCCATCGACGCCCTGCGCGGCCGCACCATCGCGGTGCTCGGATACGGCAACCAGGGCCGCGCCCACGCGCTCAACCTGCGGGACTCGGGGCTGACGGTCGTCGTCGGCGGGCGACCGGGGTCGGAGAAAGTCGAACTGGCGCGCCGCGAAGGCTTTGAGGCGGGCACGCTCGCCGAAGCCGCGGCGCGCGCGGACCTCGCGATCGTGGCGCTGCCCGACCAGGCGCAGCCGGCCGCGTGGGGCAAGTGGATCGAGGACGCGCTGCCCGCGGGAGCGGTCGTCGGGTTCGTGCACGGGTTTGCGATCCGCTTCGGGTTCATCGCGCCGCGCGCCGACCTCGGGGTCGTGCTCGTGGCGCCGAAAGGCCCGGGGGCGACGCTGCGCGCGCGCTACGAGGAAGGCCTTGGGATCCCGGCGCTCGTTGCGGTCGAGCGCGAGAACGCGGCCGCCACCGCGCGGGCCTTCGCGCTTGCGTGGGGCGCCGGC
>Ga0209972_10001834_pt1 | contig 17965 bp, 14 predicted proteins | sample NOAtaG_7_FD_187302 | JGI IMG/M metagenome (GOLD analysis project Ga0209972, IMG submission 187302) | Freshwater lake microbial communities from Lake Erie, under a cyanobacterial bloom - NOAA_Erie_Diel1S_2200h metaG (SPAdes) (version 2) | ecosystem: Environmental > Aquatic > Freshwater > Lake ... | reverse complement strand
CGGGTTAAATCCCTGTTTGGTAAGTAGCTCAATCTTAACCCTGTCCTCATAGGTAAGTCTTTTGTATTCTTTCATTTTGCAACAAGTTACTTTTTGTAATTTGTTGCGCTAAACTTTTGAATCGAAGAAACAGTTATTAATTACTTTCAAAAATTACTCCTACCTTAGTCATATAACAACCTTCCTATGTATTTGAAATTCATAAAGGCGTTATTCATTTGTTTTCCTCTTTTCGCATCGGGCCAAATCTCCTATGATTTTGGCAAGGTGTCGGAAGCAGAATTGATGATGCAATCTTATGAAAAAGATCCATCAGCCAAAGCTGTGATTGTTTTCAACCGAGGAGATGTTGAACTTAATGACCGGCTAGAAGTCACGATGAAACGTCACGTTCGGATTAAGTTTTTTGATCAAACCGAAGTTGATGAATGGGCCAATATGACGATTTACGTTAGCAGAGGCTCAAGTACTATCTCGAAGATCAGAGCATCGGCTTACAATCTCGAAAATGGTAAATTGGTGGAAAGCAAGATGAATGAAGATGCAGTTTTCAAAACGAAAATCAACCGATATCGTGAAGAAGTGAAATTCGCTGTGCCGAATGTAAAAGCTGGTTCGGTAATTGAATACAGTTACACGATTCGATCAGATGCGTACTGGATACCATCTTGGCAGTTTCAGTATGACATACCTGTACTTGAGACTCAATACGATACTCGGTTCCCGTATAATTTTACATTTCGTAGTGATGTAATCGGATTACTTAAACCTTCTCGTGTCGACAACGAAAAAGGAACAAGGTGGACCATGACGGATGTGCCGGCCTTTAAACGGGAACCGTTTCTTACAACAGAGAATGATTACATTTCGCGCGTTGATTTTTATTTGGAAGAGTACATGGTTCCAGCATCAGGAACTATTCGCGTTTTACAAGGTTGGGGGTCAGTGTCTGAAGGCCTTTTACAAAGTGTGGACTTTGGAGGCCAAATGAGAACGTCAGGGTTTCTAAAGAAGATTGTAGAAGAGCAGGTTGGTGACGAAAAGGATGAGCAGAAAATACTGGAAAGACTGTACGACTATGTCAAGAAGACGATTGAATGGAATGAATATACGGACGTCATTCCGGATCATCCGTTTAAAAAGGTCATTGATGAGGGTAAGGGGAGCTCCTCGGAAATAAACCTGCTGTTGGTTACTCTTTGTCTGAAGGCCGGACTCACGGCTTACCCGGTGGCGATCAGCGACCGCAGTAATGGGGCAGTCCGTGCCTTTGTTCCGATGCTTAGTCAATTTAATGACTTGATTTGTATGGTGAAGTCGGGTGAAAAGCAAATTTTTTTGGATGCTACCGATCGGAGACTCCCCATGAAGTCACTACCCATGCGATGTTTGAATGGGGTAGGATTACTTATTTCAGATGCTCCGGAATGGGTTGCAGTTCAGGCGGCCCGTTCGCGACTTTCAGTCACCTCTACTGTGTCCATCGGAGAAGGGGGTCTTCTTTCCGGTCATTTGAAAATTACCCGGGACGGATTGGCGGCATCATTAGGACGCAATAGCATTATCGGAAAGGGTGAACATGATTACACGAAGGGGTTGTTTTCGGGGAAGTCATGGGAGGTTAAGAGTAGTAGTTACAAGAACAAAGACGGTTATACCCTGCCCTTTGAAGAGATGCATGAGGTGCTGATTAGCGATCATATCCAGGATGGAGGAGATCGGATCTATTTTAACCCACTGATGTACGGTGTACAAGTGGATAACCCGTTTAAGTCCGAGACTCGGGAGTATCCTGTGGACTTTGGTACTACTTTTGAAGATATAATCATTTCACGATTTGACATCCCTGAGGGATATGAAATTGAAGAACTTCCTCAGACCAAGGTTTTGGCTCTACCGAACAACGGAGGACGATTTAGCTATTCAACAAACCAAAACGGAAGAACAGTTTCTATTACTTGTCAGCTTATTCTGAATAAAGCAAAGTTCTTAGTTGAGGAGTATTCGGCACTTCGTGAGTTTTATACTCAGGTGGTAGCTAAACAGGCTGAGCAAGTGGTATTAAAAAAGAAATTATGAGATTTCGTTTTCTTTTAATCAGCGTGTTGCTGGCGTATGCTGCTGGGGCTGCAGAAGTCAAATACCCGGTCGGAGCTATACCAGCGGAGTTAACAGAGGGCATGTACGCAGTTGTCCGGCTTCAGGAGCAGGATTTCCAGATAGTGTCAAAATCAAAGTCTCGTTATCGATTCAAAAGAGTTGTTACCGTTCTCAATAGCCAGGGTAAGGACCATGGCGTGTTCGTTATTGGTTACGACAAAGAGCGCACGATTGATTTTGTCGAGGGAGCCGTCTATGATGCTTTGGGTAAGCAGATTAAGAAAGTGAAGAACAGCGATATCATCGATCGCTCAAGCACCAGCGGATATAGCCTGTATGAGGACAATCGAATAAAGATTGTGGACCTTCGGCAGGATTACTACCCGTATACGGTTGAAATCGAATACCAAGTAACCAGCAAACTTCTCTACTCAATTCCGAGTTTTTATTTGTACGAAGATGATGAAGTGTCAGCCGAACAACTGAGTTATGAAGTTACATACCCGGTTCTGCTCAGACCCCGTTATAAGACATTTCGATGCCCTGAGCCCGAAAGGACAGCGGTTGGAAAGGATCTTGAAGCATTATCCTGGAAGTTTTCAAATGTAAAGCCCGACAAATTTGAACGTTATGCACCTGAGGTAAATCGCGTAGTACCAAATGTCGCGCTTGCTCCTGCCGACTTTGAATACGATGGCTATGCCGGTTCGATGAATAGCTGGCAAAGTATAGGGCAGTGGCAACTGCAGTTGAATGCGGGTCGGGATGTGCTACCGGAGGCGACCCGATCCAAGGTTAGACAAATGACGGTAAATCTCACTAATGACCGGGAGAAGATACGCGTCCTGTATGAATTTATGCAAAGCAAGACCCGTTACGTAAGCATTCAATTGGGCATTGGAGGTCTTCAACCGTTCGATGCCAAAACCGTGGATGAGGTAGGTTATGGTGATTGTAAGGCCTTGTCCAACTATATGGTTGCCTTGTTGAAAGAGGTTGGCATTAAGGGATACTACTGTTGGGTTTTCGGAGGCGATGGCATGAAGCACCTTTCGCCCGATTTCCCGGTAGATTATTTCAATCACATCATTGTAGCCGTACCACAAAAGAAAGACACGGTATGGCTTGAGTGTACAAGTCAAATTGCACCGTTCGGCTTCCTTGGAGATTTTACCTCTAATCGTTATGCCTTGATGATAACCGAAGAGGGTGGTAAATTAGTAAGGACGCCCCACTATGTTGCCGATGCCAATCAGCAGATTCGGGTAGCCAAAGTTGATCTCCAACCAACTGGTGATGCACAGGTGGCAATGATGATGAACTTCTCAGGTACACAAACGGAGAATGGCGGATTGGATGCATTAATGGCATCTAATCAGACCACTGAACAAAAGAAGTGGCTCGAGCGAGCCATTGATTTCCCAAGCTTTACGGTCAAGAGTTTTTCCATGTCAGCAAAGAAGTCGGAAATTCCCACCTCCACGGTTTTGGCTGACATAGAGCTTCGTAAAGCGGCCACCATAAATGGTAAACGGCTTTTCATTACGCCCAACATTTTTGGGCGATTTGCCTATGTTCCAGAGAAACTGGAAGTCCGAAAAAACCCCGTAGTTAGAAACGCGGCCTACGTAGACACTGATACAATAGTAGTTAAAGTGCCCCAAACGTTTCATCCGGAGTTTGTGCCAACTACTGTTTCGATAAAGACAAGGTTTGGCGAATACTGGGCCGACTATAAGGTTGAGAATAACACGGTTTACTACATACGGAGATTGAAAATGCTGGACGGTGAGTTCCCGCCTGAGTCTTATTCGGAGTTAGTAGAGTTTTTTAAGAGCATCTCGAAAGCAGACAATACGAAGATGGCCTTCGTCAACAAGACCTGATCAACCAATTGGCGCATTTTGCTCTTTCGCCATCACCTTGTACACCATCTGGTCAGCGAGAGACGGCCACCACTTGTTCAGCCACACCGCCAGTTTGCCCTGTGTGGTTAGGATAAGAAAGTTCTTTCGCTTAACCACGGCCCGGTAAATATGGTTCGCGCACTCCTCAGCGGTCATTATTTTTTCTTCCGCCCGGGGCGACTCCCCCTGCTGGGCTCCGGATTTTGTTAATGAGCGCTTGCGAATGTTGGTGGCGGTGAAGCCCGGACAGGCCGTGAGCACGTGGACACCGGTTTTCAAATGCTCGCTCCGAAGCACCTCCAAAAAGCCATTGAGCGCAAATTTAGAAGCTGAGTAGCCCGCCCGCCCTGGCAACCCCCGGAACCCGGCTATGGACGAGATACCCACCACGGAGCCTTTATTTTGCTGAATGTAGGGCAGGCAGTACTTGGTAGCATAAAGCACACCAAAGAAGTTGATATCCATTACTTTTTTGATCACTTCCAAATCCACTTCGCTGAACAATGCCCGCATCGATATCCCTGCGTTGTTGATTAATACGTCAATGGTTCCATACAAACGAATGGCTTCTTCTGCCATTTTTTTATTGTCTTCTTCCTGGCTTACATCGGCCCGAAATCCCGCCACCGTTATCCCTTTTTGCTGCAACTCGGTCACAGCCGTGTCAAGCTCGGTAGCGTTTCTTCCGGTAATCAAAATGCGCCCGCCTTCACGGCCGAACTTTTCGGCCAGTGCCCGGCCTATGCCGGAAGATCCACCGGTTATCACAATCACCTTATCTTTCATGGAGTTTTGTTCAATACACCAGATTCGACAAACCAAAACGTGCCGGTAGACGGCCAGGATGACCCCGGGAATGCTTCTGTGCCGCTGGGCGAGCCGCTAACCACATGTACCTGAACGGCTTGTTGATTCCGATGCCAATGAAGTTTTTTACCCGGGCTGCAATCTTCTGCCATCGTTTTCCCTTGAAGGAAGTATGCTTTACCGATACCAAAAACGGTGGTCTGGCCATCAGGCGCAATACATACAGCGGTTTGCTCGTCCACTCCGATGCCACGGGGTTCGTTAACTCCCAAATCTTTTTGAAGGCGAGCCATAAAGGCAACGTGCCTTCCTTCGCGGCCCCGTTGTGTATAATGTTGATCGGCTATGACGTTCGCAAGAGCGGGAATTTGGATAAAGCTCTTTGACAGACTCACAGCCGGCACATACGGATTGGCCAGTGCTTCCGATGAGGTAACCGTTCCCTGTTGTGCATCGAAGATGTAATCACTGAGAATGGCACAGCCGGCACTGGTGCCGCCAATCGGTATTTTTTTTTCGTTTATGAGGTATTGAATGGCAGCCGATACTTCGGTGTTAGCCCAAAACTTCACATAATTTGCCTGATCCCCACCGGCAATGAAAAGTGCTTCTGCTTCACGAATACGTTTGCCGGTTTCTGGCAGCAGCGCTTTTTCGCGAGTATTGATGAGCAGTGTTTCGACCGAGTTGACGGTACCCAAACCAAATATGTAATCGTTGTATCCTGTAGACCCCGAAGCGCGGATGACCACGAAATCGCCTCCCCCGCTTCGCTGCAACATCCATCGAATGGCTTCATCCACATCGGTGCTGCCGCCCATCAGTACGGTGCCGCCAGCCGTGGGTGATGTCACATCTTCCGAATCTCCAACCAGCCCAATGCCGGCACCGGCCTGACCACAACAGGTGGTCGGTTGCTCGCAACTTAAAGCAATTGCCAAAAGAAAGACAGGCGACAGAATTCTTATGGACACAGTCTTCAAAAGTAATCAAAACATTCTCTAATTTTGCCGGTCATGTTTTTGCTCCGCTTGCTTTCCAGGCTGCCGTTTTGGTTTCTCTATTTGCTTAGTGATTTCCTCTTTTTCTTGATTTATCATGTCCTTCACTACCGCAGAGAGGTGGTTCAAAAAAATCTGCGCAATGCCTTTCCGCAATTTGATCAATCCAAACTCAAAAGCATTGAACGCGAATTTTATCACCATATGTCAGACTATGTGGTGGAGATGCTCAAGCTGCTGACGATTTCAGAACAGGAATTTCGAAAGCGCCTTAAGCTCATTAATTCCGATTTGATGGATCGAATCAAAGGAAGTCATGAATCGTTTTTTGGCTTAACGTCACACCAGTTCAATTGGGAGTGGGCTCTGGCCGGCACCATACTGCAGGCTCCCCTTCCGTTGGATTTTGTATATCAGCCTGTAAAAATTGAATTGTTTGAAAGGTTCTCGCTGGCCAGTCGCATGCGGTTTGGTGGCCATGCCATTAAGCGCGATGAAGTTGCCCGTGAATTATTCAAGCGCAGGGCTATTCCGAAGATCATTGGACTCGCAGCCGATCAATATCCCGGCTTGGATCGCGACAAGCGTTACGCGACCCGGTTTCTCAATCAGGATACCGTTTTTTTTGACGGCACCAATCAACTGGCCGTGTTGATGCAGTACCCGGTACTTTTATTCAATACCCGCAGGGTAAAGCGGGGCTACTACGAGGTCACGATTGAGCTGCTCACCGAGCCACCCTATCCGAAAGGTACTACACAGATTGTAGAAAAGTATGCACGAAAACTGGAGCAGGCCATTCTGGAAAACCCGGCTAACTGGTTGTGGTCACATGATCGCTGGAAAACACGCCATCTCAAGAACGAGGCAGTTCCTTAGGCCAACATCATCTCCAGATCAGCCTTCGTCAACTGCTTGATAATGCTCTCTTCACTTTGGATAAGGTTTTCCGAGAGCTTCAGTTTATGTTTCTGCAACTGCAGAATTTTTTCTTCCACTGAGTTGCGCGTGATAAACTTGTAAGTAAACACCCTCTTTTTTTGCCCAATCCGGTGCGCGCGATCAACCGCTTGAGCTTCCACGGCCGGGTTCCACCAGGGGTCAAGAATAAACACATAGTCAGCCTCAGTGAGGTTTAGACCTAGGCCACCCGCTTTTATGGAAATGAGGAAGATTTTTAGATCAGGGTCTTTATTAAATCGCTCAACCTGCTCTTTGCGATCGGTGCTGCTTCCATCGAGGTAGGCATACGGAATCTCCCGGTTCTTCAGCATTTCCCGCACAATCTCCAGATGCTTTACAAACTGACTAAAGATTAAGAGTTTGTGCCCTTCTAACAGCGCGTTTTCAACCATGTGCGAGACATCCTCTAGTTTGCCACTATCACCTTTGTACTGCGCGTCTACCATCCGTGGGTGATTGGACAACTGACGCAACTTGGTTAATCCTTCCAGAATGGTCATCCGGCTGTTGCCGATGCCTTCCTTCTCAATGAGGTCGAGAATCTTATGACGATAAAAGCTTTTTGCTTCTTCATATCGTTCTTCCTGTTCCGGGCTCATATCCGTGTACCAAATGTTCTCCACCTTTTCCGGCAGATCGCGCGCCACCTGCGATTTCAACCTCCGCAGCACAAAGGGCTTGATGATGGCATTGAGTTTTTTCGTTTTGGCTTCGTCTTGCTTTTTCTCGATGGGTTGCTGGTATTCGTTCTTAAAGAAAGTCTGCCCGCCTAACAATCCGGGATTGACAAACGTCATCTGTGACCATAAGTCCAGTGTCGTGTTTTCCAACGGGGTGCCGGTAAGCGTAAGCCGGAAGCGCGACTTGAGTTGGAGCACAGCCTTGGCAATATTTGAGGAGGGGTTCTTGATCACCTGGCTTTCATCCAAAATGACATAGTTGAAGTAAAATCCCTGCAACAGATCGGCATCTAAGCGGGTAATGCCATAGGAAGTGATTACGAGATCATACCTCGAAAACTGTTGAATGTCTTTTTTGCGGTGCGTACCCGTGTAGTTGAGGATTTTCAACTCGGGGGTGAACTTGGATGCCTCCATCTCCCAGTTATAGACGAGCGAAGTGGGCATCACCAAAAGGGAGGTGCTGGGCGCACCTTTTTCAGATTCCTTCTCTTTCTCGGCTTGTAAGAGTGCCAACGTCTGAACGGTTTTACCCAAACCCATGTCATCCGCCAGGCAACCCCCGAGATGAAATTCGTTCAGGAAGCGCAGCCAGTTGTACCCGGCTTTTTGATAGGGGCGTAGTTCTCCTTTGAACCCTTTCGGGATGGGGAGGTCTTTTATGCCGGTAAACGACTGAAGATTGCGCAGCCGGTCGCTCATTTGCACCTTGGCCAGCGAACCTTCCTCCAGTTCTTTTACCAGGTTGATATGGTGTTTTCTCAATACGGGTTTCTCCTGGTTACCCTGGGTCTCGCTCATGGCGAATAAGTCGCCATACTTAATTAACCAGGCTTCGGGAATGATGGCGATTTCTCCATTCGGCAGTTTGAATTCAACTTTCTTCTTTAGAATTAGCTTTCGCAATTCCTTGAAAGAGATTTCGAATTCACCAAAACGGATTTTAGCGTGAATGTCAAACCAGTCGATATTTTCCTTTACCTCAAGCTCGATCACTGCCTTGCCCACAAAGTATTTCTTATCGCGGTTTTCCGGCTGGCTCACTTCAAAACCCAGGTTGAGCAAATTCACGCGATTCTCGTTCAGCCATGAGAAGGCTGTGCCTTTCTCAATGGCCACGCGAAACCCCTTTAGGGGTAACCCCAGCTTAACCAGGGTGTTGGTATATTTTTTCTCCGCGTCAATGTTACGCTTAATGCGATGAAAGATGTAGTCATCATCTTTTTTCTCTACCGTAACATTCACCGGGCTAATCATATCACCGCGGAACCGATGCTTCCCGTATTTGAACGACAGGTCAAATACAATTTTTCCGGCCTCATCATCGCTGGGGGCGCTGTCATCGCGCACGGTTTCAAAAAGAGTTTTCACCTCCCGCGTATTGGCCGGGGGCAGTTCGGAGAGTGACAGCAGGGGATGCGGATCGTATTCGCTCTTGTTGATTTCAAAACCGTTTACCTCCACATCGTCAAACGAGGCGATAAGCGGTGCCACAAAGCGGTTGTAGTATGTTTCCTCCATATTTTTCGGAATCACTACAAATTTTTTGCTGAGAAACGGTTGCAACTTTTGTCCATCAACCCGTTTATCAAAACCGTATAACTTACCATTCACCACCAGCCAGGCCGGATTTTTACAAATCAGGTAAGCATTAACGTTTGGAACCTCAACTTTCTTGCTCTCGTAGGTAATCGTAGGGTAGTAGTTGGTGTTTTCGTTGCTCCGGGTAAAATGAAATTGTATGGAAGCCCGTTTCTCCAGCACCTCTACCTTACGCCAGGTGGGCTCACCATCATTACCCATCTCAAACAGCATTTTGCCACGCATCTTTTCGAGGATGGCAGCGCGAAGCCCCTCGAGGTAAATCTCAATCTGCTCTTGTAACAACTCACTGCCTTTTTGCTTGTCGTAGGTTTTGGCAAAAAACTCCTGCGGCTTCATGGGTTTTACTGAAAATTTCTTCAGCAATACATCGTGCCCCATCTTATCCATGAGATCGATCAATTGGTAATCCCGGTCGTCCAATCCTTTGGAAAACTCGCGCGCATTTTTTGCCGAGATGTTCTGATGCTGATAGGTCAGCCTGCCCTTGTCGTCTAGGTGTACGATGAAGGATTCAAATAAACAGCCCAGGTACTCATGCTGGTACATGGAGTAGATAACTTGAAAGGGCTGAGCGGCCGATACCTTCATTTTTGTTCAATTGGCCTTTTTTTCGACACCAAGCTGGCCAAAAGGCCATTTTTAGGGATGCACAATATAAGGCAAGTTGCAAATTAGGTAATTGGCGCGAACTCACTGCGGGAAAAGCAGGCAGAAAGGTACACCAACCTTACATGGTCATTGTTGCTAAAGATGCTGAGGAGATGCGGCTCGCGCGGCCCGCTGGGCCGGGTACCATGACATAGTAATGGTAATCACGGCAATCAGGCCCAAAACGGCCAGGAAGTCGGTACCTAACATCTTAACCGGATAGTTAGGCACCACGGCATTTTCCATCCCCATGCTCACCAGGCCAACGGTTTCCTGCAACCAGCACAGCACCCCCCCCAGTACGAGGCCGCATCCGGCACCGATCCCGGCTATTACCATGCCCTCCGTTACAAAAACGGAACTCACCAGACGCGGGGTGGCGCCCAATGATGCCAGGACACTAATGTCTTTCGTTTTATCGATAACCAGCATCATGAGTGAGAAAAAGATGTTGACCGATACGATCGTGATGAGTAACCCCAAGGCCAAAAACATAAAGAGCTTTTCCATCTTCAGCAGCCGGTACAAGTCCTTGTGCTGCTCAAAGTTCGATTTCACGGTGAACCCATCTCCCAGTATCTGTTGAATGCGGGCTTTAACGTCTTCGGATTTGGTAGAGGGGGTCGACTTGATTTCAAGTGCTGTGCGCTGGTTGCCGTAGTCCATTAAATCACGTACTACGGCAAGTGGCAGAAGGATGTAATTCTCATCATAATTTTTTTCAATCGAAAAGACCCCTCCCGGCATCACCATAGCCGTGGTATATTGTTGTGTTGGGTCAAAAGAAAAGCCTGCCCCTTTCCGGATGTAATAAAGCTGAAGGGGGTAAAAGGTTTCTTCAATGGCCATTGATAAAGTGTATTGAACACCCCGACCGACAATGGCATAATTCACACTGTCTTCGCGTAGCACGAGCCGGCCTTCGGCCAGTTGACCGTCCAACCGATGCTGATCCAGAAAGTTTTCACTAACGCCCTTGGCGGTCACTACCATGTCGGCACCGTTGTAACGCACGTACACGTAATCTTCAATCACTTCGGTGACAACGGCCACGCCCTCCGTATTTCGTAGTGCAGTAAGAAGGGAGTCACTTACCGGGAAGGACTTACCCAGCCGCGCCTCTACCTTTAATTCCGGATCGAATGAGGTGTAAAACGAGCCGATCAGTATTTCGAGGCCGTTAAACACGGAGAGCACGACAATGAGGGCTGCGGTACCAAACGCAACACCTGCGGCAGAAAGCCACGAAATAACGTGTATGAAATTCTTTTTGCGCCTGGATAAAAAATAGCGCCTTGCGATGAAGAATGAGACATTCACAGCTACTCCCGGGTTTCAGGCGGGATGTTCAGGTTGCGAATCAAGGCATCCATGCGCATCGCATTTTCTTCAACCTCATCAATGATGAAGACTAATTCCGGAATAATGCGCGCCTGGTTTCGGATCTTATCGCCCAGTGCTTTTCGAATTTCGCCTTTATGGTCGTTGAGTTTGGCCAACACCGCCTGTTTATCGGGGGCCAGCATCATACTGATAAACACCTTAGCCACCCCCAAATCCGGGCTCATGCGCACTTCGGCAATGGTAATAAAAGCGTTGCCCAACAAGCCGCGTTTGTCGCGCTGAAAAATGTCACTCAATTCCTTTTGAATTAGCCGCGAAAACTTTTGTTGCCTTACGCTCATCCGGCAAAGATAGCAAGATTAGATTTCGGAGTGCGACTCATGACAGCTTGGTGTTTTTTGAGTTTATTTGCCGGCAAACCCAAAACGTGTTACTCCGCTTTTTTCGAATTAACGATCCCTATCGTCTGCTGGCCGTTCTCGCGGTACTCGCGCTTCTGGCCCTTCCGTTGTGGTTGAGCAACCCCGGGCTCTTGTTGAGGGATCTTTACCAATTCATTACGGGAGAGGCGGTTAGCGGAGGTCGTACGCTATATTCGGAATGGTTCGACTCTACTCCGCCCCTTGCCGCCTGGATAGCTGCCCTGCTAGAGACTTGCTTTGGACGTCATTCTCTGGGTTGGAATACCGTTGGCTTTCTGCTTTGGTTTTTGCAGGCAGCCGTTTTTGGTTGGATTCTGATTGTGCACCGCGCCTACAACGAAAACACGTATCTGCCGTCACTGATTTTTTCCGTCCTCGGTGTCAGCTCATTTGATTTGTTGAGGTTTTCGCCCGAGTTACTTGCTTCGCTGCTCTTGCTGCTGGCGCTTCATCAGCTGTTTAATGAAATTGAGTTTCGGGAGCAGCGCGAGGACGTGGTTCTCCGAGCCGGGTTTCTTTTGGGATTGGCTACACTGGTGGTGTTTAGTTATTGGGTTTTCTTTCTCTTTGCGTGGGTCGCCTTACTGCTGTATGGGGGGCTCACATTTCGGAAGTCTGTCTTGCTGGTTACGGGGTTTCTTCTTCCTCACCTGGTCCTCGTGGCGGGATATTTCCTCATGGGTCAAACGCGCTGGCTTGGCGTGAACTTTTACGCTGCTAATTGGGGATGGGGCGGTAGATGGGGAATTGATTTCAGAGCTCTATTGTTTGTTGGTGGAATTCCTTTGCTTTATTTCCTGATCTCCCTGTTGATGTTGCAGCGGGAGGCCCATTTTACGCGCTACCAAAGTCATTTGTTGCAGGTGATGTTCCTTTGGCTGGTCGCGGCTGGTGTGCAAGTCGCGCTTGCGGAGGTTCGCACACCCACCACGTTTATTACGTTTATTCCGCCTGTCACCTATTTTATCAGCCATTATCTGTTGCTCATTCGCAGGAAGTGGATTGCGAATGTGATGTTGGTTGCTATGATTCTGGGTGTGACCGTGTCTGCTCATGCCGTGCTGCGTGGCTTTGTCGGTACGGGGTCCTACAAGCAAATGCTGGTTCAGGGCACACCCTCCCGGGTAAAGGCGAAGCGCGTCATGATGCTGGCTGAGCCGGTTCCTGGCCTCATGACTGAAAACCAGCAGGCTGGATTTTTCTATGACTGGGAGCTCAGTAAGCCGGTATGGCAGGAGCCCAAGACGCTGGCTCATGCACTCTTAATTCAGCGTTCGTTTTCAAAAAGCCCCCCGGAGGTCATTTTTGATCCACATGATAATTTTAGGAAGATTTCGGACATTCTGCCGAACATCTACAACAGTTATTACCGTGATGGTGAATTCTGGTATCAAAAACAGACAGCTCGAATTGGGTATACCCGGTAAACCCGGACCAACATCTACTGCTCGAACGTAACCTGCGCTTTGCGCAATTGAAAATTCTGGCCGAGATAAACCTTGCGCACGAGCGGATCGTTAGCGAGTTCCTCTGAGGTTCCGGATTTGAACAGCTTTCCTTCCACCATCAAATAGGCACGGTCGGTTATGGACAACGTTTCGTCCACGTTGTGGTCGGTAATCAGGATGCCAATGTTCTTTTTCTTGAGTCGCGCTACGATACCCTGTATCTCCTCCACGGCAATCGGGTCAACGCCAGCAAAAGGCTCATCCAATAGCACAAACTTCGGGTCAACGGCCAGCGCGCGTGCGATTTCCGTTCGCCTCCGTTCGCCCCCTGACAACACCATGCCCAGATTTTTTCGCACGTGCGCAAGGCTAAACTCTTCCAGTAGTTGCTCCACTTTATGCTTTCGCTGGCTGGCGCTCATAGTGGTCATTTCGAGGGGAGCCATTATGTTCTCCTCCACGCTGAGTTTGCGAAAAACGCTCGCCTCCTGGGCCAGGTAACCGAGCCCTCTGCGGGCCCTTTGATACATGGGTAACTGGGTGATATCTTCTGTGTCTAAGAAAATTTTGCCCTCGTTTGGTTTTATCAACCCCACCATCATGTAAAAGCTGGTGGTTTTACCGGCTCCGTTTGGACCTAGTAAGCCAACAATTTCACCTTGCCGCACCTCTACCGACACGTTATTCACCACGGTGCGCTTCTTGTATTTTTTCATCAGGTTCTCGGCCCGCAGGATCATGCTCTTCAGTTGGTTTAGTCGAATTTGATATCCTTTGCCCGCAATTGAATCGAAGTGTTGCCGTTAAAGGTATTTTCATCAACGGTGTATGCCATTCGGAACTTATCTCCGTTCTGTAAGCGGGCGTAATGCTCTATCAAATCGAATGCCATTACGGTGAAGATCTGGTCAGACCCTGACTGCCCGACTAAAAAACGCATGTGTTTGTCCTTAAAGCTGGATAGCGAATTGGCAACCTGCAGGCTGCGGCTTTCAAAAACGGGTTTCTGGTTTTCAGGACCGAAAGGTGCCATTTGCTTCAGGATATTGAAAAATCGCGGATTGATCAGATCCAGATGTATTGGCAGATCAATGTCAACGATGGGAATTCGCATGTCGTCAGTCAGCGTGGCGGCCACAATTTCTTCAAATCGTTTTTGGAATGCGGCCAGGTTTTGGGGCAGCAGTGTAAGGCCGGCCGCGTACTTATGTCCTCCGAATTTTTCAAGCAGATCGCTACACTGCTCAATGGCATCGTACAGGTTAAACCCGGCCACACTGCGTGCCGAGCCCGTAATCCGTTCATTTGATTCGGTCAGGATGATGGTGGGCCGGTAGTAGCGCTCCACGCATCGTGCGGCCACAATGCCGATTACACCTTTGTTCCAGGTGTTCTTAAACAACACGGTTGATTTCGCGGTACGCAGCGATTCATTACCTTCAATCATAGCAATCGCTTCTTCCGTAATGTTTACGTCAAATTCTCTGCGCAGGTCGTTGGTGGAATTTATTCTGCCGGCCATCTCATTGGCTTCATCTTCGCTTTCCGCGACCAAAAGTTCAACTGCTGCCCGACCGTGATCGACCCGGCCCGCAGCATTGATTCGCGGCCCGAGGGTAAACACTACGCCTGAGACATCCTGATCGGCTTTAATGCCCGATATGTCGCGCAAAGCTTTCAGCCCGGGGCGAGGGTTTTGATTGAGTTTTTGCAAACCGTAGAAAGACAGCACCCGATTCTCGCCATTAATGGGCACAATGTCTGAGGCAATGCTCACAGCCACAAGGTCGAGGTAATCAAAAATCTCGTGCTCCTCGCGATGTGTGCGGGCGTAACCCTGAATCAGTTTAAACCCGATTCCGCAACCGCTTAACTCCTGAAAGGGGTAGTTACAATCCGGTCGTTTGGGGTCAAGCACAGCAACCGCCTGCGGAATGGCTTCGTCCGGCAAGTGATGATCGCAGATGATGAAGTCAATCCCCTGGTGATAGGCAAACTTGACCATATCGGAAGCTTTGATGCCGAGGTCAAGCGCAATGATCAATTCTACATTGTTCTCGGTAGCGTACCGAATGCCGGCTTCCGACACGCCATACCCTTCTTTGTGTCGATCGGGAATATAAAAGTCGCAGTGCGGGTAGAAAATCTTCAGATAGCTGTAAACCAGAGCTACGGCCGTAGTGCCATCGACATCGTAGTCGCCATACACCAGAATCTTTTCATTGTTTTCAATGGCATAATGCAGACGGGCAACCGCTTGTTCCATATCTGTCATCAAAAATGGATCGTGCAAGTCGCTCAGTTGGGGCCGAAAAAAGTGATGCGCAGTTTCGTACGTGGTGATACCGCGTTGAATCAAGATGGCTGTCAGATATTGGTTAATGTTGAGCTGCCGGCTCAGCGTTTCAATTTGTTCCTTGGGCGGAATGGGTTTGTAAAGCCAGCGTTTGACCATTTCTTACTTCTGTACAAAACTAATAATGCCTGGCAAACCCACATTGCCGTCCTGTCCTTCTTTGCCACGCTGGCCCCGTTTGCCGTCCACTTTGGGCCCCAGCCCGGCATCACCGGCCTCTCCGGCATCGCCACCGCGTCCGGCCGATCCCCCATTGTTACGCACAATGATCTGGCGCGAATCACCGGTCAGTTGCTGGTATTGCAACTGGAAGTTGCCGCCATTGCCGCCATTTCCACCGGCTGCGCCATCTCCCCCGTTGCCGCCATTGCCCCCGGCACATACCCGCGTACCACCGCCACCGCTGCCCCCCCATCCTCCGTTTCCGCCATCACCCGCGTCTCCGCCCGTTAACAAAACAAAGAAACGCCCGGTCAGGGTAACGTAGTTCCAGTAAAGCGATATGCTGCTGCCATGGCTACCCGGTTGTCCGGCTTTGCCTGAAGTTGCGTTTGTACCATTACTACACGGGCCATTACCGTTTTGTCCATTCCAGCCGTTTTCGCCCCGTGCGCCTGCTTCTCCTTCCGCGTGAATCACCGCGCCACTGCCAATGACGGCAACCTTGCAGTGAATGAAATTCTGGTCTTTGTCATTCCGAAATACAATACGCGAACTATCAGCCATGACGAGTGTATCAATCACGAGCATATCGGACACGCGCACCTCGTACCGTTCGCCTCGTTTCAGCGAGAGCTTATCAAGCCGCACCTGCCCGAATAAGGGAAGACTAAGTAATGCCAACAGACCAATTCCCGCTACACGACACACCATACATGTATAAAAAAGGCAACCCCGGAGTCGAGGCTGCCTGATCAGAATTTAATAACGATCTTAATTTTTCTTTTTGGCCTCCTCGGCCTTCGCAGCTGTTACCGCATCCAGCACTTCTTTTATCTCTACGCGCTGGCCATCACGATAGGGAACAATCCAGGCATCCGATACGCCCATAGCGCGCATATACTTCTTGAATTTGTCGGCTTCCCAATAGTCGCGGAAGATTCCGATGGTAAACTTCTGCTCGCCCTTGTCGGTGGCCTCGCCTCCGAAGTTGGGGTTGTTATCAAAATATTTCGCCAGGTCTTTCTTCCGAAATGCGCCAATCTGAACCTTAAATACCAGCCCTCTCGAAAAATCCATTGGATTAACAGGGGGGTTCTCTTTTAATTGCGCCAGTTCGGCACGGGCCGAGGTAAGATCGCTTCGCATGCGGGAGAGTTGATCTTCCAGGTCAGCAATCTTGGCATTCTTGTCGCTGACGCTCTTGTTGAGTCCGCTAACTTCGTTTTTGAGGCGCGATACTTCACTGTCGGCTGTTGCTTTTTCCTCTGTGAAATTCTTCAAGCTCTCCGGATTTTTGCCGTACTCTTTGGCTTTCTTTTTCCATGCTTTCTTGTCCTGCTTGGATAACTGAGCAAACCCCGCTACGCTGCAAAAAATCAAAGCCAGACAGACGGTTAGCAGTTTCGTTTTCATTCGGTTGTTGTTTAATTTAAGGATAAAAGTAGTAAAAAATTGGAAAACAGTGAGTTGAGGGCCTTAGTCAAGCGGGCACCTAAGACTGCCTGGCCTGCCCGATGGTGAGTAGATTTTGATCACCGATCTCAGGTGCGCCCCCGTGCAACTCACGAGCACCCAAGAAAATGCCGTTCCGCGTACTTGCAACGCAGTAAACTTGTGGGCATCTCTAGAAACCTCGACCTGTCATACCGGATTGGTTCCGGTATCTGCTTCGGTGTGGTTGGAATGGGATTCCGGCACAAGGGCCGGAATGACATTTAGTTTTTTTGGTGGTTTTTAGAGATGCCCTTGTGTTCTTCCGAATTAGAAAGCCACTACTTGGCAGCATCAATGTCTAAGAAGTACCGAGAGTGGAATCCTCTTTTTTGGGCAATCTCTAACTTGTGAGTTAAACTCTCTAGTGTTTTGATGTTTACGTCAATCATTCATTGAAGTCATTGATAATGTTGGAGTTACAACGGTTTTTGGGCTAACACGATTTGAAAAAATTCGGATTGAAAATTTTGTAGTGTGCTGCAAATGTGCACATAATGAATAAAGGCCAATACGTTTTTTCTCAAATTCTGGCACTTGCCTCTTCAACCAGTTTTCGCACCTGCGTGAACCGCTACAGCGGGAATTACAAGACAAATGAATATTTCAGATACGTTTGACCCACCCATTTCGGTAATGGTTTGACCCACCCCTTACGCGATGAGATTTGATGCGGTAAAGGTATCTAATTTTTGGTAAGGTTTTTTCTCCGCAGAGATTCTGTGATGAATTCCAAAGAACTTCCTTTGTTTTTTTGATGTCGAAATGATGGACAACCCCCGTGGTTCACCGTCATGCGATTGAATTTGGTGCGTTTTGGGTTGCCCACATTCCAACATCAGTTATTATTATTCCAACAACAAGAATATTTACCTTTGCCCCCAAGGCGGCCTTGTGCCAGCCAGGAAAGAGGGGCGGTCGCCATTGGTTTGGCGATTGCCTCTCCGTTTTCAGGCTGCCATCTTTTGTTCTTCTTTGCCGGTTTCGTTTTTAAGAAAATCTTTATCATAGGGTTTATTTGTTTTGTAGAG
>Ga0209972_10001830_pt1 | contig 17973 bp, 24 predicted proteins | sample NOAtaG_7_FD_187302 | JGI IMG/M metagenome (GOLD analysis project Ga0209972, IMG submission 187302) | Freshwater lake microbial communities from Lake Erie, under a cyanobacterial bloom - NOAA_Erie_Diel1S_2200h metaG (SPAdes) (version 2) | ecosystem: Environmental > Aquatic > Freshwater > Lake ... | reverse complement strand
CCGCTTTGTTTCCATCTGTGCTCATCAGTTCGACAGCACTACCATGATGAGAAACTAGGTGCATGAACTTGCTGTAGGGAATATGCTCTGCCCATTCAGGTGGTGTCATGAAAATTCCTCCATACCACTAGATGTCACAATCGTTACGTCGTACTCTGTCCGTGTACTTTTGACTTCTACTTTTTCAAGTGCTGTCAGGACACCCACCACTTTGTGCTTCACTTCCTCTTTAGAACGTGCATAGAAGATGTCCGTTGATTTCGACCCAAGTGGTAAGCGTTCAACAGCATTTCGGTGATACCACCAATCTGCGATGATGTCAGCAACGTACTCTGTCCCTGATACCGTACCACCTGTGCTTTTCTCGTATAATTCCTCTTCTAATTTGGTAATCGTCAATTCATGGGTGTTGTATCTGAACGTGAATCGTGCAGGAAACCACTCTGAACCTGTATGCACCTTTCGTGTCTGCACGGTGTACTCAACCCACGGTCTAGGAAGATAGTTCTCAATATAGTTGTGCTTGTTCATCATCATGTACTGTTGCTCGATTGTGTGCATGACATCTTGTTCGTGGTCATCACCCTGCAGTCCGTGGTAGCGAAGTCGCTTTGGTTCGTATTGCGATATCAATTCGCTAAACACATGACCACCTGTGGTGAACTGTATCAGGATTGCAAAGTGTTCTTGCTCGAAACCACGTCCTGATGGAAGTCCCATCACGTTCTTACTGTACTTCTTATTCCCTGCATTGTACATCTCTTTGTATGCTTCTTCTAGTTGTGCTTTGCTGTATGCAGGGTTGTCGCTGAATCGTAGCAATCGTTCTGTGCACATATCCTTATCCTCTGACTTGCGCTTGAAAAAGTTAAACATTCCTATCCTCCTCGTTGTACTATCGTTTCTATCAGGTTGACATGTTGTTGCATTTCCAGTGCGATTTTATTGCGGAAGTCAACCTAGTGTGTTGCCCTGCACTACACCGAAGCATAGTGCAGGGACTTTTGTGCTATCTAGTATACATCGTCGTCATCATCAACATGCTGTAGTGGTTGTGGTGCATTCCGTGGTGGTTGTGCCATAGATGCTTTGGGTGCAGGTGATGTCAACGCATCTGCATCGAACTGTGTAGGACGTTGTTCACGTCGCCATTCAGCATGTGATTCGTATGCTTCACGTGCTTTGACAAGCATTTCTGAACCGATATACCACTTCTTAATGTCATCACGTGTGGGTTCACCTGTGAATTGCAGTGCCAAGTCAGGTGGTGTCGTAATCGAACTATGTCCTGTATCACGATACTCAACTTTACCATTCGCCATACGCTTTGTGCTGATTGGCACCCAAAACATGTACGGAGGAATCTTCGCACCCTTTTTTGCTGTTTTCTTGGCAGTCGTAATCACCAAGTCAGCATGACGCTTAAAGATACCATCGACACGGTTCGTAAGTGCTTTACCAGTCAGTCCCTTGACAGCAAGTACCACGAGTCCATCGTAACCCTCCATGAAGCACAGGATTTCGGTATAGATGCTCATACCAACTTCCCATTCTGCATTCGCAGGATACCAAATCTTACGCTTACTATCCATTGGGTCACGCTTGTATGGTTGGTAACGTTTACGAATTGGAATGATGCAGAGTGTTTCTGCAACGAACCCATCGCTGTCGTTGAAGCGTGATACAGGTTGCCATGGGTTGCTCAACCCCTGCGGAAATTCCTTTTCCGAAGTGTAGAAGTGTCCTGCAGTCCCTGCTTGACGAACACCGTTGAACCACCAAATCTTGGGATAACCACGACTTCCCTGCTCATCATCGTTGTAATCAAACTCACCATTCATCACGTTATCGAAATCAAATGTACTCATTATTATCCTCGTTGCTATTGTTACTACTTACTCTGCTCTTTGTGGTACGCTTCCATCAGGATTCTTACGATTACTGCACGAACGCTTGTGCGACTGTATGTTCTGTCTGATTCCTCCTTTGCCTTGGACTTCAACCAGTCAAACAATTCTTGGTTCATCACCAACAAGTAATCTTTCTTTTGCTCTTTCATTCGCATCACCTCCTTTCAGCACCTGCTGTGCTACTCTAATTCGACCTGTGTCAGTTGGGTGAAGTTCAGATAGTCCGCAACGTATGCACGTGCTTCAAGCATGTTGTGCACCCAAAGCGTGGTGACATTCTTGACTTCATCAGGCGTTTCGAACTTCCCAAACACCAAGAAGAACTCTTCCTCATCAGGAATGCGTTGAATGCGAATGATGTCAAGCGTACCATCGTCATTCTCACGCTTACATTCATGACCAAAAGCGAAAATTGATGACTCATCTTCAGGGTCGTTCCATACCACACGGTTGAAGAATGCGATTTCTGCACCTGCTGATACTTCTTTGTTGCCCTTGCTGTAATCCTCAATAAGTCGCTTCACGTTCTTTGAACGAATGCTGTTTACCATAAATGCCAAATTCCTTTCGATGTTGTCTAATCGCTTTGTCATTTCCTCTAATCCTCCCTGAATCCGTTCTGCTGAATCCGAAATGTCCTGTCGTACCTGCTCTGCATCAAAGTCCTCATTGTTGGGTAACTCGCTAAACTGTGTCATCGCTATCCTCCATTTAAGTATATATAAAGTATATCACAACTATAGTACGAAAGTCAACTAGGAATTGTTGCGATTTATTTGATGCGCTATCAGCAGGGTCGCAACGATTGCGATGTACGACCACATGTTCATTTCGAACTGTGTGCCAAAGAGCGCATTAATCACCCACAAGATACCTGCTGATACTACGATACTCACCACAATGCCATACACGATGGCAAATACTGTCGATACGATTGCTTTCAATTTATCCATATATCCTCCTGTTTATATTGGGGACAAGCGTTGTGCTTGTCCCCTGAATTGCTGTCCTAGGTGTTCGGTAATCCATCATCGAATTCATCTACCACGACATTCGCATCACCCTCATCAACAGGTGGTTCAGGTTCAGGAATGTAGGTTTGGGTTTCGTGTGCGATACCTGCCGCAACCACATTACGATACTGTTCGGTTGCATCTACGATGTCCTTAGCAGGGATTGTGGTGTAGTGAATGACTTTCCGTACACCCTCTTCGATGTCCTGCTCATATGCACAGTGGTACATTCCCTCTGAATCAGCGGTGCGAATCGAAATGTGTCCCCTTTGGACTTCGTTCTCATAGTACACTGTGGTCAATTCCAACTTCTTCTTCTTACTCATTGTGTGTCTCCTTAATACTTTGCTTTGCGAATCATCAGCGAACCCTTGCGTGGTTTCTCTTCACGAATGTCGCTAATCTTTTGTGCTGTGTGAACTTCACCGTTGCGAACCAACTCTGCGATAAGTGAATCCAACTTATCGGAATCGAACTTGACTGTTACAGAGGATTTCGTGATAAGTGCAGTCCCAAGTCCAAGAACCTCGACTGACTTGTTTGGTGATGCATCGACAATCTTGAACACCTGATTGCGGATTTCCTCTTTGCGATATTCAAGTGCTTTGATTTCGCTTTCCAACTCACCAAGTTCATCTAACAACCCTCGTAACACTTCCTCATTCATACTATCACCTCCTTTACAAACTTGTTTAGTACATCATGGGTAACTGACTTCCCTGTGCGTTCATCGTAGAACTCGAATCGCACTTCGGTTGACCATGCTTCCTGCAGTCCATCTCGTGTGATGGTCAACATTTCCTCTGCTAACGTCGCTTTACTTGGTGAGTAATCGAATCTGCTGTACATCAGCAACGAATTGTCAGATGCGTATGCGTATACCATGACTGACTGTGGCTTTTCGATTTTCTTTCTGGTCATAATTTCCTCCTTTAATTGACCTGTAGGAATTATAGCATATAAATATTATAGATGTCAACATCTTAAAAAAATATGCTTCTACTATTATCACTATTTATTTGTCACCCAACGATGAATCATATAAAAAAAACGGTAACTCTGGTAACTCTTACTCGATTTATGCGATTCCAATGCACTAAATCAAGCGGTAACTCTTTGGTAACTCTTGGTAACTCTTGGTAACTCTCCCATCGTAATCAGTAACTCTATTACTCAAAGAGTTACCAGAATGCAAAGAGTGACCACAGTTACCAGAGTTACCAGAGTTACCACTTTTGTAATATACATCTATTTTTCACTTGTATTAGGTAAGTGTGCTTTATACTGACAAATAAATAGTGATATATGTAGAGGATATTTTTGTGGTATAATATCCATATACGAGTATCAACATACTACAATCGCTCGTATAATAAAGGAGGACTGAATATGGCAACACCCCCAAGATGTCTAGCATGTCGAGAAGTAAGTAAGAATCTTACGTTCACACGGATATGCAAGGACTGCACAGAGAACATTGTGACTGTGCTTGAGGCGATGGAACGAGAAGTAAGAGGACTGAAACAGGATTACCAGCACGCATTCGAAATGCTGAATGAAGAAGATGAGAAGCGCATGGACTTAGTGTTGAGTACACACGAAGGTATCAAGGAACTTATCTACTCACGTGTTCGAACCGAAGCGACTGCGAAGTTCCATACGAAAATTGAAAAGACTATTGCACGTGGTGGTGAGTTCGCAGATGCGTTGCAATTGTGGTACGACTATATCGAACTTGAACAACGGTTTCGAGATGTACAATTCAATACGATAGCCATAAAAAATAAGCAATTGGAGGAATGGTTTAGAGAATATGCGAAACGCAAAGATAGATAAGAATCAGAATCAGATAGTGAATGCACTTAGGGATTTCGGTGCAAGTGTGACATCACTTGCAAGTGCAGGAAACGGAGTCCCTGACATCGTGGTTGGGTACAATTACAAGAATTACCTGATGGAAATCAAGGGTCCGAATGGAACGTTGACACCTGCACAGATTATTTGGCATGAGAATTGGAAAGGAACGGTTTATGTCGTCCGTACAGCCGAGGAGGCTATATCAATTTTACGAGGAGACTTCCCCATATGAGTTGGAAAGAATTATTCAGAAAGAACATTCCCTACGGAAAGTATGACTATCAAGTGTTCGTCAATAACAATAAGTACACCATCGAACGATACGTCCCTGCTACAGAGGACACCCCAAGTGAACACGAAAATACAGTATTAAGCGGTGCATTATATCGTTGCGAAACCACCCAAGAAAAGATAGCACAGATTATCGAGGACATTCGAGGACTTGCTGACGAAATCGAAGAGGAATTCACCACAATGAACGAGGAATCAACAGATGATACTGAATGACAGTCAGATTAATAAGTTGGCAGTCGAGTCCAACATGATAGAGCACTTTGTGCCAACCACACGTGAAATCAACCGTATTAGTTATGGACTGACATCGTTCGGATATGATATGCGACTAGGTTCGAAGTTCCAATTGCAATACAAACCAATTACCGCTGTCGATGTTAGGGTTGACCCAAAACATACGGATAATTGGGATAGCATTTTCACCCCATTCTATACCGATATGCCATTCTATATCCCTCCCCAAACATTCGTTCTTGGTGTATCAGTCGAAAAGTTCAACCTCCCTGACGATGTATGGGGAATGGTGGTAGGGAAATCAACCTATGCACGCTGTGGTATCTTTGTGAACACGACACCAATGGAACCTGCATGGTCTGGTTACTTAACCATCGAATTGTACAACTCACTACACTATCCTGTGAAAGTCTATCCATCAGAGGGAATTGCACAGGTGTCGTTCTTTCGTGGTGAACCACCACTTGTCAATTACCGAACCAAAGTTGGCAAGTATCAGAACCAACCATCGCACCCTGTCAAACCTGCCATAAAGCGTCAAGAACAACAGTAGGGTGTCAGAGTACCAAAAGTAAATTAAACCCCCGCAGAACAATTCCTGTGCGTTCTGTGGGGGTTCTGTGTTGTTAGTGATTATCGTGGTTCTACTTCATTCGGTTCATAATACCAGTCGTTGGGATTGGCAGGTATGTCATACCCACCTGCAATCTGTGTAATACTAATCATTGGTGCAGGCCATTGAACAAAATTATAGTTGCGATATGTTGATGTACATGCGACGGGTGCTTCAATACTGAATCGGAATGACCAACCCTCTTCAAGTTGATACGGTGTGGTAATTGATACTGAATGAAGATTGCGTGCGACACCATTCCCCACAGGAATGGACTGATACCCAATGGCAGGTAGTGATGTTGGTGATACTCCAATATACATTCTTACCCACAGACTTGTGACATTAATATCTGTTGTAAGTGTCATTCCTATGCTGTACAATCCCCTACTCATACATACCCAATATGCACCCTCTTGATTATAGTACAATCCCTGATTCACATAGAAATAATTGTATGGAATTATTTGTTCTACATTCGCAGCAAGTACCATATTTTCTGTGTAGGTTGCGACTGAAACCGCTTCGAATGGTTGTCGTCGTGACATGCGAGTGACTTGGTTCTGTATGTCAGAAACAGCACGAAGCAATCGTGTGTGTGATGGATTATTCGCTTTCAAGTTGCACTCCTATCGTCTCATTCCCATCAGAGGACATTGAAAGCGTGACTGTTTTGACCTGCAATTCAATAATCCCTGTGATTGTTTCGACACTTACCAAATCTGACATAAAGTAATCACGACCGTACATTATACCCTGTGCTTGTTGTACTTCACATGTAACTTGCTTTGTAAGTTTACGCATCTTGTTGTACTCTGCTACAGCAGTCGCTTGATTCCCCTCTATAGTTCCTGTTGCTGATGTCAACCATATTTCACGTTGGGGAATGCCAACAACAAATCCCTCTGGTCGGTATACGAAACGCCGTTCTGCTGAACCTGTACCACCACCTGACATGATTGCAACGTTCCATGTTTGGGTGTAATCAGTCAGGGTTTCAATACTTGCAATCGTACCCGTCCCAATACTAAACTTCACGGTGTCCGTTCTGTCAGCACCTAACCGATTCGGTGACATATTAAAGATAAATCGCCGTGTGGTGGGATTCCAAGTAAGACTGAACCCAATCTTTCCCTCATCTGCGATGTTTTGAATTGTTTCAAGTAGATTCTCACGAGCAATACCATCAGTGCTTGAAATCGCTAAACCAAAGTTTGACGTATCAGTCAAAACATCGAACCATGGTGAATTACTTCCATTCGTGTATCGTGCTGTCCCAACCACGTTCGTAATATCTTCACGTGTTGACGTTGCTTCTACCGTACAATTCGAATTGTACAACTTGCGAATGATGCTTGATGGATATTCGAATCCTGCTGTAGGTGATTCAGGAAACAATGTCTTACCACGTTGGTTATCTTTCCATGCAATAACACGCCGTGACAGAATGTGCTCAAATCCGAATGCAGTAACAGTAAGCGTCGTTACTTCGGATTCTGTTATCACCGTTTTGACAACAAGTCCCTCAAATTCCAATCTGCTAGGAAGTCCAAGTTGTGTGTTTTGACGGAATACTCGTATGACATTATCGGCAACCAAGTATTCCGTCCCCTCTGTCCCATACAGAAGTTCCATCTGAAACGTATCGTATGCATTCACCACTTTACCAATAGCAAGTGCAGAGAAATCTGTGATGTACCCCAAGAATTGCGAATCGGTATACCGATATACAAGAATTGTGTACTCTGTTGATGATAGATATGAACTCATATTTGTTCACCTATACAGTCGGTGGTATATCACATAATCGAGTTACTGTGATGCTTGCACGTGTAATGTTCTGTGATACACCTGAATTCTGTGCGACACGGAGGAATAACGTTTCGTATGCAGGTGTTGTAGTGAAGTTTGTTTGACCACGAATGATGGTAGTGGTTAAGCGTTGCACGAACCCATCAGTTGGCACAAGCGTACCACTTGCAACGTTGGCAAGTGCTGATGCAGTCAATGTAGTAGCAGATACTTCAGTCACAAGTTCACTTGCTGAACCAATACGCAAGTATCGGTTTCCTGCAGGTGTTGCCTGTGTTGCCCATACGACTGACGCTTCAACCAAATAAATACCTAACGCATTCAGCGTGATAATACCCGTTGAAACATTCCCTGTCATCAACCCATCAGTCATCTGATACAACGTCGCATATGCATTTACGTCAACACCAGTAAGTCCTGTACCAATTGCTTGTGCCGCACTCTTTTCCATACGAATCACAGAAAGCGTTGGGGTAACAGGTTGAATGAATTGGCGAATATCTGACATTCCAGTAATCGCAGTGCCATTCCATGCAACAGTTTGAAGCGGAATGAAGTCAACACCTGCAGGTGGTGTTGTGTATGCTGTTGACGTGACAACTGCAAGTCGAACCGTTTTCGCACCAATCGTGGTTGCTGTTGGGTTGTTCGCAGTCACGTTGGCATGGCATGGTGAATCAGTCGCATTCGTGTTGATGTATATAACCAAGAAGTACGTTCCTGATGCACCACTAGTCATGTTGATAGTTTTACTTGACGTGTTCTCATAGAAGTAACCATCAACAACACATGCACCTGACTGTATGGTAATCGAAGTATTAGTAAACGACCGCTGAAAACGATTATTCGTGAACAGGATGCCGTTTCCGAATTGGGACTGCATCATTGATGCCATACGTGCTTCATTGTAACCACCTGAAACACCATCACCAGTCCCTGTAGTAGCCCAACCAATAGATTGCTCTGCCATTGTGTGTTCTCCTTAAATGGAAGTGTATTGCGTATAATAGTAGATTGTCACCGATGAATTATTCGATGCATTGTCACATTCAACCACGATTTCATTATCCAATGGACTATATGAATTATCAGGAACGATTGCGAATGTCGTTAGATTCGACTGTGGGTTGACATTCGTAATGCGATTTACACCATTCTGGTCAACCACGGTTTTATATCCATATCGCAAGTCGATTGTGTACGTTGCGTTCACAGGAACACTTGTAATGTAGATGACTTTGTTTGTCGTGACATTCGCAATAGTCAAATTCTGTAAACCTGCATCACCACCAAACACCGTAATGACAGGATATGATGCGAACGACCCATTGTATGTAATAGTTGAACTTGAATCAAGTCCATTCGTTCCATAGGTTCGTGGTATGACAGCAGGAATATCTGTTGGGTTTCCCACAACTGTCCCTGTCAGATATTTCACATTCTGATTTGGGTCGTACCACAACGGATTGTCAGCACGAAGTTCAATGGTGTAGAACACGTCATATCCTGCTGTCGTGTCAGATGATATGTTCAGGTCTCCATTTACATAGCAATCTATTGCACGTGATATGAATGCTTCAGCACCATCTGATGATTCATACTTCAATGTTGACGCTTGATTGCTTACTTTGAACATACGTCCTAGCATGTTGCGAATCTGCATGTGCTCAAGCACGTTCGATGCTTCAATTAATCCTCGAATCCTGAACACACGAGGATTCAGTCGAAAGTCGATATTCGTATCACCCTGTTGGAATGCACCACGTTGTGTGATGCGTGTTATCGGTGGCAATCCAACATCATCAAATCCAAGTAGGTGAAACGTATATCCTGAAATCGAGTCAAACCCATTCAGGATATGCGTTCCAAAACCTGTGGTGTACGTCATGGTAAACGTAATGGTTGTCATATACGCAATCTTCCTCCTTGCGCCGCAAGATAGTCCTCAACGTCCTTAAGCGGTGTATTGCTACTTGGTGGTGTAGCATAGTGCAAGTTGATTGTGATGTTCTGTACTGAAGCGGTGTTTTCGTAAGTAGGTACTGCACCAAGTCCATCAATTGACCTAGTTCCGCCTCGACTACCAACCCCCCCACCGCTTCTACCACCAACACCCCCACCACTTGTCCCTGACCTGCCATCGACAGTATCACGAAGCGCATCCAATGCCCTAATTAGATTAGTAATCGCTGTGCTGTTGGTTGAACCGTTGACTGCATTACGATACGCATCTGACCACTTACTAAACGCAAGTGATTCGGTTGTGCCAAGTTCCATCGCTAGATTGCGAATTGATGTAAGTGGTGCAGTTAGGTTGTCAACAGAGAACATTTCGTTGCTACGAGCAATTGATGCTACACCATCGCCAATTGATTTAAGTGCAACACCCAACTTGGTGTCAAGTTTCAATGCATCAAGTGACTTCAATGCACCCTCAACTTTCGTCAACCCTGATACAGCACTTGTTGAATCTGCATCAAGTTTGTCAAAGTTCTTTGCAAGGTCTCCAACACTTTCAGTCGCACCACCATCTTCACTCACAGCCTTGCTTAAATCAAGTGACTTAACAGCCGCATCGTCAAGCGGTGTTGCCGTGTCTGATGCTGACTTGGTGAGTACATCCATCACTTCTGATGTAATACCCAACTTCTTTGCAAGGTCGTTCGCATTGATTGCGTTCGCAAGTTGTTCAGCACGAAGTTCTTCCAAGTTGTATCGTGCACGTGTGACTGCATCACGATAGCGGTCAAGCCTGTTTGGGTCTTGTGCTTCTGACAAGTCCCTCTGTGCTTGTGCTATCGAAACCAATTGCTGTTGGTATCGAAGTTGTGCCTTTTCCAACTCTTCACGAAGTCGCTTGTCCTCTTCAAGCAATCGCAGTCGTTCTGCTTCCGCTTTCTTAAGAGCGTCCGCTTGTTTCTGCTCGATTGTTTGTCGCTCATCAGTCTTTTGACCAATAAGTGCATTGAGAGCCGCTTCAGTCTGCATGAATTCGACACGTTGCTGATTCGTCAACTTGTTGCCTGCAAGTGCCTTGCGAACTGCATCACGACGCTTCTTTAAGTCCTCTAAATCCTTACCAAGTGCCTTGTATTGGTCTCGTTCCTTTTGTGTCAGTGCATTGTACCGAATTTGCTCATCAGTCATCCCCTTAAGTGATTGTGCAATTTCGTCACGACGTGCACGCATTTCTGCCATAGACTCATTCAAGTCCTTTAGACTCATTTGCTGTGCTTGTAATGCAAGTGCCATAGACTGAATGCGTAATGGGTCTTGTGCATCACGAAGTGCTTTCTCTGCATCAGCAACAGAACGTTCTGCATCAGCAATATCCATGTATGAAGTGCGAAGTTCTGTCAAAGTAGACTTGTACTCATTGGTTGCTTGTTCTATCTCACGCAGGATTCGGTCTCGTTCTCGTTGTGCATCATTGTTATCTTTAGTCTTATCGGTATTTTCCTTTGTGGCGACATTTAAATCGTGAACCACTTTCATCGCTGACTTGGTGGTGTTGACCCAAATACCTATTGTTGAAGTGGCACTTCGAGTGCCTGTTGTCATATCAATAATTTGACCATTCGCAAAACCCCATGCTTCTGCGAATGATTTACCCGATGTCGTTCCACCGTCTGCCACGCCACTTAATTTACCAAGCAACGTTATAATGCTGTCAAGACCACCAAGTTGCGACGCAATATACGTATCAAATGCCAACTTGACCGCTTCATAGGAAACCTCAAGCAACCCATTACCCTTAATTATTTCCCTGATGCCAGTATCAATGTCGTCATAGATGAGTTTGATTGTATCTCGTATACCACCAAGACTTCTGATTGACATAGCAAACAGTCCGTCGCTATCAACGCTAGTCAGTCCTGAATCGTCGAGTGCTACTCTTACTCTTCCAGACCAATTTTCAAAGTCCTTGGCAGAATTACTTAAACTAATAAGCGAAGAAGTTCCAATTTCGTAAATGCTGTTAATGACAGGGGTTACCCAAGTTCCAAATTCCGCTGACACATTCTTCCATGTGTCATTGAAGTTTGAAGCAGCCTGTGTCGCAGTGTTTAATTGACTTGCCATCGCATCACCATATGTGCCTTGCATAGCACTTATGATAATGTCAATGTTTTTCTCTGCAGGAAGTAATCCCTCTTGAGAGAGTTTAATTACTTCTTCAGTGGTTCTCCCAGTCGCTTCTGCAAGTAATTTAAACACAGGAATTCCGTTTTCCTGTATTTGCATCATCTGCTCATACGACAACTTATTTTGCATTGTCATACGACCAATTGCAGTCGTAATGGAGTCGATTGTTTGTGCACTACCACCAATGGTTGTGACAGAATCCCCGATTGCGTATATGTAATCGGGGATTTTCTCTGCATCAACTCCTGCATTCAGCAGTGAACGTCCCATTTCGATAATATCTTCTTGCTCGAATGGGGTTCGTGATGCAATATCCATTAAAGTTTTGTATAACTCTTCACCCTCATCTTTGGTGTCTGCGAGTGAAATAATACTTCGCTTTAAATTATTAACTCTGTCCGCCGTTTTTGCTGATGCATCTCCTACGGTGAATAATGCGGCACCTAGCCCAATAACCGTACCAACAGCAATTCCGATTGGACCAAGCATTGACCCAATCGACATGGCGACGCTTCCAATCGCACCGCCAGTTAATCCTGCGGCACTTGCAACGTCAGTAAGTGAACCAGTAACACCATTAAGTGAATCTGTCATGTTGGAAAGTTTGCCAGATGTTTTTCCAGCAGACTTTGCAACACTATCAACAGAATTAGTCACCTTGTTTGCGACTGTTGTTACTTTATCTTCACCTATGAATCGTATTACTATTGGGCGTTCTTCTGCCATACTACCTCCTCTTGGTGCTTGCTACCTGTGCTTTCTTCGCACTAACTTTGTGTTCGATGTCCATAATCGTTTCCCAAGTCAGAAGCGTCGTTAGCGGTGGAAGTTGGTCTGGTCTACACTGCAACTTCATGCACCAATAATACACTCTGTATTCGTGCGGTTGTGCGCCCTCTGTGTAGAAGAAGTCATACAACCGCTTAATTAGTTTGGGTTTTTTGAAGCGTTTCGTAAGGCATCAAGGATTGCAGTACGAATGTTACGAATCTCGTGTGCCTTAAACTTACCACGGACACCACCCACAACGATACGGTCAAATAATTCGATTTCTTTTGACAGTGGTTCTTCACCACGATTACACTTATCCATCAATTCCAAGTCATCTATCATGAACTTATTAATGTCAACTTCGATGATAAGCGGTTCCTGATTCTCATTCTTCTTCGTAGCCATAAAACATCGTCTCCTATAGATAAAGATTAGGTGTAGAGAGGTTTTTCCCCTCTACACCCATTATAACACCCCATGCAAGTCAACCAATTGTTATGGTGCAGGTACTATCAACTCGTAATCAATACCACCACACAATACAGTAAACGACACCATCAACGGTTCACCGCTTGATGCATCATTCCCAGGTAGGGAAACCGCTGAAACTTTCGATGTCCCTGCAGTGAAATACCGCTGATACGTGGTAGCACTTGCATCCATCGCTTGCCAACGAACTTTGAATGTGGTGTTGTTCTTAATTGCTGAAACAGCACGTAAGAACGCTTCCCCAGTCACTTCGGTGTAAAGGATATTCACAGTAACTTCAGTCGGTGGTTGCTTCCCAAAAGTCAGGACAGCATAGTCACCCTCGAACGTGTGTGCTGAACCGTTCAACCGAGTGAACTCGACAGCGTCGATACTCTGCGATGAACCCGAAATGTTAAACCATGTCGTACCATCGGTTGACACTTCGATTTTGCCCATAGCACCAGTCATAGCACCAGTAGTCTGTGCCATAATTCAGTCCTCCTTACTTACGCAATATCCGTTTCAATCCCAGGTGACATAACGGTAAACGAAACCATAAGCGGTTCACCACTCGATGCGTCATTCCCAGGTAGGGAAACAGATGAGATTTTTGCACCTGCAGGGGTCAAGAAATACTTCCCTGTTGCGCCGTTCGGATACCATCGCAGTACGACTGAATGGTTGTTCTTAAGTGCTGATACGGCTTTCATGAAACCCTCAGTCGTTACTTCGGTGTACAGTACGTTCACCGTGATTTCGGTGGGTGGTTGCTTACCGAACGTCAGTACAGCGTAGTCACCCTCCATTGTGTGTGCAGAACCATTCAAGCGAGTCATTTCGACTGCATCAATGCTTTGCGAAGAACCCGAAATGTCAACATAACCAGTATTGTTCGTGTTGATTTCGATTTTCGCTACTGCACCTGTAATTGCACCTGTAGTCTGTGCCATTGTGTTGTCTCCTTATTGGATTATTTCTTTGATGATGTACTCACAAGAAACACCATAATACCGATTACCTGATTCGACAGGGAATTCGATGGTTTCCATAGTGATGCGAACGTCCTCGATTTGGTACTTGTTTGTCACAAGTGTACGAATCAAGTCAGCGTATGCAGATGCGTAGGTAATCTGTGCATCGCTTTGTTCTTTTTCACCTGTTCCAAGTCCTACTTGCTGTCCAAGAAGTACATCAGTGATTTGCCATCGTAATGTCAGCAACGGACTAGAACCGAGCGTCAACCGCTGTACTTGACCACCACTATTCCCTATCGCACTAATAATACGCATTGGTAAATCAGTCGCATTCGCAGTATTGGGAATGGTTGCACCGCTACGAATCGTGACATTCTGTCCGTTGTACTGTGGGTTGTACGCTTTGATTGCGTTGATGATGGTTGGAAGTTGGCTAGCCATTATGACCACCTCTTATAGCGATGGATTATCGAAATCACGTCGCTAGGAATCTTAGACTGCACCAACACGACACCATCAGTCGTTAGAATATCTCTATCCCCTGTACTGTCAGCACGTCCGTTGTACCATGCTTTACACAACTTAAACATCGCCATACGAATGTCGTCAGGTGCTTCAAGCGAATAACACCACTTCCCTGTAATCACAATCGACGCTTCAGGCGTGTTCGTGTACGTCCAAAGATAGTTCACATTTCGCTTCAACTCGATTGCGTACCATGGTGTATGGTTGATTGGATTCGTGACATATGCAGTCGATGGAATCGTGACACCATCACCATTCACAATGCTCTGAATCTCACACAAATCGTTATCCACCCACAGCAGTCGAGGATTCCCATCGTCTATGCTTCCCCCACGAGTTCGTGGTAATGCAGTAAACTTGTGTGGGTGATGACCACCCTGTGCACCCTTGGGTTCGAATGTGCGATTGGTATAGTTATCAATAGCCTCTTCAGCACTAGCGATAATAATACCAAGAAGCGTATCATCACTTGCGCTTGTAATGTCTAGAAAACTCTTCAACTCTGCAGTGGTGATGTACGCCATTACGCACCTCGCTTCGAGGTTGTTCGTGGTTTCGGTGTTTCACGAACCTCGACTTCCTCTTGTTTGGGTTCTTCAACCCTAATTGCACGTCCTAACGCAATCATTCTCTCCGCTTCGTCAGCAGGGAGGTCAACGACCTCCCCACTGTTGAAAACATTGGAAGAACCATCGCTGAATCGTGCTATTGAAACATTAAGTAGCACTTTCACGGTTCATTCCTCCTGATTAGGCTTGTACGCCCTTGACGAATGCGTTGGTAATGACAGCATCACCACCCCAGCGAACCGTAGCGAAGATACCGACCAAACCGTTCTCCATGTAAGCGTACTCGTTGCGACGAATGGTCAACCCACCGTTCTCAACGAAGTAGTATTGCGACCAGTCGCCAAAGAGAATTGACGTTGAACCAGTCGTTGGTGCACCAACCTTGTCACTCACGAACACAGGACGATACATCAATTGCTCGCCACCCTGTCCGTTCGTGCCAGCAGGGGTGTTCTGATACAGGAATGGGTTGCCAGTCAAACCACGGACACCACCCAACGTAGCCATACGCATCACCCAACCAGTGTTACCACCCTGATGGTAGGCACTTGGTAATTTGTAGTACATGTTCTGAATGTCCTGTGAATCGACACCAGTCGCTGAAGCAAGGGTCTCACTGATTGCGGCACGAGCAGTAACGCCCCATGGTTGTGCAGTACCTGAACCAGTCAAGATGTACTGATTCACGTGACGTGCAAGAGCACGACCAATTTCTTGAGTGATGTAACCCTCGATGTCGCTAATCGAGTCGTTCAACAACTCTTCTGACACCTTGAGTGCCAACGTAGCCTTGTAAATGCGAATGCTTGACTGACCAATCGTTGGCTCGTCAAAGTTAGCCGCAACCGTCTCACCAGTGAATGAGAAGTCTGAATTGTTCTCACCAACGTTGACATCGTAGTAATCACGTGAAGTGCGACGACGAGTAATTGGCAATCGACCCAAGATGGACTCTTCATCACGCTTGCTGATGATTTCACGCTCGACCTCGTTCGGTACAGTGAAACCACCGTTGGCATTGACATCCTCTACCATCGTTGCTTTAGCCGCAACCTTGTCACCAGTCTTGACATAGTGAAAGAACGCCTTGCTTGGCTCGTCGCTAAAACCCAAATTCGTTACGTTCTTGACGTTCGGTGCTTTACCACCCATATACAACCCACCACCCTGTGCAGGCTCACCTGCGATGTCCATCAATGCATCTTTCAATGCGTCTTTGTCTACTGACATGTCTTTAGTCTCCTTAAAATCAGATAAATTAGTTCCCAAATCAAATGTATAACCAGCGACATGTTTCACAGCCAAGGCATCAGCACTTCCTGTCTTAACATACGCATAGGTTCGTGGTTCAGCAGGTGTCGTGGTTAAACTGACTTCACCTACTATCCATCGCAGTAATTCACCACCCTTGCGAACAACGGTGTTCCCTACTGCACCTGTCGAAAGTCCAAGCATTCCTCTCTTCGCAAGTTCCATGATTTGCTTAAGATACTTGTTACGCTTGTCGATTTCGATTACGAGGTCAATTCCCTCTTCGTTCTTCTCCCAATCAGTCACAACGCCGATTTGGGACTTCGTGCCTGACATCGCATGATTCCAATACACAGGCATTCCTACGAATGAACGTGTACTACCAATGTCAGTTTGCGGAGTAAACGTGTCTCCTACGATGTCAACACCACCGAACACAATTGCTCGACCTGCTAACTTGTATGCTGACACGCTTTTGACTGCATAAGCGTTCATGTTACCTCCTACTTCTATTATAAGTGTACTGTCAACACTAACTCATTCGTGAAAGAATGGTTCGTGCAACACGCTTCACTTCCTCTTCCATTTCATCTTTCCATGACTGTGGTAACGCATCTACGAACTCACGTCCCTTGCGACGTGCAATCGCAATCAGATTGCGCTTAAACACTTCGAACGATACATCACCACGATAGCGACCCCAACTTGACACAGCATCGCTGATGTCTGATGGTGTAGCAACAGGGAAGTTTCGAGTCTGTGGTACTGCGAAGTCAGCATCAGGAAGTGCATCACGTTGCTCAGCAGTCATTTCGACTTTCTGTGCTTCCTCTTCCATCGCAGGTGCTTCCTGCTGTACCATTTCCTCTTCAGTCGCTTCCTCAACTAAATCCTCAGTCTCCTCACGTGAGTAACCCATCATACGAACAAGTGTGTCAAGAAAGTTCTCAACACTGTCCTCGATTACAGGTTCGGTGTCCTCAGCATTTTGGTAGATGTAGAACATACCATCACGCATCGCTACGATAAATTGTTTCTCTTCCATAATCTTCACTTCCTCTACTTGTCTAAGAATACGATTCGCCCAATCACGACCCTCATCACCGCCCCAACCATACCATGCTTGCCAACCCCTGCCCTGACTTGACCACGTGCTACCACGCTTGTCAATTTCATGTCTATCGAAGTAAGCAACCATTCGTCGTATCGTGTCTAGTGATACAGGTCGTCGTGATGCAAGTTGGTTTGCACGTGCTAGTCCAACAAGTGTCATTCCCTGCTGTGATGGTGGTTTCGAAGCACGTACTTCAAGAGCACGTTGTGCATTCCTAGCAACATACGCAGGTGGTATGTACGGTTCTTTGTTCATACTATCCCCTACCAAACTTCTTGGTGATAACCGTGTTAAGTGTGTCAACGAGTAATCCGCTGTCTATCACTTTCTCAACCATCTGCAACGCAGTTTTCCAACGATTCTGATGGATTCGTGCTTGTTGACTGCCAATGACATACTGCCAATAGTTCGCAGAATTG
>Ga0209972_10001828_pt1 | contig 17985 bp, 8 predicted proteins | sample NOAtaG_7_FD_187302 | JGI IMG/M metagenome (GOLD analysis project Ga0209972, IMG submission 187302) | Freshwater lake microbial communities from Lake Erie, under a cyanobacterial bloom - NOAA_Erie_Diel1S_2200h metaG (SPAdes) (version 2) | ecosystem: Environmental > Aquatic > Freshwater > Lake ... | reverse complement strand
CAGGGGTTCAAGTGGTGTGATCTTGGTAACTACGAAAAGCGGTTCTAATAAGCCAGGAGCTGTTTCAATTGACTTTAACACCTACGTAGCTTCATCATCTGTTTTCAACAGACAGCCGGTTATGTCAGCAAGTCAATATATTGCTGCTGGCGGCAATGACCTTGGTGCTAACACGGATTGGCAAAGTTTAGTTACCAGAAATGGGTCTAGCAGAGTCCATAATTTAGGTATTTCTGGAGGCAACGCCCATACCACATTTCGTATCTCAACTAACCTCAGAAACATTGATGGAATTCTTAAAAATTCTGGTTTTGATCAAATCAACAGTAGAGCAAGACTCACCCACAAAGCTTTCAACGATAAATTGAGAATTGATATCGGAACTTCTTTTACAAGCAGAAATACAGATGTATCATTCAACGAAGCTTTGCGTTATGCTGTTTTGTACAACCCAACTGCTCCCGTTAGATTTACCAATGGCGAATATTATCAAGCCATTCTGTTTGATAATTTTAATCCCGTTGCCATTATTGATCAAAATACGAGTGAGCGTAAAACAAAGAATATCAATTTCAGTGCGCAGGTTTCATATGATATCCTAAAGGATTTGACAGTTAGTCTTAATTACGGACAGCAGTATCAAACGGGCAATTCTTATGAGTACTATTCTAGAAATTCACTTTTTAGAGGATACAATCGGGGAGGTTTGGCCAGAAGAAATAATTACGAAGCAAATTTTACACTGATAGAGGCCTACGCAAAGTATTCCAAGACTTTTGGTAAAGTCAATGCGGATTTAACAGGCGGATATTCCTACCAAGAAGATCAATTTGATAATTTGTTTGTGGAGTTGGGAAATTTTCCTAGTGATCTACTGGGATACAATGCAATAGAAACAGCTGGGGATAGAATATCAGGTAACCCTAATTTAACAGATATTTCCAGCAACAAATCTCCTAAGAACAAGATCATCGCGTTCTTCGGACGCCTAAATTTGAGTTATGACAATGCGATTTTCTTCAATGCATCAGTAAGAAGAGAAGGGTCAACTAAATTGGGCAAGAACAATCAAATTGGTGTATTTCCCTCTGCCGGTTTGGCGGTTGATTTTAATAAGTATCTCCAATTGGCGAAAGTTGATCTCTTGAAGTTACGTGTGGGGTACGGAATTACAGGGTCACTTCCAAATGATTATGGCATTTCACAGGAATTGTATAATTACAATTTTACAGGTGGTGGTGCAGTTACCATTGCAAGAGCTGCGAACCCTGATCTAAAATGGGAGCAAAAGACCGAGATAAATCTTGGTGTTGACTTTGCGATGTCTGGCAGATTGGTGGCTAGTTTGGACGTTTACACGAGAGATATCAAGGACTTTATTTTACTCAACGATAAATTAGACGTAACAATATTCCCTTCAAATTCACGCTTCGAAAACCTTGGGTCATTACAGACTAGAGGTATCGAGTTGAAGGTTGACTATTCAAACATCCAATTGGGTCAAGTTAAATGGACTCCTGGTATCGTTTTAAGCTCGTATAAGACAACGTTGGAATCTTACCTTCCGGGAGTAGTTGCACAAGCTAGAGCGCCTCTTGGTGCGCCTGGGCAATCGGGTGTAAACCAGGTGAGAATTGCCGTAGGTGAAGAGATCGGTCAGATTTGGGGTCCGGTTTTTGCTGGGGCGAATGCTGATGGAACAGTGTCTTTCAAAGACTTAAATGGAGATGGAACAGTTTCAGTTACCGACCAAACGTTCTTGGATCCTAAGGCAGATTACCAAAAATTAGGAAGTGGTATTCCTACTATGGAAATTGGATGGACTAATAAGCTAACTTACAAGAATTGGGATTTAAATGCGTTCTTTAGAGGGGCATTTGGTCATAGCTTGTCTAACAACTTCAGAGCTTTTTACGAGCCAATTGACAAAGGCGCAATCAACTCTTACAATAGAATCTCTACATCTAAAGCTGTGGCAGGTTTAACGGAAGCAAAGTTCAGTTCGCTATATGTTGAAAATGCTGACTTCCTAAAATTGGACAACATATCGATTGGGTATAATGTGAAACTCTCTCCTACAAGCACGTTTAAAAATATCCGATTGTATGCAGCAGGTCAAAATATATTTGTACTGACTTCATATACAGGAATAGATCCTGAGCCGGTTTTGCAAGATCAAGGTGCTGCTGATAATGGCGGTTTCTTGCCAGCGCCCGATCCATTGTCTCCCGGTATTGATAGAAGAAATGCATACTTTACTTCTAGAACCTTTACCTTTGGTGTATCTATTGGATTATAATTAGAAATTTTAAGACAATTAAATATGAAAAATTTATTGAAATACTCATTGATCATCGCGCTTTTAGTCGGTGGATCTTCGTGTACCAATTTAGATGAGGAGATAAAAGGTGATTTTACCACTAAAATTACTCCAGCTAATCAAGGTGTTGGTACAAAGACTAACGTTAACAAGCCTACTCCATCTGATGGGCTTTCGGGTGCATTTGGGCGGTTATTGAACGGCACTGCAAACCATGGTAGTTATTTTTCAGTTCAAGAAATTTCTAGCGACGAGGCTGTCATCACCCAAAAAGGTGGTGACTGGTTTGATGGGGGGATATGGTTGATTATGCACAAGCATCAGTTTACCCCTACGGTTGGTGGTATCAATGGTGCATGGAGTGATATTTATGGAGGTATTTTCCAGTGCAATGATTTGATTGCAGCGGCAGGCACTTCCGCTGCAGGGAAAGCGCAGTTGCGAACATTGAGGGCGTATTTCTATTGGAGATTGCTTGATTTGTTTGGCAGAGTTAAGATTGTCACAGTTACAGGGCAGGACGCACCTCAGGCAACACGTGTACAGGTTTATAACTTTGTAGAATCTGAGCTTTTAGCTGTACTTCCAAGTTTGCCTGCTGGAAAGCAAGAGTATGGTAGAGTTAGCCAAGGGGCTGCAAATGCGCTGTTAGCACGGTTGTATCTAAATGCTAAAGTTTACAAAGGTTTGCCTTCCCACGATCCTGCCGATTTGGACAAAGCAATTGCAGCGGCAGATGCTGTGATTAATTCTGGTGTTTACAGCCTTGATCCAAATTATGCGAAGGTCTTTGCTCCAGATAATGTGGAGAATGCTGAGCACATCTTTGTGGCGCCTTTTGATGAGGCAACTGGAGGAGGAATGAATTTTGCACAAATGACGCTTCATTACCCTAGCCAGTTGACTTATAAGCTAGGGCAGCAACCTTGGAATGGTTATTCTACACTAGAAGAATTTTATAATTCCTATGATGCAGCTGATAAAAGAAAGGCAGCTAATTTTATTGTCGGCCCACAGACAGATATCTCTGGAAACCCGATATTGGATCTTGCTTTTGATAAAGCCGACCCTGATGGTGCACCAATAAATTATACTCCAAAAATCAACGAACTGTTTCCAAATGGTTCTCGCCAAGCTGGCGCACGATTAGGTAAGTTCAGTTTCAAAATTGGCCAAAACCCTGATATGGACAATGACTTTCCAGTGTTGAGATATGGAGAAGTTTTGTTGAATAAAGCAGAAGCTCTTTACCGAAAAAATGCTGGTGATGCAACAGCAAAAACACTTGTTGACCAAATCAGAACACGGGCTGGACTACCGAGTATTGGTACTTTGACTGATGGTGCGTTCTTGGCCGAACGTGGAAGGGAGTTGTTCCAAGAAGCGTTGAGAAGGACTGATTTGATTCGCTTTGGAGCGTGGGGTAATGCTTGGTGGGAAAAAGGCTCTCACCCAGCCGACAAGTATATTCTTTTCCCAATTCCTGCAGAACAGATTTCTTCTTCAGCTGGAACACTGACCCAAAACCCTGATTATTTGTAAGAGAGATTTAATTTGAGCTAGATCTAACTAATTAAGATTTTTATAATTTTGAAATAGCGCCCGGCAATTTGCCGGGCGCTATTTGTTTACCTGCATGTCAAATCGAATTAAGTGTATAGTATTTGTAGTATCCCTCTGGGGATGTACTAAATCGAATATTCGCCCCTCATTATTTTCAGATGTCACATCAGAGGCTGGAGTCAGCTTTGTAAATCAACTAACGTTTTCAGACACCCTTAATCCCTATACCTACCGCAATTTTTATAATGGCGCGGGCGTGGCCATTGGCGATATCAACAACGATGGACTCTTGGATATTTATTTTTCGGGCAACCAGGTCGAGAACAAATTGTATCTGAACAAAGATAATTTTCGCTTTGAAGACATAACCGAAAAAGCAGGGGTAGCCTGCTCAGGTGCTTGGTCAACGGGCGTAACCCTCGCAGATGTAAACTCAGATGGGTTTCTCGATTTATACGTTTGTAAATCCGGTAGTCCTCATTCGCCCAACAGACATAATCAGTTGTTCATCAATAATGGCGATTTAACGTTTAGCGATCAATCCAAACCATATGGGTTGGACGTTATTGGCCTGTCGGTACAAGCGGCATTTTTTGATTATGATCATGATGGAGATTTGGACTGCTATTTATTAACAAATTCATTTAAATCAGTGGGCAATTATGATATTGTTAAAAATCAACGAGAAATTGAAGATGCAGACGGAGGAGGAAACAAATTCTTTTTAAACACCGGCAACACGTTTATTGATTATTCAAAAGACGTGAATATTTATACCAGTAATATCGGATTTGGGCTGGGCATCACATTGGGTGATTTCAACCATGACGATTGGATTGATATCTACGTATCAAATGATTTTTTTGAACGCGATTACCTTTACATCAACGACCAAAAAGGTGCATTTAAAGAACAATTAACAGATTACTTCCAATCGATTAGCCTGGGATCCATGGGCGCGGATTATGCTGATTTGGACAATGATGGGTTAAAGGAATTGTTCGTGACCGAAATGTTACCCGATTCGATCAGCCGAAGAAAGAACAAAACTGTGTATGAAAACTGGAATCGATACCAGCTCAATGTGAACGCAGGGTATCACCATCAGTTTTCGCGCAACGTACTACAAAAGGAGGTTGGTAGAGAGCATTTCGTTGAAATCGGACGGCTGGCAGGAGTAGCAGCTTCGGAATGGAGCTGGGGTGCATTACTTTTTGATATGGACAACGATGGAAAAAGAGACATATTTATTGCCAATGGAATTTACAAAGATTTACTTGATCGTGACTACTTGGCCTATACAGGGGCAGAAGAAAATGTTCGAAAGATTATCAAGGAGGAGAAAAATGCGATCATAAAGTTGATCGGTCAAATGCCATCCTCTCCATTTCAGAATTACTCCTTTAAGAATCTAGGAGATTTGCGGTTTGAAAACGTAGCATCGGATTGGGGGCTTTCTGAACCTCATTATTCCAGCGGCTGCGCATATGGAGATTTGGATAATGATGGAGATTTGGATTTGGTGATCAGTAATATCAACGAAAAGGCAATCGTCTATAGGAATAACACCGATACGTCAACCAACAAAAGCATAACCCTTCAGTTGCGATCAACAGGCGCCAACAAGTTTGCTCTAGGCTCGGAAGTGAAAGCACATGTTGGTGACACTGTTTTTTCGGCAGATAACTTTGTAACCAGAGGATATCAAAGCTGTGTGCAATCGAATATTACGATTGGCCTAGGAAATGGAGTTACTAAAATTGATTCTCTCGTAATCAAGTGGCCGGATGGAAGTCTATCCTGTGTACATAATACACCGGTCAATAAAAAGTTAATTCTAAACGACTCGAAAGCCGTACCCTCGAAAACCTTTAACTTGCCAAGGAAGTCAAATTCTATAGAATTGATTAAGGTGCAGAAAGGATTTTTTAGACACCAATCCAGTGAGTTGATTGATTTTAACCGGGATCGTTTACTACCGATGATGTTCAGTGACGAAACTCCCTCTTTGCTTAAAGGCGATATCGATCAGGATGGCGTGCCCGACATTTATGTCGGAGGAGGTAAAGGTCAAGCCGGAACGTTTTTGGATTTTAAAAATAATGACCTAAAAATTAAGAAAGTAAAGTCGTTCGCCACGTACCAATTGTCAGAGGAAACCAAGGGAGCTCTGGTTGACGTTGATGGCGATGGTGACTTAGATTTTTACATGGCTTGCGGTGGTAGATTTTTTCCAAAATCGTCCAGTGCCCTGATCGACAAACTTTTTTTGAATAACGGAAAAGGTGAATTTACCGAGTCGCCACACTCCCTACCTTTTATTGATTTTGTCTCTACCAGTGTAGTTAAGCCAATTGATTTCGACAATGACAAGGACATGGATTTGTTTATTGGCGAACGATTTGACCCTTTTTCTTATGGGGTTGGAGGCAGAGGTTTTCTTTTTGAAAATGATGGGAAGGGTTTTTTTACAGATGCAACCAAACAACATGCTGGATCATTAGAGAACATCGGAATGGTGACGGATGCGGAAGCGCAAGATATCAACAACGATGGATGGGTGGACCTGACTATAGTGGGCGATTGGATGCCAATAATCGTTTTGAAAAATGACAAGGGACATTTTTTGGACGTGTCCGTAGAGCTTGGCTTGGATAAAACAGAAGGGTGGTGGCACTCCATTGAATCAGGAGATTTGAATAAAGACGGAAAGCCTGATTTTGTGGTGGGTAACCATGGGCTCAATTCTTTTTTTAAGCCAGGCGATAGAATGTACATCGGAGACTTTGATAAGAACGGTTCTAGCGAGCAGATTTTTTGCACCGAAATGGCAGGCAGCTATTACCCCGTTTTAGATAAAGATGAATTGACCGCACAACTCCCATCACTTAAAAAGGATTTACTTTATTTTAAAGACTATGCCAAAAAATCGGTCGAGCAAATTTGGCCATCTTCTGTGCTGTCACAATCAAAGGTATTTGAGGTAAAGAAACTTTCGTCCGTTGCGCTCCTATCCTCAGCCAATGGCTTTAAATTGATTGACTTACCCATGGAAGCGCAATACTCATCCATTTATGGAATACTCGTTCACGATATTGATAATGATGGAATAGAAGACGTAATTGCAGGTGGAAATCAGTATGGAGTTAAGCCACAATTTGGTCGTTATGACGCGTCTGGCGGCTGGTTTTTTAAGGGTTCCCTGAGCAAAGGAAAGTTTGAATTTTTAAAAGGTGTTGACTTGAATATAAAAGGACAGATCAGGGATATTCAATATGTTGAAATTAATGGGTCGAAATATATTTTATTTGCTAAATACGATGATGAACTCGAGATTTTTAAAATATCTAATTAGTGCTCTCCTATTGTGGTTTAGCTTGAGCGGTTGCGTACAGTCTGACTACACCAAACTTGTTAAATCAGAATTAGCAAAAGGGATCAGGAAAGATTCTCTTTTGTTTGGTGTGAATTTTGGAAATTCAAAGGATGAATTCTTTGGAAAGTGCTTTGATCTCAATAGGCAACAATTGGTAACAGAAGGTCCTGGCAATGCTTCGGTGCAATACCTTTTTACGGATTCGTTGTTTCACGAGCCTCCTGCCAAAATCAGGCTTCTGTTTATGCCGAAATATGATCAAACCGAAAAGATTAATGAAATGAACTTAGAATTTGCTTACGTGGCTTGGTCGCCATGGAATAAGCAGTATCAATCCGATGTATTGAAAGAGAAAGTAATGAAGATTATTTTAAGTTGGTATAAAGGAAATGAATTTGTTACAGCTAAGGTGGGTGAGAAGGAAATTCCTGTTAAGCTAGATGGCAACAGGAGAATTATGGTATACATTCAAAGTGAACAACACGTGCTGGTAAATATTCAAGACATCCTGCATCCTGCCTTTAAGCATAACCTGTAGCGAGTTTTTAGTCAACATGAAGCTTAGTTTTCGATTCGTTATTTGCTTGGTGGTTCTTGTTTGTTTTCGGTGCAGCCATCCCAACGAGGAAAAAAGTAATACATTGTTTAAAATGCTGCCGGCCGATTCAACTGGGATTGTTTTTTCAAACCAACTATCTTTTAGTGAGAAATTCAATATCTATACCTATCGTAATTTTTACAATGGTGGAGGAGTAGGAATTGCTGACATAAACAACGATGGGTTGGTTGACATTTATTTTACGGCTAATCAGCTGCCCAATAAATTATTTCTAAATAAAGGAAATTTTAAATTCGAAGACATCACCACAAAAGCTGGTGTAGCAGGAACAAAAGCTTGGTCAACCGGAGTAAGCATGGCGGATGTTAATGGCGATGGATTTATTGACATCTATGTATGTAACTCTGGTGATGTAAAAGGAGATAACAAACAAAATGAATTGTTTATCAATAATGGAGATTTAACATTTACCGATAGAGCCAAAGAATATGGCGTAGCGGATGAGGGATTCTCCACCCATGCTGTTTTTTTTGACTATGACAAGGATGGAGACTTAGACCTATACATTCTGAATAATTCGTATCGTGCCATTGGTAGTTTTAATATGATGAAGAACGAGCGCGCTACTCGTAATAAATTGGGAGGCGACAAGTTAATGAGAAATGATGGCCATGTTTTTAAAGACATAAGCGAAGCAGCAGGCATTTACGGAAGTGAAATCGGTTTTGGACTCGGTGTTACGGTTGGCGATGTTAACCGAGACGGCTGGCAAGACATATATGTAAGTAATGATTTTTTTGAACGCGATTATTTGTATATCAACAATCATGATGGAACTTTCAAAGAAGACTTAGTCCATCAAATGAAATCAATCAGCGGTGCATCCATGGGCGCAGATATGGCGGATGTTAATAACGATGGGTACCCGGATATTTTTGTGACAGAAATGTTACCCCACGAAAATGATCGTGTTAAAACAGTTACTACCTTCGAAAATTGGGATCGGTATCAATACGCACTTTCAAATAACTATTATCACCAATTCACCCGAAACATGTTGCAACTAAACAATGGCAACAATACGTTCAGCGAAATTGGCAGGCTGGCTACAGTTGAAGCGACTGATTGGAGTTGGGGTGCTCTTATTTTCGATATTGACAATGATGGCTACAAAGATCTATTTGTTTCCAATGGAATCAATCATGATTTGACCAACCAAGATTACTTACAGTTTGTAACAAGCGAAGATGTTGTACAATCAGTATTAAAGCAAGGCAAGGTCGACTATAAAAAATTAGTTGATTTAATACCTGCTCAAAAAGTCCCGAATTATTCCTTCAAAAATTTAGATGGTTTGAGTTTTACAGACTTCTCTAAAGCATGGGGATTGGCTACCCCCAGTTTTTCAAATGGCTCTGCGTACGGTGATTTAGACAATGATGGTGACCTAGATTTGGTCGTTAATAACGTGAATATGCCTGCGTTTGTCTACCGAAACGATTTGAATAAAACGATGAATGACCATCATTTTTTAAAGTTTGATTTGAAGGGAACTCGACCTAATCAATATGCTCTTGGTGCAGAAATTACAATTTTCTTGGGCGATAAGATTTTCTATATCGAACAAATGCCAATCAAGGGCTTTCAAAGCTCGGTCGATCATCGACCGAATGTTGGGCTGGGAAATAGTAAACAAGTTGACAGTATTCTTGTAAAATGGCCAACAGGTAAAATCACATCTTTAAAAAATGTAAAAACAAATCAGACCATTCACCTGAATGAAAACGAATCCTATCAACCAGTAGTTAAATCTGCGCACCCAAAGGTCAATCGTTTATTCGAAGAGGTAAGCAATGCTTATCCCATTGGTAAGCATCAAGAAAATAGTTTCGTTGATTTTGATCGCGACAGATTAATTTTTCATATGAATAGTTCTGAATATCCTCGAGTTTCAATCGGAGATGTAAACAAAGATGGCTTAGCGGATTTTTATTTTGGAGGTTCTAAGGATCAGGCTGGACGACTAATGATTCAACGTAAAACTAGTTTTACCGATTCCAATCAATCTGTTTTTGATTTGGACAAAGTATCAGAGGACGCACAAAATGTTTTTTTCGATGCGGACAACGATGGCGATCTTGATCTCTATGTTTGTAGCGGTGGATCAGAATTTCCATCTAGCTCGAGTGCTTTGGCGGATAGGCTCTACTTCAATGATGGCAATGGAAATTTTACAAAATCGAATCAATTACTACCCGCTTCGGATTTCATTACTTCTTCCACGGTTGCAGCGAGTGATTTTGACAAAGATGGGGACATCGATTTGTTTGTGGGCGCTCGGCTAAAACCATTTTATTATGGATGGCCGGTAGATGGCTATCTCCTTGTGAATAATGGAATGGGGCAATTTATGAATCAAGCCCTTGAATTGGCGTCAGGATTTAACAAGTTAGGAATGACTAAGGATGCGAAGTGGGTGGATATTGATCAAGATCATGACGATGATTTAGTGGTAGTAGGGGAATGGATGCCGATAAAAATATTTAGAAACCAAAAAGGAGTTTTAATTGAGGAGAAAAACGAAATGCTGAATTCCAACGCAGGCTGGTGGAATGTGGTAGAGGCCAGCGATCTCGATCGTGATGGCGATGTTGATTTGGTGGTTGGAAATCATGGATTGAATTCCCGATTCAGGGCTAGTCAAGATAAACCGGCAACCATGTGGGTAAGTGATTTTGATCAAAATGGCACAGTGGAGCAAATCATTTGTATGTTCAATGGCGATAAGAGTTATCCGTTAGCCTTAAAGCACGATTTACTATCGCAAATACCATCCTTGAAAAAGAAATTTTTAAAGTACGAAAGTTACAAGCATGCGACTATCACTGACATATTTACGCCAGAGCAACTTAAAACTGCCGTTGAGTTTGAAGCGACAAGTTTAGCTAGTTCAGTCTTGATTAATGATGGGAAGGGCAACTTCAGAATTGAGGCTCTGCCAATGGAAGCTCAGTTTTCTCCAGTATATGCAATACTGGTTGATGACCTGGACAAGGATGGCAATCTTGACTTGTTACTTGGGGGGAACCTGTATCGTGTGAAACCCGAAGTAGGTCGGTACGATGCCAGCTTTGGGACATTTCTAAAGGGTGATGGAAAGGGAAAATTTAAAGCGGTACCTAATCGCGATTGCGGATTGATGATTGACGGTGAGGTTCGGGATATCAAACGAATCAAGGTTGGAAAGGATAACTTAATTCTTGTTGCACGTAATAATGACACACCTATTTTTCTGAAAGTGAATGAATAAACAGTGGCTACGATGTGCTAGCTTGTTCGCTTCCCTTTTACTCGCACAGTGTACAGATGAAAAAACTTCATCTCCTCTCTTTTCATTAAAGCCACCAACAGAGACCGGTATTCAATTTACTAATCAACTGACTGAAGATAAGAATTTCAACATTATCGAGTATCTCTATTTTTACAATGGGGGTGGCGTTGCCTGTGGCGATATCAACAATGACGGGCTATTGGATATTTATTTTTCTTCTAATCAGTATTCAAATAGGCTCTATCTCAATAAAGGTGGTTTTAGGTTTGAAGATATTACCGAAAAATCGGGCGCAAAGGGAATTGGGAATTGGAAGACGGGAGTTACTATGGCCGATGTAAACGGAGATGGCTTCTTGGATATCTATGTTTGTGGAGTGGGCAATTACAAAAGTTTCAATTCTCAAAACCAGTTGCTGATCAACAATGGTGATTTAACTTTTTCCGATAAAACGGAGGAGTTTGGGTTGAAGTTTAAAGGATTTTCAACCCAAACTATTTTTTTTGACTATGATTTAGATGGTGATTTAGATTGTTATTTGCTCAATCATTCTGTACATAGTGCAAGCTCATATGTTTCGATATCCAACCGGGTGAGGTCTGATTCGCTGAGTGGTGATCAGCTTTTTAGAAACGAATTGCTAAGCAACGGAAGAAATACTGGATTGATCAAGTTTGTAAACGTCACCAGTGAGGCTGGAATATTGAGCAGTCGATTGGGGTATGGCTTAGGTGTAGGTGTTTCAGATGTTAATCTTGACGGATATCCTGATATCTACGTATCGAACGATTTTCAGGAAAACGATTATTTGTATATCAACCAGAAAGATGGAACGTTTAAACAGATTCTTGAAAAATCATTGGCTCACTCAAGCCGCTTTTCCATGGGCAATGATATATCGGACATCAATAACGATGGGCGGCCTGATATCATTACAACGGATATGCTACCAAGGGATGAATCAGTAATTAAAACTTCTGCGGGTGAGGATGCATACGAAGTTTACAAATACAAATTAAAATTCGGATACCATTATCAAGTAGCTCGTAATTGCCTTCAACTCAATCGGTACATCACAGACTCATTGCTTACTTTTAGTGATGTCGCGCCTTTGGCGGGAGTGGAAGCTACCGATTGGAGTTGGTCTCCTTTGATGGCAGATTTTGACAACGATGGACTGAAAGACTTATTTGTTTCGAATGGTATCGTTCGTAGGCCTAATGACCTCGACTATATCAACTTCATTTCTAATCAAGCGATTCAAGATTCGCTTCAAACCATCGAATCATCCGACTTGAATATCTTGAATACAATGCCGGATGGCAAGGTTTCTAACTTTGTTTTTAAAAATGTAGATGGTATTCATTTTAAGGACGTTTCAACGGAGTGGGGAGTCAACACTCCGTCTTTTTCAAATGGAAGCGCGTACGCTGATTTGGACAATGATGGAGATTTGGATGTGGTCGTAAATAACATCAATCAACCGGCTTTCGTATATCAAAATAATACCCGATCGCAAAGCATAAGAATCAGTTTAATTGGAAGTAAACCAAATTCATTCGGCATAGGAGCTAAAGTTTTAACTTACACAGGTACTGACTTTCAATCCTGCGAAGTTTCGGCTACACGTGGATTTAGTTCTTCTTCCGATACGAGAATAATTGTTGGTTTAGGAAATTCTGTCAAAGCTGATTCAATTCTTATTGTTTGGCCGAAAGGAACTTTCCAGAAATTGAATAGTGTTGAGGCAGGTAAGACTATCTCCGCAAAACAGTCAGACGCAAAAGAAAGATTTGATTATCAGCGCCTGCTGCCAAGTAAGCGGATGGTTGAGCCGCTACCGAAATCATCAGTCCCAAATTTTGTTCACCAAGAAGATGATTACAATTCGTTCAACAACGAAGGCTTGATACCCCACATGCTAACGACCCAGGGACCACCGTTAGCCCAAGGTGATGTGGATGGGGATGCCTTAACAGATATTTTTGTAGGCGGTGGCAAAGATCAGTCTGCTTCAATTTTTATTCAAACAAAGCAAGGTGGGTGGATTGAGAAACGCAATAAAGACTTTTTTTCTGATTCGTTTACCGAGGACATAGCAGCCGAGTTTATCGATGTAGACGGTGATCATGATTTGGATTTATTGGTAGCGGCTGGTGGGCAAGACCCAAGCAACAAACCGGAGGCTTTGCGACCTAGACTTTACAAAAACGATGGACGCGGAAATTTTCAACGAGACAATAATTCAATTCCAAGAATAATTTTGAATGCATCATGTATCAAGCCATTTGATTATGATGGAGACGGAGATACAGATGTTTTTATCGGGGCAAGTGTAATACCTTTTTTGTACGGAATGGCTCCCCAAAGCTATTTATTGCGAAATGACGGTAAAGGTGATTTTTCGGATGTGCCGAATTGGCTTGGCAATAGCCGGTTTAATAATCCAACGCAAATACGACCAGGCTTAGTGAAGGATGCTGCCTGGACGGATGTGAATAAGGATGGCCGTGTTGACTTGATTTTAGTGGGGGAGTGGATGCCCATTACCGCTTTAATCCAAAATCAGAATCATCAATTTGAAAACCAGACCGAACAGTTTGGCCTTACTTTTACTAGCGGCTTGTGGAACGCAATCGAGGCATCTGATTTCGACAATGATGGAGATGACGATTATGTGCTTGGCAACTTAGGTCAGAACTCCCGATTAAAAGTTTCTACCGAACAGCCTTTATCCTTGTACTTAGGTGACTTTGATAGCAACGGTGGGTCAGACCATATTTTGGTTTACTACAATGGAGACAAAAGTTACCCGTTTGCCTCGCGCGATCAGTTGATAAAGCAGCTTCCAGGTTTGAAAAGGAAATTCCTTCGTTACCAAGATTACCGCAATGTAAATCTGGAAGACATTGTCACTCCCCAACAAAAGGGAAACTCAGCGCGCATGCAGGTGGAAACGCTCAGTTCATCCTATCTAAGAAATGATAAAGGCAAATTAACCCTAGTGAATTTGCCAGCCGAAGCACAACTCGCTCCAGTTTATGCGATCGCCATGGAAGATGTTAACAAGGATGGCTTCAACGACTTGCTCCTAGGCGGAAATTTAGATGCGGTGCAGCCCGATTTTGGTAGGTATGATGCGAGTATCGGTCTGATTATGCTGGGTGACGGAATGGGTAACTGGAAGCCTGTGGACGCGCAAGAATCCGGATTTGTGGTGAAGGGAGAAACACGGCATATTCAGGTACTCAGTAATTTCAAAAATGAGAAAATTATCTTAGTTTCAAGGAATGATCAGTCCATCGTAGGATTTAAAATAGTATCACAATGAAGCATTTGCTCACGTTGATCTTAATTCTGTGCGGAGTTGAAGTTTTTTCTCAGCAAAGCGACCCGTGGCTCATCGAAGCCAAAGCCATTGACCCTAACAATTATTACGGAGTAGCCGTGGCTAATGGCATGATCGGCTTGGTATCCTCTCCTGATCCGATGAGAGTAAAAGATGTAGTATTGAATGGCGTTTATGATTATTATCAGCGTGGACGTGTTTCCAATATTTTGAAGACCTTCAACCATGCCAATATGAATTTGGATGTGGATGGTAGGAGAATGGGCATTAGAGATATCTCTAACTACCACCAAACGCTAGATATGAAGAAAGCAATTTTAGTAACAACTTTTGATGTGGGTGATAAACTTTCGGTGAAGCACTCGATGATGGCACTTCGACACTTGCCCTACACAGCCATGTCGATTGTGGAATTAAAAGCAAAAAAGGATGTCAACGTGACACCGATGAGTGTAATTGAAGCTCCTAATCACTTGGCCGATGTGCGCAATACATATAGCGAAATAGATCGGCCTCATGTGAAGTTGCCCTTGTTATCTTCAGTAGGAAAAAGCCCCTCTGGTAAGCACACAGTTGCCGCTAGTAATAGCATTATTTTTTCGGAGCCCCATGGGCAAGAACCTGATCTCATTCACGAAGATTGGGACTACAGTATGCATCTCGCAAAGTTCAATAAGAGTTTAAAAGCCGGAGAGAGCTATTCGTTTAGCGTTGTTTCTTCAGCCACTTCTACCGTGAACTTTCAAGATCCGTTGAATGAAGCGGAGCGACTTACGATCTTTGCGCGATTGGAAGGAACGGAACGATTACTCCAACGCCATTTAGCAGAATGGGAAAAATTGTGGAAGAGCGATATTGTAATTGAGGGTGATTTGCAAACTCAAAAGGATGTTCGATTTGCATTATATCATCTTTACTCCTTTGCGAGAGAAGGTACAGGGTTGAGCCTTTCTCCCATGGGTCTTTCCGGGCTCGGATATAACGGACACGTATTTTGGGACACTGAGTTATGGATGTATCCGCCTATCCTTATGCTGCAGCCAGAGATTGCCAAGTCAATATTAGAGTATAGGTTCAACCGCTTGGCTGCCGCCAAGCAGAATGCATTTTCGCATGGCTACAAAGGGGCGATGTTCCCCTGGGAATCATCGGCTGAGGGCACCGAAGATACTCCCGTTTGGGCATTAACGGGTCCGTTTCAGCAGCACATCACCGGTTGCGTTGGCTGGGCTTTTTGGAAGTATTACCAAGTGACAAAAGACAAACAATGGCTTAAGGACAGAGGCTATCCAATGCTAAAGGAAGTAGCTGATTTCTGGGCGAGTAGAGTCGAGCGAAAAGGTCCAGGGAAATTTGAGATCAACAACGTAATTGGTGCAAACGAATGGCAAGAAAATATTGACAACAATGCGTTCACCAATGGCATGGCTATTACTGTACTTCAGTATGCGACCCAGGCAGCCAAGGAGATGGGCCTTGCTCCTAATCCCGATTGGGAAGTGGTTGCGCAGAATATACCGATCTTGAAATTTCCTGATGGTACGACAAAGGAAAATGCTACTTATGATGGTGTAACTATCAAGCAAGGAGACGTAAATTTGTTGGCATTTCCCTTAGACTTCATTACAGACAAAGCCCAGATTGAAAAAGACCTGAAGTACTATGAGCCCCGCTACTCACCCGAAGGTCCAGCAATGGGGCATTCAGCACTATCTGCCATCTATTCTCGAATGGGAAACCTGGAGAAAGCAACGGAGCTGTTTGCAAAATCTTACAAGCCAAACGAAGTGCCTCCCTTTGGTGTGTTGTCAGAGACCGCGGGTGGAACCAATCCTTATTTTGCAACCGGAGCAGGAGGATTTTTACAAGCCGTCATGAATGGATTTGGTGGATTAACCATTTCTGATGCAGGCATCACGCAAATAAAAACCAAGCTGCCAAAGACCTGGAAATCATTGGAGATAAAAGGTGTTGGAGTGACAAAAGTCAGTTTTTCAGTGAAGTAGTTTTGGAACTTATCTATGCCTAAGATATTTCAATATCTGAATTATGTGATTCGATTTTATTCCAATGATCATCTTCCAATCCATGTGCATGTTCAAGTAGGTCGAGAGCAAGAGTGTAAGGTTGATTTTTTGATTCACGAGAATGACTTAATTTTGTTGTTTAGGAAAGTAAAGGGTAAAAAACCTTTGAATCAAACTCAAGTAAACGAAGTATCAGTTTTTCTAAAGGCTTACAAAGTAAAAATAATCGAGAAATGGCAAAAAGTGTTCATTTATCAACAAGACGTAACCTGCGAGGTAATAAGACTAAAACTAAGGAGAAAGTAGTTTTGGTTCTCTCGGCCAGCTACGTCCATGACTTCATGATTTCAATAAAATTCAGTACAGGTGAAGTTAAAGTTGTTGATTTCCTACCCTTGTTTCATCGATACGTTAAGGGGGCAAACCTCAAATACTTTGCCATAGAGAAGTTTAAGAGATTCAATGTGCAAAACGGGAATATTTTTTGGGGAAAAAATGAGGATGTAATATTTTCAATTGATGTACTCTATGATTTTGTTTCTGAACAAGCTGAAGAAGTTTTATACGTTGTTAAATAAGAAGAGATGAGATTAACAGGTTTTGGTTTTTTGCTGGTGGTTATAACCAGTTGCGCTTCGAACAATAGTGAGTATACGGAAAAAGCGAAGAGCCCGGAGTTCCTGCACCGATCAATGAAGGCGATCACAGACCGAATCGTGCATGACATCTTTTCTCCGCCAGTGGCGAGCAGAATTTATACCTATGTTAGCGTTGCTGCGTATGAAGCCGCTATCCAGCAAGACTCTAGTTACAGAACTTTGGCTGGCCAGTTGAATGGATTGGAAGCGGTGCCCAAGCCAGACCGCGCATTAGAATATAGTTTTGACTTGGCAGCCACGCAAGCCATGTTAAAAGTTGGTAGGACGCTGATATTTTCGGAGGCAGACTTGGATATTTTTATTGAACAGGTCATGAAAGAATACAAGGCAACTGGAATTCCTGACGATGTGTTTGATAGATCAATAGCCTATGGTGATCAGGTGGCGGCACATATTCTAACATGGTCGTCAAAAGATAACTATAAGCAGTCACGGAGTTTCCCGAAGTATTCAATAGAAAACAACCCAGCCACCTGGAAACCAACGCCACCGGCATATATGGATGCAGTTGAACCCCATTGGAATAAAATCAGACCTTTTGTGATTGATTCTGCTGCCCAATTTAAGCCGGTTCCTCCAACGCCCTTTTCGGTTGAGAAGACTAGTCAGTTCTATAAGGAGGCTTTTGAGGTTTTTGAAGTGGTAAAGAATATTACGGAGGAGCAACGAAACATTGCAAGTTTCTGGGATTGCAATCCTTTTGCTATGAATGTACGTGGTCACGTCATGTTCGCCACCAAAAAGATTTCTCCCGGTGGCCATTGGATCAATATTACCAGAACCGTATGTGCACAAACAAAA
>Ga0209972_10001826_pt1 | contig 18010 bp, 11 predicted proteins | sample NOAtaG_7_FD_187302 | JGI IMG/M metagenome (GOLD analysis project Ga0209972, IMG submission 187302) | Freshwater lake microbial communities from Lake Erie, under a cyanobacterial bloom - NOAA_Erie_Diel1S_2200h metaG (SPAdes) (version 2) | ecosystem: Environmental > Aquatic > Freshwater > Lake ... | reverse complement strand
CCCCTTCCCTCCATCGACCACCAGCGATCACCACAAACATCCGACAATCACGAAAAACCAACACGCTTCACGACACCCACCACACCAGGCCGAGCTTTCCCCGTAATCGACAGACAACGACACCCGCCAGCAAACACTCCGGCAAATACCGCCGAAAACAAATTACCAATCCCCCCCTCGCCCCCGCAGGGGGAGAGGGGTCGGGGGTGAGGGGGCAAAACACCCCTGATCCGTCGTGCACAACGCTCACAACCTGCTGCCGCAAAGGGCTGAACTTGCGCTGGAAACCCCCGACTGTCATTCGAGCGTCTTCATTCGTAGCCCTAAAAACACCCGTGGCCTCCCGCCCGCCCCGCTTTCCTTCGCGGCTTCGCGGCTTCGCGTGAGCCAAACGACACGAACGTCCACCGCTGACAACTGACAACTATGTTAAATCCATCTGCCAGAACTGCGGAGTCCATCCGGCAGTCGACCAGCCATCCCTCGTTCCATATTCCCGCACCAACAACCGATCCGGCCAAATCTCAAAGTACAGGAACGCCTGCTGACTACCCCCGAAATGACTGCTGTTGTCGCAGTTAAACGTCGGTACCCCGGACTTCCCCGCCTTCGCTGTCCCATCCCAGCGAAAAATGTTGCGGCCATGAGTATGTCCGTAAAGGATCCCCGCGACTCGATATTCCCGCAAAGCTTCATAGTACGCATGCACGTCCGCCGGATCCCACTCCATCCCCTCTGCCTTCACCGTCTCCACGGGTAACGGCTGAGCATACCGCAGCACGTCGATGTGATGAGTCACCACGATCGGACGTCCGCTGCTGCCCACATGCTTCTGCAGATCGTCCTGCAAAAACTGCAGACTGCCCAGCGGCGCATAACGCCGACGCCGAGCAGGCTCCGACACCTCACCCACCACAATCCCCAGATTCACAAAATGCACCGGACCCCAGTCCCACGAATAATGCAACCCGTTCTCCGAAACGGCAGTCAGGCCCACTCGCTCCCTGTTCCGCCTGCGAATCTGCTGCACCGCATAACCGTCACCACGAGGACTGTCGTGGTTCCCGTGCACCTCATACAACGGCAGCCGCAGTCGCCCCTCCCGCCCCGTCAAGCCGTAGAAGTCTTCAAATCCAGCCCACTCCGTCCGCTGCATGTCCACACGCGGCTTATCACCGGTATCGATGCAGTCACCACCGTGTATGACCCCGCGCAACTCCCGCACTCGACCACCACCCGCTGATTCAGGTATCTCCGTTCCCGACAGTCCGTTCAGACAGTCCACAAAACGCCCCGTCACCGCCACACTCCGCTGGTCCAGCTTCGCAGCATCCGCTGCATCCGCCAGCACATGAGTGTCCGAAATCATCAGGAACGCCGTCGGCGACTGCTCGTCATAAAGCCCGCGCGGTCGGCCACCCGATCGCACCTCCGGCGACCACAGCAGACCCCCCGCCAGCCCGCTCGCGACACCACCCAGAAACCCGCGCCGATCAGAATTCATACTCCGACTCCACACTACGACGGCCCCGTGTCAAACTGAAAGTTGTCCTGAGGATACACCAGCTCCCCGGTGCCACCGCGACGATACAGCACCTCCGTCGTGCGGAAACCCAGATCCTGATACAACCCCACAGCCACCTCATTCTCCGCCGTCACCTCCAGAGCCGCTGTCGCCATGCCGCTCTCGGCAAACCCATGCAGAGCCTGCACCAGCAGCGCACGCCCCAGCCCCAGTCCACGATGCTCAGGCACCACACCAATGTTCTGGATCGCTCCCGTCCCGCCACTCCGCAAAATCCCCTGAATTGTCCCCACATCAGCCGGTGGCCAGTCAGGCTCAGGCTGGTAGGCCACCATCCAGCTGGCCTGCGGACAAAATGTTCGCTGCGCCGCAATCTCACGCATCAACGACAAACAACCGTCCGCACGACTCAGACAGGAAAACACCTGGCCGTCCAGATCCTCGCGAAATGCACGCCACTTCACCTGCGCATGACGCTCCATCAGCAGTGATCGCCACGGCAGCCAGCGATAACCCGCAGGCAGCGGCCCACGAGCCGGCAGCTGGCCGGACAGCAGCATCTGCATCCGCAGTCGCTTGTAAGTCCGCTCACTCATCCCGTCACCACATACTTCATCGCATCACCCGAATCCGTATCCGACGATACTCCATCTGACCCCGATCACCCTCAAGTCCAATCGGCCCTGTCGGAGGCAGCTTGACAGGCTCACCCAGCACCTCCCCGTTGCATGTCGCTGTCGCCATCCCCCCACGCACCTCCACCACCAGCTCGTTCCAGTCCCCGGCACGGTACTTCTGCAAATCCTTCCACGGACCCGCCAGCACAAAATCCCGACACTGCAACTGCGGCTCACGCAAAAACACCCCGCTGTCGGCATTCGGAGTCGCCCGGAATTCCAGCTTCAAAGTGAAATCCTCAGGAAACTCCCGCACCGTCCACAATTGCTGGATCCGACGCCCTTCCACAGGAGTCGCCACAACCAGACGACCGTTGATTACCCGATAACGGCCGTCCGGTGACTGCACCTCACCCGCAAAAGCCACATCCGCATCCACAAACGGCCATACCACGCCCTCCGGATCACGCGCCATCCACTTCTTCGCTGACTCTCGCACCGAATCGGCCGTCCGACGAAATCCCCAGCCCGTCAGGTCCCGCCCGTTGAATAACAGCTCAAATCCAGGCTCAGGCTGAAACTCATCCACTCCCGTCTCCAGCAGGCCCAGCGTCGCCAGCACCGGCCGCAACGCCCCAGCCCACTTTCGATAACCCGCCTCATTCGGATGCAGCAAATCCGGCATGTCCTCCGCCTTCGCATCACCCTCCGAATTCGCAAATAAAGACCACGTGTCCAGAACTGTCACCAGGGAATCACCCCGTACCGCCTTCGCATACAACTGATTGATCTGACGAATCGAATCCGCCGGACGCTTCTTCGCAGCCGAACTCGGAAATACCAGGTTCAGCACAATCGGTACCTCCGGACACTCGCGGTGAATCGCCGCCACAATCAGCTTCAGATTTCCCGCGATCTCCTCAGCCCCAGCCCCCTCCTCCAGATCGTTCGTCCCCAGCAGCAACACCACCGCCGCCGGACGCAATGACAACACATCCTGCTGCAGCCGCAGCAGCATTCCCCGAGTCGTGTCGCCGCTGATTCCCCGGTTCGCCATCCGCAAACCCGGGAATAAACCGAAGAACTCATCTCCCGCACCCTGCGTAATCGAATCCCCCAGAAACACCACCGCTCCGCGATCCCCGTCACGCACCGCCTCCCAGCCCGCACGACGCGTCTGCCACAAACCACGAAACCAATCATACCGCCGAATCGGTCCAACTCCCGCCAATCCCTCATCCGACTCAGGCAGCCGAAACTCCGGCAGGTCAGAAAAAGCCCTCGCGTCCACCAGCTCCGGCTGCCACGACCGCTGCACACCCTCCGGCACCAGCCGAATGGCACGCACGTCCATCACCGCACCACCCGGCTTCTCCAGACACCGCAGCGTCAACAACCGCTCCGCCACACCACCAAGCTGCAGCCGACCCACGGAACGCCAGACAAAATTCTGAAAATGCCCCGTCTCACGCACCACAAATTCCAACTGCTGATCCTGCACCGACAGCTGCACACGACTGCCACCATGACCGCGTCCGCAACCCTGCAGAATCTCCACCGAATACTCGCCCGCAGCAGCCCGCAGCAGCCACTCCGCCGAATCCTCAGCCACACTCCAGTACCCCACCGTGTTCTTGTGCGGCTGCGGCTCATATCGCAGATTCTTCCCCCGCACAATCGCATCACAGGCACGCAGCACCAAACTGCCGTCCGCACCAGCCGACGTCGCACGAGCCGGATCGAACAGTCGCACCGGACTGTCCAGCTCCAGCACCAGCACCGGCTGCTCTCCCGCCACCGGCTCTGGAACATGCGAAAGCTTCACCGCCCAGTAACCCGGCTCCGGCTGCACAGTCAAATCGCCACTGCCACCCTTCAGCCAGCCGACTTTCAACACCACGGCAGAAAATCGCGGCACCTGCAGCACCTGATCCCGCTCCACCTTCTCCGGGACAACAAACAGGCGATTGTCAAGAAAAAATGCTTTCGATTCCGCTGATTTCCAGCCTTCCAGCGGCTGCGAACCCGGAGGCAGCTGAGCACTTGCGGTGGATGCCAGACTGCAGCTGAACCCCAGCAGCAGACAACTGCTGACCAACAGCCCGGGCAGCACACGAAAAATCCACCGCGACACACATCGTCTCATCGCCCGCTCTCCAGCACCGAAAACCCTGAACACCGCCGACTCAGACAGGCAGTGTACGTACAACACCGCTCCGGAATCCAGGATCCCGCAGGAAATTGCGATGCGGTGACAGGAATGAGTGCTGACGTCGCTGTACCGCCGTCACACTTCCGCACACAATAGACTGCACACACACAAACCCCACAACCTCTCCGGAAACCTGCATGCCCGAACCGGTACACAATGTCGCCAGCGTACTGGGAACCTCGGGCTCCATCGCGCGCAGACTGCCGGGCTACGAACCTCGACCAGAACAACTGGCGATGGCCCACGCCGTCGAACAGGCCATCGCCACCAAAAAACATCTGATCGCCGAAGCCGGCACCGGAGTCGGCAAAAGCTTCGCCTATCTCGTTCCCGCCATCCTCGCAGCCCAAAGCGAAGAACCGCCCGCCAAAAACAAAAAAAAATCCGGCGACGACGAAGAAGATTCGAAACAGGGCAAACGCCGCATCATCGTCTCCACACACACCATCAGCCTCCAGGAACAGCTGATTCATCACGACGTGCCCTTCCTGCAGGCCGTGCTCCCCGTCGAATTCTCAGCCGTGCTCGTCAAAGGACGCAGCAACTACATCAGCCTCAGAAGACTCGACAAAGCTGTCCAGCGGTCCGGGCAAAAAATGATGTTCGAAGCCCCCGGACAACAGGCACTCTCACGCATCCAGCAGTGGGCCACTCAAACCCGCGATGGCAGTCGTTCCGATCTGCCGTTCCAGCCACCCATGGACGTCTGGGACGAAGTCTACAGTGATCACGGTGACTGCCTGCGAAAGAAATGTCCCACCCACACCGACTGCTTCTACTACGCCGCCCGCAGACGAGTCTGGAATGCCGATCTGCTGATCGTCAATCACGCACTCTTCTTCTCTGACCTCGCACTCCGTCGCGATGGTGCCAGCATCCTGCCGGATTACGAAACCGTCATCTTCGATGAAGCCCACACCATCGAAGCCGTCGCCGCAGATCACCTCGGACTGTCCGTCAGCGAAGGACAGGTCGAATTCCTGCTCAACAAACTCTACAACGACCAGGCCCAGCGCGGCATTCTCTACAGCCACAACCTCGTCGACGCACAGAAACTTAACCAGGAAGCACGCATTCAGTCCACCATCTGGTTCTCTGAGCTGCAGGCCTGGACCAGAACCAACTGCCGCCCCAACGGCAGACTCAATCACCCCGTCAGCATCCCCAACAAACTCTCCCCGGCACTCGAACAACTGTCCCTCGAAATTCGCGAAAAAGCCGAAAAACAGGTCAGTGAATCCTCCCAGGTCGAACTCACCGCCGCCGCAGACCGCTGCCAGATCCTCGCCAGCCAGCTCAACTCATGGGCCACTCAGTCCATCGAACGCTCCGTCTACTGGGTCGAAGCCACCGGAAAACTTCAGCAACGACTCACACTCGCCAGCGCACCCATCGAAGTCGGTGGCATCCTCCGCGATGAACTCTACAACAAAATTCCGTCCGTCATCATGGCCAGCGCAACACTCGCCACAGGACAAAAAGACTTTCAGTTCTTCCGCTCCCGCATCGGACTCACCGGCGGCAGCGAAATCCGACTCGGCAGCCCCTTCAACTACCGGCAGCAGGCACGACTGATCCTCGCCACCAATATGCCCGATCCCGCAGCCGATCCACGCAACTTCGAAATGCAGGCCTGCGAACGCATCAAACGACACGTCGGCGAAACTCACGGACGCGCCTTCGTCCTGTTCACCAGCTACGCCATGATGCAAAACTGCGCCGAACGACTCACCGGCTGGCTCGCCTCACAAAACCTCACCCTCTACTGCCAGGGAAAAGGTCTCCCCAGATCCGCGATGCTCGACAAATTCAAAGCCGACGAACGCGCAGTCCTGTTCGGAACAGACAGCTTCTGGCAGGGCATCAACGTTCCCGGTGAAGCCCTGCAGAATGTCATCATCCCCAAACTCCCCTTCAGCGTACCCGATCACCCGCTCCTCGAAGCACGACTTGACGCCATCCGCGAACGCGGCGGCAACCCCTTCCGCGATTACCAGACTCCCGAGGCCATCATCAAACTCAAACAGGGCTTCGGACGACTGATCCGACACAGAAATGATACAGGGCGAGTCGTCATACTGGATCCACGCATGCTCACAAAACCCTACGGGCGACTGTTCCTCGAAAGCCTGCCCAACTGCCAGCTCGAAATCGATAACGGACAGACCATCCGACCCGCCGAACGACCCTGACCGTCGCTCATTCCTCGCCCCCCATCGCCGCTCGCACCTCCGACACAATCTCCGCCAGCTCCAGTCGACCACCATACAGTTTCAACGCGGCCTCCAGAGCACCCCGCAACTGCCGCTTCTCCGATTCCTCGCCCGACGCCACCCACTGCCGCAGCAACTCCCGCAGCACCAGCTCCGCACCCCGCCCGTCAAGCTCCGATTCCCAGCCCGCCACAGTCTCCGCAACATGCTGCTGCAAATAACTGCCACCACGCAGTCGCTCCAAAATCCTTAGCACCGCCGCCAGCTCGGCCACCGCCCCGGCACCATCCCCCGACTCCCGCATCACATACGCACGCCGAATCAGTCGCCGCAGCTCGTCATCCACAGCCGACACACCGGACTCCACTCCACGCTCCCGCTCCTGACCCAGTGATCGCACAAACTCATAGTCATCCACCTGCCGCCGCAATTCCCGCACTCGCTCGGAATCCACATCAGACACCCCACCCGCAGACAACCGCTCCTGCAATGGTTTCAGGACATCGTCCCGCACACTCAGCCACGCCGACCCCGGCTCGCCCCGCAGGATCCGCTCCGCCTCAGCCAGCCGCACCGCATCCGTCGGCACATTCCGACGACCACTCATCCACCAACCAAATCCGATCAACAGCCCCAGCAAACACAGCAACACCCACGTGTTGTCCAAAACAGCACTCACACCACCCGATCGACGCCGCTGATTCTCAGCACGCAGCAGATTCCGCACCGTCGTCGCTGTCCCCGCCACCCCCGCCACCCCCGCTCCCGCAGCACCCACGCCGCCGACGCCAGCAACACCCGCCACTGCTCCGCCAGGCCGCACCACCGTCTCAGATTCCAGCTGACGCTCCACAAACTCCGCTTTCGCCAGCACCTGCTCCAGACGACGCAGCACCACCAGCGCATCCGGCGGACGCCGACCCGGATCCTTCTCCAGCAACTGACACACCAGCTCCTCCAAACCCGCTGGCATATCAGGAGCATACCGGGAAGGCAGGTCAAACTGACCAAACTGCTGCTTCCGCAACAGCTCCGCCGTCGTCTCGCCCGTAAATGGCGGACGTCCCGTCAGCATCGTGTACATCACTGCCCCCAGAGCATACAAGTCGCTCCGCGGAGTACATCGCTGGCCCCGAGCCTGCTCCGGGGACATGTAATCGGCTGTCCCCACGATCCCGCCAGTGCGAGTCAGCCGCTCGGCCGCAAACACGCTGGCCACACCAAAATCCGTCAGCTTCAGCTGACCGTCCGCTGCCACCATCAGATTGCCAGGCTTCAGATCCCGATGCACAATCCCGGCGTCATGCGCCGCCTTCAGCGCCCCCGCCAGCTGCTGCGTACGCTCCACAACCTCACGCCACGGCAGACGACGACGCGACTGAATGTCGGCCGTCAGCGTCACACCGTCCACATACTCCATCGCGTAATACAGCAATCCCTCGTCCGATACACCGTCCCCATACAAACGCACGATGTTCCGGTGCGACAACTTTCGCAAAGCCGCTATCTCACGGCTGAATCGCTGCTCAAATCCTTCCTCACGAGCCATCGAAGCCGGCAGCACCTTGACCGCAGCCCGCTCACCCGTCTCTGCATGCACCCCCAGATACACGTTCCCCATCCCGCCGGCGCCGATCCGACGCTCAATCTGCCAGGGCCCCAGCCGCCCCGGATGCATGCGCCCCCCCCCCCAATCCCACACCGCTCGAACCCAGCCGCACCCACACTCAGCGAACACCCGCCACAGAGGCCGTTCGAGGTATCCGGAGCACCTTGCCGGGTACCAGCTGATTCGGATTACTCATCCGATCCCGGTTCGCCTCGTAAATCACAGAATAACGCCCCTGAGCACCCAGCGTGCGCTCCGCGATCCCCGACAGAGTGTCCCCGTACTTCACCGTATACTCGTCAAACTCCAGCGGTGGCTGAAACCCCGCTGATTCCGCAACCGCAGGCTCAACCGCCTCCGGTACACCCTCCAGGTCTTCCGGACCACTGTCGAAAACAGGCTCCTCCGGAATCGCCGGGGACACAGCAGCAGCAGTCGGAATTGCCGGGGACACTGCAGCAACGGCAGGCGAATTTCCCGGCCTCGCCGCTGTCACCGGCCTGGCCGCGGCAGCCACGCTGGTACCGTGCGCAGGAGCCGCCCGACGAGTCCTGAAGCCGTCAAGGTTGTTCCGCCGAACCCCGCCGTCCAGAGTCTCCTCAGGAGGCATCACCGGAGCAGGCAGCGTGCGATGCCGATCATGCATGTCCTTCAGTACATCACGCATCGTCCACGCAGGCTCTGCTGATCCCTCGCCGGCCGCAGCACGCCGGTCCACATAAACCGCCACCTGACGGTCCCGCAGTCGCTGGTTCAGCAACTGCTCAAATTCACCCACCACGCCAACACCGGAATTCACTTCCGATTCCAGAGGCTCGTTCCGAAAAAACAGCGCAGCCACGATCCCGACCAGCAGGATTCCCATGGCAAAACCGATTTTTCGATCCGTCTGCATCGCACCCGTCCCAATTCAGTTCGACGCCGCACACCAGCAACGCCACACTTGAATACTTTACCCCACCTTTTCCAAAAACGTGGCAAAAAGTCCACAAAAGGCCGACACACACCCGCCACCACCAACGAAAACCGCGAAAAACAGGAAAAACCACTCAAGCCACCACAGCCCCGGCCACACCCCACCACACAACACCCCGGACTTTTCCCGCAGCCACCCGCCTCCCACAAACACGCAATCACGGGAATCAGCACCAGCGCAGCCCCGCCTCCCCCGCCTCCCCCGCTCCCTGCTCCCTGCTCCCTGCTCCCTGCTCCCTGCTCCGTCGAGCCCCGTTTTCCTTCGCGGCTTCGCGTGAGCCAACCACCGCCCCACGCCCCAACCCCCAACCCCCAACCCCCAACAACTGGCATACCGTTTGCATCCCTGTCAACAAACCGAAACACCTGCCAATGTGGCAGAAATGCGGACGGCCGGGCTGACTGCCGATTTTCACACGGCAGAGCCCCGCAACGCTCCAAAAACACAGATTCCTCCGCGAGGATCCCATGACAGAAACACAAACCCAGCAGTACTCCTTCCAGGCCGAAATCAAGCAGCTGCTGCACCTGCTGTCTCACTCCCTCTACCAAAATCGCGAGATCACCATTCGCGAACTCGTCTCCAACGCCTCCGATGCACTCGACAAATTCCGCTACCAGTCCGTCACCACAGGGCAGGGCACTGCCGCAGGACTCGGTATCTGGCTGGAACCCGACAAAGATGCCAAAATCCTCGTGATCCGCGATAACGGGATCGGGATGACACAGCAGGAACTGATCCAGAACCTCGGCACCATCGCTCGCAGCGGTTCCCTCGAATTCCTTAAACAGGCCCGCAATCGTTCCACCGACGGCAACCCGGATTTGTCACTGATCGGGCAGTTCGGAGTCGGTTTCTACTCGGCGTTCATGCTGGCCGACCGAGTCGAAGTGGTGTCCCGCAGTGCCACCGCGGACTCCGCCTGGCGCTGGGAATCCACCGGGGACGGCAATTTCACGATCACCCCCGTCACGGAATCCGTCGAACGCGGCACCAGCATCCGACTGCACCTGAAGGAAGGCATGGAGGAATTCACAGAGCCTGTGCGGCTGAAGTATATCGTCCGCAAGTACTCGACCTTCGTACCCCACGCCATTCACCTCGACGGCGAACACGTCAACGACCAGCCACCCATCTGGCTGGAACCCAAAAGCAGCGTCAGCGACGAACAATACCTGAACTTCTACGAGTACCTGACGCACTTTCCCGGCCAGAAACCGACCTGGCACCTGCACCTGTCAGCCGATTCACCGTTCCAGTTCCACAGTATTCTCTACTGCCCGGACGCCAACCTTGAGCGCATGGGCTTCGGTCGCACCGACCACGGACTGCACCTCTGCGCCCGCCGCATCCTCGTGCAGAATGACAACCGCGACCTGCTGCCCGATTACCTGCGATTCCTCCGCGGCATCGTCGACTCAGCCGACCTGCCACTGAACGTCTCACGCGAAGCCCTGCAGGACAACACGGTCTTCCGCAAAATGCAGAAGGTCATCACCCGCAAAGTGCTGGATCACCTCGATGATCTGGCCACGGAACAGCGCGAGACTTACGAAAAGTTCTATCGTGAATTCGGAGTCATCGTGCGGGAAGGCGTCACCGCCAATGACGGCAATCGCGACCGCGTGGCGGCCCTGCTGCGATTCACCTCCACCAGCACCGCCGGCACCGGCGAACTGGTGTCGCTGCAGCAGTACGTCGATCGCGCGAAACCCGGGCAGGAACAGATCTACTACGCCTGCGGCACCGACCAGAATGCGATTCTGCGAGACCCCAATCTCGAAGTCTTCCGTAAACGCAGCCTGGAAGTACTCGTGCTGGCAGATCCGGCTGATGAATACATCCTCTCGTCTTTGGGCACCTTCGCAGACAAAAAGGTCGTTTCCATCGACGCAGCCGATCTGCAGCTGCCTCCGCAGACCGACGAAGAAAAAGCGCTGCAGCCCGCAGAACAGCAGAAATCCCAGGAAAATGCCGCCGGCATCGATCAGCTGATCGGTGTCTTCAGGGAAGTTTTGGGCGACCGAGTCCGCGACGTCAGACGCTCAGAACGACTCACCGAAAGCGTCTGCTGCCTCGTGAATGCGGAAGGGTCCATGAGCACCACGATGCAGCGAATTTTGCGGATGAACACCCCCGAATTCGAAATGCAAAAGATGATTCTGGAACTCAACCCGCAGTCCGCTCTGGTCCAAAAACTGGCCACAATGACGGAAAACTCCACAAATCCGGAATTCGTGCGGCAGTGTGCCCTGCAGCTGCACGCCAACGCCATGATCCAGGCCGGCCTGGCCCCCGACGGCAACGAAATGGCCGCCAGACTGCAGAATTTCATGCTGCAGCTGGCAACAACAAGCTGAAGGTAAAAAACACCCATAAGTGAAGTTTCTGGCTCCCCTGCTGGAGTAAGTACCGCCGCCCGCCGCGGAATTCGTGTTTTTCTTCAAAAACATCGACCTCCCGCTTGCACGGTCGCCATATGTCGCCTAGTTTTACAAACTGTTAAGGGTTGTTCCGGCGTCTGACAATGATTTTTGACACCGTAGTTCATTTGGTAAAGAGGGTTGTTTCATGGTTCGCATCCTTGCAACTGCTCTGATCGGACTGATCTGTTCGTCGTCGATGGCCTCGATCATCGTGACGCCCAGCGTGAGCTACACTCACAACGCGCTCACCTCGGTGGCACACGTGAAGTTCTACGCAGGCGGTGATACTGCCAGCCGGTCGGTCTCAAGCTTCGAGTTCGATTTCAGCACCTTAGGTTTTGGTTCCGGCCTGACTGGGTCAACGTTCGCCTCCGTCGATGCCAGCTCGTTTTGGCGCGGGACTCAGTTCAGCGTGTCCACTTCCAACCCGACGAACATTCTCAGGATTACGGGTGCGAAAGGACCTCCAATCGCCACGACCGCCCCTGCGACCGGGATAAATGCTGTCAATGAGATTGCTGCTTTCGACCTGACCTTTAACCGCCCGGCTGCCGGCACTCCCGATCTGGTATTCAGCCGCACCGGACCCACACACTTTTCAGGCACTTTCTCTCACATCGATGGTGACGGTTTGCCAGTCTTGCCGACTGGGGTTGACTCGGTTTACTCGGGTCTTCTCTCCATCACCATCCCGCAACAACTCGCAGGTGGTGGTGGCGGTGCGGCGGTTCCGGAACCCGGATCGGTGCTCGCGATTTCCGCCGTACTCGGTGGCCTTGGTCTCCGGGCCCTCCGCCGACGTCGTCAGGGGCAGGTCAGCTGATCCTCCCCATACGTTCAGATAAAAACTTCGGGCCGGCTCTGCCGGCTCTTTTTTTTGCCCACACCACACACCCCGCGCAACCGACATGCCGCTCCACAAACAACCCCACGGTCCCGCTTTCCAGCATTGCATGCTGGTCCACACTACCCATTTTGCTACACTGCACGCCCATTGACTCCCGCCCACTTTGTTACCCGCCAGGACGCCCGCATGTCCCGCTGCCTCCCCGGTCTGATCACCTGCCTGCTGCTCCTCGGCCTGTTCTGCTCAGGCTCAGCCGCCGCTCAGGACCTCCGCGACCGCGCCGTCCTGAAACTCAATTTCGATGATGACGCCGCACCACTCGCTGACCTCGCCGCAGCCGGCAAAGTCAAGGACGTTGCCACACTCCCCAAAGACGCCTCCCGTATCCCCTCCGCCTTCATCAAAAACTCCTCCGGACGCTCCCTGCTGCTCGATCCCGCCAAAGGACAACAGCTCGTCATCGCCTCCAGCGAAGATCTCGCCCGACCCGACGCTGTCACCATCTCCGCACTCTTCGCCAGCCTCCACCCGGATTCCGATGCCACCTTCCACGGCCTCTTCGCCAAACGCAATGCCACTGAAGGAAACCCCACCAACTACGGCATCAACTTCGGCCCCTCCACCGACAACCTGCAGCTCTACATCAATGCCGGCGGAGGCTACAAGGTGGTCAACTTCAGCGCCAAAGCCGCACTGGGGTCGCGGCGGCGAGTCCATCTGACAGCCAGCTTCGATAATGCCGATGCCCCCGCTGCTGATGCTGATGCCGACGTCGATGACGTGCGAGTCCGTTTGTTCATCAACGGTCAGCCACTCAAGCCCACCGGCACCGGTGCCGGCCTCATCGAAGGCAACGCCGCATGGCTCACCGACGTCTCACTTGCCACCTGCGTCAGCAACACCCCCTTCACAGTCGGTTCCAGCTTCACTGACGGCGAACTCACCCGCCTCATCTGCGATGACCTCTTCGTCTTCGCAGAAGCCCTGTCTGATGCCGACGCCAAAACTCTGTTCGAACTGACCACTGCCGCGTCCGCAGCCGAAATCGCCGCCGAACAGTCCGCCGCTCGCACCACTCTCCCCACCCCCGTCATCACCCGACTCTCACAACATTCCGCCGAAATCGGTCGCACCACACGCATTACTGTCTACGGACAAAATCTGGCATCGGCCCGCCTGTACTCAGACGTCACCGCCATCAGCTGCAAACCCGTTGATGCCGGCACTGCCGAAGCCGTCGCCTTCGATGTCACTGTGCCCCCCGAAACAGTTCCCGGCCGCTGCGTTGTCCGCTGCGTGACAAACGCCGGCGTCAGCAACGCCGCCGTCATCGCCTGCGACCGAGTCCCGACAGCGCCCGACGGTACCTTCACCGAATCCGCACCCGCTGAAACTCTGCCCGTCTCCGTCGCCGGTATCCTCGGCGGTACCGAACAGAAACGCGTCTGGTTCAAAGCCAAAGCCGGGCAGAAAATCATTGCCGAAGCAGACGCCCGCCGTCTCGGCTCAACACTCGATCCCGTTGTCGAAATCCGCAGTCAGCAGGGTGGACCACTCGCCGTTCAGTGGCAGCAGCCCGACCTGCTCGGTGATGCCCGAGCCGCGGTCGTGATCCCCGCCGACGGCCTCTACTACGCTGAGCTGCACGACCTGCAGTTCCAGGCACCCGGTGGCAGTATCTGGCGTTTGTTCGTCGGTGACCTGCCGCCCAGTGCTGCCGCCTATCCTCCTGTGCTGACATCGGCAGAAACCGCGGTCCGCACAGCCTCCGGCGACGGCGTCTCACAACCCGTCTCGCTCAAAAAGTCCGGTGCCGCCATTGCTGCCGCCGCATCCCCCTCCATCGTTCTGCCACTGCCCCCGATCAAAGTCGAACCGGGGACACACATCGTCGAACCCATCGACGCCACCTGGGCTGCCGATCCCGTCGATGCCACCTTCACCGCCGCCCCATTTCCGGCCCTGCTGGCCAGCGGACGCATCGCCACCCCCAAAGAACAGGATGTCGTCAACGTCAAGGTCACACCGAAACAGAGTCTGCATCTGTCCATCGCCGCGCGCGGTATCGCCTCCCCGCTCCGCCCGCACCTGATGCTGTACAACGGCGAAAATCTCGTCGCACAAAATGACGGTGAAGCCGGTGCCGGTGACCCCGCTCTGAACTATGACGTTCCGGATGGCGTCGCCCAGCTGCAGGTCCGCATCCGCGACGTTTCCGGCAAAGGCTCACCCGGCCACGTCTACCGACTGCAGATCGCTCGTACCGATCGCCAGGCCTTCCTCCTGACCACCAGAGATGCCGGACTCCGATTGCCGGCCAATGGCTCAGTACCCCTGCGAATCTCCGTCATCCGACAGTCCCCCAGCTTCCGCTACACCGGCCCCATTCGACTCAGCCTCAGCGGACCCAAAGGGCTCACCGTCGTCCCGGAAGTTATCCCGCCGCAGGAAGGCAACCACGATGTGCTGCTCATGATCACACGCAACGCCACTGTCGCCGCGGAAAACCCGGCCGACAGCCTGCGCATCGAAGCCCGCACCGAAGGTGCCGAACCCGCATGGACCACCACACTCAAAGTTGAAGGTCTCCCCGAAAAAGGACTCACGCTCCCCGGCGAAACCATCCTGACCGGCCCCGGAGAAACAGTCCCCGCCGTCATTCTGCCCGCTGGTCTGCCACCCGTGCTCTTCCGCGGACTGCCAGCCACGCTTTCCGTACAGGTCCTGCCGCTGCAGGAAACATTGCCCGGACTGGCACGCTTCGACATGCAGACGACAGAACCTCGACGCCGCGAAGATCCCGGCAAACCGGATTCTCCGCTGAAGCCCGCCGTCGGACTGGCTGACTTCCAGTTTGCTGCCGTCCGCACCGCCGTCACGCCGCTCACCATCAACGTTCCGCTCGATACACCCTCGAAGGTGATTGATGCCGTGATTTCCGCGGAATTTGTTGATCAGCCTCTGGCACCCGAAGGCCCCGTCAGGGCCTGGACCGCACCCATTCGCTTCTCCGTCGAAAATGCCGTTTCGGCCACACCTCCTGCAGAACCGGTCAGAGCCAAAAAGGCCACCATGATCACTCTGCCGCTGACCATCAGGCGCAACCCGCTGTTCCGTGAACCCGTCAGCGTCGTCCTCGAAGGATTGCCCGCTGGCATCACCGCCACTCCGGCCAGCATCGCTGCCGAACACTCCACAGCCGACCTCGCAATTTCCATCGCCGACAATGCTGCCGCTGGAGAAGTTGCGGGCATCACCGCAAAAGTTCTCGCCGCTGGTGGACAGATCATCCAAATCGGGATACCCGTCCGCCTGGTGGTCGAATAATTCCTGCACGCTATGATTCGCATCTGACGGTTACTGCACCGGAAACACGTCAACCTGTAAACTGTCTTCTCTGCAACACAAGGACCTGGAAATCATGGCCGACATTCGTAAGGGCGCTGTCACACTCAAAGGAAATCCCGTCGATCTCGCCGGTGCTGCTCTCGCCGCCGGTGCCGCAGCCCCCGAATTCTCCCTGCAGGGCAACGGACTCGAAGAAGTCACACTCGGATCCAGCGCCGGGAAAATTCGCATCATCGCAACCATCCCGTCCCTCGACACGTCAGTCTGCCACGTCGAAACAAAGAAATTCAACGAACAGGCCGCACAACTGGCCAACGTCGAAATCCTCGTCGTCAGTATGGACCTGCCATTCGGACAAAAACGCTGGTGCGGTGCCGAAGGCGTCGACAAAGTCCGCACCCTCAGCGCACACCGCTGCTCAAAATTCGGCGAAGACTACGGAGTCCTGATCAAGGGTGGTCCGCTCGATCGCTGCCTCTGCCGCGCCGTGTTCGTCATCGATGGCGCCGGTACTGTTCGCTACGCCGAATACTGCAGTGAAATCGCCGAACACCCAAATTACGACGCTGTTCTGGCTGCAGCCAAAGCCTGAACACTCGGATTGCGATACCCGCCGTCTGCCAAATGGGGTCGGTGCCCCGCGTCCCCGCACGCAGCACCGACCCGTTCCGCCCCCAATGCACCCCTCGAATTTCCAGGATTTCAGACTGCCACCCGGGTTTTCCCTGCCTGCCTGCACAGACTCTGCCGATCACTCCCTTTATCGCGACGCCCCCAGGGGTCCCCGCCGGACATGAAGCAGATGCATTCGGGTTAAGCAGCAGCGAGGTGAGACATTTCCAGACCCAGCCGAAACTACAGATGCACCTTCTGTAAAGAACGCCTGCTGCGGCAGCCGCTCGGCAGGTTCCCATGGCTCAGATTTCTGCTGCCCATCCGACGTTTCAAATGCCCGCATTGCTTCACCGTCTTCAGTCGTCCTCCCGAGGTACTCTGCCTGCTGCCCGGACTTGCCGATGCCCTGAATCGCCAGGGCCCCGATTCCGGCGACGCCGATCAGCCACGCTACGGACTCAGTGACCACTCGCAAATCGCCGGACTGCCCGGCCTGCTGATCCGTTTCGGCCGATTCTTCTCCATCATCGAACGCACCCTCTGGTTTGTCGTGCTGCTGTTCTTCCGCATCCTTGTCAGCCCGTTTCGATCACGCAGGAATCGACGCACGTACTCCAGCCAGTCGTCTGATTTATCACAGGATCTGTCGTCGAGCAGATCCCGCCGACGGCGTCGCTCCAGTTCGCGTGATTCCAGCTCCCGTGATTCCGGATCCTGAACACTTCCATTACAGAACCATACAGATGCCCATCTCCGCCAGCGTCGAGTCTTTTAATCAACTGGACTGCATCGTCATTTCCGACGCCAGCGAAACTCCCGATCTGCTCGTGGTACTCTGCCATGGCTTCGGAGCCCCCGGGGATGACCTCGCAGATTTCGGCCCGTGGCTCATGCAAAACAGCCCGCTGCTCGCCGCCCGCTGCCGCTTTGTCTTCCCGGCAGCACCGCTGGACCTCGCACGCTACGGTATGCCCGGAGCCCGTGCGTGGTGGCCCATCAACATGGCCATGCTGGCAAAGCTCAACGAAACTCAGGATTTCAGCCAGCTCACCGAAATGACTCCCCCGGGAATGCACACCGCCGCCGAACAACTGCACACAGCCATCAACCAGATGCAGCAACGCTGGCAGGTGCCTCACAATCGCTGCATCATCGGCGGGTTCTCACAGGGAGCCATGGTCACAACCTGCATCACACTGCGTCACCAGTTTCAGCCCGCACTGCTGGCCATCCTCTCCGGCACAATGCTGGAAAAATCTGACTGGACCCGCCTCGCCAAATCACACCCTGGTTGCCCGGTCCTGCAATCCCACGGCACACAGGACACCATCCTGCCAATCTCCCCAGCCCTCGAACTCCGCGACCTGCTGCACTCCAACCGCTTCACCGTGGACTTCATCCAGTTCACTGGACCACACACCATCCCCACCAACGTACTGCAACGACTGCAAAAACACCTGGAAGATCTGAGCCGCCAGGACGCGAAGCGAAGCCCCTCACGGACAACTGAAAACTGACAACGAATCGCCCCTCGCACCCGCAGCGGGAGAGGGGTCGGGGGTGAGGGGCAAAGCACTTCAGCACGCAACCAAAGGCCAACCCCGCACGGCAACGCAACGCAA
>Ga0209972_10001824_pt1 | contig 18029 bp, 19 predicted proteins | sample NOAtaG_7_FD_187302 | JGI IMG/M metagenome (GOLD analysis project Ga0209972, IMG submission 187302) | Freshwater lake microbial communities from Lake Erie, under a cyanobacterial bloom - NOAA_Erie_Diel1S_2200h metaG (SPAdes) (version 2) | ecosystem: Environmental > Aquatic > Freshwater > Lake ... | reverse complement strand
GTGACTAATTGGATAGCAGAAAAAAAATTTAATAGTATTATTGAAGTTTATGATTGGTTTGAATATTTGATTAAATCAGGCACTAATATTTGCTATTATGATTCCTATGTTACTGATATTCGTTACCCTCGAATTTGTTTCGATAATCTTGAAAAATTCAGGATTTGGAAAAAAGATATGCTTGAACACAAAAATAAGTTAGATAAATTTATTGGTAAATATAAAAAAGGAAATTAATTATAAATTATGGGACTTTTTAGCAGTAAAACCGAAGGCGGAATGATGGATGTTATCCGCTGCGATGAACAAGAATATCTTGTTTGGAAATGGCGCCCAAGCGGGGAAGCCACAAGTACAAAAAAAGAAAATGCCATTAGATGGGGTAGCAGTTTGAGAGTAAAAGACGGTGAAGTCGCCGTTTTTGTTTATAAACAAAAGGATGGCGTTTTACAGGACTTCATTGAAGGGCCGCATGACGATATAATCAAAACATCTAATTTTCCCGTCATTTCAAGTATTGTTGGATTAGCTTATGCAGGAAAATCACCTTTTCAGGCAGAAGTGTATTTTATGAATTTATCTGGTAATATTCAGGTTAAGTTCGGAATTCCTTATTTCGATGTTTTTGATCCACGTTTTCTTGATTTTGGAGTACCCACTGCAGCAAGAGGCTCAATTACGATGAATCTTACCGATTATAAGTCATTTATTAAATTACATCGCTTGATTAATTTTGAAATTGAAGATTTTACAAAACAAATAAAAGATGCATTGACCAAGTATGTGAAATCATTCATAACCAACTTACCCGCTGAAAAAGGCATACCTGTTTTGCAACTTGAAAAAAAGATTCTTGAAATAAATGATTTAATTGAACCCATTATTAAAAATATTCTAGAGAAAGATTATGGAGTTAACCTTAAAAGATTCGATTTATCAACTATTGAATTTGATAAAGAAAGTGAAAATTATCATGAATTAAGGAGAGTTACTGCTGGGCTTCAAACTAAAAAAATGGAAGTAGAACTTGATATTGATTTAAAGGATAAAACAATGCAGGTTGAAGCAAAAAATATTGACGTATTTAAAATAGAGAAGCAGACAGAAGTACTAAAAACTGCTGCTGAAAATCTTGGTAATATGGGAAATGTAAATCTTGGAGGCGGCGGAGGCGGTGGAGGTTTAAATCCTGTTGGTCTAATGGTTGGCATGGGAATAGGCGGTGCTATGGGCAATCAAATGGGTGGCATGATGAATAACATTAACCAACCATCGCCACCACCACCACCAGTTATAGCATATCACATATCATTAAATGGACAGCAATCTGGGCCTTTCACCCTTGACCAACTCAAACAGTTCGTACAAAGTGGACAGTTTACAAAAAATTACCATGTTTGGAAAGAAGGTATGGCAGGTTGGGAATTAGCTAGTAATGTGCAAGAACTTGCAATAGTATTTTCTGTTGTACCACCTCCGCCTCCGCCACCACCACCGCCGACAGTTTAAGGTTCCTTATATTATACCTTGACAGATTAGTCTTTTATTAAATGTTTGTCAACAATGGCAGACAATTTAGTTTATAAAGACACAATAATTAAGGACACTAACCCAGCCGATAACAAAGGCTTGCTACCAGCGGGGCAGACGGTTTATAGGACAGTGCAGTTCTTTTATCAAACTGCATTGTATTAGGACAGGAAACGGCTTCGATTCGCCCCGCCGTTAGCAAGCCTCAGCCGTTGTGTGCAATTAGTAGAAATAAACAAAACAGATGATTAGTGACAATGCCAAATAATTTACGTATTCATGTCGGACTTTTTGCATTGCTTGTTCTGATGATTTTACCGCAGCAATATTTTAGTACAACACCAGATGATATCTCATTTTGTATTCATGTTAGAATATTTGGTATAGAATGTCCAGGCTGTGGGTTTACAAGAGCTACATACAATTTAATTCATTTAAACTTTAAAAAAGCTATTTCATTAAATCCAACGGTTATTTTTGTTTGTCCAATAACCGCATTTGAAATACTTTATTTAATAAAAAGAGTTGATGCCATAAAGAAGTTGAAGTATTTTACTTATGTAATATTCATAATATCACTTTTTTTTCTTTACTTAGAAAGAATTTTTAATCACTAAATATATATAGTCATGAGAGTAATCACTAAAATTTTATTATCAATTGCAATTTTGTGCGGCGGTAGCGCAATAGCAACATTAATTGCCCAATCTATGGGTAATAGAGTATCCACGGGGGGTATTGGTCCTTTTATTATTTACCCAGCAATCATAGCAGGCATTTGGGCTGTTTGGAAATATAACCCAGAAAAAACAGAAGACGATAAACATAACCTGAAAAAAGATTAAAAATGTTTACAGATTATTATGCAATACTAAATGTTACCATCGATGCTGATCCGGCTGAGATAAAGACTGCGTTTAAAAATCAGGCACTTAAATGGCATCCGGATAAAAACCCTGGCCTAGATACAACACAAAGAATGCAATTAATCAATGAGGCATATTTAATTTTAAAAGATTACGATGCACGTCAGAGATACAATATCGAATATCTTAATTATAAGAAAAGGCAAAATCAAGCTAATCAAAAAACTCACAAGGAAAATCAATGGGAAGAGAGAGATAAAACTCAGGAAAATTATAATCAAAAATTCGAAGACAATTCTTATGAAATTTTTGATGAGGAATTAAAAAAATGGATGTCAAATGCTAGAAACCAAGCTGTGAATTTGGCAAAACAAACTATAGATGATATAAGAGGAATGTCTAAAGTTGGTGGTCAGGCGATAGTTGAGGCAGCATTAGGTGGGGTTGTAAAATATTTTGTTTGGGGTATAATTATGTTTTTAATATTCAAAGCCTGTCAAAAATAATAAAGCAAAAAACTGCACACAACAGCGTATAAGCAATATTGCCGTGCCGCAGGCGCAACACAAGGCAACATCGCCTACACGCCAACCGTTATGGGCAAGCTAATTTGACTCAGATAATTTATTGCATGAAAGAAAAGAATTATCTATCAAAACAAAATTCAGAGAAAGGAATACTTCCTGTGCATTCTCTTGATAACGATTCTAGCCAAATAAATATTTTACCGCTCGATCACAATAATCCATACGACTTTAAAAGAGAGCATAGGCATACCTATTTTGAAATCATGCTAATCAAAAAAGGTGGTTGCAACCAACTTATAGATTTCAAAAATTATATTGGACATGACTACAGTTGTTACATTATTTGTCCGCAACAAATTCATTTGATGAACAGAAATAATTCTACGGGTACTGTTCTTCAATTCACTGAAGATCGAATCAGTAGTACCAATTTACGGTCCTCGTTACTGGAGTTGTTATACATCGAAAACGGAGCGATAGTTTTTGAAAACAATCCCAGCTTATTTAATGATTTTGACTTAATCCTCAATATTTTGATTAAAAATGTCAGTAAAAAATATGAACCGCGAAATCTTGTTGTTACAAACCTATTACAAGCTTTTATCGCTTTAATTGTTGAGCAGAATAATTTAAACAATACTAAAGTAAAGAGCATCGAGAAGAAGTTGTTATTTGACTTTCATCAATTACTAGATATAAATTATCGGAATAACAGAGGGGTTCAGTTCTATGTTGATAAGCTAGTCACAACTGAAAAAAAACTTTCATCAATAATTAAAAAGCATGCTGGTTTAACCCCACTTCAAGTGATCCACAATAGAATTTTACTTGAGGCTAAACGTTTACTTTTGTTTGAAGAAATAACACATAAAGAAATAAGCTATCAACTTGGGTTCGACTCACCAGCATCTTTTTCCACTTTCATCAAATCTAAAACCGGGTACAGTCCTTCAGAGTTAACCCAACATTTGGCTGAAATTCATAAGTAATGGTCTGTTTTTCATATTGCCTGATCAAATCCATGCAGCTACTTTTGTTTTAAATAAATAGAGCTATGAAAAAAGTACGAAACAAAACACTATTCATAATCATTATTTTGTTTTTCACAAAACAAAGCTTTGTCTTTGCTCAATGTTGGAAAAGAGTTAGTGCCAGTTCTACGCATGCACTAGCAATTCAGAATAATGGTACCCTCTGGGGCTGGGGCACTTCCGGTGATTTGGGAATTGGAATTCCATCAACCCCCAACTATAATTCTCCAATTCAAATCGGCACAGAAAATGATTGGGCTGAGATATCCGCCGGAGCAAATTTTTCTTTCGCAATCAAAGAAGATGGATCATTGTGGGTATGGGGATCGTATCCAAATCCTGTATTAGGAGGGAATAACACTACAAATTTAACGGCCTATAATCCGGTTCAAGTTGGAAATGATTATGACTGGCTTCAAATCAGCGCCGGAGGACAACATGCAATTGCTCTAAAATCTAACAACACCCTATGGGCATGGGGTATGAGCAATATGGGTCAAGTTGGTAACGGATTAAGTAGCTGTACATTTTGCCCTCCAATCTATCAAACTATTCCAGTGCAAATCGGAAACGATAGTGATTGGAAGCAAATTAACGCCTTTCAAGATGTTTCTGTAGCTATAAAATTGAATGGCACACTTTGGTGCTGGGGTGGCAATTGGCCAACTCTTGTAAATAATGGATTTAGTCTCAATAATACTCCTACACAAATAGGAACAGATACAACATGGAGTAAGGTGGACGGCGGTGAATATTCTCATCTAGTTGCTTTGAAAACAGATGGGACAATTTGGACATGGGGTTATGAAATTACGACAGATACTCCTTTCGTGGTTATTCCAACTCCAATTCAAATAGGAACAGATAACCATTGGATAGATATTAACGCAGGAATAAATCATGATATGGCAATTAAAAATGACAGTACAATTTGGTCCTGGGGGAGAAATTCTTTAGGGCAATTGGGAAATGGAAATGTTGCAGTTGTTCAAGCCCAACCGCAAATCATTTTACCTTCCATTAATAATAATTTTATTGATATTAGTGGAGGTAACGAATATTCAACAGGAATGAAATCGGATGGTTCGTTATGGGCATGGGGAAGTAATAATTCCGGGCAACTGGGTATTGGCAACAACCAGAACCAAGCAACACCCCAGTCAGTTAATTGCAATGCACTTAATATTACTGAACAGGATATCGAACCTTTTGTATTTCAAATTTATCCAAACCCATCCAATGGGCACCTTACTATAAAATTAATAGACAATATTTCCAATGTTAATCAATTAAGGGTATTTGATGTTTTAGGGAAGGAATACCAACTAGACAGCAAACAAAATGGAACCACTGAGTATTGGATAAATGTTTCGTCACTTGGCCCGGGATTCTATCTAATAAAATGTCAAACCGATGATAGCAAATCATACCATGGAGAATTTATCAAAGAATGACAAATAGCCAAGAATAGAAATGAAGCAAAGCCAGCCCTTAACAGCACCTACTCAAAAGGCGGGGTTTCGTGTTCCAAAGATAGTTTTGTGGTTAATCAAATATTAGTTTTTCAAATCAAGTTTTGTGGTAAAAGTCCCGCCCTTCGCCAAGCGCAAAAACGTTATGAGCAAGCAAATATTGAAACAAGCGCCTAGACAATGGCGCGGGGCTTATCTCCCCCCTTGTCATGGGTCAATCCCGACAATGTAACTCCCATGGACGCCTTGCACCAGCTCATCATCACCGGCAGATGGTGCCCGTATTGCAACTGCGAAACCATGTTGGTGGCAGGCCATGTCATCTATGCGCATTGGGCCCAACATCCTGAGAGACCCAAGTTCCTGAATAAACAATACCACCGCTGCACCACCAACCCCAATCACTATGTGGGTACGTATGGCGATAACATTACCTCCCTGGGCAGGGTCGCAGATGAAGAACTCAGACGCCTCAAACAAGAAGGGCATGCAGCATTCGATCCGATGTGGAAAGAAAAAACCCATTTCAAGCGCCAAAAAGATGCTTACCGGTGGCTTTCGGGAAAAATGAACCTGCCCTTTTCACTGACCCATTTCGGAATGTTCGACGCCGTACAGTGCCGGGAAGCCATTCAGTTTAGTTTGGAGCACCGCGGAAAGGAACAAACCGATTGACCGATTTTTTAGCCCACAACCGGGCATTCCTGTTTATATTAAAGGTTTGACATCAACACATCCATCCCATGAATCTACAACTGAACGATTCCATCACCTTCGAAAACTTGAAGACCGTTTTGGCTCAGAAGCTCCCTCAATACAAAGTCGAACTCAAGAAGAACCCCATCTTGCGCTTTGAATACGTGCAGATTTACAAATCGGCTTTTGTGGGCGTGTGGATCAGGATTTTCCCAGACAAAGGCAGAGTCACACTCATCAAAGCCATCCCATCAACCTTGGCAAGGGCATTATTTGGCGGACTGATTGCCATTCTCCTTTCCAACGCTGCCCAAAACCGGCTGAGGGCCGAGGTGGCAGAAGTTCTGAAGAGGGAATTCAATACGACGGAGCAAAAATAAGCCGTCAGCGGTTTGTTTTAAACCCCTGCTTAGACCACCATTTTCGGGTTTGTTTGTGAAAACTCAGGTCCATGGATTTGGAATCCGGGATGACTCCGCTTTTGATATCCAATCAGCAAATAATCACTAAATTTGATTCAGCATGGTGGATATTCTGGCAAATCAAATGGATGAAATCACGGCCCTTTGCATCAAGCATAAGGTACAATCTTTCTCCGTTTTTGGTTCAGCGGCTCGAAACTCCATGACCACCGACAGCGACATCGATTTCTTGGTTCAATTCTCCGAGGAAATTGACGTTTTGGATTATGCAGACAACTATTTTGATTTTTTGGAAGGGCTGAAAGATCTGACCAGAAGAGAAATAGATTTGGTTTCCGTTCGTTCCTTGCGCAATCCGGTACTCAAAGAGGAAATCAACAAAACCAAGGTCGAACTTTATGCAGCCTAAAGTCCTGAAGTACCTTTTGGACATCGAAAGTGTCATTATCGAGATTGAAGTCATTAAAAGTCAAGTCGGGAATGATTTCAAATTGTTCCAAGGGAATATTATCCTTCAGAGAGCAGTCGAGCGTGACCTTGAGATTATCGGGGAGGCCGTTAGGAAACTGACAAGCATCAGCCACGAAACGAACATCACTTCTTCAAAAAAAATCATCGGGCTGCGTAACATCATCTCCCATGCCTATGATTCAATCGAACCCGAACTGATTTGGGGAGTCATCCAACGTGACATTCCGATGTTATCAGATGAAATTCAGGCACTCAAAGCCCAAATAAGCCATTAACCGCACAATCGCAGTACCTCTGCACCCTGGACACCCGCCCCCCTTTGCCAATCCCACCCTGCTTCGTATCTTTCGCTTGTGAGCAAACATCCCGATGTGATCCGAAGAGTCATCCTCATCGTCCTGGACAGTGTTGGCGTGGGTGAACTGCCCGATGCGTCCGATTTTGGTGATGCCGGAAGCAACACTTTGGGCCATATTGCATCCCACGTGCCCCAATTCGTGCTTCCCAACCTTCAAATGCTGGGTTTGGGCAACATCCCGGGTGCAGGACTCGACCCCGTGGCACTTCCAACCGCCGCCTTCGGCCGGGCCGCCGAACAAAGCCGCGGAAAAGACACCATCACCGGGCATTGGGAAATCGCAGGCCTCGTCCCCGATTTGGTGTTCCCATACTTCCCGGAAGGCTTTCCCCGCGCCATCATGGATGTTTTCGAAGCCCGCATCGGCACCCCAACATTGGGCAATTGTCCGGCCTCCGGCACGGTCATCATCGACGAGTTGGGCGAGGAACACATGAAAACCGGTTTCCCCATCGTGTACACAAGCAGCGACTCGGTATTCCAAATCGCCATGCACGAGGACATCATCCCACTCGAAAGGCAATACGAAATTTGTCAGATTGCCCGGGATTTGCTTGTGGGTGAATTTGCCGTTGGGAGGGTCATCGCTCGGCCTTTCACAGGCGGGCCGGGGCATTTCAAACGGACGGCAAACCGACACGATTATTCCATCGAGCCGCCGGGCAAAACCATCATGAGTTACCTCACTGAAAACGGACTGCAGGTGAAGGGCGTGGGGAAAATCGAAGACATTTTCGCCGGGGTGGGCATTTCGGCCAACAAGAAGACCAAGGACAATCAAGACGGAGTCGACAAGACACTAGAGTGGATGAAAGAGTCCTTCACGGGATTGGTTTTCACCAATCTGGTCGACTTTGACTCCTTGTACGGTCACCGCCGCGATGTGGAGGGCTATGCTCGATGCCTGCAGGAATTCGACCAACGGCTGCCGGAAATCTTGGCTGCGATGCACGACGACGATGTGCTCATCCTCACTGCCGACCATGGCAACGACCCGACCTTTCAAGGCACGGACCACACACGGGAGTATGTCCCCCTTTTGGTGACGGGCAAACCAATTCAGGCGGGGGTGGACCTTGGCATCCGGGGGACTTTTGCCGACATCGGCGCTACCATTGCAGATATGCTGGGCGTTCCTGCGGAATCGGCAGGTAGGAGCTTTGCACCCATCATCCGAAAAACGACATGATTTCCCAAGCAAACATCGAGGAAACCGCTGCATTTCTGCGCAACCGTTTGGGTGGGTTCCAACCCAAAATTGGCTTGATTTTGGGGTCCGGTTTGGGCCTGTTGGCCGATGAAGTACAAAACCCCGTGGTGGTGCCTTATTCGGAAATCCCTCATTTTCCGGTTTCAACTGTGGCAGGTCATGCTGGCCGGCTCGTCATCGGCACCTTGGAAGACAAACCGGTGTTGGTGATGCAGGGACGATTCCATTTTTATGAGGGCTATCCCATCGAATTGTTGGCCATGCCTGTTCGGGTGATGCACCTGCTGGGTGTGAAGGAACTCGTGGTGACCAATGCCGCCGGTGGGGTGAATCCACGCTTTGCGGAAGGCGACCTGATGCTCATTCGGGATCATCTGAATTTTGCCTTTGCCAACCCTCTGATGGGCCCGAATCTTTCCGCCTTCGGTCCTCGGTTTCCGGACACATCGCAAGCCTACAGCCCTCGGTTGCTTCAATTGGCGCGTGAAGTGTCCAACATCACCGGAGTGGCCGTTCAGGAGGGTGTATACCAATTCATGACCGGTCCGAGCTATGAAACCCCAGCCGAAGTGAAGATGGCCGGAAGCTTGGGCGCCGACGCCGTGGGCATGAGTACCGTTCCCGAAGTGCAGGCAGCCGCGCACTGCGGCATGGAAGTGTTGGGCATTTCCTACATTTCCAATCTCGCAGCGGGCATCAGTCCCAAAGCCCTTTCCCACCAAGACGTGGTGGACACAATCGACTCCATCAAAGACAAATTGATCAACCTGATGCGGGGCATTCTCCGCGCCATGTAACCTCATCCAATTCACATGACGCTCACTTCCCAAATCGCAGCAGCTACCGCCTACATCCGCTCCCGAACCGACAAGCGTCCACAAATCGCTTTGATTTTGGGTTCCGGCCTGGGCAGCTTGGCCGATGAAATCCAACAACCGGTGACCATCGACTACCACGACATCCCGCACTTTCCCGTTTCAACGGTGGAAGGCCACGCAGGCAAACTGGTCATCGGCGAACTGGAAGGCAAAACCGTGGCTGCCATGCAAGGCAGGTTCCATTTCTACGAAGGTTACAGCCTCCAACAAGTGACCTTCCCTGTTCGGGTGTTCAAAGCCTTGGGAACAGAAACGGTGGTGGTCACCAATGCATGCGGAGGCATCAACTCCAATTTGTACCCGGGGGCCTTGATGTTCATCTCCGACCACATCAACTTCTTGGGCAGCAATCCCCTCATCGGTCCCAACGAACCGGAGTTGGGCCCCAGGTTCCCCGACATGAGCAACGCCTACGACAAATCCTTGATCGGATTGGGAGAGCAGGTGGCGCAGGAACAAGGCATCGAAACTTTCCGTGGGATTTACACAGCCGTCAGTGGCCCCTATTATTACAGCAAGGCAGAATTGGCCATGGTCAGGGGCTTCGGTTCGGACACCATCGGCATGAGCACCGTGCCGGAAACCATTGTGGCGGTCCACGCCGGCATGCGGGTATTGGGCATTTCCTGTATCACCGACATGGCAGTACCGGAGGATTTGGTACCGCTGGACCACGCCCATGTGGTGGCCATTGCCAACCAAACCCGGCCGAAATTCATCCGTTTGGTGAAAGGCATCATCGCAAAAATGGACAACCTATGAGAATGGTGGATTTGATCCTGCGCAAGCGGGAAGGTGGGCGATTGACCTCCAACGAAATCGATTGGATGATCCAAGGCTACGTGAAAGGACAGGTCCCCGACTATCAGATATCAGCCATGCTGATGGCCATTTTTTTCCGCGGAATGGACAGTCAGGAAACGGTGGACTTGGTTCGCTCTATGGTGAACTCGGGAGACGTGATTGATTTGAAGGCCATCCAAGGCATCAAGGTGGATAAACATTCAACCGGCGGGGTCGGCGACAAAACTTCCATTGTATTAGGGCCCATGGTGGCGGCTTGCGGAGTGCCTGTTGCCAAAATGAGCGGTCGGGGGCTTGGCCATACGGGCGGCACGTTGGACAAATTGGAAAGTTTCCGTGGGCTGAAAGTGGAGATGGAAATGGACCGGTTTGTGGAGATAGTGAACCAAGTGGGGCTTGCCATCTGCGGCCAAACCGCCAATTTGGTGCCTGCGGACAAGAAATTGTATGCCTTGCGGGATGTGACGGGCACCATTGAAAACCTGTCGCTCATTGCCGGGTCCATCATGAGCAAAAAGATTGCCTCGGGGGCGGATGCCATTGTGTTGGACGTCAAAACCGGCTCGGGGGCGTTCATGAAAACGGAGAAAGATGCCTTTGCCTTGGCCCATAAAATGGTTGAAATCGGCGAATTGATGGGTCGCAAGACGGTGGCAGTGGTGAGCGAAATGGAGCAGCCACTCGGAAATACCATCGGAAACGCCATCGAAATCCGGGAGGCCATCGAGACCCTGCAAGGTCGAGGGCCGCAGGACCTATTGGAAGTGTGCATGGTGTTGGGAGCCGAAATGTTGGTGTTGGGAGGCAAGGCCGCTGACCATGCGGATGCCCAGGCACAGCTGCGCAAAGGCATCGATTCGGGAGCCGCTTTGGCCAAACTCAAGGAAATGGTGGTGGCACAAGGGGGTGATGGAAGCCAAGTGGACCGACCTGACACCCTGCCGAGTGCCCGCCATGAAGCGATATTGACAGCCGAAGAAGAGGGTTTCGTGGGAGCCTTGGATGCCCATGGCGTAGGGGAAGCGGCGGCATTGCTGGGGGCAGGTCGCGAAACCAAAGAAAGCACCATCGACTTGGCAGCAGGAATCGACCTCCACCTCAAGATTGGTCAAGCCGTGCGCAACGGGTCTCCGCTTGCTACTTTGTATGCCAACGATCCCGTACGGTTACAGGCAGGATTGGAGAAATTACGTTCGGCTTATCGAATCCAAGCTGTTGCACCCACCATCAAACCCATCATACTTGGCAGGGTGAGTCTGTAAGTCGCATCAGGCCTTTTTACGCCATTCCTTGGCGAAGATATTGTATTTCAAAATGCAATAAATGGCCCTGAAACCATCCCTCCAGCCAATTTTCTTGCCCTCTTCGTACGTCCGGCCGTAGTAACTGATGCCGACCTCGTAAATTCTGATTTTAGGCACTCTCGAAATCTTGGCTGTGACTTCCGGTTCAAATCCGAAGCGTTTTTCCTTCAAGGCGATTTGCTGAATCATGTCCGTACGGAACAACTTGTAGCAGGTCTCCATGTCGGTCAGGTTCAAGTCGGTGAACATGTTGCTCAGACTCGTCAGCCATTTGTTGCCGATGGAATGCCAAAAAAACAAGATTCGGTGCGGATTTCCTCCCATGAACCTCGACCCATACACCACATCGGCAAATCCTTCCAACACCGGCTTCAACAGGTCGTTGTATTCCCGGGGATCGTATTCCAAATCCGCGTCTTGGATGATGAGATATTCACCCTTAGCTTTGTCGATGCCTGTGTGAAGGGCCGCTCCCTTTCCTTGGTTCACCTCATGCTTGTGGTATGAAATGGGCAACTCAGGATTGGCTTCCCGATACCGCATGATGGCCCCTTCCGTGTCGTCTTTGGAGCAATCGTTGACGATGATGAGCTCCTTTTCCATGCCCCCAATGAGCTCAACGGCCTTAATTTTGTCCAAAATCAAATGGATCGTCCGCTCTTCGTTGTAAGCAGGAATGACAATGGAAAGCGTGTTTTTCTTCATCGGAACTTGACCATTTTGGGACCGCAAAATAATGAATTAGGTCCACATTGCGTCATGGGGCCACCTCGTGACTACCTGAGCAACGTAACATGAAATACCTTTTGTTTGTCTTTTTGGGGAATGGCATCGTCGCCAATGATGCGAACAGCCATGAAATATACCCCTTCCGGCGCATTTTCACCCCCTGATGTCCGCCCGTCCCACATCACCAATTTGTCCTTCGTCTGGAAAATCTCCCTACCCCACCGGTCGAATATCAGGATCTGGTAAAAAGCATCTCCGTGGTAATTCAGCAACAAAACATCGTTGATTCCGTCGCCGTTGGGACTGAAAACATTGGGTAAAAACAAACTGTCGGTCACGATGACCACCGTGGCCCTGCCTTGGCAGCCCGAAGTATCCGTACCTGTCACGGTATAGGTGATGGACGACCCCGGCATGGATACGGGTGAAGGGCAGGTTGCACAACTCAACATGGTGTCCGGCTCCCAAACATAGGTGGATGCTCCAAACGCTTCCAATTGCACCCGCTGACCGGGGTTGATCAAAACCGAGCTTGGGGTGGCCGTGACCTGTAGAGTCCTGACCGTAACCGTGACATTGAGGGTTGAGACGCAGCCTGTGACATTGTCCGTGACTTGGGCGAAGTAAGTACCTCCCCCTGAAGCGACCACAATGGGATTCAAAATCGTGTCGTAGGACAATGTATCCACCCCGGTTTGGATCCACTGCACGCTGTAATCCCCCGAACCTCCAACGGGCAACAAGTCGAACAGGACGGTATCGCCCAAACAGACCGTGGTATCACGCAAGTCGGAGAGCTGGAGGTTGCTGACCAAGATGCGGATGGAGTCGGAAACGCTACACCCCGTGGTGCTGTTCGAACCGGTCAGTACATAGGTGGTGGATTGGGAAGGTTGAATGCTTGGAGCCGGAGAGGTCACGTTTGAAACTCCCTGGGACGGAGACCACAAATAGGCGTTGATTCCCGAAGAAGCCGTCACGGACAGGTTGGACAAGCCCTGACCCGCACAGAGCAAGGTATCGTTGTCGAGGATGTCCAAGGACTCCTGAGGGTGAACAAGGAGGGGGACAGAGGCCGTGGCTGAGCAGTTGTTGGACTCCGTGACGGTGACCGTGAATGTGGTCGAGGTGAGGGGTGTCGCAGAAAGGGTGTCCGATGTGGTACCGGTACTCCAAACGAAGCCATAAGGAGGCAATCCCCCGGAAGGAGTGGCGAAAATCAAAGCGGTATCCCCGGGACAAATCGCAGGTGGGGCATTCAAGGAAACGGTAGGCGTATCGGCCACCACGATTCGAACGGTATCGTTGTCCGTGCATCCCAACAAATTGGTGGCGGTCAGGGGGATGTTGAAGGTCTGAGGGATGGTGGAACTGAAGATCGGATTGGCAATGTTGGGGTTGGAAATCACAGGAAAACCAAGCCCCCATTGGTAATTCACGCCCCCAGAGGCCGACAGCTGCAACGTGTCGCCCACACAGGTGTTCCTATCCGGGCCCGCAATTGCAAAATCCGCTCCCACACAAACCCTTTGGGTCATGAACACCCCACCGCAGGAGCCTGTGATGCCCCAAAACACGTTGGGATTCCCCCCGAACAAGGTGGCCACGATGTCTTGATTCAAGGTCAGCCTGAGTTGGCCATTCCAATACACATCCATGCGGTTGACCGGAGCCGGAGCCCACACCACACGTAGTGGGAAACAGGCATTGTCGGGAATCAAACTTCCATTGGGATTGGCAGCAATCGGTCCGGCCAGTGCGATGCTCAAATCACCGTTGGCTTGGATGGAAACGTGGTCAGCGGCGATGTCGATGACACCGGCCACATTGTTTTGAAACAAATCCAACTCGACCGCCAAGGAGGGTGAAATCCCGGGGTAGGAAGATGCCGGAACTGAATTCGCATATCCCAGGGCATTGCCTCCCGCACCATGTGCCCCCAATCCGGTGGTTTGAAGGACGAATGCGATTCCATCCGCACCATGCACGTCATGCCACACCGAAAGGGTGATGTCAAAGGGTTGTGTGAGGTCCATTTGGGAATTGTTCCACACCACCCCGCGCTGACTCGTGTTGTTGGTGATTTCAAAACAATCCCCACCGAGTTGAACGGCAGAATTCGGGAGCACACCCCCGATGACGGGAAGGGTCCACTGTCCAAAAATCTCACTCGAAGTGAAAAGCAAGGTAGTCAATACCCCAAAAAACGTTCGAATAGGAAGATTCCGTCTCATGTTGTTGTCAAGCCATGCAATTATGCGATTTTTTGGGGAATTCCCACACTACCCCTAACTTGCAGGCATCATGAAGAAGCGGATTCAATGGCTCTTGCAGCGTGTATTGGGGTTCAAGCGCTACCTCTTCTACTTCTCCCTTTACAAAATCAAAACGCTGAAGTCCGACAAGAAAGAGGGCGATTTCCTGCATTTTGTGGGCCTGCTCCCCAAGGACGCCACCGTGTTGGACATCGGTGCCAACATCGGCATCATGGCGGTTTGGTTGGCCCAATCCTGCCCCAAAGGGCAGGTGCATGCATTTGAGCCCATTCCCGAAAATTTTGAAGCCCTGAAAAGGATTGTCGGGCATTTCAAACTCAGCAACGTGACCCTTCACGACATCGCTTTGGGAGATGAACCCGGTGCCATCAAAATGGTGATGCCGGAGGTCCAAAACGTTAAAATGCAAGGATTGAGCCATGTCGTGCACGAGAGCATCCCGGATTTCAATGAAGGGAATTTCTACGAGGTGCCGGTAAAAACGCTCGACAGCATGACCGAAATTGGTCCTGTGCAGGGCATCAAAATCGATGTGGAGAATTTCGAATACTTCGTGCTGAAGGGTGCCGGCCACTTGCTCGAACGTGATAAACCCGTGGTGTACGCCGAATTATGGGCCAATGAAAACCGGGAAAAGTGCTTCGAATTCATGCGGGGTTTGGGTTATCAGGTGCAAGTGCTGGAGGGAAAACGCCTCTTGGAATTCGACCCGAAGCGCCACGAGCATCAGAATTTCTTTTTTGTGCATCCATGATCAAATCTGAACAACCCCAATCATTTTAAATTGAAATTCAGTTGATTGGGAATCATAATCAGATTTAAACGCTTAACAAATGAAGGTTGAAAGGTGGATTTCCTGGATTGGGAATTGAAGGGACAATCCGGATTGACATCTTGCATCCTCCCAATCGAGAACCTCCCATCCTTTTTTTCACTTGAAGGCGGACCGTAAGAGTCCCGGTTGTTTTGCTGTCCTGTGTAAGGGGCGTTTCGTGGCACGATATTGGCAACAGCCCTACCCATCAATTGCCAAGAATCGTAAATTGAACCCATCAACCCAATCGATCATGAGAAACCTTTTCCTGTCGCTGGCCATCTTCTCACTTCCTACTTTTTGTAGCGCGCAAATGCCAGAACCTGAAACCTTGCCCCATCAGGGTGAGGTCATCTTTTCGGATGAGTTTGAAGACCTAGGAGGTAGCCACCTGTTGATGGCCTCAGTGGTGCGTCATGAGGAAAAAGTGAGCAGCGACCTCCATGTGTACCAATACTTGGTGAACGGCAACAATCCCGTGTTGGAATGGGACATCCAAGATTTTGGGGGCAACCTGTGCGACGTGGTGCTGGTGGAAGAGAGCATCCAAATGCTGGACCTCAATTCGGACGGATTCAAAGAAGTGTCCTTTTTGTACCAGCAACGTTGCGACGGACTCGACCCATACGTCACGAAACAAATGGTGATTTCCAAGAGCAAAAAGTATGCTGTTCGGGGCAAATTGGCGGTTGAGGACGGAGCCCAATTGGAAAAGAACTTCGACCCGGCCTTCGATGGAGCAAGTCCAGCCTTCCGGAGCTTCGCCAACATGGAATGGGACGAATTCGTTCAAAACGGATCCCCTGCATCCACCAAGGCATTGTACGAGGAGGGGCACGGTTGGGCGATTTTGGCCCACAAAGACCTCTTGACCTCAGGTGGAACCACGTTCTCACTTTTGGACCAAACCGGAAAACTTCCTCCAATGCCCGAGAAGGTACGTAGCGCTCTGACCACCGCCGCCGATGTGAATGTCATCCCAGGACAGGATGCCATGCTGATTTTGTCCTTGGCACAGGGCGCTTTGGTTTACGAGCCCAAGACGGGAACCGCCACCAGTCTGCTCACTTTCCTCGGAGACACGGAGGCATTGTCCACGTTGGCATGGTCACCATCCAGCAAACAGGTGGCCTTTTCAGCCCTGAATCAAGCCCAATACCCAGAAAAGACCAAAATTTTCGTTTTGAAACTCGACGGCCTGAAATTGATTTCCAAGGAGAAGTACGATGCCCCTGTGATGTACATGGCAGCCTCGAACTGGGTGGTTTACCCGGTGGAGTTCGAAGGTGAACAGGCCCTCAAGTACGAACAAAAAGCGCGTGACGGCGAAGAGGCCGAAATCCATACCCTGAAATTGAAATAACTCCTTATATCCAACTCCTGAACAAAATGAAAATCACGAAAATTGCCTTTTGGGTTGCCATTTTTGCACTCCAAGGGTGCGGTCAAACCCCGACAGGCGAAAACAGCTCAAACAATTCCGACAGCCTCGAGCAAAGCACCTCCCAAACAGCCCCCACCCCACCCACTGAGCAGCCCCTCGACACCCTGGTGAAGGGCGTGGATGTTTCCAGCGACCAAGGGGATGTGGATTGGGTCAATGCCAAGGGAGCAGGGGTGGATTTCATGTATGCCTTGTGTTCCAAAGGAAAAGAAAAACTTGACGCCAAATTCACCCAGAACTGGGAGGGAGCCAAACAAGCTGGCATTCAACGGGGAGCCATCCATCAATACCGTTTCGGAACGGATCCCATTCAGCAGGCCAACTATTTCAAACAGGCCGTGAAACCATCAGCCGGTGATTTACGACCCGTCATCCGCATAGACGGGGGCAGCTTACCGCCCAATGTCCGTTTGAACCCTTCGGAGGCCTCCAAAGACATTCTGAGGTGTTTGAAGGAAATCGAAACCCTGTTCGGTTGCAAACCCATCTTGTTCACCACCAAATCTTCGGGAAACAATTACCTCAACGAAAAGGCCTTTGCCTCCTACCCCATTTGGATTGCTTCTTTGCTGCCGGAACCAGTATTGCCCGACGCGTGGAAAGAAGGTTCCTGGACGCTATGGATGAATTCAGAGCCCATGGCATTGGAAGGCTTCGCCAAGCCCGTGCAACAAAGCCGTTTCCATGCCACATCGGTGGAGTTTGCCAAGGAAGTGGGATGCAGTAGGGAGTGATGTCAGATTGGGCCTAGGTGCCGGTAAAACAATTGCTTACAGCTCGTGTTGTTTGATTTATATGCCCTTCCGAATCATATCATCATTCCTTTTTTTCCTGTTGCTGGGGCCGAACCTATTCTCCCAGAATCAAAACAACCAATGGAGGTTCGGCAACTTTGGTGGCATCGATTTTAATAGCAACCCACCAACGTTTCTTTCCAATGCTGCCATTTCGACCGGAGAGGGCGGAGCATCCGTCGCCGACAGAAACACAGGTAATCTATTGTTTTACACGGACGGAGTCACCGTCTGGAATTCTTTGGACCAACCCATGCCCAATGGTACCGGTCTAACGGGAGGTTCTGCCGCCTTGTTATCTTCAACAACCGCTGCCGTCATCATTCCCAAGCCAGGAACAACGTCGTTTTACTACATCGTGACCATCGACGAGCAATTCAACGGAAACGGACTCCGCTACAGT
>Ga0209972_10001823_pt1 | contig 18031 bp, 10 predicted proteins | sample NOAtaG_7_FD_187302 | JGI IMG/M metagenome (GOLD analysis project Ga0209972, IMG submission 187302) | Freshwater lake microbial communities from Lake Erie, under a cyanobacterial bloom - NOAA_Erie_Diel1S_2200h metaG (SPAdes) (version 2) | ecosystem: Environmental > Aquatic > Freshwater > Lake ... | reverse complement strand
GTAAATGTCAGTTTTGAAAGGATTCAAAAAATATCTTAGAAGTGTTTCCTTTACAAAGTCATCTTTAAATGAAACAACATCTTCGCTTAAGGTAAGCTCTTCTCCAAGGCCTTTATTTCCTACATAATGTATAGCAAAGTGTGTTAGTTCGGAGCGTGTAAAATCGATCATAGAAAAAGTATTTGCGCTAAAGTATACTTATTCTCTAATATTCCTTTAACAAAATTTAAACATCCAAAAATTGTTACAATTGGTCATATTTGGTGTCTAAATAATAGCAATAATGCCTCAAAGTGATTAAATTTGTATTACATGCGAACTATAGTAAATACACTAAAAAAGAAGTTCATCATCATACCCCTTGTTCTGGGTATAACCTCTTTTACCGTTTTCAGTTACGTTTTCAACAAAAATGAACTTATTTTAGATATACTTTTGGGTGGATTATCTCAAAATCATTACAGTCCTGTAAAACTCGACGATGCGTTCAGCGAAAAGGTATTTGATCTATACCTCAAGCGCACCGATGCCAGTAAAAAATTCTTTTTACAAGAAGATATCGATATGCTTAGCAAGTATAAGCGCGCCCTTGATGATCAATTGAAAAATCAAAATCATGAGTTTTATAAGGTCTCTGTTGATCTTATCACAAAAAGGATAAAAGAAAAAGAAAGTTGGTACAAAGAATATTTGTCAAAGCCTCTAGAATACAATTCCGAAGAGATTTACGAATCTGACGCAGAGAAAGCGAGTTATGCAAAATCACCTGAGGATCTAAAAAAGGAGTGGCAAAAGATGTTGAAGTATCAAGTCTTATTGCGCATTGATGAATCCTTGAATAGACAGGATGCTGCAATTGAGAAAAAGGATACTTCCTTTAAGGTAAGATCGTTTGACTCCATTGAAGTTGACGCCCGTCGCAAAGTGATAAAGGCTAATAATAATTTGTTTAAATACTACAATAAATTAACTCCAAAAGATCGTTTTGCTTTGTATGCAAATTCCATCACCGGAATTTATGATCCGCATACAGAATACTTTGCCCCAAGAGAAAAAAAGAAATTTGATCAAGCCATGAGTGGCCAGTTTGAAGGTATCGGTGCTCGCTTAATGCGAACTGAAATGGGGCAGTTGAAAGTAAGTGAGATCATTAAAGGTAGTCCTAGCGATAAGCAAGGAGAATTAAAACAAAATGATGAGATCCAAAAAGTAGGACAAGGCGACGGTAAGCCGGTTGATATTACTGAAATGGAAATGGATGAAGCCATTGAATTGATCAAAGGCAAAAAAGGAACGGAAGTGAGGTTAACGGTTAAAAAAGTTGATGGAACAATAAAGGTCATTCCAATTATTCGTGATGTGATTGACATGGAAGAAACGTTTGCCAAAAGCGCCATCTTGAATACAAAAACAAAAACAGGTTATATCCATTTACCTTCATTTTATACTGATTTTACCGGTACGGGTGGTGGATTGCATCGTTGCGCAAAAGATATGCGTAAGGAGATCGAGAAATTAAAAAAAGAAGGTGTAAGATCTATTGTTATTGACCTACGCGATAATGGCGGCGGTTCGTTACAAGAAGTTGTAATGATGGCGGGATTATTTTTTCCTAAAGGTCCTGTTGTTCAAGTTAAGAACAGAGACGGGTATATAAAAGTAATGGAAGATTACGATCCTGAAGTTGTTTGGGACGGTCCACTTGCTGTAATGGTTAATCACGGTAGCGCCAGTGCCAGCGAAATATTGGCGGCAGCTTTACAAGATTATAAACGTGCAGTAATTATCGGTACACCTACTTTTGGTAAAGGAACTGTACAATCTTTCTTTAACCTAGATGGTTATTTGATGCCTCAGTTTGATACGATCAAACCAATTGGTGAGGTTAAAGTCACACAACAAAAATTTTATCGCGTTAATGGTGGTTCAACACAGTTAAAGGGAGTAACGCCAAATGTTATTCTTCCTGATCTATACGCTTTCATTGATCGCGGTGAACGAGAGCTAGATTATCCAATGCCATGGGATGAGATACCTAAATCTAACTATTCGGAATTTACCAATGTTAATTACGAAAAGTTGGCTAAGAATAGCGCATTGCGTTTGAAAAAGAATGAGCAATTTAAAGCTGTTGAAGCATTTTCTAAAGAATTCAAAGCCAAAAAAGATGAATCACTTGTGAATTTGAAATTAGATAAATTTAGAGCCGAACAAAAATACTGGCGAGAACAAAATAAGAAGTATGATGAGATCAAGAAAGATATTAAAGACTTCAATGCATCTTTATTAACTGATGATCTAGCAAGGATCAAGGGTGATACCTCTCGCGTTGGAAGAGAAACTCGCTGGGTAAAGAATGTTGCAAAAGATATTTATATCTATGAAGCAAGCAACATTGTGAATGAGATCAAATAAAAAAATCAGAATTAATTAATAAAAAACGTGGGTGCTTTTATAGCGCCCATTTTATTTCTTTGATGTCGAAACAATGCTCTTTGCCAAACTCATCAGCTAGGCTCAAAAGACCGTTACTGTTTATTCCATTAACAACAAATTCTTGTTTTTTTTCATTTAAAATGAAAACTAATTTCTCGCCGATCTTGTAAAAGTGCTCATAATATTTGCTCAAAAGCATCTTACTCTGACCACTTTTTAATTTTAAATAGTAATTCTCAACATGCTTATGCAATGATTTTAAAACATAATCAGGGTCAAATTCTTTGCCGCTCAAAAGCCTTAGTGAGGTAGCATTCTCCACCTTCATAAAATCAACTTGATTAACATTTATACCTATCCCAATAATGCTTGTATTCATGATATTGCTGTTTATGATATTCTCGTTAAGTATTCCTGCAATCTTCTTTGAATTAACGAGTATATCATTAGGCCATTTTATTTTTATGTCAAATTGGCCAGTACCTAGCATTTCAGCCATTAAGTCATGTACAGCTAATGCAGATGTTATGTATAAATAGAATAATTTATCTATGCTTAGAAAAGTGGGTTTTAATACATACGAAACCGCTAGGTTAAGCCCTGGCCCGCTTATCCAGATGTTACCCCGCTGGCCTCTTCCTTTGGTTTGATTGGTGCTGTATACGGCAGTGCCTTCTGCAAGGTTAACGTTCTTTAACAGCGCTGTGGCATAGGAATTGGTACTCTCTACTTCAGGTAGAAAAATAGCATTTTGCCCAACAAATAATGTTTCCATTAACCCAAAAAGATTAAATTTGTTCTTTAATGTAAACCTAATAAAAATTTAAGACAACCAAGGAACCGACGAATAAATTTATGGCTAAGAAAAAAGCAAAACCTGTAAAAAAAGCAGCTCCTAAAAAAGCAGCCAAAAAAGCTCCAAAGAAAAAAGTAACCTCTCTCGCTAAAGGAAAGTCAAGCAAGCCCGTAGCAAAAAGATCTACTTCATCAAAAGGAAAAAAAATAGTAGTTAAGGCTAAAGTTTCCGAAAAGGAAAAGGACGAAAGAAAAGCCAATGCTATTGTAAATTCAGAAAAGAAGAAGGTTGTAAAAAAGCGAGTAAAGGTTACCACTTCAAAAGAAACCAACGGCTTATTGGATTCTATCATTGATGGATTGCAAGAAAGAAAGGCTAAGAATATAACTGTTCTTGACCTTCAAAATATTGAAAATAGAATTGCTGATTTCTTTGTGATTTGTGATGCCGACAGCGGAACGCACGTTGATGCCATTGCAGATAGCGTGGAAGAAGTAGTTTTAAAGCAAACTGGCGAAAAGCCATACCATTCAGAAGGGCAACAAAATAGTGAGTGGATACTTATCGATTATATTAATATTGTTGTACATGTTTTTCTGAAAGAAACTCGTGAATATTATAATATTGAAGGATTGTGGGGCGATGCAGAGATTAGAACAATTAATTAAGATTTGAAAAATGAGTAACGAACAAAATACATCCGCTGACGGTGGAGAACAAAAAGATCCAAATCACAAACTTTCAAACGAAGAGGAGCGTAAAAAACAATTCGAGCGCATGAAGGAAAAATTTGGAAAGCAAAACTCCCCTTTTGGTGGGCAAGGAAATAAAGGCGGTAATAATTTTTACTGGATCTATGGAATAGTGATCGTTGTATTGCTATTTATAACATTTTATGGCACCGGTTTTAGTCCTCGTATAAAGGAAATTCCGTTGCCTGTTTTTGAACAAGAAATGTTAGCGAAAGGTGATGTAGTTGATATTAATATCGTAAACAAAAGTTTTGCGAAAATATCGATCAACCCTGATAGTTTAGCACTTTGTGACCGATATAAAGATAAAGCTACAGGTAAATCTATATTTCCAGATAAGACTTTTCATGGCCCTCACTTTATGGTGAGTATACCTTCTGTAGATAATTTTTTGTTACGTGTAGAAAAAATTCAAAATGATGCCGGCATCGTAAAAGAAAAACAAGTTTACGCTAGAAGTTCGGAAGAGTCTAGCTGGGGCGAAAGTATGTCGTGGATATTACCTATCGTTGTCATGATCGCACTTTGGATGTTTATGATGCGCAGAATGGGCGGAGGCGGAGGAAGTGGCGGACCAGGGCAGATATTCTCCATTGGAAAATCACGCGCTGTTTTGTTTGACAAGGATACTAATGTGAACATTACATTCAATGATGTTGCTGGATTAGACGGTGCAAAATTAGAAGTAATGGAGATCGTTGATTTTTTAAAGAATCCAAAAAAATATACTGATCTAGGTGCGAAAATTCCAAAAGGAGCATTACTTGTTGGTCCTCCGGGAACAGGTAAAACTTTATTAGCAAAAGCAGTAGCAGGCGAAGCAAAAGTACCTTTCTTCTCTCTGTCAGGTTCTGATTTTGTGGAAATGTTCGTTGGAGTAGGAGCATCACGTGTTCGAGATCTTTTTCGCAATGCAAAAGAAAAAGCACCATGTATAATTTTTATTGATGAGATAGATGCCATTGGTCGTGCACGCGGAAAAAGTATTTCTGCAGGCTCAAACGATGAACGCGAAAACACATTGAATCAATTACTAACCGAGATGGATGGTTTTGGCACAAATAGTGGCGTAATTATTTTAGCTGCAACAAACCGTGCTGATATTTTAGATAGAGCATTAATGCGTGCCGGACGTTTTGATAGACAGATCTATGTTGATATGCCTGACCTTAACGAACGTAAAGAAATATTTAAAGTACACTTGAAAAAAATAAAAATTGATGAGAGTGTAGATGTGGAATTTTTAGCGCGTCAAACCCCTGGATTTAGTGGTGCAGATATTGCAAATATTTGTAATGAAGCAGCGTTAATAGCAGCTCGTGGAAATAAAAAACAAGTTAGTAAACAAGATTTCCTTGACGCTGTTGACCGTATCATTGCCGGATTAGAAAAGAAAAATAAGATCATCACTAAACATGAAAAACGCGTGATCGCTTATCATGAAGCTGGGCATGCAACTGTAAGTTGGATGTTGGAGTATGCCAGCCCTCTTGTAAAGGTTACCATTGTTCCTCGCGGAAGAAGTTTAGGAGCAGCGTGGTACTTACCTGAAGAGCGTCAGATCACTACAGCTGATCAGATCATGGACGAGATGTGTGCCGCCTTAGGTGGCAGAGCTGCAGAGGAGATCGTTTTTGGCAAAGTGAGCACCGGTGCCCTAAGCGACCTTGAAAAGATCACAAAACAGGCTTATGCAAGTATTATATACTACGGTTTGAACGAGAAGATAGGTAATATTAGCTATTATGATAGCAGCGGACAAAGTGAGTATAATTTTAATAAGCCTTATAGCGAGCAAACCTCGAAGATCATTGATGAAGAGGTTAAAAAGATGGTAGATATCGCGTATGCACGCACTAAGCAGATCTTGTCAACCAATAAAGATAAACTTACCACTCTGGCCGAAAAACTTCTTGAAAAAGAGGTGATCTTTAAAGAAGACCTTGAGGAGATCTTTGGAAAACGACCTTTTGAAAAAGAAGAAGAGTCGTTTATAAAACCGGAGATCAAGATCGATACTACGACCGAAACCGATCAACAGTTGGGTTAAAACCCTACGTACACCCCATTTTAAAGCTAAGTTTTAATCCTGTGATTTAAATTTAGCTTTTTTTTATTTCTTTTAAATAGCTTAGATCCCTCTCCTGATAAGGCCTTCAAAACTTTCGACAATATTTTTTTTAATCTTTGGAATGTATTTAGGAGTCCTATTTTTGCGTTTTTTCTGACAATTTTTATAATTCCTTTATGCTTGATTTTTAGGCAATAGCCCTGTTCATAACTTGTTAATTGGGTGAATGGGGTGTATTAATGAGTGAAACCAACGGCTTACTTAGCCATTTTTTAACATTTTTTTCTATTTGCGGTTAACTTAGCAGGAGACAAACTAGGCTCTTTTTCAATTAATTATAAAAACACAAAGAATGAAAAAATTAATTACAGCAAAACTAATGATCTTGATGATGTTGGGATTCAGTCAGTCATTATTTGCACAGTTTCAGTTGCAAACTGCTGCCGCGCAAAGTAATAATCTTAATAAGCCATACTACATGTATGTCTTCCCTTCAGATTCTATTGCAGGATTCAATGAGGCGGCTGCTCAGCAAGACGCCTTGAGTCGTAAATGCTTTGGAAATGAGTATCACTTTTTCTTGTATACCGAAAAGAGAAGATATATTAATGCTAAATATAATTTAACTCCTGTTGTTTCTATTCCAAACAGTACTTCATCTAGCCCAAAAGGTGGACCTGTTAGTCAAATAAATGCTGCTCCTTGTGTAAACGAAGGTTTTGAATCATCTCCTGCAACTACATTAACAACGGCCGCTGCTGCTGTTGGTAATACATTAACCGGATGGCAAGTAACAAATGGTATGGCTAATTCACCGCCATATAATAACTGTACAGCTACAAACAATGCGCCAAATCCAGGTTGTAACTTTGCATGGGTGCGCGCTACCCCATATACTGCACCTGCTGCAACGGGCTTAGGCGTAATTGGAGCTTCACCTCTTGGTGGAAATAGGGTTCTTCAAATGAGTGATAATCTTGCTGGTGGTAAATGTGTAAGAATTCAACAAACTTTTCCGGTAACACCTACAAACTGCTTATTCCAGTTGGCTTACAGAGCGGCATTACAAAACGGTCATGCTTGTTGCGAAAACCCATATATTAAGGTTAAAGTTGTTAACTGCTTTAATGCTATATTGCCTTGTCCACAAGTCGACGTTCAGCCTCCGGGCCCAAGTTGCGCTTCAGTTACTGCAACAGGATGGCAAACAAACTCATCAACTTGGGTTACGTTTACTCCAAACTGGATCATTAAATCTTTAGATTTAACGCCTTATCTTAATTCTTGTGTAACTATCATCATTGAAGTTGGTGATTGTCCTTATTCTGGTCATTACGGTATGGCTTTCATCGATACACAATGTTTACCAATGAACGTTACCGTAAACAATATTTCTTTCTCAGCCGCTTCACCTATTTCGTTTGTAGCGTCTTGTGGGCCAAGTACAGCAACAATGACAGCTCCAACAGGTCTTGGTCCATACTCATGGAACGGACCTCCGGCAAGTGCGATCACCAATAACCCGAATCAAACTATTACAACAACAGTTCCGGGTAACTATACATTAACAATGAATCCTCCGGGATCATGTGCGCCTATTACTAAAACCATAAACTTGCAATTTGGTACATTTCCAACACCTGGATTTAACGTCACGAATAACTGTACAACCTATACTATAACTAATACGGGTAGTCCCGCACCGTCCATACAAACCTATACCATTATTCCGAATGGGCCGGTCAGTTTCTCTACCACGAATAACACTAGTGTCGTCAATTTAGCACCTAATACTACATATACAATTTTGCAAACGGTAACAAATCCGCAAAACTGTCCGGCTACTGCGTCAATGGTTATTACAACGCCAAATGGGCCAAGTCCTGCCTTTAGCACGCCTACAGCGATATGTATAACTTCGGCCGCAACATTTAGCGCACTGGTAAGTACAGGGTCACATACCTATTCATTTAGCTCATTCACAACAAATCCTGCTCCTATATTTACCAATCCAGCAGGCCCGGTGACTTTCCCTGCTTCTGCAACCTATACTATTACGCATACAATAAATTCTGCAGGTTGTATAGCTTCAACAAGTTCGGTTATCACTGTTAATTCGGTACCTCTGGCTACAATAAATGCTATAGCTCCAAACTGTGTTGGCGCTAGCGCAACGTTAAATGCCATTGGAGGTCCGGGTCAGCTTACTTGGACTGGTCCACTCGCGTATTCTGCGCCTGGTCCAACAGCAACTGTGCCAAGTTTTGGTCCAACCAAGGCGGGGGTCTATACATTAACCGCCAATAACTTTGGTTGTACAAATACATTTACTGTTCAGCTTAACTCGCCAACAGGACCTACTGTAAACGTTACTAATAACGGTCCTATTTGTGCAGGTCAACCTTTGGTGTTATCCGCTTCTTGGCCATCTTCAGTTACGCCTAGTTGGTTCTATTGGCACACATATAAGCCTACACCTTACTTTTATAGTTATGGTGGTCATAATATTGCTCAATATACAATTGCAACCACTACAACACTTAATGCGCAGTCATATGTATTCTGGATCCAGTTACAGCCTGGCTGTCCTTCGGTAACTTTTGCAACAAACGTTTCTGTAATAACAGTAACTACACCAATTGCAAGTAATACCGGACCATATTGCCCTGGTGCAACAATTCAATTGAATTCAAATATATTTGCTGCCACTTCATATACTTGGAAAGGCCCTAACTCATACTCACAAACTGTAGTTCAAAATCCTACGATCCCATTTGCTAGTGCAGTACATAATGGTAACTACACTATTTCAGTAGGTTCAGGCGCTTGTACAAAAACTGCAGTAACTACTGTTTCTGTGCACCCTGTTCCAAATGCGATTCCTGGTGCCAATAACCCTGTTTGTTTAGGTCAGAACATTAATCTTACATCAGCCGCTGCTGCAAGTTATACATGGACTGGTCCAAACGGATTTACATCCAACGCCCAAAACCCTGTTATACCAAGTGCAACTTCTGCAATGTCGGGAACCTATACTTTGAAAATAACAACTGCACAGGGATGTACTGCCATAGCAACGGTTTCACTGAACGTATTAACTCCTACGGTCAGTGCGTCTAACACAGGGCCTTATTGTGCAGGAAGTACCGTATCGTTAAGTGCGAGTGCAGCCACATCATATTCTTGGACAGGACCTAATTTCTTTACATCAAATGCACAGACTCCAAGTATTGGAAATGCGCAACCTGTAGCGTCTGGAAATTATACTGTTTTAGCTTCAATTGGAACATGTACTGCCTCAGCTACAACTTCTGTTACAGTTAATGCTTTACCAATACCTTTACCAACAAATACAGGACCATATTGTGCAAATCAAACCATCCAATTAAATATGAATGCTTTCAGCTCATATACTTGGACTGGGCCTAATACATTTAACTCTAACATTCAGAATCCTAGTGTTCTAACAGCGTCAGTTGTAAATGCTGGTCCTTATGTTGTTACTGTTACTGATGCAAATGGTTGCGTTAATACGGCAACAACAACTGTGGTTGTAAATCCACTTCCAATTGTAGGTGTTAATAGTCCTACTGCATGTTTAGGCGGCACTTTATCACTAACGGCTAGCGGTGGTACAGCTTATGCTTGGGTAGGTCCTAATGGATTTACTTCAGCTTTGCAAAATCCTGATATTACAAACGCACAATTAGTTAATTCAGGTAACTATACTGTAACTGCTACCTCAGGATTTGGCTGTGTTAACAATGCTGTATTAAGTGCAACAGTTCAGCCATTACCAGTTGTGAGTATTGCAGGAACAAATACTTTGTGTTCTCAAAACTTTAACGGTTCACCTAATCAAGTTACAATTAACGGTAACGGTGCTAATACTTATGTATTCAGCTTGCCTCCAGGATTTATTGGATCTCCAAGTTTGAATGCACCTTCATTCACTTTATTCCCTCCGGTAACTGCGGTTCAAGCTGTAGCTCAAATTTCGGTAGTTGGTACTGACCCATTAGGTTGTATAAATACAGCCGTTTATAATGTAACTGTAGTGCCTAATCCAACTGTGGTTCCGGCACCTGCAACAACAAGTGTTTGTCAAGGTGTTCCTGCGAACTTAACAGTAGGTGGTGCTCAAACATATACATGGTCGCCAAGTGTAAGTTTAAATACTTCAAATGGACCAAGTGTAATATCAACAGCTAGCATTACTACAGTATACAACATTATTGGTAGTCAAGATGGATGTAATAGCGCAACTGAATCTGCTACAGTGCTTGTAGTTCCAAATCCAACGGTAGTTATCGTTCCTGGAACGTCTTCAATTTGTATTGGAGAATCGATCACTTTGACTGCTTCAGGAGCTACAACATACTCATGGGACCCAGGTACAAATTTAAATACCACAACTGGCCCGGTAGTTATTGCTAACCCTTCAGTGAATATGACCTACTCTGTATTTGGTACTCAAAATACTTGTACTCATGTTGCTGTGGTAACCGTATCTGTTTTCCAATTACCAGTGATATCAGTAGCTGTAAGTAGTCCAACAATGTGTATGGACAACTTTAATGGCTCTCCAAACTCTGTAGTGTTCACTGCATCAGGTGCAAATACATATACATGGGGTGGATTCTCCGGAATGACTGCTAGTTCAACTAACGGCTCTTCTATCACTGCAACTTCAATCCTTCAATCAGCAGTAGCTTCAGGTACAGTGCAAGGTTTTGATGGGTTCTGCTACAATACAACTACATATAATGCTTTAGCAATTCCAAATCCTACCATTGCTGTTACTTCTAATAGTATGTGTTTTGGAACATCGGCTGTTCTTAATGCTAGTGGAGCTGTTACTTATAGTTGGTCACCTTCTAATACGTTAAACTCTTCTACAGGAAGTTCTGTGGCTGCAAGTCCTCCAACAAATCAAATTTATAGTGTTATTGGCTCAAGTGTCGGATGTAATAGCCCTACTGAATCAGGAACCGTAATTGTTGTTGCATTACCAGTAATTGTTGTTGCTCCGGTAACGCCAACTATCTGTCAAGGGCAATCGATTGGCTTAACTGCTTTTGGAGCTACAAATTACACTTGGACTCCTGCTAGCTCATTAAACACAGCTAATGGAAGTTTTGTGATCGCATCTCCAGATGTTACAACCAACTATACTGTAATTGGTGAAGCTGCAACTTGTACTTCAAGTACGATCCGTCAAGTAGGGGTAACTCCTTTACCGATTGTAACTGCTTCTTCAGAAAGAACAGTTCTTTGTAAAGGTCAAAAAACCACTATCAATGCTAACGGTTCAGGAACGTATACTTGGAATCCACACTTTGGAATGATACCAAGTGAATACAATTCAAACTTTGTAACACTTAGCCCAACGGTTTCAACTACGTATACGATCTATGGTCAAAACGGACCGTGCTTTAATCACACAGTATTCCCTATAATTGTAAAGGAATACCCAATATTGAATCTTTCAACGAACGTACAAAAGGTGTGTTTTGGTAAGAGTACAAGTATCTTTGCCATGGGCGCTGAGACCTACTCTTGGGCACCTAATGTTAATATGCAGCATTTAACGCATAACATGGTTACGGTAACACCTTCGGTTTCTACAAACTACACCGTTATGGGAATTAACGGTACAGGATCTGTGGCTTGTATGATGACCAAGGAAATAGTAATTGATGTAGTGCCTACGATCACTGCAAGCGCAACAAGAACAGTTGGTGTTTGTAGAGGTTCATCTGTTAAGTTGAGTTCAGGTGGTAGCAATCAATTTGTTTGGACACCTTCTACTGACTTAAGTAACCCTTTATCATCTCAACCATATGCTAGTCCAAATGTAACTACTGTGTATACAGTTATGGTTTCTGATGGTGGTTTCTGTACAGAAACAGCAACATGTATGGTTGTAGTATATGATACTCCAACAGTTAACGCGGGTGAAGACTTCACAATGAATATTGATGATCCAATGTATTTGAACGCTAAAGGTACAGGTACACTTAAGTGGGTATTGGGTGAAGGTGTTCTTTGTCACGATTGTCCTAATTCGCAGATCATTCCTCAAAATAGTGGTTGCTACCAAATTCAAGCAACAGGTGAGAATGGATGTTATGCAATTGATGAGGTTTGTATAGAGATTACAAAAGATTGGAGTGTTTATATTCCAAACGTGTTTACTCCTAACTTCGACGGATTGAATGATGCCTTCTTAGTTTATGGTGTTGGAATTTCAGACATATCTGTAACTATCTTTGATCGTTGGGGAGAGCAGATCTATCATGACGATCAACAAACAAAAGGCTGGGATGGTAGTGTTAGAGACTCAGAAGGTAAGCAAGATGTTTACCAATACTTAGTAACCTTCAAGGCTATTGATGGTAAAAAACACACTAAGACTGGTCACGTAACATTATTGAAATAATAGATTATAAATAATAAATTAAAAAGCCCCGACGTTTATCGTCGGGGCTTTTTTGATTTATGACCTGCGTTTAATTATGACATCAGGAGCTGTCATTGTTTGATTGTTGATCTTCACTTTTATGCCTTCAATAAACACACGTTTGCCAACCTTAAGCTCTTTAAGAATGTCTTTGGCTTTTTGTGTTAATTGATTAGAGCTAAGTTTTTCTTCTTGTATACCTCCGTTTTTGTCAATTCCGGATATTGTAGCACCAACAACAACGGCATTCACCGGAAATTCAAATCCAAGGCAAATGGCACCAATTGAATTAATAGATGTTAGTTCATTTGATCTTAATTCGAGGGTTGACAATACTGGCTTGCCATTTATTTTAGCAACTGGAGGAGGGATATTCTTTACTCTAAATACTTTTGGCGGCCCTTGTTGTTTTAACCCTTGTGGTGTTTTTGCAGAGATAGTCATTAAGCACGTGCCTGAGCTTGCTGCGTTAATAATGTATTTTCCAGCACCTGTTGTTCTGATTTTTGCATCACATCCTGAAACATTCACCACAAGATCTGTTGGTGCAAAACCGGCTGCCGAAGCGCTAATCGGATTGTCTACACCAATGTACATCACATTCATGTTGTCGGCTGCAACTGCACTAAAAGGAGCGGCAACCATATAAGATGATTCAAAAGGGTAGTATTCAAATTTTCCATAAGAGTTTTTGTATTGGATCACACCATCAAATTTTTGTTCGCCTGTAGTTGAGCCCAGTGCTTCAAATTTTCCAATACCTTCAGAAACATTGATAGAAGATCCCGGCATTGTAAGTTTTTTTGTAGCAGTATCGTATTTGGCGCCCATTAACACAGTCATTCTATCGGGAGTTAATTCTGTGCTTGAGGCTGAAAGTAAAATATCGGCTTTAAAAGTTTCGCCACTTAGTACATATGAACTTGGTGCTAGTACTTTTGCCTGTAGTTTATTAGCTTTAAATAGATGCTTGTTTGATGAAGCTGCAAACACTCTGAATAATTCTGATTCCACATTTTTCAGATCGGTCTTCATTTTATCAAAATTGGTAAGCACAGCAGCTGTTGGAATGTTATAAAAATTATCAAGTTCCCAATTCATTTTAAGGTCATTTTCCATAACGTTTCGATCAAGTGGAATTATGGTCTTTGTTTTTTCTTTTAAACTCATAGCGTCGGCATCGTCTAATTTGCCGTCTTTAACCAAGCCACTGATCATTTTATTAAGGCCATCACTCAAGCCATTAAGTTTTTGCCGAAGATCATAAGCCGAATAGGGTGTTTTCTTTAGATCGGTTTCGTCATCGCCAATGAATAAATAAGTAGGTGTATCAAAATCATCAAGCTTGATCATGTGCCGTATTTGTGACGTGTCGGGCTTTGTTGTTTTTTGAGTAGCAATTATTAATGCATATTTCATGCTATCAATGTAATTGATCGTACGTTCTATCTTTATTCTTGATTCAATACATTTTTCATAATAAGGTTTAGCTTCTACATTACCCGCTTCCACATATTCTTTAAAGGCTTGTTCTATTTGTTTGTTGTTTTGTGCAATGATCAGATTCGATTTATCTATGCCTTCATCAACGGTGATAAAGCCTTTTAATACTTGATCAGATACATTTAGCGCTAATAACGCTGTAAGCACGAGGTACATCATGCCTATCATTTTTTGTCTGGGAGTTTCTTTACTTGAAGCCATAGTGTTATGTTTTTATATTCAACATAACCTTGATCTATAAAATTAGATACGAGAAATTTGCGCAATTTGTTTTGCAACAAATGTGTTTGAAATTAATTAACGTAAAATGGTGTAACGAAATAAAAAAGTATACTTATAGGGATAAGAACCCCGGTTGTAGTATGATCTGAAATGGAATTAATTAAGAATAAGCTCGGGTAATCCAACTGGCGCAGTATCGTAAAATGCCAATTCGTGAATTCTTACAGTAACAAATTTCATAATAGGGAATGAGCGAATAATAGAATTGATCTCTGCCATATCTTTGCCCTCCATAAACACCCAAAGATTTCTACGGTCCATGTCAAGTGAATAATTTAGGATCACACGTTTTTCTAAAAGTTGGTTTACCACTACGCGTTGTGCCGGAATAACATCCCACATTTCGCTATTGAAATGCTCAGGGAGTGTAAAGTGGATCATAAAAACATCTTTCATAAACTTTCAACTTGATTTTCAAAGATAAGCCAAAATTCCTTCGGTTTTTTGACAAAATTAGGGCTTTTTAAGGCTTAACATACGCTCCTGCATAGTAGGTAGTTAATCTAGCAACTCCTTTTAGATCATTAGGAAATTTCGCAGCATCTGCAGGCGTATTAGAGGCGGTAAGCGGTCCGGCCTGGCTGTTCGAGCGAAGCGTGAAGTCATACTTTTCTGTGTTCTCAAACTCGCAAGCCGCATTGATCTTATTGGCATCAAATTTAGTAACATCGTTTGTGGCCATGGTTGTTTTTAAAACACAAGCACTGAAAAAATATTTAGGTGGAAAGGTAGCGTCTTGCTGCACGTCTAAATTTATTTCACTCGTTAGTTTCCCGTCAATAATGCAATTGCCAAAGTAACAAGTATCCAATGGTAATACTTGTGCGGTAGAATGGTTATTGATATTTAAAGTTGCAAGGTCTCGCGTTTTTTCTTTACCCCAATAATTTGCAAATGTACAATGGATGAATTTATAATTTCCGCCAAAGGCTAAATTCACACTATGCTCTTGGCAATTACCTATCACATTATTTCCTCCGTAAATATTAAATGCAAATCCATACAAACCCCATTTACTCATATTTTGAATTGTGGTATTTGTTAATCGCAATCGTTTTGGTTCATTAAAATTACTCCCTAATAATTCTGCTTGAACACCTATGTATCCGTTTTTAATAATGGCATAATCAATTTCGTTATTCACACTCCCTTCATTTATCCAAATGCGATCCCATTGTCCGGGTTCATCAGCGTATTCAGGATCTCTGCGCGCTTGGGTAAACAAAACTTCATTTCCTTTTGCTCCGTGAACTTTTAATTGGCCATAACGGTAAACCCACAATCCGGCTTTATTATTAAAATATAATCTTACGCCGGCGTTGATGGTTAATTTTTGCGCGCTATCAACAACAAGCCATCCGTATATAACATGCGGTTTATCGTTATTCCAAGTTGTGTCTACATTTGGATTACTGCTGATCAATGAATACGGTAAAAAACTACCGTTTGAGAATTTGATGGCATTATTCGGGTAATGGTAATAGGCATCTTGTCCCCAAGCTTCTAAGATCACTTGCTGAAAATTTCCATTCACTGTAAAATTAATGGCATCAGAAATAATTAAGGGCGAGTTTGTGTTTGTAGGATTTACATTTACTTGAATGAAAATATAAATGCTATCGTTAGCAGCAATTTCTATATCTGTAAAGTTTGTTCCTTTAAGCCCGTCCACATTGATAATGAATTGCGATCCATTTCCTTTTAATAAGGAAATATTGCTGATCTTGATCCTCTGATTATTAGTGTTCCTTACCCTGATCTGACGGGTGCTTGAGCCTATAGTAGTAAAAACAGTGTCAAAAAGTACCGAATCGGCCGAAAAAGTTAACTTATCCGAGGAACTGGTGCTTATTTTATCCTTTTTACAAGAACTGAACTCAAAGCCTAGGCAAATGAGGATAACTGAAAAGGTTAAATATTGAACAAAGCGAATCAATCCTACAAATTTAGGATAAAAACGTGGAAATACCGGAAATAGTGTGCTTTAAAGCTGATCTTTGATCTTGAGCAGTTGTGCCTTGATGTTAAGCAAACGCTCTATAACCTGCTGTTTTACCTCTTCTTGGCTAGATTTATCGAACTTTTTAAGTTGTTCTTTAGCGCCCTGAAGGGTGTAGCCTTTGCTTTTAACAAGGTCAACGATCTTATAAAGACTTTCAATGTCCTTACGGGTAAATAAACGGTTGCCTTTTTTGTTTTTGGTAGGCTTTAAATTGAACTCCTTTTCGTAAAAACGAATAGTACTGGCATTGATATCGAAAAGTTGAGAAACCTCACTAATAGTGTAGTAAAGCTTTTCTGTTTCTTCTTGTGATTGCACTGACATGGGAATAAAAATATAGGATTAAATGAGAATCCATATAAATAGTTATTAACAATTTACGCTCATTTAATTAAACCCTTTTGGTAGGTAGAATATATGGCAAAGCTGAGTTTTTTTAATACTTTATGTGATTATATTTGCAGGATGGTTTCCTTTAATAATACCGAAATAGCCTTTAAAGCCAAGACAGATGCGGAATTAAAAAGATCGTACTTGTTATTCAAATTAATTGGCAATCCTATGCTTGTTAAATTTGGGGCAAAAGTTACCCCTTTAGCTCTTAATATGGGGTTTAAAGGACTTATAAAAAGCACCATTTTTAAGCAGTTTGTGGGGGGTGAGGATATTAACGATTGCGAGAGAACCATTCAGGAACTTGGCAAATTTAACATAGGAACCATTTTGGACTATAGCGTGGAAGGAAAGGAAAGCGAAGCTGATTTTGACCATTGCTTAGAGGAAACCCTCGATACCATAAAAAAGGCAAAAGATCATAAGCATATTCCGTTTTGTGTATTTAAAGTTACCGGCTTAGCCCGTTTTGAGTTACTAAGAAAAGTAACCGAGAAGGAAACTTTAACTTCAGATGAAGTAAAGGAATGGGAAAAAGTGCGTCAACGCGTTCATACTATTTGTAAAGCTGCTGCGGATGGAGATCAACCCATTTTTATTGATGCAGAAGAAAGTTGGATACAAATAGCCATTGATGACTTGGCAAATGAGAATATGGCGGCTTTTAATAGAACAAAAGTTATTGTATATAATACTTATCAGCTTTATCGACATGATCGCTTGAAATATTTAAAAGATTCGTTAGCAGAAGCAAAACAAAAAGGATATAAAGTTGGTGCCAAATTAGTACGTGGTGCCTACATGGAAAAAGAACGTGTTCGTGCCACGGAAAAGAATTATTTATCGCCAATTCAAAAAGATAAAGAAACATGCGATGCTGATTACGATAAAGCAGTTGCATTTTGCATTGAGAATATTGACATCATGGCGCTTTGCGCCGGAACTCATAACGAAGCCAGTAGTTTAAAATTGGTGGAATTGATGGACGCAAAAAAAATTGATCACAGCGATAAACGCATTTATTTTTCTCAGCTTCTTGGAATGAGCGATCATATTAGTTTCAATTTAGCGCAGAGTAATTTTAATGTGGCAAAATATGTGCCTTATGGTCCGGTTAAAGAAGTGTTGCCGTATTTAATTCGTCGAGCACAAGAGAATACAAGCGTAAAAGGACAAACAGGGCGCGAACTTGGACTGATCATGAAAGAAAAACAAAGACGATCTAGTTTAAAATAATGAATTTTATAGCAGTGTTTATAGGAGGAGGTCTTGGAAGTGTTGTAAGATATCTCCTCGGTTTGCTATTTCAACGCTCTACAATGTCATTACCAAT
>Ga0209972_10001812_pt1 | contig 18068 bp, 7 predicted proteins | sample NOAtaG_7_FD_187302 | JGI IMG/M metagenome (GOLD analysis project Ga0209972, IMG submission 187302) | Freshwater lake microbial communities from Lake Erie, under a cyanobacterial bloom - NOAA_Erie_Diel1S_2200h metaG (SPAdes) (version 2) | ecosystem: Environmental > Aquatic > Freshwater > Lake ... | reverse complement strand
TTCAGGTTGTTGCGGAGATTGATTTCCGGGTTGTCGATGAAGTTCGATCCGGCTGGGGCATTCGTGACCATTTCACCGCGTTCAGCGAACCCGATGATGATGTCATCGATGTAGAAGCCTTCGAAGAAGTTGTTCTGGCCGCGCTGAGCCGTATTCGCTGTATCGTAATAGCCACCAAAGTCGTCTCCGGGCAGGAACGTGGTATGACCCATTGGTCCCTGATTGGTGACGTAGTGTCCGATGATACGAACGAGGTCCCCGCTGCCCTTCATCAGGAACGGATTGACCACCAGCGGATCGGCAGCGCCATTGGCGTTGATCGCGTGGCCTTCCACTGAAAGGTGCAGCGTGTAGATCTGACCCGGGGCAGCACCACCGGCGAACGGCGGAGTCCCGATCTGCAGGTAGTATTCGCCCGGGGCAAGGGTGGTATCGATATACGAACTGATCTGATTACTGCCGATGTCAAGCGTATCTCCGCGCAGGTTCTCTGTGACGGTGGCACCATTTGAATCGACGATTCGAATGAGTGAGTTGAACGTCGGATTTGTACCATCGAGGTCGACGATGACGCGTCGCGTCAAAGCTCCGGCCGGTACAACAAATCGGTAGAAGTCGGTGCCGGTGGCGACGGTGGAGCTTCCCAGGATGGTAATATGCGGCAGCGGGTTAACCGTGTTCTCCTGGATCGTATTGTTGGCAACATCGGTCCACGAGAGCGCCTCAAGGTCCATGGCAATCAGCGGATCGGCCACGTTGTTAAGTTCCGCTTCCGGGTAGGTAGCCGCGGGCTGCAGGTGACCGGCCATAGCCAGTTTCATGGCCGTCGCCACCTGATTGCGACTGTATCCGGAGTGGATGAATACCGGAGTCGTGCCGGGGGTGACTCCCGGAGCTCCGTCAACATACAGGCCGGCACCGCTGCTTTGCGTCAGCGTCGTCCCGATCGTGGTCAGCGGCGCATTGAACGGCTTTCGAGCAAGATTAATCCGGTTGTTGTTCACGTAAGGGGTGATTTCCTTCAGTGGAGAACCAGCCGGAGTGGCCGCGATCGCAGTCCGCAGAGCGTCAGAAATCGCACGAGCAATTTCGTTGGCATTCATGCTGGAGGCGATGCGGATTTGAGTGTTGCCCGCTGTCACCCCGTCATAACTGCCATTTGCTTTCTGCAGGTCGATCTCAAACGTCAGTTTCTCTGTGTCGACGTCGAGTGTGAAGGTCTCGCCCTCGACAAGGCCACTGAACGAAGGCGCAACAAGTGTGTAACCCATGTCCAGTTCAAACTGGTTGCAGCCTTCCAGAATCCAGCTCTGGCCATCACGGAGTCTGCTGCCATCCTGGGCGAACATTTCCTCACCGACGGTGCTGATGTCACCAACATTGACGGCTCCGCTGGTGGCAAACTCGAATCGCATGCGAAGGTTGCCAAGACCTGCAAAATTGCTGAGGTCTACGCGTGCCTGCCGCCAGACCGGTGCGGCCGTTTCGTCGTACAGTTCGACCACATCACGATGCAGCTGGGCGTCGGGGAATGTCGTCCCGCCGGCCGGACCGTAGTCCTGCTCATCGTCGCCGGTCAGGGGACCGCGGTAGCTGTCATTGGTAGCAACCAGGACCCAGTTGGTGCCGTCGCCTACGTAGGCGCGGATGGAGTCCGATTGGGTACGAACGAACGGCTGGTAATCGTTACTGTCGGTCGCGAGGAAGTAGTTGAAGTACAGCACCGGCTTGTCAGAAGGGCTGTAACCTTCAAGGCTGAACGGGTTGCTGAGGTATGTGCCGTGAGCACCGCCGGGGAAGTTATAGTTGAAAATGTCGGCAGTGGCACGGCGGTTGCCAAGATCGTTTTTGTTGCCGGCGGTCGGACCGCCAGCAGTGTTGCCGAAATACAGACTGGACCCGCCCGGGGCAGCCGTGCGAGTGCCGTCGATGGAGGCTGTCAGCCCGTGTCCGGCATCGCCGGCACGATTGCCCGTGATCTGCCACAGATTCTGCTGCAATGTGCCAAAGGTGATGCCGGCGGCAGGCAGGCCCGTTGCCAGTACAGACTGTCCGTCGACAAAGAACGGGACCGGGTCGCCCCATACTGCGTTCGGATCAATCACGTTCGGGCCGGTGGCAATGGCGTAAATGTTGCCCTGGTCGTCAGAGGCAAACAGCGTATCCGCGTACGCGCCGTTCTCCACAGCGTTCGGGCCAAAGGTCAAACCGGTCAGATTCACAGGTTGTCCGTTGGCGTCCCGGATGGTCTTCTGGTTGGTGACCGTAAGTGTGGCCAGATTGAGTTGAACGAGCAGACCGGTGCTGGTGACGCCATACAGGTTCAGTCCCGACATGGCAACGCCCTGAACAAGCCCTGTGACGCTGGTCGGGAAAGCGCCCACTTCGACAATGTCGGTCCCCGAAGGATTGGCAAACGAAGGGACGTTGTTGTTCGTTACACGCCCATTTGCCGGACGTGCCGGACCCTGGCCGATGGCAGCACCAGTGCGGGTGTTGAACTGATAGATCAGGTTTGGGCGATACCGTCCATCACCACGGCTTCCCACGAGCACACCGCCCTGATCGTTTGGTGCAAAATAGGTAAATGCAGACACAATCATTCCGGCGTTCGATGCCGTTTCGGTGATGTTGCCAGTGGCGTCTGAGTCATGATAGGTCAGTATGCCATCACCACCGATATCGGTGCGGGCTGCGGTGCCAGTGTTGATCTGGAAGTACGTACTGTCACCAGCATCGGTACCACTGACAGCGTACCAGCCGTATAGTTCACCATCAGGCCGCATCATGATTTCAGAGTGCGGGACTCCGGTATCGCCAACAAGGTTGACGGTGGTCCCTGTGAAGGAGTTGACGATGTAGACGAACTGACCGTCGCTGACGAACATTGGAACATCGCCGAGATGGTACTGGACAGTGTTCTGACCCTGCTCGTCATCACTGAACTGGTACTGTGGTGTGCTGAGTGTTCCCTGACCGCCGAAATGAGCGTCGAAGATCCGCTGAACGACCGGCAGTGGCTCGATGCGAGTCGCAGTGCTGACGGGGTTGGCGATCATGGTCTGAGCCAGAACGGCCGGGATCTGGCCGTGCGGAGCCACAACGAGGTAGTAGTCCCCTTCCGGGAGTTCAAACGGACCGATATACGGGTCATACTGGCCCACGCTGCCGCGGGACAGATCGTCCATATCGGCACCTTCCAAAGCACCACCACGATCCTCCGCGATGTTGGAATCGCTGCCCGTCAGAATCAGCGTGTTCGTCCGAGCATTGAAGATGTATGAATCAAGGTTGGCACGAGACATGCCGTCGGCGTAATCAACGTCAAATGTGACTGAGGCAAATCGCAGCGGATTGGTGTGGCCCGGGATCTGCTGAATGTCATCGTAGGTAATGCTGAATCGATAGAAGTCGACATCAGAAGGAGCCGAGATGCGTCCCGAGATGGAAACGGCTGCCTTATCCGTATTCAGGATATTGCCCACGTCCTGATTGCCGCTGGCAAGCGCCGTGTCATTCGGGAAGGTGCTTTCCGCGTATTCACCCGCCAAAGGTGAGTGCACAGGCTGGCCGTAGACTTCAATGCCGTTTGTCGCAAAGCGGATGTCTGAGTACCGCACCACGGTGCCCGGCACTTCATCCGTTTCCTGCAGGCGAATCTGCAGCTGATATCCGCCGGAGGTCAGCCCGTTGAAGACTTTCGAACTGTCAATCAGGTCTGCTCGGCTGGCCAACGTGTTCAGGGAGTCGATGTTGCTGGAACGCACACGCACCTGATACGTGCCGGTCGTGCCGGTGACGCCGGGCAGAATGACTCGGAAACCGGCGTCTTTCTGATTCGTGCCGTACAGGTCATCACTGAGGTACTGGGACTTGCTGAGCGGATTGGCCTTCACCAGCGAGCTCTGGCGATACATCAGCGCAGGATTGGACTCTTCATCGAGCGAGTTGTCCGAGAGGGCAATGATGGTACCGGTGGAACTGATCAGTTCGACAACGGTATCGAGCGAATGTGTGGTACGATCGATGTCGATCCAGACTTCACTGCCGGCGGTTCCGCTGAAGCTGTACACGTCCACGTCATTCGGAGCGCTGATGGCGCCGTGGATTTCGAAACCCATGCGCAGGTTGTCATCGCTGGAATTCTGTGTCGTGGTGGTGCCGTCAGCGTTCTGGACGATGAAGTTCTGTCGACCCAGTTCGCCGATGAATTCCGCGAGAAATGCGGTGGCGTTGCTGCCTGGAGCGGTGGCCGTAAGTGATTCGCGTTCGCCGTAAACTGCCACATTTCGATCGTGTGCATACTGCGAAATCAGCACGCTCCGCCAGGCGCCTGCACTGCCGGTGCTGGCACCGTTGTTGTTCGTGTCCTTCAGCGGCAACCCGTCCAGCCCGAAGCCGGCACCGACTGTGTCATCGGCCAGAGATGTCAGAATGACGGGGAAATATGGCTGGCCGACAATCTGCAGGACGCCACCGATGCGGTCGTCAATGTCGAGTGGTTTGCCCGCAGCCGTGAATCCGGCACTGGCACCGGACAGTTTCACCACCAGGCTGGCGTCCGGATCGCTCTGCAGGCGCAGTCCGCCGAAGGTGTGGAAATTGGGAACGATAATCTCGCTCTGCAGCACGTGGACGATGTCCGTGTCGTCCCAGACGGACTGAGTCGTGAGGGTTTCTCCGCGAACGACGATACCGTTCACTGCATTGCGGCCCAGCAGGTTCCGCACGACGAGCGGACCCTGGTTGTAACCGTAGCCACCGAAAGCGTCATTGAATCCCGTCGAACGACCATAGTCGCCCTGCAGCTCCGTCGTCATCGCGTTCGCGTTGATCGACAGTACAGGGCCGGAGTTGTCGCGGAAGATGTTGTTGATGATCACAGGCTGAGCACCGCGGGCGAAGATCGTGCCCGAGGCATTGGCCGTGCGTCCGTAACGACCTGCAGGTGCGGTGCCGCCGATGCCATCCCGATTTTGTTCAAAGATGCTGTTGGCCACGCGCAGCTGTGCCTGATGAGCTTCAATCACGTTGAAGCCGGCGAAGTTGCCGTCGGTCGGAATGACATTTCCGCCGAAGGTGACCAGAGCACGGTCAATGCTGGCGGACGAATTTGGAGCCAGATAGATACCGCCCCACAGGCCCACACCCGCGGTGCGACTGGGGCTGATCTCATTGGCACCCAGGCTGTCGTCGTTGTTCGTATCGAACGTCCCGCCGGCACCGTAGCGATCGTCCAGACGAGAAGTGACGATGATCTCGCGACCGGCTACAGCTTCAGCTATCAGCTGGGCGCCCATGCCGACTTCAATCCGCGCACCTTCGAGCTTCAGGATCATGTCCGGGTCAATCACGAGGCTGGCGTCAAGTCTGGCGCGATTGCGGCCTGTGAGGGACAGATCAAGAATCCCGGTGAGCGTCGTTCCGTTATCCGTGAACGTGGTGGACGAGGCGTTCAGGTTCGCGATCAGTGTGTAGTTGCCACCACCGGTGTCGTCCGAACGGTACAGACGACGTGACGTGTAGGGAGCGATCGCCGGAGGCAGATTGGACAGGGCGACTGAGCCACCAGCGGCAGCTATCGTGACGTTGCGAGTTGGAACGCTGGCCGGGCTCTGATTGCCCACCGCGTCGACGTACACCAGCCGGTAGTTGTAGGTGCCTGCGGCCAGAGTTCCGCCGGTGGACGCAGAGAGGGCTACCAGCACAACCGGGGGAGCATTGACTTCGAGGAACGGACCGCCCGGGCTGCCCTTAATGCTGAGGTTTTCAGCGATGACGTGCACGATGTCGCGGTCATCGAATCGGCCGGCCACCGTCAGTTGACGAGTCGGTGTGCCTGGTGCCGTCTGAATCCGGATAAACAAGCCGTTGGTGGAGTTGTTCAGCAGGGTGTTGCCGTAAATGTCGGGCCCGACGCGGCTGTAGTCGGGTGTAAACGGAACCGACTGGAACGCCGGTGCCGTGAAGGTGGTTTCTTCAAAGCTGTCCGGGTCCGCGGACATCGCCGAGTCTTCGCTGCGGCTGATGGAGTTGAAGTAGATGCCAGGGCGAGCCTGTACCATCGTGATCGGGTTGACAATCTGATTGACCGAGTCAACATCGAGCTTGCCGCCGCCGTACTGGATCGAAGCGAAGGCCACGTAATCCATGAAGATGCCCTGTCGCTCGTAATTGATGCGACCTTCGGCATTGTCCACATCGCGACGGAAGACCAGTCCGCCCCAATTACCGGCCTTCGGTGTTGTCGGAATCGGGGTGGTGTCGCCACCGATCGTCTCATCACGCCAGGATGTCATCGTCACGTCCTGGAACGGCGTGCCGAGAATCTGCAGAGTGGCGCCGCCACGATCGACGGTCAGCGATGAACTGCCAGCACCAATCAGCGACCCCTGCATCTTGAAGACCGCGCCGGCGTCAATCATCACAACGACATCCTTCGGGATGTCCATGTTGCCGCCGTCGATCAGTTCGAAGCCGGAATCATTCAGGCCGATCTGGAACGGGACGTTGTCGACGTTTGTGGCGACGTCCCCGTCAGTTCCGCCATTGCCGACGATCCGCACGATGTCCCCGGGCTGAGCAGCGGCCAGAGCCGTGTTGATGCGGTTGTACAGGTTGACAATATTGCCACCGGCTGTCATTGATTTGTCGACGACACGCAGGCGATTGATATCCACAGCGCGGAACCAAAAGTTGTACACCCCGCCCTCAACTCCGTCGTGGTCACCGTCAAGGCGAAGCGAAGGCTGATTGATGGCGGCATCGCGGATGGTGGAGTCGGTGTTCGGCCGGAAGTTCAGACGCAGGTCATACTTGCCCTGCGTTGTGCCGTACATCCCGTTGTCCTGAATCGTCGGATCATACGCATCATTGCCGCTGGCACTGACACCGATGAAGTAGGTGCCGGCGGACAACTCCATGGACAGCTGTGAGTCCTTGCTGAAGTAGTCGTCGTTCTGACCAATCAGCGTACGAATGCCGCCGGATTCCTCGCGATACAGGCGAATCACGGTGTTCAGCAGGCTGGCATTGTTCATCCGCTCGGCAATGGTTTCAGCGGTGAACTGACCGGTTTTGGGAAGTACAAACCGGTACAGGTCGATGTCGCGGCTTTCCGGGCGGTAGAGTGCCTGACCGTGAATCACGTCGGCATCACCCGGAAAGTCCGGCTCGGCGGTCGTTGTCTGAACTGTGGGGCCCTCGAACCCACCCATCACTGTCAGCTCAGGCAGGTCGTAGGCATGGCCCAGACCCAGCAAATGGCCGATTTCGTGCATGGCCGTGGTGAACCACGAGCCTGCATACGAATCGTCCCAGGTTTCGGCATTGTCCATGATGGCCAAATTCAGCGGGCGGCTGGAGAAGCCGATCACGCCACCAGCTCCGGTGATGATGGCCGGGTTGATGGCACGCAGGTCACCCGTGACCACGGTGAAGCCCTGGTTGGCAGTTTCCACGAACTGTACGCCCATTCTCTTCGAGAACAGGTCGAAGATCTCGCGGGTTCGCTGCTTCTGGTTTTCGGTGATCAGGTTGGACAGCGGGGCTCCCTGCGGAGTGAAGCCGTAGTTCCGCTGGAAGTTGTAGAAGTACGTTGTGATCTGTGGATCCTGATCCAGCGGAAACTCAAGATGAGTTTCATCGGGCACATTGATGTCGCGGTGCCCCGGCTCATCGCCGTTGCCCGGGAAGTCGAACGGGTAGGCGCGAGACAGAATCTGGCCGCTGATGATCTGGCTCTGGCTGGACAATGTACCGAGGCTGACGGAGTTGCCGAAGGAGGAGCCTGGGTCAAGGAAGGCAAAATTGATGTTGGACGAGGTGAGCGTCAGATTCGTGTACTGATTGCCGGCGATGGTGGTGCGGACGAGGCGATTGACCTGAGTGTTCAGGTTCATCGCCCATGCCAGTTGTGACGGTGTTGTGCCGCCGACGCTGTCCAGCACAACTGTGATGGCACGATTGTTCACCGTGATGGACGGCATTCCGTTGGTGCCGAGTGCTGAGCTTGAAAACGCCAGCGTGATGGGGTTGCCGTCAATCGAAACGATCGGGTCGATCGTCACCGTGGCGGCAGCCGCGCCCGTAGTGCCGAAACTGCTGCTGAACTGTTCGGAGTAGCTGGTCGTGGTGGGCGGCAGCGGGATAGCCTCGTCCGTGCCAATTCGCAGGCGATACTGGCCGTTCCCGGACAACTGGTCGATCGGCTGTGCAAACGTCAGCACGGCTGTATTGGTGGTACCGGAATAGGTGACGGATGTTGGCAGATGCACAACATCGTCGGTGTTTTCAACGGTATTGCGAGTGGCATGCAGCTGATAGAAGTTGCGGTTCTGAGCCGTGGCAGTGTCCAGCGTGTCCTGATTGAAGTAGACGACGATCTGGTCACGCTGCTGCGTCAGGCTGCCGTTGGAGTTGCGAACAATTGGCTGCGGCACCACGGCACGCACCTGAGCACCGAGGTTCAGTCGGAAATAGAAGTAGCCGTCCGGATCCGACGTGCCGCTGCTGAAGACTTCCCGGTTCGTATTCTGCAGCGGGTTGCTGCCACTGCCCTTGATTGTGATGCGGTAAAAATCATCGGCCAGATTCTGAGCGAAACGCAGCACGACATCTTCGCTGGTGGCACCCAGACCCACATAGCCCAGCGTGACCGGGACTTCGTTGCCATCGCTGAACGTGCCGTCACGGCCGGAACGAGTCACCACGATGGGCGAATTGTTGAACAGCCGGTTGTTGCTGGAATCAATCTGCTGCCCCGGGTTGAACTGCAGTGTCAGTTCCTTGGGAGCCACAGTCAGAGTTTCGTTCGGCTCAAGGAAGTCGCCGATGTTCGGTCGCACGGCCACCAGAGTCGGGGCGGCCAGCAGGGTGCGAGATTCCAGCGAGTCTTCCAGACGAGCCTGTCTGCGGACCGGAGCACGTCGCTTGATCGGCATCCGGGTCTGGTTCAGGCGATTGCGAACAGCAGTCAACCAGGCAGAAATCAGCATTGCGTCAACCCTGAAAATCTCAAGTGAAATATGCAGTGGACAGGCTGTGCAGAAAAAAGCGGGTCAGGCCCGAGAATTCCGGACAGGAAAGATGCGCAAGTCCGCAGGAACCAACAGAACACGCAGGCCGCACAGGATCGCAGACTGCGAAACCCGGGAAAAACATGAGATTGTGCGGATCTCCCGAGCGTTCTGTCAATTGCAAACAGGCCTGACCCCGGGTTGCGCGCAAAATGCGCAAGCCAGGGGACAGCTCCCATCCCATCTTCATTCGACAGGGAAAAACAGCGAGGTGAGCCCCGCACCGCATGGACACGTGATTTCGAGGTCGCCGAGTCCGGTGTTTGCCGGGGATCGCGATTGTTCCCTGCATTCAGCATTCACCGGAAAGTCCTTGACGCCGGATTGTGCTTTCTCTACGGTCCCAACTCGACCGCTTTTCACCAATCGACGGTTTCCAGTCGATTTTGCTTGACACCTGATTCCATGGAATTCCTCGAAAGTCCTTGACATGGCCGATCTTATCGCTCCACACGGAGGCCTCAGTGAACCCGTTTGCCGGACTGTCCCGGCCGCTGAAGTCGACTCGTTCCTGGCAGAAGCCAGAACGCTTGTTCAGGTTCCTGTCTCCTCAGCCGACCTGTCCACCGTTTACCGCTTCGGCGACGGAACACTCAGTCCTCTCACAGGACCCATGTGTTCAAAAGTCTACAACCAGGTGCTGGATGAGTGCTATGTTGTGAGCCATGGTGAGCGTTATGCGTGGACCATTCCGCTGGCGTTCCCTGTCACGGCTGAGCTGGCGAAATCGCTCAAGCCCGGACAGAAGGTGGCACTGGTCTCCCCCGCCGGTGAAATCGTGGCAACGCTTGAGCTGAATGATGTTTACGCGTGGCCGAAGCTGAAGTACCTGCGGTCCGTCTACCTGACCGAGCGGGTCGATCACCCGGGTGCCGATATGGTGCTGCGCGGCGATGCGGACAAATCCCACCTGATTGGTGGTGAAATTCGGGTCCTGCCGCAGCCGAAGAATCCGGCTTTTGGAAAATACGTTCTGACCCCGCGGGAAGTGCGCAGGCTGCTGGCGGAACGCGGCTGGAATGCAGTCGTCGCCTTCCAGACTCGCAACCCCCTGCACCGGGCCCACGAATATGCCCTCGTGTACGGGCTCGAAACACTGCTGCGTGAAGGCTATAACGCCGGAGCCTGCCTGAATCCGCTGATTGGCGAGGTGAAGGGGGATGACGTGAATGCGGAAATCCGCATGCAGACCTACGAAAAGCTGATTACTGACCGGTCACTCGGTGACGGTGACAGCGACAATTCTCTGTGGGGCCCTCGCGGTGAATCAGTGCCCGATCGCGTTGTGCTGCTCGGCCTGGACATCAAGATGTTCTACGGCGGTCCGAAAGAGGCTGTAATGCACGGCATTTACCGCCAAAACATGGGCTACACACACCTTGTGATCGGCCGCAAGCACGCCGATGCTCCTTACGCCAACGGCGAAGCAATCTGGGGTGACTTCGATGCTCAGGAAATCTTCCGTAATCTGGCTGGCGACCTGAAGATTGGTACAGTTAATGTGGGATTTGCGGCCTATTACGAGTCGATTGGCCGGGTGGATCTGATGGAGCGACATAAAGACGAGAAGCCATGGTCGATCAGCGGCAAGGACATTCGTGCCACGCTGCAGCGCGGGGATCTTGTGGATCCCCGGATCATGCGTCCCAGCACGTCTCAAATTCTCGCTGCGGCGATGAAAGTTGGCTGATGATGTGTTCTGTGTGTCAGAAATGAGACTCAGTGACGGCTCCCATTTTTGGGGGCCGTTTTTTGTTGTGTGGCGGGAAGTTCGGCGAAAGCTGCCGGCAGCGGTCGTGCGGTGCGGATCGGTGAGAATGTTTTTTCGACTTCGTCTGAATGCTCCGGTTATTCCATGAAATTGGGATTTCCCAAAGGGCGATATCCAGAAGAGACGTGCGGTTGCGCATCGACTGCGGGCAGAGTCCGGGAGCACCGGGGTCTGAGCAGTTGGGGACCGCTCTGTGCTCTTTACAGCTCGAGCGTTGGCAGAGAAGAACATGATGTTTGAATTTTCTTCAGGCAAGCGTCGTACTCGTCGCAACAATCACATCGTGCCGTCACCGGCATCGATCGAGTCGCTGGAGACCCGATCGCTGCTGTCTGCCGGTCCGGTGGTGACCATTCCGGGGGCTGTCACCGGAGCGGGTGGGCAGCTGGAGATTACAAATCCGCGGAATCCGATTTCGTGGACCGCAATTCCGAACGCCACCAGCTACGACGTCTGGGTCAGCGATGTGGAGTCGCGAGTCCGTACTCTGCTGGCTGAGGGACTGCCGAGCCAGTTTCAGGAGTTCACACCGACGGCTGATTACCAGCTCGGTGAAAGTCGGATCTGGGTGCGAGCCAACTTTGCGGATCGCACCAGTACGAACTGGAGCACACCGGTTGAGGTGCTGCTGAAGACGACACCCTCGCTGACGATCGCGTCCGGCAAGGTTGACGGAAATCAGACGCCGATCACGTGGACCAGTGTCAATGGTGCTCGTGCCTTTGAAATCTTCGTCAGCAATCAGACGGATCTGAGCTCGACTGTCTACCGTGTGCCCAATCAGGTCGTGGCTCGCGATGCGGCGGGCAACGCGATCCCCGACGGCAAGGGCAGCGTGCTGCGGGAAGAGGTGCGGGAGTTTTATCTGAGCGGAGCTGTGACTCTGCCTGCAACCGCACCCAGGACGATCACCGATGTCACCAATGATCCTGAGATGATCATCTCAGTGGCCAATCATGGCCTGAAGACTGGCGAGCAGGTGCGTATTTCCGGAGTTACCGGAAACACGGTGGCCAATGGAACGTGGTTTGTCACTCGGGTGGATGCCAATCGAATTCGTCTGCGTGGCATAGCCGGCAGCGGGAACTACACGGGCGGGGGCCAGCTGGTGCAACTGACTCAGTTGCGCAGCGAAATCGCCATGGCCCAGTACAAGGTGTATGTGCGCAGCGTGGACGATGCCGTGCCTGGCCGTCCCTCGCAGTGGTCAGCCGCTGTGGACATCGAGCAGGCTCCGGCGGTTCAGATCAGACGTCCTGTTGGTCAGACGTTTGGAACCCCGATCACCCTCGAGTGGTCCGCGGTTGATCAGGCCACGCATTACGAAGTGCTGGTGAAGCGTCCCGGGACTCCGGATTCGGCGGCCCTGTTCAATCCGAAGTACCTGCAGGGAACCTCATTTACCCTGCCCACGACGCAGTTGATCACACTTTCGTTTTCCGGCACTCCCACGTCGGGAACCTTCCAGCTGCAGTTCACAATTCCTGGCGATCCGGCTCGCACTCTGACGACCAGAGCCTTGCCGTGGAACGCCACCGGTGCCGACATTCGGGCGGCGATTTCCGGCCTGGGGATTGCCGGTGCGACGGTGCGAACGCTGAAGGCTGGCGACAATCCGGTGCATGAGATCACGATTTCTCGGGCTGCAGAGCCGCTGCAGGTGGTGGCGTTGCCGCTGCTGCAGCAGGGCCAGCTCTCGGCTGTCAGTCGTCAGACATTTACTGACTGGGGCAGCCTGGAGTACAAAGTCCGGGCTCGCCGGCTGACACAGGTGACTGACGTGGCGGTCTCGGGCAATCCGGAGTCCGGCACGTTCACTCTGACGCTGAAGACTCCGGGAAAAACCGTGGTGACTCAGGTGTCGGACGCCATCCCATTCAATGCCACTGCGACGGAAGTTCAGTCAGTGCTGCGTAAGCTGCCGGGCTTTGAAACTGTGACCGTGCGGTCTCAGGGAACCCTCGGCCTGAATGGCACCGTTCGCTACTCCATTGTGATCCCGCAACTGGTGAACCCGGTTGAGGTGACGGTGCAGTCAGCCCTGAATCAGGGGACTGCTGTGGTGGAACGGTCCCGCACATCGCCGGAGGTGGTGGGGCAGTGGAGCAGTACTGCCACGATTACGACGGACAACGTGCCTCGAGTGCAGGTGCCGCTCAGCAACGTTTACACCTCCAGAACACCAACAATTGTACTGTCCAAAGTGGACCAGGCGGCTCGCTATGACATCTGGGTGGAGCGTCATCTGGCAACCACGGTGTTCCTGAAGACGACTTCGGCCAGCAATGAGTTTACCTTCCCGACGGATCTGCCGGCGGGACGCTACACGCTCTACGCTCGTGCCGTGAGTGTTCGCGGTGAAGTGAGCAAATGGAGTGATGCCTACACATTCACGTGTACCGGCGGAGCTCCTGTAATCGTGGACCCTGTGAACAATTCGTCTTCTGCCAACCCGCTGCCGCAGATTCGCTGGGAGTCGGTGAAGGAAGCGAAGACTTACGAAATCATGATCGCCCTGATCGGGAAGAACTTCAACTTCCTGCGGCAGTCGGGACTGTCGGGCAACACCTTCAGTCCGAACGCGCCTTTGAATGCCGGCGATTACCGCGTCTGGGTTCGAGGTGTGACTGCAGATGACAAGACGCTGCCGTGGAGCGATCCGGTGAACTTCACAGTCACCTGAGTCTCTGCCGGCTTCTCAGTCGGATTCTCAACCCGCTGCCAAATGGCCGCGGGTTTTTTTATTTCGGAATGCTGGTCAGGGTGTCCGGGATCCGCGCAGCAAAAAGCCCGGCCTGCAGCAGGCCGGGCTGAATTTTGCGGGGGCGATCACTGCCTGGTCTTCAGGCGGCCTGCTCCGTGGTCTCGTCCAGTTCGTCGTCCGCCTCTTCTTCGTAGACGAGGAAGTAAATGTTGCTGGCAGCCTCTTCGAGGTAGTGCTTTACGTTCTCGCTTTGCACACCGGCGATCAGGCGATCGAGAGCTTCGACGACCCGATCCACCTCATCACTGCTGATTTCTTCGTATTCGTCGGTCTCTGTCAGTCTGTACTGCAGTTCGTCTGACATGTCGTTCTCCTGTGACTTCGATCTTCTCTGCAGCTGCCGCTTGCGGGCAGTGTTCGGCAGAATCACCCGTTTCATCGTCTGCTCTGCGGCTGCAGCCAAGTCGAAAGCTGGAAATTCCGCTGGGGTAAACTGTATGATCCATGCCGGCAGTTCGTAAAGATTTTTTCGATGTCAGGTCGGCCCGTATGCAATTTCAGCATCCCTCAGTGACTCCTCTGCAGCATTCCCTCGCGCAGCATCACCTCGCCGGACTGCGGGATTCCGCCACTCCGCCGGCGATTTTTCGCCAGCATGTGGATTGTCTGGCGTCACTGCTGGCCGCTGAACTGACTCGCGATCTGCCGCTGCAGTCAGGCACTGTGCAGACGCCAATGGAAGCCACCCCGGCTTTCCGGCTGAAAGGGCGACTGGCGATCGTGCCGATTCTGCGAGCCGGACTGGGGATGACCGACGCGTTTCTGAGACTGCTGCCCGACGCTGAGGTACGGCACCTGGGGATTTGCCGGGATGAAGCCACGGCCATGCCGGTGGAGTACTATCAGAAGCTGCCCGACTTTAATCCCCCGGATGTCGCCATCATCGTCGATCCGATGCTGGCCACCGGAGGTTCCATCCTGCATGCAGTGCAGCTGCTGAAACGCTGGGGGGTCCCGCAGATCCGCTTTGCCTGCCTGATTGCGGCCCCGGAGGGTCTGCAGCAACTGACCAGTGTGCATCCGGACGTGCAGGTGTTTGCGGCATCGATCGACCGCCAGCTGAATTCACGCAGTTATATTCTGCCGGGCCTCGGGGACGCCGGGGACCGCATCTTCAATACGCCGTAGCCAGCTGAGTTCGAATTTCGCCGGGAAGTGCGGCAGTTCACCGCCACAGCTGCTGCCGCGGAGTTTCAGCACTTGTTTGCTGCACCTGTTCCCAGGCAGCTCGCGCTGCATCCGACAATTCCTTCGGCACCACAATTTTCAGCGCTACAAGCTGATCGCCACGTTCACCCGATTTGGGATTGCGAATGCCTTTGCCCCGCAGTCGCAGACGCGCCCCGCTGGAAGTACCCGGTGGAACCGTCAGCACCCCCGTGCCTTCGGACAGCGTGGGCACTTCAATACGAGTCCCCAGCACGGCCTCGGCCGGAGTGATCGGAGCCTCAAGGATCAGATTGAACCCCTCCCGTTTGAACCACGGATGCGGTGCGATCGAGACGGTCACCAGCAGATCGCCGGGAGTTCCGCCACCGGGACCGGGGTTACCCTGTCCGGCGAGCCGGATCGTCTGCCCCTGATCAATGCCGGCCGGAACCTTCACCGAAATTCGCTCGGAACCGGATCCATTCTGCAGCGTCAGAGTGTGCTCACCGCCTTCCGCCGCCACTCCAAATGGAATCGTAATCTCGGCGCGAACGTCGTCGCCGCGACGAGCACGTCCGCCACCACGACGCTGACCCCCGAAACCACCGCCACCCCCGCCACCACCGCCAAACATGCCGCCCAGCAGATCTTCCATGTCAAACTGCATGCCACCACCGCCAGCACCGAAACCCTGAAATGGGTTTCCGCCTCGAAACGACTGGCCCCCGCCCGCGGCCGCATGCCCAAACTGGTCGTACTGCTGACGTTTCTGCTGGTCGCTGAGCACATCCCACGCTTCCGTGATCTCAGCAAACTTCTTCGCGGATTCGGGATCCTGATTGTTGGAGTCCGGGTGGTGCTTGCGGGCCAGCTTCTTGTAAGCCTTCCGCAGCTCTTCCTGCGAAGCACCGCGAGGAACTTCCAGAACATCGTAATAGTCACGTTTTGACATCACTGCACCTCTTGTTTTCGACAGCGTCAGAGTTTAGCGAATCCGTCGAAATATGCCTCTTCGGCAGCTTTGATTCTCTGGTCCTGCAAATTGGGTGCCTGCAAAAATGGCAGCAGGCTGTTGTGGCCGGGGTGGTGAGTGTGGCCGGGATGGGTTGACAGTCAGTGCTCAGAGCAGTTAACTGGGGTGGCCAGGCGAGTGTCTGGTTTGGTCCGCTGCGGACCGGATGGCATCCTGACGACAGAATCCGCTGGAAATCCATGACCGAGACCGTGCAGGACAGTTCGGCCGACCTTGCGGAGCGTCTGCTGCAGGTGCTGCGGGGGGTGGGACCGTGTGTGGTGGCGTATTCGGGCGGAGTTGACAGTGCGGTCGTTGCCAAAGCCGCGGCACTGCAGTGGGGTGCCCGGGCGCTGGCAGTGACGGCTGTCAGTCCCAGTCTGGCGGCAGCCGATCGTGAGCTGGCGCGTCAGGAGGCAGTGCGGATCGGGATTGCACACGAGGAACTGTTCACCGAAGAATTCCTGCGAGCCGAATATCGTCGCAACAGCGGCGATCGCTGTTTCTGGTGCAAGGACACGCTGTATCGGGCGATTCAGCAGCTGGTTCAGAGTTATCCTGACCGAACCGTGCTGAACGGCGCAAATCTGGATGATCTGGGTGATCATCGCCCGGGGATGCAGGCGGCTCAGCAGCACGGCGTGCGCAGCCCGCTGATCGAAGCCGGGTTGCGGAAGTCGGATGTTCGACAGCTGGCAGTCTGGTGGGGGCTGAATTCCGCGGATAAGCCAGCATCGCCATGCCTTTCCAGTCGAATTGCCTATGGTGTTGAGGTGACTTCAGAGCGGACGCTGAGAATTGATCAGGCGGAGGTTTTTCTGCGCGAACTGCTGCGATGTCGGGAACTGCGAGTGCGACTGGAGCAGAATGAGCTGGCGCGAATCGAGCTGCCGCTGGAGTATTTGGTGGCAGCTGCGGGCAATCCTCAGCGTGCACAGATTTCACAGCGGCTGCGGGAACTGGGGTTTCGCCAGGTCACGCTGGACCTTGAAGGTTTCAGGTCTGGCGGTTTGAATGATCGCCTGCCGCAGCTGGTGACGCTGGGAAGCGGTTCGGTCAGCGTGGAGGGAGCAAACTGATGGAAGCTTTGGATGGTCAGCAGTCGGCTGCGGAATCAGCCCCGCTGCTTCCAAAGAACGGGATGGTGCTGGGATTTGATTACGGAACAAAGCGTCTGGGAATCGCGGTATCGGATCGTGACCAGCGGTTTGCCAGTCCGCTGTACAATCATCAGCGGCAGGGACTGCAGGGGGATGAGCGATTTCTGCGTCGGGTGCTGATGGAATATCGTCCGGTGGGTTTTGTGGTGGGTCTGCCGCTGCACATGAATGGTGATGAAAGTCAGAAGTCTCAGGAGGCACGTGGGTTTGCGACCTGGCTGACCGGTCTGTTCGGACTGCCCTGTGAGTTTCAGGACGAGCGACTGACGTCGTGGCAGGCAGAAAGTCTGCTGCTGGCAGCGGAGTTTACGAAGAAGCAGCGCAAGGAACGAATGGACAAGCTGGCAGCTCAGATACTGCTGCAGGCCTGGCTGGATCGTCGTCGTCCGGCAGCCCCGGCGCAGACATCGGAAGACGCACCTGCAGAACAGTGAACTCGAGGTCGCTCGTGGCAACACAGGAGTGTTTTGCAGGGACGTTTGTTTCACGCGAAGCCGCGAAGCCGCGAAGCCGCGCAGAGCGAGAAGGTGCCCAAGAGTTTTGCGGGACGTTTGTGAAGTGTCTGCAGCGTGCGACCCGCGGCACATCGCACAGCACAGTGCCGTTCTTTGCGTCTTCGCGTGAGGCTCCACCCTGGTGAGCAGTGGTGGTTGTCGGCGTGGTTGCTGTGGGGTTGGCTTTAGGGTGTCTTGCCCCCTCACCCCCAACCCCTCTCCCCCGTTGGGGGCGAGGGGGGGATTCAGTTTTCAGTTTTCAGTTTTCAGTTGCCAGTTGCCAGTTGCCAGGAGGTGGTTGGTGGTTGGTTTTTTTTGTGGTGAAAGAAGCAGTGGCCCCCCTCGCCCCTGGAAGGGGAGAGGGGTTGGGGGTGAGGGGTGAAATGCCCCCCCAGTGTCACTGTGTTTTGCAGGGACGTTTGTGAAGTGTCTGCAGCGTGCGACCTGCGGCACATCGCACAGCACAGTGCAGTTCTTCGCGTCTTCGCGTCTTCGCGTGAGGCTCCGCACTGGTGAGCGGTGGTGGTTGTCGGCGTGGTTGCTGTGGGGTAGGTTTTAGGGTGTCTTGCCCCCTCACCCCCGACCCCTCTCCCCCGTTGGGGGCGAGGGGGGGATTTAGTTTTCAGTTTTCAGTTTTCAGC
>Ga0209972_10001805_pt1 | contig 18114 bp, 11 predicted proteins | sample NOAtaG_7_FD_187302 | JGI IMG/M metagenome (GOLD analysis project Ga0209972, IMG submission 187302) | Freshwater lake microbial communities from Lake Erie, under a cyanobacterial bloom - NOAA_Erie_Diel1S_2200h metaG (SPAdes) (version 2) | ecosystem: Environmental > Aquatic > Freshwater > Lake ... | reverse complement strand
ACCGCGAAAACCTCCGGTGAAACCGCAGGTCTTCATCCCCGCGTTCCGTCCGGCGGCGATATCGATCCGCGAATCGCCGATCATGAGCGTCCGTGCCGGATCGACTCCGCAGGCCCGCGCCGCCTCGAGCAGCATCATCGGGGAGGGTTTCCGCTCCGGCATGCTGTCCCCGCCCAGCACGATTCGAAAATAGTGGTCCAGGCCGAGCCTCTTCAGCATGGTCACCGCGAACTCATATGGTTTGTTGGTGATCACTCCCAACGGCAGCTCGGCCAGCTGGGCCAGGGCCTCGCCGACCCCCGGATAGAGAACCGTCCGGTCGAGCAGATGGTTCCGGTAGTGGCGCATGAAGATCTCCAGCGCCCGCTCGACCGCCTCCTCCGCCGGCTCCTGCCCCGCAACCGCCTGACCGGCAGTTGCCCGCAGACTTCGCTCCACCAGCAGTCGGGCTCCCTCACCGACAAACCCGATCACCGCGGCCTCGCTCAGCACCGGCTCTCCAAGCTCTTCCAGCATCAGATTGACGGCCGCCGCCAGATCCGCTCGTGAATCGACCAGCGTTCCGTCCAGATCGAAGAGCAGGCAGTCATAGACCTGTCCACCCTTTCCGTTCCTGTCACAGTTTGTCATTCGGTTTGTCACGCTCCGGAAACATGTGTACCTTAGTTATGAATATTTAAACAGCATTTCAGTTATCAAATGATGTCTGAACCGCTTCAGTAAAATTGGCAGATCAGAACTGCTGCAGCATATCGAAAGACAGGAGAATATGGAACCGACCGCCAATCCGCCCCGCTTCACCAACCGCCTCATCAACGAAACGAGCCCCTATCTTTTGCAGCATGCGCACAATCCGGTCGATTGGTATCCGTGGGGCGAGGAGGCGCTCTCGCGCGCCCGGTTGGAGGACCGCCCGATTCTGCTCAGTATCGGTTACTCGGCCTGCCACTGGTGCCACGTCATGGAGCATGAATCTTTTGAGAGTGAGCCGATCGCCCAGCTCATGAACGACAACTATGTCTGTATCAAGGTTGATCGTGAAGAGCGGCCCGATCTGGATGGAATCTACATGAACGCCGTCCAGATGATGACCGGCCACGGTGGCTGGCCGATGACCGTCTTTCTGACGCCGGATGGGCGACCATTCTATGGTGGAACCTACTTTCCACCCGTCGACCGGCACGGGATGCCCGGTTTCCCGCGCCTCCTGATTGCGCTGGCCGAGGCGTGGCGTGAGAGGCGTGATGAGATCGAGAAGAATGCCGGGAGTCTGCTGGTCGAATTGGGCAAGGTCGACCGGTTCCGGGGAGCGGATAGCGAGCTTGATCCGGCGCTGCTCGACCAGAGCGTCGTCCGACTTCTCCAGGCGCTCGACCGGGAGCACGGCGGGTTCGGAAACCGTCCGAAATTCCCGCCATCGATGGCCCTGACCTTTCTTCTGCGCCGCTACCAGCGGACTGGCGACCAGGCGCTGCTCGAGGCGGTCGAGCTGACCCTTGAGAAGATGGCTGCCGGCGGCCTCTACGACCAGCTTGGCGGAGGATTTCATCGCTACGCGGTCGATGATCACTGGCTCGTTCCGCACTTCGAGAAGATGCTCTACGACAACGCGCTCCTCTCCCGGATCTATCTCGATGCCTGGCTCCTGACCGGCAAGCCCCTCTACCGCCGGATCGTCGAAGAGACGCTCGACTATGTCATTCGGGAGATGACCGATCCCTCCGGAGGTTTCTATTCGACCCAGGACGCCGACAGCGAGGGGGTCGAGGGCCGTTTCTTTGTCTGGGAACCGGAGGAGGTCCTCCGCTTGCTGGGCCCTGCCGAGGGAGAGATCTTTTGTAACTTTTATGATGTGACCGCCGCGGGCAACTTCGAGGATCACAATATTCTGCATATCGATCAGCCGCTCGATCAGTTCGCCACGCAGCGGCAACTCGACCCGGAGCGGTTGCGGGAGATTCTCGAGCGCGGGCGGCGGATCCTCTTCGCGGCCCGTGAGGAGCGGGTCAAGCCCGGGCGGGACGAAAAGATGCTCACCTCCTGGAATGGCCTCATGCTCAGAAGTTTTGCCGAGGCCGCCCGGGGTCTTGATCGCCCCGACTACCGCGAGGTGGCCATCCGCAATGCCGAATTCGTCCTCGCCAATCTGCGCCGGGATGGCCGACTTCTGCGGACCCACAAGGACGGCCAGAGCCGTCTCAATGCCTACCTCGAAGACTATGCCGACCTGATCGATGGCCTGCTGGCGCTCTACCAGGCGACCTTCGACGCCCGCTGGTTCGCGGAGGCCCGTCAACTCGCCGACACCATGATCGATCTTTATCATGACGATGAAGAGGGGGGATTCTTCTTCACCAGCGTTGATCATGAAAAGCTGATCACCCGTTCCAAGGACTACTACGATAATGCCACCCCGAGTGGAAACTCGGTGGCCGCCGAGGTTCTGCTCAAGTTGTCGCTCTACACCGGCGAGGATCGCTACCGCGACCGGGCGGAGCGGTTGCTGCGGCAGGTGGCGGCAGTGACTCCGCGCATGCCGACCGGCTTTGGCCACCTGCTGGGCGCGCTCGACCTCTTTCTTGCCCCGGTACATGAGATCGCGCTCGTCGCCGATCCGGATTCGCCAGCCGGTCAGGCGCTGCTCCGCGCCATCTTTGGACGCTTCCTGCCGGGCAAAGTAGTCGCCCTCGTGCGCCCCACCGAGGCGGCGCCTCCGGCGCTCCGTCTGCTGGCCGACCGGCGGCCGATCGATGGTCAGCCGACGGTCTGGGTCTGCCGCAATTTCCATTGCCAGATGCCCGTCACCACCCCCGCCGCGCTGGTCGAACAGTTGAATGGCTGAGGTCTTCCCGGATCGATCTGCTTCCGGACCTGCCGGCTCAACCTGCCTCCGGACTCCCGGTCTTGCCGGGAGTCCCTTTTGCCAGTCGACAAGACGAAGCTTGCTGGGTATAATTCGCAGTCTTATACGAATATGCAAAAGTCAAGTAACCGTCAGTGGGGCCATCTTGGCAACCACCCGGTCAAGGAGCTTCACCGCGTGAACAGAATCCTCAAGTTATCCCTTATCCTGGCGATCATCCTTATGGCAGGCCTCTTCTTCGGGCGGTCACCGGGTATGTTGGCTCAACAGGCGGCGACGGAAGATGTGACGATCCTCCCCCTCCCAGTCCCGACCAACGTCATTGGAACCTACATCCGCGGGGCGAGCAATGATGGCAAAAGGCTGGTTCTCGAGTCGATCAATGACTACAACGGGCGCAATATCGACAGTAATTCAGAGATCTGGATCTATGAAGTCGACTCCCAGCGGATGATCATGATTACCGATACGGCCAACATCCAGGAGACCACCAACAACGCCGACGGAACCAAGACGATCAAGACTCTCCTCAAGGTCGACAACTTTGTCCCGGCGATCAGCGGAGATGGGACCCGGATCGCCTTCATGTCCAATGCGGCGCTCGGCGGGACGACCAATGCCGATGGCAACTTCGAGATCTATCTGGCCGAGATCCCGCGCGGACAGACGACGGCGACCATCCGGCGCATCACCAACACCGGGGCCAACTTCACGGATGAGGTCCTGAAGGAGATCGCCAGCAACTATGCGCCATCCATCAGCGATGATGGCCGGACGATTGCTTTCCTCTCGACGCGCTTCTTCTTCAATGCGATCGATGGCGGGCCGGCGGCCTTCGCCGCCCTGAAGGAGGGCCCGAACGCCACTGAGCCGGATGGGAATGCCGAGGTCTTTGTCTATCAGGAATCGACCCGCCAGTACTCGCAGGTGACGGCGACGCGGGACATCGACGCGACCGCCAACTTTGCGGTGAGGGGGTTCAACGCCGCGCCCTACCTGAGCGGCAACGGGCGCGTCCTCACCTTCCTCTCCGGTTTCAACTTTCCGGGGGCGAGCGCCAACAAGAATACGGACTTGAATGGTGAGATCTTTATTCATAAGCTTGGCGATGCGGTCAACGCGGTGACCCAGGTCACGCAGACCAATGCCCGTTCGGTGATCCCGATCAATGGTCCGGAGAACGTCCTCGCCGCGAGCACCCGTCCGCTCAACTTTGACGGGACGAAGATGGTCTTCGAGTCGTCGGGTGATTTCACTGGCAAGAATTCCGATAAGACGCGTGAGATCTACCTGGCCGATCTGAGCGGGGCGACCCCAAGCTTCCAGCAGCTGACCAACCAGACGACGATCGATTTCCTGAAGACCGACTTTGGATTCTTCCCAAGCCTCAATTCGTCTGGTTCACACGTCATCTTCTCCTCGATCCTCAACCTTGCGCCGGTCACCACGAGCAGCGTGACGACCGACAACGGGGATGGCAGTCGGGAGGTCTTCCGTTACAATATCGCGACCGGCAAGTTTACGCAGCTCACCTTCACGCCGCTCTCGGATCAGTATGCGGATCAGCGTGAAAATCGGACCAACGCGTTCATCAACAACGCCGGCAATCTGGCCTCTTTCAGTTTCGAATCACGTTCGCTGCTGCCCGCGGGACCGATCCTCTCCGATCTCTTCCAGGCGCAGGTCCGCCCGGTGACGGGCGCTAACAGTGAGGTTCCAAAGATTGCCAATGCCGCCAGCTATGACTCGACCCAGGTGGCGCGCGGCTCCCTGGCCGCGATCTTTGGGACCCAGCTCTCACAGGTTACCGCGACCGCCGCAAGCGCCAATCTGCCGTTCGAGTTGAACGGGGTGACGGTCAAGGTCGCCGGGATTGCTTCGCAGCTGATCTATGTCTCACCGGGGCAGATCAACCTCGTCGTTCCTCCCAACGTCGCCGCTGCTGACGCGGTCGATTATTCGATCAACAATAACGGTATCGTCTCGTCCGGCAAGATCAAGGTCGTCAACATCGCTCCCGGAGTCTTCACCGTCACCGGTGACGGAAAGGGCCGCGCGGCCGCCCAGTGTGGACAGATCTCTCCGGATGGCCTTACCTTTCCGCTGACAGCGCCGCCTTGTGATGTTGGAAACACCTCCCAGTTCAATACGCTCGTCCTCTATGTGACCGGCGTCCGCAATGCGCAGTCGCTGACCGTCAAGATTGGCAGCCAGACGCTCCTGCCCAGTTATGTCGGTCCCCAGCCTGACTTTCCGGGGCTCGATCAGATCAACGTCACGCTCGTTTCTGAGCTGGCCGCCCAGCTTGATCAGGAGATAATCGTCTCGGCGACCAACGTCAGCACCGCCGACAGCAACAAATCGGCTGTTTCGTTCACCGCTGCCGCGCCGGCGATCACCATGCTGAATGCGGCCAGTTTCGATGGCGGTGTGGTCGCCACCGGTTCGCTGGCGATCATCCAGGGAACGGATCTGGCGGCGGCCACGGTGACGGCAACCGGTAGTGAGCTCCCCTTCACCCTCGGTGGGGTGAGTGCGACGGTGGCCGGACAGCCGGCCAGGCTCAGTGCTGTCTCCAGTACCACCATCACGTTGCTCGTCCCTGATAATCTCAAGGAGGCCGATCTGGCCGAGGTGGTCATCGACAATGCCGGCAAGAAGGCACGCGGGCGCGTCAAGATTCTCAAGGCCGCCGCGGGACTCTTCACCAAGTCCAACGATGGCAGCGGCCCGGCGGTCGCCCGCTGCGGAGTGCTCAATGCCGACGGGAGCGTAACCTACACCGATCCGCCCTGCGCCGTCGGGACTGAGGCGGCGCCGAAGTTCCTGCGACTTGTCGGAACGGGGTGGCGCTTCGCTGATTCCGTGACGGTCAAGATCGGGGAGAGCGACGTGACCACGGTTGCAGCCGGACCGCTTGCCGGAGTGCCTGGCAACGACTTCATCGATCTGCGACTCGTCCCGGCGCTGCTCGGGAAGACCGATCTCGATATCATTGTCACCACCAAGGTTGCCGATGCCTCGAGAACCAGCCGAACAGGCGTGAAGATCTCATTTACCAGCAGCAACTAGACAGGCGACCCGCCTGAGCAAAAAAACAGCCGGACTACAAAGTCCGGCTGTTTTTTTAGGCGCGGTCGACCTGGCTCTGGTCGCTGAAGGGCGCCCAGCGTTGGGCAAAGATGGTCGGATTGGTCGAGTTGAAGTAGGTTAGGCCGGGAATATCCAGCGCCGCGGCAATGTGTTGTCCGGATGAGTCATAACCGACATACTGATCGCTCGCCGCGATGAGGCCGGCCAGCGATCCGATTCCCCCCTGCCACGTCAAAATGCCCCGCGGACTCTCGACTGAAGGGGTAAAATCCTCAAAATTCTGCTCGTTGAGGGCGATGATCGGCAGCCCTGTTCCACGCCACGGGGCAATGGCTCTCTCCACCTGTCGCTCTTCGGCTTCCGTGAATCCCTGATCGAGGATCACCCAGGAATCCTCACCGAGTCGACGCAGCAGTTCGATCTCAAACTTCTCCCCGCGCCGCTTCTCCTCATTGCCGCCAACTCCGAGACTGACGGTGACCACCCGCGACGCCCCCATCTCCCGCAACCGATCGTTGATCTTCCGACCGAGCAGTCGGAAACTTTCCGGCAGGGCGACAAACGAGCGGGCATCCCCGGTCGAGCCCCGCAGACCGGCGGTCCAGGCGGCGGCCAGCTGACCCAGCGAGGAGCAGCGCGGCGCGGCGAAGACCCGGCTCGGAAAGAATCGATACCGACGCGCCTCAGCTGGCGGCGCCAGCACCGGAAGCAGACCCAGCTGAGTCAGCCGCGAGTCGGGATCGATCACCAGATACTCATCCGGCGCGAGGCCCGAGACCGCGCCCTCCACCGCCGCGACCACCTCCCGCCAGCTCAGCAGACGATCAAAGAGGGTTCCTCCCCGCTGGTAAGCCACCTCGCGGATCCGTATTTGGGGATCCCCACCATACAGTTCACCAAGTTTGGCCGGACCAATGATGACCACCTCGAGCCGCCGCGGGTCGGGCAGAGTCCGCCGAACTCCATCGATCAGCACGCTGGTCACCGCCACATCGGCGCCGATCGTCACCCGCGAGAGGACGATCAGTCGGCGCAGTCTGGCCGGGTCGAGCAGGTCCGGCTCCAGCGCTTTCCCGAGGTGGTCGAATCGCTGCCGGAGCGCCTTCCGGTCCGGCAAAGCAAAGCGATCCAGCAGCCGGTCGAGCGCGGTCCCTTCCGGGCGTCGCCGGCAGGTCTCGATGACCTGCACGAAGATTTCGTTGTAGTAGTCGGCCGCCGCCGGTGCGAAGGAGTCGTTGAGCCATTCGATCAGCCCCGGAAAGAGAGCGCGCAGGCCGGCCCGGGCGACCCTCTCGTCACTGCTGATCGTCAGGTCGAGCAGTTGGGCGAGCGCCGCTTCGGGGATCGGCGCCCGCGCGGTTATCGATTCGCGGATCTTTTGCAGCGCCGCTGAAGCCAAGTCGCATCTCTCGGTCATCTCTTTCTCCACGTCCCGAATATATCCACCGCCACCGGATCAGGCAATCAGCCCCGGGCCTCCACCAGAAAATGTCCCGCCGCCGGCAGCTGTTAAGACAAGCGAGACAGGTTGGACAATCCCCCCTGCTGTCCGGTGAACAACGGCGATTGCTCTGGCAAATGCCCGCCACCGACCTTTCTTCCGGTCGGGAATCTTGACACCTCCCGGAGCCATTGTTAGACTGACCAATCTTTTATGCTTGGATCTTATTTTCCTGCTCATCCCCCATTGTTGTTGATGGAGTCGGAGCAGTTCTTGAAAATCTCAGACTTCCATCTCCGGAGTGAGTGGGTGGAATATTTCCCGGATCGAGATGAGGGGTCGGCTTGCTTGGACGCCGTGGTTGTCCCCCCCCAATTCTCACAATGATCCTCAGAGAGTAGAAGGAGTCCTTATGCCCGTATTCAATGGAATTCCCACGCCCACGGATGGTCAGCGAATCACCGTGCAGGGCGGCAAACTCAATGTTCCCGATAATCCGGTGATTCCATTCATCGAAGGGGACGGAACTGGTGTCGATATCTGGGCAGCCTCGGCGCGCGTCTTCGATGCCGCCGTGGCCAAGGCTTATGGTGGGCAGCGGCGGATTGTCTGGTACGAGATCTTCGCGGGTGAGAAGGCGTTCAAGCAGTTCAACGAGTGGCTGCCGAAGGGTACCCTCGAGGCGATCCAGCATTTCGTCGTCGCCATCAAGGGCCCGCTGACCACCCCGGTTGGGGGTGGAATCCGCTCGCTCAATGTGGCGCTCCGCCAGGAACTTGACCTCTACGCCTGCGTCCGCCCGGTGCGCTACTTTGATGGTGTTCCTTCACCTGTCCGCAACCCGGAGAAGCTCGATGTGGTCATCTTCCGCGAGAATACCGAGGATGTCTACTCGGGGATCGAGTTTCAGGAAGGATCCGACCGGGCCCGGAAACTGATCGATTTTCTCAGTGACTGGGGTTACAACATCAGTGCCGACTCGGGCATCGGCATCAAGCCGATCTCCATCACCGGGACGAAGAATCTGGTGCGCCGCGCCATTCAGTACGCCATCGATCATCAGAAGACGGTCGTCACCCTGGTCCACAAGGGGAACATCATGAAGTTCACCGAGGGGGCCTTCCGCGACTGGGGCTACCAGCTGGCCAAGGAGGAGTTCCGCGAGCAGATCGTCACCGAGGACGAGCTCTGGAAGGATCACCAGGGCAAGCTGCCCGCCGGCAAGATTCTGATCAATGACCGCATTGCCGACGCGATGTTCCAGCAGGTGATCCTTCGTCCTGATGAGTACCAGGTGATCGCCACTCCGAATCTCAACGGAGACTATCTCTCCGATGCTTGTGCGGCCCAGGTTGGCGGACTCGGGATGGCTCCCGGCGCCAATATCGGTGACAACGCCGCCGTCTTTGAGGCAACCCACGGCACGGCTCCCAAGTATGCCGGACTCGATGTGATCAACCCTTCGTCAGTCATCCTCTCGGGAGTGATGATGTTCGAGCACCTCGGCTGGATAGAAGCGCGCGACCTGATCATCAATGGCATCATCAAGACCATTGCGCAGAAGCGGGTCACCTATGACCTGGAGCGCCAGATGGAGGGGGCAACCAAGCTGAAGACCAGCGAGTTTGCCAATGCCATTATCGAGAACATGTAATAAAACGACAGTCTGGAGAAACAGAAATGGCTCGTAAAAAGATTACCGTAGTTGGAGCGGGCAATGTGGGCGCGACGGCCGCCCACTGGCTCGTCTCGAAAGAGTTGGGGGATGTGGTTCTCGTCGATATTCTCGAGGGGATGCCCCAGGGCAAGGCGCTCGATCTGGCCCAGGCCGGACCGATCGAGGGTTATGACAGTGTGCTGGTCGGGGCCAATGACTACAAGGCGACCGCCGATTCCGATGTCGTGGTCATCACCTCCGGTATTGCCCGCAAGCCCGGCATGAGCCGTGACGACCTGCTCAACACCAATGCCGGCATCGTCGGCAGCGTCACCGAGCAGATTGCGCGCACTTCGCCCAACGCGATCATCATCGTTGTCTCCAACCCTCTCGATGCCATGACCCAGGTCGCCTTCAAGCGTTCGGGTTTCCCGAAGAATCGGGTCATCGGGATGGCCGGAGTGCTCGACTCGGCCCGCATGCGCTGCTTCCTCGCCGAGGCTCTCAATGTCTCGGTCGAGAATGTGACGGCTTTTGTGCTCGGCGGTCACGGCGACACCATGGTTCCGCTGCCCCGCTATTCGACCTGCGCCGGCATTCCGGTGACCGAGCTTCTGCCGAAGGATCAGCTCGAGGCGATCGTCAAGCGCACCGCCAGCGGCGGAGCGGAGATCGTCAACCTTCTCAAGACCGGCTCGGCCTACTATGCCCCATCGGCGGCAGCGGTCGAAATGGTCGAGGCGATCATCAAGGACAAGAAGAAGATTCTTCCGTGCGCCGTCTATCTGGAGGGCGAGTATGGAATCAATGGTCTCTTCGTCGGTGTGCCGGTCAAGCTTGGCGCGAACGGGATCGAAGAGATCATCCAGATCAATCTGACCACTGAGGAGCGAGCGGCCCTCCATAAGTCGGCGGCGGCCGTGCAGGAGCTGGTCGATATCCTCAAGCTCTGATCGATCGGTTTTCATCGGATTATTGAAGCCGATCTGAAAATATGGTAGTTTCCTGACAGACTGCCGCATTGTCGATCCTTATGGACGGGACTGCGGCAGTCCTGTTTTTGATTCCGGCCGGCTTGTACCGCGCCAGGCCTCCGTTGGCCCGCGCTCGGAAACTATGGTTGATCAAGGGAAGAGGCTGAATACTTGCCAGAGACCTGGAGACCCGGAAACCCGGAGAATTTGATTGCCGGCAGGATCGGCCCTGGCAACAGGGAAGGGAAGGAGACTTGTGGCTGAGGAAAAGGAATTATCGGGCAAAGACAAGATTCTGAATGAGCTCAAGCAGCTCGAGTATGAGTTCACGATCGAGCTCCCCCGGGCGCTCCGCACGGCGGCCGCCCTGGGTGACCTTTCGGAGAACTCCGAGTACAAGTATGCCCGGGAGCGACAGGACTATGTGCGCGCCCGCATTCGCCAGCTCCAGCAACAGCTGGCCAAGCTCTCGAGTATCGACCTGAGCAAGTTGCCGCGGGATCGGGCTTCATATGGCTCGACTCTCATCCTGCGCGACATCGATCGTGGCGCTGAGGTCACCTACCGTCTGGTCACTCCCGAAGAGGCCGATTATGAAAAGGGGCTCATCTCGACCTCTTCGCCGATTGGCAAGAGTCTTCTCAACAAAGAGGAGGGGGACGAGGTGACGGTGCAGGCGCCGAGCGGCGCCCGGAAGTTCGAGATCATCAAACTGACGACAATTCATGATGAGGAGTAGGGAGTGGTGGTTGGGGGGGAGCGCCCCGGTGGTGGCCAGCGGCCGGTTCGCCCTGTTTGGGCGATGGCCGGGATATGGACTTGGCGTGCTTTTGGGTGTTAGTATCGTCGACTGATGAACAAGACGAGAGATGATCAAGTTCGGGACGCGCAGACGTCACGATCTGCGGCGAAGAGCGTTCTGACGGTACTCCTGCTCACCGTGCTCTTTGGATTTAGTGCGCTGGCAGTCTTTTATCTGTCACTGCGCGGGCGTACGGTCAAGGTCCCCAATATCGTCTCATTGAAGGAGTCGGTGGCCCAGGATGAGCTGGAGAGCAACGGGCTGATCATGCAGGTCAGAGGGCGTGCTCCGCACCAGCAGATACCCTTCGGCGCGGTGGCCGATCAGTCGCCAGCCGCCGGGACAGTGGTGAAGACCGGCCAGCTGGTCCGCGTCACCCTGAGCACGGGCGTCCCGCCACCGGAGCCGGGGCGCAATTAGTCCGGGCCGAACAGATTGGGGCGACGCCGGCCCCCCTCCTGATAAGTAGACAATTGAATAACCGGATTAGATGGTTGGATAGTTGGACAGTTGGACAGTTGGACAGTTGGACAGTGGATAGTTGAATTATTGAAAAGTTTAAAAGTTGAACAATTGAACAGTTTAACAGTTGGACAACTAGTTAATAATATCCACGGTCAGTGACGCCACCCCCAGAGCAGTGGGCCAGAGCGAGTATTAAAGAGCGGTAGTGGGTGATGACCCTTCCGGGCTTTCCTGAGTGGTTACCCATATATTTGACGAGCTGAGTTATGCAAGGCGACAAGCCTCCCCCGGCGGATCGTTCCACTGGCGGTAGAAGATAAGTCACCGAGGAGTGTTCCCAAACTATGATCCAAAGATGTTCGCTTACAGTGTTTGACCGAGGACACCTTGCTCTTCGTCACCTGCTCCCCTGTCTGCTGGTTGGGGTTGGACTTCTCCTGACGGCCTGTGGTGGCGCCAAGAACAGAGTTGCTGGCGAGAACAACGCCGTCCCGGGCCGTGACAAGGAGCTCTATGAGCAGGCCTCGCAGAAGGCGCGAAAGGGGCGCTACGACGAGGCGCGGCTTCTCTATAATGTGGTCATCACCACCTACGCCGATAGTGAATACCTGCCGCTGGCCAAACTGGCCATCGCCGATTCATTCTACCTCGAAGGTGGGACGAGCAACCTCGAGCAGTCGATTGGCGGTTACAAGGATTTTGCCCAGTATTTTCCCACCCACCCCAAGGTTTGCGACGTCAAGCACAAGATTGCCCACGCGCTGATGCGCCAGATGGGGGCCTATAACCGTGACGCCAGCAAGGCCAAGCAGGCCGAGTTTCAGTTGAAGGCCGCTCTCCAGAGCTGTCAAACCGCCCAGGTGCGCCCTTCGATCGAGCGTGACCTGAAGGATGTCCAGCAGGTTCTTGGTCTCCATGAACTCGATGTGGCGCGCTTCTACATCAACACGCGCCAGGCCTACAAGGCCGGCGAGAGTCGGCTCCGCGATATCATTAACCAGTACCCCTTCTTCAGTTATTACGATGAGTCGCTCTATCTGCTCGGCGTCTCGCTGATCGAGCAGGAGCAGCCGGAAGAGGCCGCCGAGTACTTTACCAAACTGGTCCGTGATTTTCCGAACAGTGAGTTCTCCAAGCCCGGCCGGAACTACCTGGAGAAGCTTGGCAAGGCGCTGCCAACGCCGGCCAATGATGACCCGCCACCGGTCCGCCCCAGTTTTATTGGCAAGTTCAGTCTGATCCTCGGCAACAATGGCCTCGACATCTCCAGGGATGGCGTGCTGCTCAGCAAGAGTGGCGAGGAGAAAGAAGACAAAGACGCCAAGGCTCGTCCATCCGATGTCAACAGCTCGACCGGAACCCGCGCCGTGCGGGCCAGTACGAAGATCAATCTCGACACTCCTCCACTGACGACCGAGGGGGCGACGCCGCCGCCGGCGACGAATGTGCCGGAAGGCCAGGATGAGAAGGGGCGCAAGAAGGAGAGTACGAAGAAGAAGGGTGATCTGTAAGCGCTGTTCCTCCGCGGGGCAGGAGCGTCACGGGCCGCAACCTGCCCGGCGCGGGGATGCCGGTCGGCATTTCCCGCCGGGAGATGGGTAATGAGCCCCCTCTGCCACTTTTGTGCCGGGCCAGCTAACCAGATCCTGCGGCGACGAGTCAGAAGTCGATTGCCTTTCTCTTCCTGCAAACTATACTGAGTAATGTCGAGCAGATCCGCTAGCGTCAGGGGAGGACCAGGTGGGCAACAAAATATTACTGATTGATGACAGCGTCACCGTACAGAAGATCATCACCCTGACCTTCTCGGATGAGGGGGTCGACGTGGTCACGGTCGACAGTGGAGATGAGGCGATCAACCTGCTCCATTATCTTCGCCCGGCCCTGGTCATGGCCGATGTTTCGATCCCGGGGAAGAATGGCTACGATGTCTGTGCCTATATCAAGAACACCCCGGAGTTGAAGACCATCCCGGTGGTTCTGCTGGTTCCGGGTTTTGAGACATATGATGCCGAACGGGCACGCCGGGTCGGTGCGGATCACCACCTCACCAAGCCATTTCAATCGATTCGATCGCTGATTACGACAGTGAAGAGCCTGCTCGACCCCGGCCAGGTCGGGCGGGGAACGGCTGGTCTGGGCGCGACGACGCCGACCGCCGAAGAGGATCTCCTCGAGATTGGCGCGCTGGTGGCCCCGCCGGCGGCGCGGGCAGCTGATTCATGGCACGAACTTCCACCGGCCACCCCTCTTCACTCGGCGCCGCCGGTCGAATCGACTCCGCTCCCCGTCGTTCCGCCATTTGAGTCGGTCGCCACGTCAGATTCCACCGGACCTGACCTGTCGGCAACCATCGCTGAGATTGCCGAGCGCGTCACCGCCGCGGTTGGCGCGCGCCTGGCCGGTGAGATTGCCGGAATGGAGAGCAGAGTGGTCGCGGCTCTCCGCGCGGAACTTCTTGACCGCGTGGCCGTCGACATCTCGCGCCAGATCACGGGCCAGTTGGTGACCAGGATCATGGAAGAGCTGCCGCCCCTGATCGAAAAGATTGGCCGGACGGGCCAGCCCGGAGCGCCAAGCGCTCCACCGGCGGCCGGGGTTCCGCCGCGAGTCGCCGTGCGCCCTTACGACGACCCGGATCAGTTGCTCGAACTCGACGAGTTCTGAGCGCCGGTCGAGACTGCGTTGCTCGCCATCCGCTGCGGTTCCTTCAGATATGTTCGATGATCAAATACTCTCAATAATTTATCCTCTCTCGGTCGGCTGAATTCCGCCACCTCGCCGGGGGGGGCCGTCGGGCTTGTCCGGCGGGAAGTCCCGACAATGGTGGGGCAGCTGGTCAGACAAGACAGAGATATTGCGTCAAGTTATCTTGTTCTATTTTACAGATATGGAAATCCCAAAAGCATACGACCCAAAGCAGGCCGAATCGAGATGGTATCCCCTCTGGGAGAGCCGTGGCTATTTTTCGCCCGAGTTCGAGCAGGGAGTTGAGAAGGCGGCGCCTATCTTTTCAATGGTCATCCCGCCACCCAATGTGACCGGTTATCTGCACATGGGCCACGCGCTCAACCACACGCTGCAGGATGTTCTGGCGCGCTGGCGGCGTATGCGCGGAGAGCGGGTGCTCTGGTTGCCCGGAACCGATCACGCGGGTATTGCGACGCAGATGGTCGTTGAGCGCCAGTTGGCGGCAGAAGGGGTCTACCGGCAGGATCTGGGGCGCGAGAAGTTTGTCGAGCGCATCTGGGAGTGGAAAGAGCATTCTGGCGGAACGATCCAGAAGCAGATGCGCATGCTTGGAGAGTCGGTCGACTGGTCCCGCGAGCGCTTCACCATGGATGAGGGGCTCTCGAACGCCGTCAAAGAGGTCTTTGTTCGGCTGTATGACGAGGGACTGATCTACCGTGGCGAATACATGGTCAACTGGTCCCCGGGGCTGAACACGGCCATCTCCGACCTCGAGGTGGAGATGAAGCCGGTCAAGGGCAAGCTCTACTACATTGCCTACCCGCTCGACCGGGCGGTTGCGGCGCCGGTGGCCGGACTGGCGGAGGCCTGGGCCGCGGCTGCCAGCACCGAGAGTTCGTCAGGGGAGACGCGGGCGCTGCCCGGGCTGCTGCGGACAGCGGAGGGCGACTTTATCGTCGTCGCGACGACTCGCCCCGAGACGATGCTCGGCGACACGGCCATCGCGGTCAATCCGGATGATGCCGCTTCGGCCGGCCGTTACGCCGGTGTGCCCGGACGCCGGGTTCAGCTGCCACTCGTCGGGCGTGAGATCGGTTTTATCCAGGATGAGCTGGTCGAGAAGAACTTTGGGACCGGTTTTGTCAAAGTCACGCCAGCCCACGATCCGAACGATTTCGCGATGGGGCGCCGCCATGCGCTCGAGTTCGTCCAGGTGATCGGCAAGGATGCGCGGATGACCAGCGTCGTCCCGGAGAAGTACCGCGGACTCGATCGGTATGAGGCGCGCCGGGCGGTCGTCGAGGATCTCGACGCCCTCGGGCTGGTGCTGAAGGTCGAGGACTACACCCACAATGTCGGCCACTGCCAGCGGAGCGGCAAGGTGGTCGAGCCGCTCATCTCCACGCAGTGGTTTCTGAAGATGAAGGAGCTGGCCGAGCCGGCGATCGCTGCTGTTCGCGAGGGGCGAACGACCTTTGTGCCTGAGCACACCGCCAAGATCTACTTCAACTGGCTTGAGAACATTCAGGACTGGTGCGTCTCGCGCCAGCTCTGGTGGGGACACCGGATCCCGGCCTGGTATACGCCGGGGGGCGAGATCGTCGTGGCTCGTGATGAGACGGAGGCGCGGCAGCGCCTGGCGGACCGCGGAGTCGATCCGCAAACTCCGTTGACCGAAGAGTCGGATGTTCTCGACACCTGGTTCTCCTCGCAGCTCTGGCCTTTTTCGACGCTCGGCTGGCCGGAGAAGACGACCGATCTGGCGACCTTCTATCCGACCTCGGTCCTGGTCACGGCCTTCGACATCATCTTCTTCTGGGTGGCCCGAATGATGATGATGGGGCTCAAGTTCATGGGGGAGGTCCCCTTCCGCACCGTCTATATCACGGCCATCGTCCTCGATCCGGAAGGGCAGAAGATGTCGAAGACGAAGGGCAACGTGGTCGATCCGCTCGACATGTTCGAGAAGTACGGGACGGACGCGGTTCGCTTTATGTTGACCAATGCGGCGATTGCCGGTCAGAACCTCTCGATGCAGGAGTCGAAGCTCGACACCGCCCGCAACTTTACCAACAAGATCTGGAATGCCTCGCGCTTCGTCCTCCTCAACTGTGAGGAGATTCTCCGAACCGGCGAACCTCTCGAATGGGAGACGACGCTCGCTGAACCCGAGCTGGCCGACCGCTGGATTCTCAGCCGGCTCAACCAGGTCGCGCGCGAGGTCGAGTCGGCCCTCACCGAGTTTCGCTTCCACGAGGTGGCGGGAATCCTCTACCACTTCTTCTGGGACGACTTCTGCGACTGGTACATCGAACTCTCAAAACCCTTTGTAACCGAGAAAGAGCCGACTCCCCGTGGTCAGGCTGTCAAGCGGCGGATCATCTATATTCTCGAGCGGAGCCTGCGGCTGCTCCACCCGATCATGCCCTTCATCACCGAAGAGCTCTGGCAGCGTCTGCCGCACCGGGGCGACTCGATCTGCCAGACCGACTTCGTCACCTTCGACCCGTCGCTGGTCGATGAGCGGGCGGAACGCGAGATGGGGATGGTGATCGAACTGATCACCAAGCTGCGCAACATCCGTTCCACCTTCCACCTCAGCCCGACGGCCCCGCTTCGCCTGCGGATTGCTCCGGTATCGGAACCGGTGCGGGAGCTGCTCCAGACGGCCGATTCCCATATCCGCCGTCTCGCGAAGATGGAAGAGATCGAACTGGTCGAGACCCTCGGACCAACCCGGCAGGCCGCCCGCGCGGTCATCGCCGCCGGTGAGATTGCCGTGCCACTCGAAGGGTTGATCGATTTCGACCAGGAGCGTGAGCGACTGCAGAAGGAGCTGGCGAAGATGGAGGGTGAACAGGCGGGACTCGACAAGCGTCTGGCCAATCCCGATTTTGTGGCCCGGGCGGCGGCCGAAGTCGTCGCCACCTCACGTGAGCGATCGGCCGAGCTGGCCGATCAGATCAGCAGACTCCGGGCCATGATGGAAGCCCTCTGATAAATTCGATAAATTTGATAAATCTGATGAAGATGATCAATCCACTCGATCTCGACTTTATCTACGACTGTGTGGCCAGCGCCCTCGATGAGGATCTCGGGCGCGGCGACATCACTTCGCGGGCCGTGGTCAGATCCGGCAGCAAGGCGCGCGGCAGTTTCATGGCCAAACAGGATCTGATCCTCGCCGGCCTCGAGGTCGCCGATGCCGCTTTCACGTCGTTCGATCCCTACCTGCAGATCGAGTCGATGGCTGGCGACGGTGAGGAGCTCCCCGCCGGGAGGGTCTTTGCCCGCATCAGCGGCGACGCCCAGACGCTGCTGGCGGCCGAGCGGGTCGCCCTCAACTTTCTCCAACGCCTCTCCGGGATTGCCACCCTGACAAGGCGCTATGTTGAAGCCGTCTCCGGAACGTCGGCCCGTATCGTCGATACCCGCAAAACCACCCCCGGGCTCCGCCTGCTCGAGAAGTATGCGGTCACGGTGGGCGGAGGGACCAATCACCGCCTCGGACTCGATGACGGGGTGCTCATCAAGGATAACCACCTGGCCATGGCCGGGGGAGTGGTCGAGGCCGTCGAGCGGGCCCGCCAGTTGTGCGGCCACCTCCACAAGATCGAGGTGGAGGTCGCGACCCTCGAACAGGTCCGCGAGGCTCTCACCGCGCGCGCCGACATCCTGCTGCTCGACAATATGTCGCCGGAGATGGTTCGCGACGCCGTTGGGATCGTTCGCGCCCATCCCACCGGCCAGACGACCATCACGGAGGCCTCCGGCGGGATTAATCTGGGCAATGTCCGCCAATATGCCGAAGCGGGCGTCGACCTTATCTCCATTGGGGCCCTGACCCACTCCGCTCCCGCGGTCGATATCAGTTTCAAGATCAAACCGGCCTGAGATCTCCCCAGTCCGCTCCACATGCCACTCGTTCGCTGGCTCATCCTTCGCCAGTCTCGCTCTCCGCAAAGAGCGTTTCTTCCACCCTTTATCAAACCGAACCACCGCCCGAACCACCGCCCGAACCACCGCCCGAACCACCGCCCGAACCACCGCCCGAACCACCGCCACCTTTTGCCCCCCCCCAACCCGGCGGGTGGCGGCCCCGGGCCAGGTCTGTCCCATCGCCAGCGG
>Ga0209972_10001803_pt1 | contig 18139 bp, 18 predicted proteins | sample NOAtaG_7_FD_187302 | JGI IMG/M metagenome (GOLD analysis project Ga0209972, IMG submission 187302) | Freshwater lake microbial communities from Lake Erie, under a cyanobacterial bloom - NOAA_Erie_Diel1S_2200h metaG (SPAdes) (version 2) | ecosystem: Environmental > Aquatic > Freshwater > Lake ... | reverse complement strand
TGCGCTGGCTCGCGCGGGGTGGCGACCCACTCGACGTCCTGACGAACCTCTGAGCGCGCAGGCGACGGACCGTGACCCCGGCCTCGGACGCGCATCGGCTCGAACGGTTCCTCGACGCGCTGCTCGCCGCGAGCAGCATCTCGTGGGCTGCGCTCGGCCTGCTGCACGACGGGGGGCCCCCGCTCGCAGCGCGCCTCGGTGCGGCCGCGGTGAACGCCACGGCGGGCGTGCTCTTCCTCGTGCGGGAGCCGGTGGGCGAGCCCCCGCGGTGGCAGGACGGCCTGCGTGCCCTGCCCTCGATCCTCGTCGGCGCGGCGGCGTGGAAGCTCTCCGGGCCGAGCTGGCCCGAGCCGCTCGCGCATGGGTTCCTCGCGGTGTCCCTCGTCGCGTGCCTCGCGCTCGCGTGGCTGGGTAGCTCCTTCGCCGTCCTCGCCGCACGCCGCACGCTCCGCACCAGTGGTCCGTACCGGCTCGTACGCCACCCCATCTACGCGCTGGAGCTCGCCCTCTCGGCCATCGCCGCGGGCGCCTTCGCGTGGTGGGCTGCGCCGATCGCGGGGTTCGCCGCCGGCCTCGCGCTCGCGCCGCGCATCGCCGCGGAGGAGCAGCGGCTCGCGGGCGACCCCGCGTACGACGTCTACGCGCGGACGGTTCGCTTCCGGCTCGTTCCGGGCCTCTACTGAGTCCCTGGCACCGCGCTCCTCGCTGGGGCACAACGCCCGACGATGTTGACCGAAGGCCGCGAGCGCGCCGTGCTCTTCACCCTCGCGGCGGTGCAGTTCGTCAACATCCTCGACTTCATGATGGTCATGCCCCTCGGGCCCGACCTCGCCGCGAGCCTCGACATCGAGCTGTCGCGCCTGCCGCTGCTGGCCGCGAGCTACACCGCCGCGGCGGGCGTGGGCGGCTTCGCCGGGGCCTTCGTGCTCGACCGCTTCGATCGCCGCCCGGCCCTCGTGCTCTCGCTCCTCGGCCTCGCGCTCGGGACGCTCGGCGGCGCGCTCGCGCCGGATCTCACGACCCTCGCGCTGAGCCGCGTGGTCGCGGGCTTCTTCGGTGGACCGGCCACTTCGCTCGCGCTCGCGATCGTCTCGGACGTGGTGCCCGCCGAGCGACGCGGCCGCGCGCTCGGCACGGTGATGATGGCGTTCTCGCTGGCCTCGATCTTCGGCGTGCCCGCCGGCCTCGAGCTGGCCCGCCTCGGCGGCTGGCACGTGCCCTTCTTCGTGGTGGGCGGCATGGGCCTCGCCGCCGCGGGCGGCGCGTGGTGGTCGCTGCCCCCATTGGGCGGTCACGTCGAGGCTGCGCAGCGCAGCTCGATCCGGAGCACCTTCGAGGTCGCGCTCGAGACCCGGAGCCTCACCGCGTTCCTCATGTCGTCCGCATCGAACATCGGGCTCTTCATCGTGATCCCGAACGTCGCCGCCTTCGTGCAGGGGAACCTGCTCTTTCCCCGCGACCGCATGAGCACGCTCTACCTCGCGGGCGGCGCCGCGAGCATCCTGACGACGAGGCTGTTCGGCCGGCTCGTCGATCGCTTCGGCTCGTTCCCGGTGGGCCTCGCCGGGACGCTGCTCGGCAACGCCGTCACCTACTCGCTCTTCGTGCTGGGCACCGCCGAGAGCCCCATCTACCTGTTCTTCGTGCTCTTCATGCTCTCCGGAGGCCTCCGGAACGTGGCCAACCAGACGCTGCTCTCGAAGGTCCCGCGGCCCGAGGCGCGCGCCCGCTTCATGGCGATGGAGTCGACCGTGCGGCACGTCGCGCTGGCCCTCGGCTCGAGCCTCTCCTCGCTGCTCCTCAGCACCGAGGGTGATCGGCTCGTCGGGATGCACGACGCAGCGCTCGTCTCCATCGCCATCGTGAGCGTGGTGCCCGTCGTGGTGTTCGCGCTCGAGCGGCAGCTGCGTCCCGCCCCCGCGACGGCGATCGGGCCGTGAACGACGAGGCGGCGGACGGGGGCTTTCGTGCGCTGCTCGGGCAGCCGAGCTTCCTCCGCTACCAGGCCGTGCGCCTCGCTGCGGTCGTCTCGATCCAGGTCATCAGCGTCGTCGTGGGCTGGCAGGCGTGGGAGCGGACCGAGGACCCGGCGGTGCTCGGGTGGGTGGGCGGCGTGCAGTTCCTGCCGATGCTGGTCTTCAGCTTCGTGAGCGGCGAGGTCGCAGATCGCTTCGATCGCGCGCGGGTCCTGCAGGCCTGCCACCTGGGCATCGCGGCGGTGGCGGCGGCGCTGCTCGCGTGGTCGCGCGCGAACATCCCGAGCATGTACGGCGCCTACGCAGCACTCTTCTGCTTCGGAGCGCTGCGCGCCTTCGCCGGCCCCGCGGGCCAGGCGCTCCTGCCTTCGCTCGTACCGCCGCGCCTCTACCCCCGCGCGGTCGCGGTCGCCTCGACCACCTTCCAGGGCGCGATCCTGATCGGGCCAGCGCTCGGCGGCATCGTGTTTGGGGCCTTCGGCGCCGAAGCGGCCTACGGACTCGCAGCGCTCTTGCAGCTCGCCGCGTTCGCGGTGCTCTTCACGGTGCGGGGTGAGCACGAGCCGCGGAGCTTCTCGGTCGATGGCACGACGCTCGCGCGGCTCACCGGCGGTCTGCGCTTCGTGTGGCAGCGCCCGGTGGTGCTCGGCGCCATCTCGCTCGATCTCTTCGCGGTGCTGCTCGGGGGCGCGGTCGCGCTCATGCCCTACTACGCGCGCGAGGTGCTCGACGTCGGCGAGGAGGGGCTCGGTCTCTTGCGCTCGGCGCCCGCGGCGGGGGCGGCGGTCGTCGCAGTGTACCTCGGCGCACGCCCGCTAGGCCGGCACGCGGGCAAGGTCCTGCTCGTGTGCGTGGGGATCTTCGGCGCTGCGACGATGGTCTTCGGTGCCTCGGAGTCGCTGTGGCTCTCGCTCGGCGCGCTCGTCGTGCTCGGCGCCGCGGACATGGTCTCCATCGTGGTGCGGCAGGTGGCGGTGCAGGGCTCGACGCCGCCGGAGATGCGGGGCCGGGTGGCCGCGGTGAGCCTGCTCTTCATCTCGGCGAGCAACGAGCTCGGCGAGCTCGAGTCCGGCCTGCTCGCGAGCTGGCTCGGCCCGGAGCGCTCGGTGATCGTGGGCGGCGCGCTCGCGATCGCGGTCACCGTGATCTGGGCGGTGATCTTCCCCGCCCTGCGGCGCTTCGGCGAGCCGGAGCCCGCGCGGACGCCCTGACTGGACGAAGGCGCAGGGCCGACGCATCCCTCCGCCGCCCGATGCCCAGCCTGCTCTACCGCCTCACCCGGCCGCTCCTCTTCTCGCTCGATGCGGAGCGTGCGCATCATCTGGGCTTCGGGGCACTGCGGGCAGCGTGCGCGCTGCCCGGAGGCACGTCCCTCGTCGGAGCGACCTGGGGGGCTGCGCCCGATCCCGCGCTGCGCGTCGAGACGATGGGGCTCTCGTTCCCCTCCCCGGTCGGTCTCGCTGCGGGCTTCGACAAGGACGCACTCGGACACGCCGCGCTCCTCGCGCTGGGCTTCGGCTTCGTCGAGATCGGCACGATCACCGCGCTCCCGCAGCCGGGCAACCCCAAGCCGCGCATGTTCCGCCTGCCCGCCGATCGGGCGCTCATCAACCGGCTCGGCTTCAACAACGGCGGGGCCGAGGTCGCCGCGACGCGCCTGCGTGATCGCGACCGAGGGCAGGGCATCGTCGGCATCAACATCGGCAAGAGCAAGGTGGTCGAGGAAGCCGACGCCGCGGCCGATTATGCGACGAGCGCACGTCTGCTCGCGCCGCTCGCGGACTACCTCGTGGTGAACGTGAGCTCGCCCAACACGCCGGGGCTGCGGAACCTGCAGGCGGTCGAGAAGCTCGAGCCGATCCTGAAGGCGGTGCTCGGGGCGAGCGGTGAGGCCTGCGACGCGGCGCGCACGAGCGCACCGCCGCTGCTCGTGAAGATCGCGCCGGACCTCGCCGACGAGGACGTCGATGCGGCGGCGCAGCTCGCCTCGACGCTGGCCCTCGCGGGGATCGTGGCGACGAACACGACGATCGGCCGCGGCGGCCTGCGCACCGGCGCGGCCGAGGTCGAGGCGATGGGCGCCGGCGGGCTGAGCGGCGCCCCGCTCAAGGCGCGGGCGACCGAGGTCGTGCGCCGGGTGCGCGAGCAGCTCGGTCCGGCGCGCACGGTCATCGGCGTCGGCGGCATCGAGACCGCGGACGACGCATGGGACCGCCTGAGTGCAGGCGCGAACCTCGTGCAGCTCTACACGGGCTTCGTGTATGGCGGGCCGACGACGCCGCGCGATCTCGCGGCGGGCCTGGCGGCGCGTGCCAAGCGCGACGGCGGCGGTCGGCTCCCCGGATTCTGAATGGTCGTTCAGCGGCGCGGCGCAGGGGACTTCGGCCGGCGCGGCTGGCAGCGCGGGCAGAAGTAGGTCGAGCGACCGGCGGTCGTGACGCGGCCGATCGCGGCACCGCACACGGTGCAGGGCTGGCCCTCTCGGCCGTACACGAGGAACGGGTTGGGGCCGCCTTCGTTGACGTAGACGAGGTCCTCGTCGGGCGGGACGGCGGCGCGGGCGAGGGCCTCGCGGATCGCGGCGGCCAGCCGCTCCCGCTCGGCGGGACGCAGCGATCGCGACGGACGCTCCGGATGCAAGCCTGCGAGAAAGAGCGCCTCGGCGGCGTGGATGTTCCCGAGACCGGCGAGGCGCGCCTGATCCATGAGTGCCGCCTTGAGCGCGAGCTTCGTATCGAGGATCCGCTCCAGAAGCGCGGGGCTCGCGTCGGTGGCTTCGGGCCCCAGTCGGCCGACGTGCTCGGCCTCGATCGCCTCGACCGGTCCCGCGTGGGCACGGCCGAGGCGCCGCGGATCGGTGAGCACCACGAGGCGCCGCGGGGTGCGCAGGGCCCAGCGGGTGAAGCGCGGGAGCGCGGGCTCGGCGATGGGTCCGCTCGCGGGCAGCGCCTGCACGTGTCCGGTCATGCCGAGGTGGAACCAGAGCGCACGGCCGTCGGTGGTGCGGAGGAGGAGGTGCTTGCCGCGGCGGTGCACGCCCTCGACGATCGCGCCGCGAAGCGCCTCGAAGGCCTCGGCATCGACGACGACGAGCGCATCGAAGGAGCGCGCCTCCTCGATGCGCTCGCCGCGCAACCAGCGATCCGTCCGCGCACGCGCGTGCTCGACCTCGGGGAGCTCCGGCATCGCCGAGGGCTAGCAGATCACCGGCACGAGAGGGGCCCGGGCGCGAGGGGCCTCCTGCGTGGCCGGCGGAGGTGATACCAATCGCGCTCCATGAGCGACGAACGCATCGTGAGCGGGCAGGCCTGGAACGACTTCTGCGACAACCTCCGGAGCGCGGGGAACGTCGTCCTGAGCGGGCCGAGCGATCCGCTGAGCCGGGCCGAGGGATTTCGCTACCTGACGCGGCTCGTCCGAGCCGGCCTCGAGGTCTTCGTCGAGGCGAACGATCCGCTCGCGCCGAGGCTGATGCGGGTCGTGCACGAGACGGTGAAGATGGGCGCGGACAACCCCGACAACTTCTACCAGAACGCATGCATCTCCGGCCGCTACCGCTACCGCATCACGGGCCGCCGCAACTCGGTGCACTACCTCGGCCTCGCGACGCAGATCGGTCACTACGGGCAGGGCCGCGGGATGCCGCCGACCGGGCACCTCGACGCGGGTGAGTTGGTGCTCGACGCCGATGGCCGCTTCGAGATCGAGCTCGCGTGCGAGCGTCCCGAGGGCGCGAAGAACTGGCTCCCGATGACCCCCGAGACGGGCACGCTGATCGTCCGGCAGACGCGGCTCGATCCGCAGACCGAGGTGCTCGCGGAGCTGCACATCGAGCGCGTCGGCGAGCCGGTCGCGCGCACGGCGCTCAGCGCGGCGCAGATGGACGCGGGGCTCACCAGCGCTGGCACGCTGGTGGCGGGCGCGGCGATGATCTTCCAGGGCTGGGCCTCGGGCTTCGCCGCGCAGCATCCGAACCGCCTTCCGCGATTCGATCAGGCGCTATCGAACGCCTTCGGCGGCGTGCCCGACATCGCCTACTACCACTCGTACTGGCAGCTCGCCGAGGACGAGGCGCTGGTCATCGACGCGGTGCCCCCGCCCTGCGACCACTGGAATTTCCAGCTCAACAACCACTGGATGGAGTCGCTCGACTACCGGTTTCACCGCATCCACCTGAACGGCAAGACCGCGCGCTACCGCGAGGACGGCAGCTTGCGGGTGGTGGTGGCGCACGCCGATCCCGGGGTGCCCAACTGGATCGAGACCGTGCACCACGGCTTCGGCACGATGTGCTGGCGCTGGGTGAAGCCGGCAGACCTCGACGGCGCGCCCGAGCCGCGCTGCCGGGTGGTGAAGCTCGCCGACGTGAAGGGCTTGCCGTGAGCCGAACGACCTCGACCGACTACCGCACGCCGTACCGGCCGCTCCTCGTCCGCGGCGCGAATCTGGCGCTCGGCCTGGCGGGGCGTTCGCGCCTGCGCGCGTCGCTCGAGGCGAGCTCGCTCCTCGAGGCTGCCGAGCGGGCGACGGGGCTGCTCGACTTCGGCGAGCCCTCGTTCCGCGAGCCGCTGACCCGGCTGCTCGCTGCGATCGAGGGCGAGGCGCACCTCACCCCGATCGGGCGGCACATGGTGCGCGAGCGGCTCGTCTCGAACCTCGCGAACCGGCTGCGCATCGAGGAGCAGTACCGACAGCACCCCGAGATCGACACCGTGCGCGTCGCCTCGCCCGTCGTGATCGTGGGCCTGCAGCGCACGGGCACGACCCTCTTGCATCGCTTGCTGGCGCGTGATCGGCGCCTGCGCGCCCTGCGCTCCTGGGAGGCGCTCGCGCCCGCGCCCCTCGGAGCCAGCGACCGCCCCGAGGCCGAGGGCGCATCCGATCCGCGCCGGAACAACGCAGCCCTCGCCGAGCGCGCGCTGCGCTACCTCTCGCCCGACTTCTTCGCGGTGCATCCGGTCGAGGCCGAGTCGCCCGAAGAAGAAGTGCTGCTGCTCGACCTCAGCTTCCGCAGCACGGTCGCCGAGGCGACGCTGCGGGTGCCGAGCTTCTCGCGCTGGCTCGAGGATCAGGATCAGGAGCCGGCCTACCGCACCCTCGAGCGCGCGCTGAAGCTCCTCGCATACCAGTCGCATGGCGCGGAACAGGACGCCCGCTGGGTGCTCAAGACGCCACATCACCTCGAGTGGCTCGACGTGCTGCTCGGGGTGTTCCCGACCGCGAAGGTGATCTGGACGCACCGCGATCCGAAGACGACGCTCGCGTCCTTCTGCTCGATGGTCGCGCACGGCCGCGGCGTGTTCAGCGATCGGATCGATCCTCACGAGATCGGCCGCGACTGGGGCCGGAAGGTCGAGCGGATGGTGGAGCGCGCGATGGCGGCGCGGCAGGCAGCGGGCGAGCGCTACTTCGTCGACGTGCGCTACGAGGAGCTCACCGAGCGGCCGATCGAGACGCTGCGGCGCATCTACGGCGAGCTGGGTCTCTCGTTCGATCGCGAGACCGAAACGAACGCGAAGGATCTGCTGCGCACGCACGGGCAGCACCGACACGGGGTGCACCGCTACGCCCTGCCCGACTTCGGCCTGAGCGGCGCGGAGGTCGACGCCCGCTTCGCGCGCTACCGCGAGCGCTTCCTCGGCCTCTGACCGCGGGCACACGGCCACGCGGCATCCTCGGGACGCCGCACCTGCGTGGCCCGCTTCATCTCGGGCGGATTGCGGATGCCTACCTCCTCGGCCGCCCTCTCTTGGCTGCTGCAAGGGGTGGTCGCGTTCGTTCACGCGAACCCGCCGCTCGGGCGACGTGCTCGCGGCGGTCTGGCCCACGGCCGAGCGCGCGGCTCGCTGGTCCGCTCCCGCACGCCGATGGGCGGCAATCGCCCGGGAGTGCGGCGGCCCCGGATGCACGTGCGGCTCGGGTCGGTCTTCGGTCTGCTGCTCGTGGCTGCCCGCGGGGCCGCAGCCGTGCCGAGCGCTCCGCCGACGGTCACTTCGACGCCGGCCGAGATCCGCACGCAGCTCGGGAACCGCGGGCCGGTCTCGATCCGCTTCGAGGGGGCAGAGCCCGGGGCCCAGCTGGCTGGCGGCGGGCGGGTGGGTGGAGATCGGCGCCGTCTTCGTGCCGCACGACGGACGGGCCGTGGTCGATGCACGATGGGCCGAGCCCGTCGCGCTCCCCTCGCTCGCGTCGCTCGCAGTGTCCTGCGCCGCGCAGTTCACCGAGGCCGGGATCGCGCGCTTCCGGGAGCGTCGCCCGGAGGTGGTGCTCGACACGATGGAGTGAGTCAGGCGCGGACCAGCACCAGCTTGGTGACCTCGGGCGGCGTGTAGAGCCGCGCCGGCGGGCCCGCGGTGCCGAAGCCGCGGTTCACGTAGAGCTGGGAGGCGCCGAGTTCGTAGTGCCCCTCGACGAAGCCGTGGCGCAGGAAGATGTCCGCCGGGCGGACCACCAGCTGCACCTGCCCGCCGTGGGTATGGCCGGAGATCTGCAAGTCCACGTGCGGCGCGGCCTCGGCGAAGCGCTCGGGGTTGTGGCAGAGCAGGATGCGCGGGAGGTCGCGCGGCGCAGCGGCGAGGGCCGCGCCGAGATCGTAGCGGGCGCCCCAGTTGTCGCGCTCGGCCCAGCAGTCGTCGGTACCGAGCAGGGCAAGGCGCCCCTCGATCGCGCGCGCGTCGTTGCGGAGCACCGTCACGTCGGCTCCCCGCAGCGCGGCGAGCACCGCGTCCACGTCGGTGTAGTAGTCGTGATTGCCGGGGACCGCGAAGACGCCGAAGCGGGGTCGCAATCCGGAGATCTCGCGCGCGAAGCGCCCGAGCGACGGGACGTAGCGAGGATCGTAGTCGATGAGGTCTCCGGTCATCGCGACCAGGTCCGGACGGGCGCGGCGCAGCAGGTCGAGGCCCGCCGCGAGCTCGCGCTCGCGCACGAAGGTCCCGACGTGCACGTCGGAGATCTGCGCGATGGTCAGCCCCTCGAGCGCGCTCGGCAGGTTCGCGATGCGGATCACGCGCTCTTCGAGGACGTAGTCGTGCCGGCCGAGCGTCATCGCGTAGCCGGCGTGGCCCGCGCCGACGAGGCCCGCCGCGCCGTGCAGCGATCGGACGACGAAAGCGCGGCGGCCCGTCGCAGGCGCAGCGAGGGCCTCGGTCGCCTCCGCGAAGGGCGCGGGCACGAGCGAGGCGTCGGAGGGCGCGGCCGCAGCGGGGAGTCGCCGAGCGAGCCAGCCGCCGAGCCAGCGCGGCGCGTCGATGGCGAGAAGGATCGCGGTCGAGAGGACCAAGGCGAGGACGACGAAGAAGCCGGTCGCCGACAGCACCTCGCTCCACGCCTGGTCGCGGGTGAGGCCGAAGCGGCTCAGGAGGGGCAGGAGGCTGGCCGCGAAGAGGCCGAGCGCGATGCCGGCACGCAGACCCCGGCGCTCGGTTCCGTCGGTCCGCCGCAGCTGGCCCGCGGCCTCGAGGCTCCGCCCCGTCACGTAGAACGTGCAGGCAAGCGAGAGCGCGGTGAGCAACGCCAGGAAGACGAGGCCGCGGAGGGTCATCGCGGGTCGCAGGCTGACGCCGGAGCCGAAGACGGTCGAGCGCGCCCAGGGCTCCGCAACGAGTCTTCATGGCGCCGCCACGGCGCCTTCGCGGTCAAGCGCCGCCACGGCGCCTTCGCGGTCAAGCGCCGCCACGGCGCCTTCGCGGTCAAGCGCCGCCACGGCGCCTTCGCGGTCAAGCGCCGCCACGGCGCCTTCGCGGTCAAGCGCCGCCACGGCGCCTTCGCGGTCAAGCGCCGCCACGGCGCCTTCGCGGTCACGCGCCTCCACGGCGCCTTCGCGCTCAGGCGGCCGCTTCCTTGGCGGCCATCTTCTCCAGGAACTTCGTCGAGAGGTTGCCCGAAGCGAAGTCCTCGTCGGCCATGATCTTCTGGTGGAGCGGAATGTTCGTGCGGATGCCGCTGATGACCGTCTCGGAGAGCGCGCGCCGCATCCTGAGAATCGCCTCGTCGCGGGTGCGCCCGTAGGTGAGCAGCTTCACGAGCAAGGAGTCGTAATCGCCGGGCACCCGCCAGCCGGAGAAGATGCCGCCGTCGACCCGGACGCCCGCGCCGCCCGGGGGCAGGTACTCGGTGATGAGCCCCGGCCAGGGCGCGAAGGTCACCGGGTCCTCGGCATTGATGCGGCACTCGATGGCGTGGCCGCGCGGCTCGATGTTCACGTTCGTCGGGAAGGTGATCGGCTTGCCCGCCGCGATGCGGATCTGCTCGGCGACGATGTCGCAGCCGGTGACGAGCTCGGTGACCGGGTGCTCGACCTGCACGCGGGTGTTCATCTCCATGAAGTAGAGGTTGCCCCGCTCGTCCATGATGAACTCGAGCGTGCCCGCGCTCTGGTAGCCGGTCTCCTTCATGGCGCGCGTGATCGTGCGGGCCATGTCCTTGCGGAGCTCGTCGGTCATCGCGACGCTCGGCGCCTCCTCGACGACCTTCTGGTGCCGGCGCTGGATCGAGCACTCGCGCTCGCCGAGCACGAGGACGAGGTCCCGCTTGGGATCGCAGAGGACCTGGAACTCGATGTGGCGCGGCTCCTCGACGTAGCGCTCGAGGTAGAGGTCGCCGTTCTTGAAGCCGGCGATGGCTTCGGCCTTCGCCTGCGGAAAGACCCGCGCGAGCTCCTCGGCGCTCCGCACGATCTTCATGCCGCGGCCGCCGCCGCCCGCCGACGCCTTCACGATGACCGGAAAGCCGATCTTCTCGGCCTCGCGCACCGCCTCCGCCTCGTCGGCCAGGACGCCCGTACCGGGCAGGAGCGGGATGCCGAGCTGCCGAGCGAGGTTGCGCGCCGGGACCTTGCCGCCCCAGCGCCCCATGTCCTCGGGGCTCGGGCCGACGAAGGTGAGCCCGCACTTGCGGCAGATCTCGGCGAACTCGGCGTTCTCCGAGAGGAAGCCGTAGCCCGGGTGCACCGCGTCGGCGCCGCTGATCTCCGCGGCGGCCATGATCGCGGGGATGTTCAGGTAGCTCGACGCGCTCTTGGGCGGACCGATGCACACCGCCTCGTCGGCGAAGCGCACGTGCAGCGCGCCCGCGTCGGCGGTGCTGTGCACCGCGACGGTGGGGATCTTCAGCTCGCGGCACGCGCGCACGATGCGGAGCGCGATCTCGCCGCGGTTCGCGATGAGGAGCTTCTTGAACATCGCGGGAGGCCTCAGGCCTTCTTCACGCGGAACAGCACGTCGCCGTACTCGACGGGCTTGCCGTTCTCGGCGGTGACCTCGACGATGGTCCCGGCGAGCTCCGACTCGATCTCGTTCATGAGCTTCATCGCCTCGACGATGCAGAGCACCTGCCCGGGACGGATCTCGGCTCCGACGTCGACGAAGGGCGACGCGTCGGGCGACGGCGACCGATAGAACGTGCCCACGAAGGGCGACGTGATCGTGACGAGGGAGGGATCGCTCGCCGGGGGCAGCGCCGAGGAGGTGCCACTCGGCACGGCAGCCGGCGGCGGAATGCTGCCCAACGTGGGCGCGGGCGCGGCGATGCTCTGCATCATCGGCGCGGAGACGAGCGCGGGCTGTCCGCCCTCGGGACCACGGCGCAGGTAGATGCGCTCGCCGTCGCGCTCGAGCTCGAGCTCGGTGATGTCGAACTGTTTGAGCGAGCGCATGAGCTCGCGGAGCTGCTTGAGGTCGATCTCCATGATTGCCTTCGTCTTCGCTGGCCGGTGTGACGCGAAGCGTCACGAATCACGCGGCGCGCGGGAGCGGAGATACCCCACGAGCGCCCGCAAGCCAAGCGTGTAGCTCGCGGAACCGAAGCCCTGGATCGCGCCCACGGCGACCGGCGCGACGAGCGAGCGGTGACGGAACTCTTCGCGGGCCGCCGTGTTCGTCAGGTGGACCTCCACGGTCGGCAGCCCGACGCCGGCGATGGCGTCGCGGAGCACGACCGAGGTGTGCGTGAGGCCGCCGGGGTTGATGACGATCCCGTCGTGCACGCCGACCGCCGCGTGGAGCCAGTCGAGCAGCTCGCCCTCGTGGTTCGTCCGCCGCGCCTCGAGCGCGACGTCAAGCTCGGCTGCGAGCGCAGCGAGCTCGGCCTCGATCTCGCCGAGGGTCGTTCGTCCATAGCGCTCGGGCTCGCGGACCCCGAGCAGCGAGAGGTTGGGTCCGCTGAGAACGAGGATGGAGAGGCGCTGCGCGGGCACGGGCCCCGTCAGCCGCCGAGCTCGGAGGCGAGCTTCGGGACGCTCGTGCGGAGCAGCCACCGGGCCTTGCCGTGGTTGCCGTCGGGCGCGACCGCCATCGCGACGAAGTACTCGTCGGAGATGAAGTGAATGACGGTGATGAGCTTCTCGGCCTGGATCGAGATCTCGCGGGCGCTGCCTGCGTCGAGGAGCTGGGCCGCCTTGCGGATCTCCTTGAGGATGACGCTGAACTCCATCCCGATCGTCTCGACCTCGATGGGGACCGCCCGGTCCTCGCGGACGTAGCTGTCCACCGCGATCCCGTCGAAGCCCATGACGAGCGCCGCGAGGCCGCCCTCGGTGCGGTGCACTGCTTCCTTGAGAACGTCCTTGAACATGCGCGGTGGGGCTCCTCGAGCGGGATCTCCTCACAGGAGCCCGAAGCGGTCAAGTCTCGGGTGCAGGGCCGTGCTTGCTCAGGTGCCGCGGGCCATCGCCATGACCCGGTCGATGAGCGCGCCGGGCACGACGCGGTCGCGGAGGCGCGCGCGCGCGCCATCCCCGAGGGCGCGCCACTCGTCCTCGTAGGCGCTCACGTCGTCGGCGACGATCCCTTGCTCGAGCAGGCCGTCGAAGAGCTCGTCGTCGGCGCGCCGCAAGGCCCGTCCGATGCGCGCCTCGCTCTCCCGCGCCGTCTCGAGGAGCGCCGTGCGCTCCGCCTCGGGCAGGCCGCTCACGAACTCTCCGCGCACCACCATGCCGGTGATGACGAAGCCGTTCGAGCCCGCGGTCACGTGCCCGAGGGAGGTGAACCACTGCAGCGCGGAGACCACGAGCGCGCTCGCGGGCACGGTGTCGATCATGCCGGTGCGGAGGCCGGCGAGGACCTCGGGCACGCCGACCACGACGCCGCTCGCGCCGGCCTCGTCGAGCACCGCGCGGAAGACCGGATCGCCGTCGCGGACCCAAGGTCGCCGCGAGCGGAGGTCGCTCGGACGACGGATGGCGCTCGTCGAGAACATGCGGACCCGGCCCGCGTCGCCCCAGCCGAGAAGCTCCCAGCCTTCGTCGCGAAAGCGCTGCCGGAGCTCCGCGGTGTAGCCCTCGCGCACGCGGTCGGCCTCGGCGGTGCTCGTCAGCACGCCGGGGACCTGGAGCACGAGCGTGTCCCGGACGAGCGTGCCCATGCCAGCGACGGTGAGGCTCGCCGCCTCGAGATCGCCGATGCGCATCCGGCGGATCATCGAGGTCTCGTCCCCCATCGCGCCGCCCCAGTAGACCTGCACCGCGAGGGCGCCGCCCGTTCGCTCGCGGAGGGTACGGTTCCACGCCCGGAGCGCGCGCTCGGCGATGGAGCCGCGAGGCGCGAGGGTCGCGAGTCGGAGCACGTGCGCCGGCGCGGTGCCTTCGTCCTGCGCGACGAGGAGATGGCCCGGAGAGAGCAGCGCGATGAGCGTGAGGAGGGCGAAGACGGCTCGCATGGGACGAGCATGCCCGGTTTCGGCATCGAGCGATGCGTCGCATTCTTGACCACCTGTCATGACTTGTCCTACATGCATCCACCTAAGGCTACCTAGCCCGCAACGCAGGAGGCGGCGATGGACGGAACGATGCGAGACCTCGAAATGATTCGTGAATCCAAGGACGGCGACGAGGGGACCCGGCGTCTGGCGCTGCTCTCGCTGTCGGGGCTCGCGGGCGGCGGGCTCGTGCTGGTTCTCTCTCTGATCGCGGCGCCCCCGGCCGAGACGCCGGCGACGCGGGATCCGCTCGCCCGGCTGAGCCCGACCGATGCCCTCGCGGCGACCGCACCGGCCGAGGAGGAGGCGGTCGAGCACGCGCCGGTGGATCCGGTCGCTCTCACCTTCCCCGAGCGGCTCGAGGGCGACCCGCCCGAGCTCGCGGCGGCGATCGCGGCGGCCCGCGCCGAGCTCGAGCACCCCGAACCGCTGCCGGCCGCACCGCTCCCGTCGAGCACGGTGCCGGTCGCCGAGCGGGCCGCAGCGGCCCTGCCAGCGGCGATCTCGGCCACCCTCGCACCGCGCACCCTCGAGCGCGACGACGACGAGCTGCTCGCGGCCGCGCTCCCGGCGACGGTGTCGCTCGCCGAGCGCGCCCCCGAGGGCCACGACGGCGAGTTCACGCTGCAGGTCATCAGCTACGACTCCCCCGAGGGCGCGCACGCCTTCGCCGAGGGGCTGAACGCCCGCGGCCACCGTGCCTTCGTGATGCAGGCGCACGTCGAGGGTCGGGGCACGGTGTACCGGGTGCGGATCGGTCCCTTCGAGTCGATGGCCGAAGCGCAGCGCTACCGCTCGACCTTCGAGGCGAGCGAGCACATGAACTCGATCGTCGTGCGCCGTCGCGCGACCTGATCGCGTAAGCTCCAGAGCGCATGGACGAAGCCACCCTCCACGCGCTCCTGAAGAAGGGCCAGCAGCACGCGGCGAGCGACATCCTGATCAAGGTGGGCCAGCCCCCCGCGTTCCGGGTGAGCGGCGACCTGCACTACCTGAGCGGCGACAAGCTGCAGCCCTCTCACACGCGGGCGCTGGTCGAGATCGTGCTCAAGCAGTCGCGCTTCAAGGGCGTGATCGACGACATCCAGCAGTACGACACCTCCTACGGCGTCCCGCAGGTCGGCCGCTACCGGGTGAACATCTATCGGCAGCGCGGCACGCTCGCGATGGCGCTGCGATCGATCCCACTCCGCATCCCCAGCTTCGAGGAGCTCGGCCTGCCGCCCGTGGTGCAGTCCCTCGCCGAGATCGAGCGCGGGATGATCCTCGTCTGCGGCGCGGCGGGCAACGGCAAGTCGAGCACGCTCGCCGCCATGATCGGGCACATCAACGCGACCCGGCGGGTGCACGTCGTCACGATCGAAGATCCCATCGAGTTCATCCACTCGGACAACCTCGCGTCGGTGTCGCAGCGCGAGATCGGCCTCGACACGCAGGACTTCGCCACCGCGCTCCGGGCCGCCCTCCGCCAGGACCCCGACGTGATCCTCGTCGGCGAGATCCGCGACGAGGAGACGATGAACATCTCGCTGAAGGCCGCAGAGACGGGCCACCTCGTGTTTTCGACCCTCCACACGCCGGACGTCTCCCGCACCGTCGGGCGGATCATCTCCCTCGCGCCGGGCGGCGAGATCCAGGAGACCCGCGAGCGCTTCGCGGACAACGTCCGCGCGATCATCGCGCAGCGGCTGGTGCCCGCGGCCGAAGGCCGGGGCCTCGTGCTCGCAGCGGAGATCCTGGTCGTGACCGGCACCGCCCGCGAGACCCTGCGCAAGCCCGAAGGCAACCCGCCGCTGAAGGACGTCATGGAGCGCGGCGTACACCCGTACCAGATGCAGACCTTCGAGATGCATCTGCGCGAACTGGTCAAGCAGGGTCTGATCACGGTGGAAGACGCCCGCGCTGCGCTGGGCTGAGCCTGCCGCGACGCGCCGCTGCACGGCGAGAAGGGCCCAGCCGGCGGAGGCCTCGACGGGCGCGCCTCCGCTTTCTTGGGCGGGCTGCAGCCCTTCCCTACCCTTGCCGCATGAGCGCGGAGAGCGACCTCGCGATCGACGCGTACCTGACCCACCTCGCGGTCGAGCGCGGGCTCGGGGCGGCGACGCTCGAGGCCTACGGAAGCGACCTGCGGAGGCTGTCGCGCCATCTCGCCGCGGCGCAGGTCGAGGTGACCTCGGCGACGACCGAGCACCTGGTCGAGTTCATCGCTGCGCTCGCGGCCGCGGAACTCTCACCCCGCTCACAGGCGCGCATGCTCTCGGCGGTCCGAGGTCTCTACAAGTGGCTGCTCGCGGAGAGGCTCGTCGCACGCGACCCGACCGAGCTCGTCGATCGGCCCCGCGCGCGGCGCACGCTGCCGAAGGCCATCCGCCCGGATCAGATCCTCGCCCTGCTCGCAGCCCCCGACGACACGACGGCCCTCGGCCTCCGGGACGCGGCGATGCTCCACACGATGTACGCCGCCGGACTGCGGGTCTCCGAACTCGTCGGGCTCGGCCTCGGGGACGTGAACCTCGAGACGGGCTTCGTGCAGGCCTTCGGCAAGGGCAAGAAGCGCCGCGTCGTCCCGCTCGGCCGCGCGGCGCAGGTCCGCATCGAGCGCTGGCGCAGCGAGGTGCGCGGGCGGTGGGCGCCGGCCTCGGAGAAGGCGCTCTTCGTGACCGAGCGCGGTACGCCCCTGACCCGCCAAGCGTTCTGGCGCATCGTCAAGCACCATGCGCTCGCGGCCGGCGTCGGCCGCTCCATCTCGCCCCACGTCCTCAGGCACTCCTTCGCGACCCACCTGCTTCTCGGCGGCGCCGATCTCCGCGCGGTGCAGATGATGCTGGGGCACGCGGACGTGACCACCACCGAGGTCTACACACATCTCACCGGCGACCACGTCGCGGCGATGCACGCCCGCCACCACCCGCGCGGCTGACCGGGGCAGGCCCGGTCAGGGCATCGCGGCTCAGCGACGGCGCACGAGGGCAAGACCCAGGAGCGCGGCGAGCCAGAGCAGCCCGCCAGCCCCGCCGCGGGCGCCGGCCCGGCAGCCGCACCCGGCAGACGGAACGACGTCGCCAGCATCGGCGCCCGCGCCGCCGTCGACCGCGCCGCCGTCACGGGCTCCCGCATCGCGCGGGCCCGAATCACCGGGCCCCGCGTCCGAGGGCCCGGCGTCGCCGATGCCGGCGTCGAGCGCGCCCGCATCGACGCCGCAGCCCGGCAGGGGCTCGAAGGTGCAGCTGCCATCCGCCGGCGCGCAGGCGTCGGTGGTGCAGGGATCGTCGTCGTTGCACACGACCGGCTCCTCGAGGCAGGCGTTGGCGTCGACGTCGCAGCGCGGGGCGGTGCAGAGATCGCCATCCTCCTCGGCGCAGTCCGCGTCGCGCTCACAGCAGCCGGCGACGCGATCGTTCGTGCAGGCGCCGACGGTCGAGCCCGACGGGATGGCGCACGCATCGACGGTGCACACGCTGGCATCGACGCAGTCGGTATCGCTCGTGCAGTCGCAGGTCGGGTCGAGCCCGTCGACGGGGCAGGCGATGGAGAGACCGTCGCAGGCCTCGGCGAGGTCGCAGGTGCTCATCGTCGGACGGCACTCGGTGCCGGCGAGCGCGAAGTCGTCGACGGGACAGAGCACCGAGCCACCGCTGCAGACCTCGGCGACGTCGCAGACATCGGCGGCCTCACGGCACTCGGTCCCGGGCGGGGCGAGGCCGTCGGTGGGGCATCCGGGCGAGGCCCCGTCGCAGCTCTCCGCGACGTCGCAGACGCCCGCGCTGGCCCGGCACTCCGTGCCTGCGTCTGCGACCCGGCCGACGCAGGTGGCGCTGGCACCTGTGGTGCCGGCGCAGACGTCCTGCACATCGCAACCGCCGCTCGGCGCGCCGCCGCAGGGGCTCCCCGGCGCCGCCGCGGCGTCGCTCGGACACGCGACCGTGCTGCCGGTGCAGCTCTCGGCCACGTCGCAGCCGCTCGCGTTGGCCGGACGACAGATGGTGCTCGCGGGCGCGAAGCGCGTCGCGCACGACGCGGTCGCGCCGATGGTGCCGACGCACACGTCCTGCGCATCGCAGGCGCCGCTCGGCGCGCCGCCGCACGTGGTCCCCGGTGTCGCCGCCGCATCGGATGGGCAAAGGGCACCGGTGCCCGAGCAGCTCTCCGCGACGTCGCAGCCGCTCGGCGCTTCCGGTCGGCACACGGTGCTCGCCGGCGCGAAGGCGTTGGCTGGGCAGCTCGGGCCCGTACCCGGGCAACTCTCTGCGAGGTCGCAGGAGCCCGCCGCCACGCGGCACACCGTGGTGCTCGGAGCGAACGCGTCGCTCGGACATGCTGCGCCGAGCCCCGTGCAGCTCTCCGCCACGTCGCAGCCCCCGGCAGCCGCCACGCGGCACACCGTGGTGCTCGGAGCGAACGCATCGGTCGGGCAGGCCGCGCCGAGCCCCGTGCAGCTCTCGGCCACATCGCAGCCTCCGGCAGCCGCC